>Ga0182024_10001904_pt1 | contig 52695 bp, 44 predicted proteins | sample P32metaG_FD_120480 | JGI IMG/M metagenome (GOLD analysis project Ga0182024, IMG submission 120480) | Permafrost microbial communities from Stordalen Mire, Sweden - P3-2 metaG (Illumina Assembly) | ecosystem: Environmental > Terrestrial > Soil > Wetlands > Permafrost | place: Sweden: Stordalen... | reverse complement strand
GGAGGTGACGTGCGCCTCGCGCGTACTGACCGATCCGCTGAGCGCGGCGCGCGAACTCCATGAGGTGGTGCGCACGATATGGGCCGAGCAGCGGCCCGGCTACATCGAAATTCATCGCGACATGGTGGACCGCGAGATCGAAGTGCCTGACGACCTAATCGAATGGGACGGCCGTCTGCATTTCCATGAATCCGATGCGCGGAGGGTCGAGGAAGCGGCACGAGAGACCGCCGCGATGCTCAACCAGAGCGACAAACCGGTGCTAATTGCAGGTATCGAGATCCATCGGTACAAAGCCTCGCGCGAGCTGGTCGAGCTGGCGGAGAAGATCGGCGCGCCGGTGTTTACCACGGTGCTCGGCAAGGGCGCGTTTCCGATGGACCATCCGCTGTACATGGGGGTTCACGTCGGGCCTATCAGTCCGCCGCCGATCGTGGCCCGGATGGACGAGGCCGATTTCGTGCTGAACCTGGGCTGTCTCAAGACCGACATGAATTTTGGCAACCGGCCGCCGCACATCATACAAGGGCGGAGCGTATGGGCGGTGGATCGGCGGGTCGACGTGAAGTATCACAGCTACATCGACGTGGGCGTGCGCGATTTCGTGCGGGCGCTGCGGCGGCAGGACCTGCGCGATCATCAGGAGACGGTGACCTACTCGAGCAATCTGACGGCGGGCGTCGCGGGCAATCCGAATCATACGCCGATCAAGGTCAGCCAGATTCTCGCGACCGTCAACGAGTTCCTGGCCGAGCATCGCCGGTACATGGTGGTGGCAGAATCGGGCGATATGCTATTCGGCGGCCTCGATATCCGGGTGCCGCACGAAGGCATCTACCTGGCGCAGGGCTTTTACGCCTCGATGGGATTCGCAATACCGGCCGCGCTCGGGGCGCAGGTCGGGTGCGGGCTGCGGCCGATCGTGCTTACAGGCGACGGGGCGTTCCAGATGACCGGGCCGGAGATTGCGCAAGCGCCGCGTTTCGGGGCAAATCCGATCGTGATCGTGGTTAACAACGGCGGTTGGGGAATCTTCCGTCCGGTCGCGTCCGACCGGCGCGACCTGCTCGATATCCCGGCATGGCCCTATGCGAAGCTCGGGGAGGACTGGGGCGGTGCGGGCTTCCGGGCGACGACTGCGAACGAACTGCGCGAGGCGCTGACGGCAGCGCATAAGTGCAAGACTTTCGTGGTAATCAATGTCGATGTTGGCCGCGACGATCTATCGCCGGTGTCGATCAAATATATCAAGGCTGCGGCGCGCCGTTCGCAGCCGGCGGTCACGCGTAAACTACGGCGAGCCCGAAAAGGAACGGGAGCCGAAGAAACCTAACGCCCAGCCCTTTCCCTAAAGGGAAGGGGCGTCATGATGGGAAGATTATAATGACTGACGCCTACGATCAGCTTCGGCGCGATTTCCGGTGGAATACACCGGCCAAATTCAACTTTGGCGCGACCATAGATACTTTCGCCACGGATCCCAACCGCGTCGCGCTGCTGTGGGAGGACCGGGCCGGAAATCGCGCGCGAATTACGTTCGCTGACATTCGCGTTCAGTCAAATCGCATCGCCAACATGCTGACCGCATTGGGGATCAAGCGCGGGGATCCGGTGATGATCGTGCTGCCGCGGATTACGATCTGGCAGAGCATTTACATCGGCGCGTTGAAGGCGGGTGCGATCGTGGTGCCCTGCGTTTCGATGTTGCGCGAGAAGGACCTGGCGTACCGCGCCAATCATTCGGGGGCCTGCGCGATCATCGCCGGCCTCGAGAGCGTGGACATGGTAGGCGATTTGCGCAGCCAATGTCCCACGATTCGGCATTATTTGCTGGTCGGCGCGGCGCGTAGCGGGTGGGCGTCGATTCAGGAAGCGATGAATGAGGCGTCACCCGACTACAAGCCGGTGGATACGCGCGGTGACGATCCCGCGATTTGCTATTACACCTCGGGCACGACCAAGGAGCCCAAGGCGGTGCTGCACGGTCATGCGTACACCTGGGCACATCAGTATACGGGTTCGGTATGGCTGGGGTTGAAGGCGGGCGATTGCCATTGGACGACCGCCGACACGGGATGGGCGAAGGCGGCATACGGCGTGCTGTTCGGTCCGTGGATGAACGGCATCACGACCTTCATGTACAACGGGCGCTTCGAGCCCAAGAAACAGTTCGAACTGCTGCGGCGTTATCGCATCACGAGTTTTTGCGCGCCGCCGACTGAGTATCGGATGTTGGTGAAGGAGGATCTCGCGAAGGAGTCGTTGCCGGCGCTCCGCCTTTGCGCGGGCGCGGGCGAGCCGCTTAATCCGGAAGTGATCGAGGTCTGGCGGCAGCATTTCAATCTGCTGATTCACGACGGCTACGGCCAGACCGAGACCGCGCTGGTGGCGGCAAATCTGCCTGGCGGGACGATCAGGCCGGGCTCGATGGGGCGTCCGTTCCTCGGACTCGACGTGCGGGTCGTCGACGAGCATCTGAACGAGGTTGGAACCGGCGCAGTCGGTCAGATCGCGGTGCGGGTCAAGCCCGAGAAGCCGCCGTCGATAATGCTCGAATACTGGAAGAATCCCGACGAGAATGATGCGGTGTTTCAGGGCGCCTTCTATCTCACGGGCGACAATGCCTATCGCGACGCCGACGGCTATCTATGGTTCGTCGGGCGCGCCGACGATCTCATCTCGTCGGCCGGTTATCGCATCGGGCCGTTCGAGGTCGAGAGCGCGCTGCTCGAACATCCGGCCGTGATGGAATCGGCGGTGGTCGCCAGTCCCGACGCCGATCGCGGTTCAATCGTCAAGGCGTTTGTGCGGCTGAAGGACGGCGCGGATCGGAGCGAGGCGCTTGCGCTCGAACTGCAGGAGCATGTGAAACGGATCACGGCACCATACAAGTATCCGCGCGAGATCGAGTTCGTTGACGATCTGCCGAAGACGGTCAGCGGTAAGATTCGGCGCGTCGAGTTGCGGATGCGCGAAGCGGAGCGCAAGCGCGGCACCCCATGAACGATCGCGAGACCTTGCGGGATCGCTCCATAGGATTTCGCGCGGCGCCGGACGCGCGCTGCTCGCGCTGCGGGACCGCTCAACGGGATTTGCACGTCGCAGGACGCGTACCGCTCGCCGCGGTGGTGTTACCTTTTGGGACGATCGAGCAAATTGACCTTGCCGGCGAAGTCTTCCAGATCAACTTCGGTTGTTTCCAGCACCCGCGCGACCATGCCCCAGAATCCGATTGACATGATCAATTCGACGATCTCGCCCTGTCCCAGATGCTTTTGCAGCGCCGCGATAGTTTCCTTCTTGCCCTTCACGCCGCGCGCGACTTCGTCGGTGAAGCGCAGTGCGAGGCGCTCGAGTTCGTTGAAGCAGGTCGCAGACTCCCAATTTTCGATCGCGGCAAGCTGGTCTTCGGTAACGCCGACGGCCTTGGCGATCGGCACATGCTGCGTCCATTCGTAGACCGAACTGCTGACTTTGGCCGTGCGCAGGATCGCGATTTCGCGCAGCTTCGAATCGAGCTTGCCCTTTGTCAGGAGGGCGTTGCCGAGGCGCGAGAAGTTGTGGAAGACGGCCTCGGACGCATTCGCCATCATGCGTGCGACGTTGAGCTTGCGCGGCGTGTTGCCGAGGATTTCGCGGGTCTTTTCGGATGCCGTGGTTTCATCGACGTAGGGTAGCAGTGCCATCGGGCTATTCCTCATTCGTATACTCAGTTGCGAACGTATAGTCACTCGCGAATCGAATTAAGGCGAACGGATGCGGCGCAATCGCGCAGTGCAGCCACAGGTTAGACGGATGCGCTGGCGAGACCCGGCTTCGACGGTCGCCGCGAATCGAGTGCCTTTTCTTCGCGCAGCCTCCTAGCGGCGTCCTTCGCCATACATACGCCCATCGAGGCCGTCCAAATGAAATAGGTCCCGAAGAGCGACCAGAAGCTAAGGGCACCGTTCCACGCGAGCGGGCCGGTCTTGAAGAACGGCATCGCGGTGAGCGGAATAAAGCTGAGGCCAGCGAAGATCGCCCAGCAACTCACCCAGCGCGGGAATACAGGGCGCGCGCTTTTATCGGCCAGGCCGGCCAGACCGGCGGCGATCGCCTGCACCGAGGTAACGGCGTAAGTGATGTTGAATAAGATAAAGCCCAGGTCATTTAAGGTGCGGACCATATTCGGATCGGCTTGGGGCCGGAACGCTGCGACCGCCCAGATCGCGGGGCAGAACATCAATACCCAGGCGGTAAGCGCGCCGCCAATGAGTTGGATGATCGTCAACACCGGACTCGAGCCTTCGATTCGCCACATCACAATGGTGAGCTGGGCGGTCCAGGGGATCCACAGAACGGCGACTAAGGCGGCCATGCTGTTGCCTAGGAGGATCGCATTGTGATGCTGCACGAAGATTGCGGCGAGATCTGGCGCGCTCAAATTGGGCGACGCGGGCGGCAGGTTGCGTGCCATCCATGCCCAGAAAATTGTGAAAAGAATTTCGAATGCGAAACCGCACTGTGCGGCAAGTAACTGGTATTTGAGACTTTGTTTAGTAGTCACTTCATTACCTCGTTGTGGCTCGCATCCGATTCGCAGGGTAATACTGAAAGTACGAACGGTGCAAACGCGCAGCCGCTGCTCGAGCCAGGACAATTCGCGACAATGGTCTGCGGAAGGGTGATGACGCGACAGCCGATCGAAATTGGTGAGAGCGAAGGACTGCGGCTTGGTTGAGTTGGTAGACCAAGGAGACTACGGTTCGGACGGCTGGCGCACGCGCCATCGGAAGAACCACGTCGCGCCGAGCAACAGCACGATCGCGATTCCGATCCATAGGAACGCGCGATGCGCCTCCTTTGCCACCCATTCCAGTTCGTCGCCGACCAGGTAGCCGATGGTGATGACGAGGGTGCACCAGATTAGCGCGCCGAGCACGTTCCACCCGAGGAAACGCCAGAAGCCCATCCCGGCCGCGCCCGCCATCGGTCCCGCCATAAAACGTGCGCCCGTGATGAAGCGCGCCATGAAGACCGCCTTGCTCCCATGGGTTTTGAAAAACGCTTCGAGCCGTTCCTGACCGGGACGCATGAATGGAAAGGTCCTCCCGAGCCAGGCCAGCAGCCGCGAACCGCCCGTGCGCCCGAAGAGGTATCCCATGCAATCGCCGAACACCGCGCTCGCGAGACCGACGACGTACACAGTTTTGAGATCGAGAATATTGCGCCCGGCGAGAAATCCAGCCGCCAGGAGCACGGTCTCTTCGGGCATCGGAACCCCGAGGTTTCCGACGAAGACACAAACAAATAGGCCCCAGTAGCCCCAATCTGCGAGCCAATCGGCCATCCCGGTCGGGCTTATCGCATGGTGCATCAGCGCTTTGCCCCGCGATTCGTCATCCTATTTTATCTCAGGTCATTCATCTCATGGATCTGATCTTAGTGTTGCAGACGCGGGAGCGCTCTAAGATTGCCGTATCGTTCGCGCAAAAGTAAGACTCTTTGTGCGCGTCTTGCCAGCAGTCTTGCCCGCTCGTTTGGTCCGCGCGTTTTGAACGCAGCCGGTCAAATGCGCTATTGAGAACTATCGAGATAATGGCGGTATCAATCGCCGCGAGGTGCGTTTCGATGAAGACGCTCGAAGAACGGCTGCGGGTGCTCGAGGATATCGAAGAAATCCGCAAGCTCAAGGCCCGCTATGCGGCGGCCTGCGACGATAACTACAACGCCGCCGCCATCGCGGCGCTGTTCACCGAAGATGCCGTATGGGATGGCGGTGCGTTGGGCCACGCCGAAGGCCGTGCGGCCATCCGCAAGTTTTTCAGCCGCGCCACCGAGTTCTTTCCGTTTGCGATACACCACGTAATGAATCCGATTATCGAGGTGGACGGCGACCGCGCCACCGCGCAATGGTACCTGCTGCAACCGGCGACGATGGCCAAGGGTAACCAAGCCGTATGGCTCGCGGCGCTCTATCACGACGAGTACGTTCGCCAGGACGGGCGATGGATGTTCGAGCAGCTAAAAGTTACGTCGCATTTCCTGACGCCCTACGAGGAGGGCTGGGCCAAGAAACGCTTCGTGTGAGCGTTGCGTAATGCCACTCGCGATCGCGCATTCGCCTAATCGTAATTGCAATCAACGAGGTTAATTACAATGTCCTTAGCCGGAGAAGTGACCAATGCTGCCGCGCTCGAAACGCGCGACATTACCTTTCAGAGCGACGGCTTCGCGATGCGCGCCTATCTCGCGCGGCCCAAGGCGCCGGGAACCTATCCCGGTGTGATCATCCTGCATGAGGCGTTTGGCTTGGTGGAACACGAACGCGATGTGGCACGCCGCTTCGCCAACGCGGGGTTCATCGCGCTCGCCGCGGACGTCTACTCGCGTGTCGGTGCGCCACAGAACGCCTCGGACATGGCTGAAGTGCGCGCCAAGATGTTCGGCATCACCGACGCGCAACTGGTGCGTGATTTCGAGGCGGCGGCAGCCTACGTCAGGGCGCAACCCGGCGCGAGCGGCAAGGTTGGATGCGTCGGCTTTTGCGTTGGCGGTCGCTGGACGCTGCTGTTCGCCTGCTCCAGCGACAAGGTCGACGCGGCGATCGATTGCTGGGGTGGATTCATTACACGAGCCACGCCGGATGCGGCAACTACACCCGCGCGCCCGACGCCGGTAATCGATCTCGCCGCGCAACTCCATTGCCCGCTCTACGTAGTATGTGGCGAGGAGGACCAGAATCCGTCGCCGGCGGATGCGGCCGAGTTGGGCCGGCGGCTGGAGCAGGCGGCCAAGAAATTTCAAGTTGAAGTTTTCAAGAACGCCGGCCACGCGTTCTTCGCAGATTATCGCCCGAGCTATCGCGAGGCGGCAGCGTTCGATTTGTGGCCGAAAATGGTGACGTTCTTCAAAACTCATCTCGCCTGATGCGGCCTCGGGGGTCGAATCGTTAGGGTGAACGCGGAGAGAACAGCGGAGCATGGCCGATAAAATCTGGATCGGCGCCATCGCGCGGATGCGCATGCGGATCGATCGCACCGTCGCGACTGTGCATGACGGCTTCCCCCATTTTGCGGATCCGTCAACGGGTATGTGGACGCTGAGTCCCGCGGGCGATTGGACCGGTGGCTACTGGGACGCGATGCTCTGGCTGACTGCGGCGGCGAGTGGCGATAATCGTTATGCGCGCCTCGCCGAAGAATGGACCGCGCGTTTGCGCTCGCGCGTTGATTCGCAGAGCTCCGCGCGCGGTCTGCTCTTTTACTACGGTGCTGCGGTGGGTGCGATTCTCAACGATAACGCACTCGCGCGCAAACTCGCGATCGCAGCCGCCCGATCGCTCGCGGCGGCCTACAACCCGCACGCCGAGGTCATCCCGCTGGGCGCCCAGTTCGAGGAGGTGCACAGCGTCGGCCTCGGCGAATCGGAGATCGATGTCGTGCAAATAGCGGCGCTGCTATCGTGGGCTGCGCTTCAGACCGGCGATCCGAAATTGCGCGAAATAGCCATCCGCCACGCCCATCGCCATATCGAATTTTGCCTGCGGGACGACGGCTCGATCTGCCAGTCCGCTTCGTTCGATCCAATTACCGGCAAGATGACGCGTCGCTACACCCACAAGGGCATCAGCGACGACAGCACGTGGTCGCGGGCGCAGGCGTGGGCGATGCTCGGTTGGGCGCTGGCGGCTCATTGGACCGGCGATTCGGCGCTGATCGATCCGGCCGAACGCGCCGCCAACTGGTGGCTCAAGCATGTACCGGCGGATCGCGTGGCCTTCTGGGACTTCGACGATCCTGCGATTCCGCACACCAATCGCGACACTTCCGCGACAGCGATCGCCGCCGCGGCGATGCTCAAGCTCGCCGAGCTCTCGCACTCGGAGGCGAAGCGCCACGCATATAGCGAGGCTGCGGAGGCGACCGTCCGCGCGCTAGTCGAGAATTATCTTGGGCCCGAGGGCGGCCTTTGGCAGGGCTGTTACAACAAACGGATCGATCTGGCGACGAAGCACGAACTCATCTGGGGTTCGTACTATCTCTACGAAGCACTCCACGTGCTCGCCGGCCTGCTGGATCCGATCGCCATCTGACGGACTCGACAGACGTTCAGAATTTCACTGGCCATTTCCTGGCGGAGTGAAAGACGCGAAGTATTTCGACGGTATTCGAGTGTCAGGCTAAGGAGCGGACGCGGCTACTTGAGGGCGCGCACCGTGAAGCCGCGATCGTTGAAGCACAATAGCGAACGCTTCCCTTGCAGCGCCGTCTCGAGTACGCATTCGCGGCCCCACAGCCGATAGACATAGGAAATCGTTTTCTCCGCGTATTCGAGCTGGAGGTCGCGGCCGTCGTGATAATGCTTCAAATACAGTGTGCGATTGTGGCCGAAGTCGGCGTCCTCGACTTTGATCACCGGAATCGACCCGGCGCCGACATTTTTGATTAGAGTCTCTTTGACGGCCTTCCAGCCGTCTTCGTCCGAGACCTTGTCGATTACCAGCTCGTCACCGCGCGATTCGTATTGGAACATATCCATTTCGCGCATCAGTTCTTCGGTCAGATAGCGCCGCAGGAATGATGAATCGCGCTCGACTTCGCGGGCCTCGAAGATCTTCTCGGTGCCGTTCTTGGTGGGCGCTCCGTACTTTTCGATCTCCTCAGGCGTGGGTTCGGTATGGCGGCGATAAATGTCTTCCCAGATTTTGAAGCCCAGGTGGTACGGATTGATTTGTCCGGGGCTCGGCCGCAACACCTGGTTGTGCCGTACGATGAATTCGAGATGCAGCCCTTGTTCGAGATTGAGCGACTCGACAATCTTCTTATGCCAGTAGCTCGCCCAGCCCTCGTTCATGATCTTGGTTTCCATCATGGGGAGGAAATACTTGGTCTCCTCATCCACGATAGAGAGCAAATCCTTTTCCCATTCCTGCAGGAACGGGTTGTGGTCGCGGATGAAGAGCAGCACGTCCTCGTCGGGCTCGAGCGGCGTCTTGTTGGTATCGGGTGTGTGATATTCCGGCCGCGCGTGCAGGCGCGAAAATGGATCTGTACGGGGTTGCGCGGCCTCCACCGCGCGCTCGACCTGTTCTTCGCGATCGAGCTTGCGAATCGCCAGGTTGCGCCGGCATTGGAAGTTCAGGGCGTGGGCGCCGTCCAGAATCCGTTCGACCTTTTCGATCCCGATCGATGGATCTTCCATGTAGCGCCGCACCCGCAGTGCATGTGCCTTGAAGCGCTCGATCGTCAGCTCCGCGCGATTCGACTTGAAGGTGAAGTTGTTCTTGAAAAAATCGTTGTGACCATAGACGTGCGCGATGGTCAGAATCTGCAGTAGCAGCGTGTTGTCGCGCATCAGATAAGCGATCGCCGGATTTGAGGCGATGACCATCTCATACGGCAGCCCGTTGACGCCGTAATCGTACAAAGTCTTGAGCTTTTCGTAGGACTTCCCGTACGACCAATGCGGGTAGTGGGACGGCATCCCCGAGTAGGCCATGTACCCAAGCATCCCGACGTGGTCGCAAATCTCAAATTCCTGCGGAAACCAAGTGAGTCCGAATTCCTCCGCCTTTTCGCGGACGCGGTTATCCCACTCGACCAGGTCTTCGATTTCGTAATTCGCCATTTCGCTCCGTATAGTTCCGGCGCGTTGGGCGCCCGCAGCAAATGAGCCGGCCGCCGCGCGCTTATTCCTTGACGCGGTCCTTCGAGAGGAAGGCCTTGAACGACGGCCAGATGTCCTCCTTGCGTTCGATCAGCACCGCCTGGAAATTGGGCGCGTCGAGGCGGCGGAAGACATTGAGCATCGAGGATTCGTAGTAGCGCGAACCCAGCGGCTTGATCTCGCCGTAGCCGAAAAGATTACAAATTTCGCTGAGTTCCTTTGCCGCCCGTAGCGCGGACGGATTATCCGAATCGAAGTTGTCGCCGTCCGAACAATGGAACGCGTAGAGATTCCAGAGCGACGGGTGATAGCGCTCGGCAATGATTTCGAGCGCCTTCTGATAGCCCGACGAGATGAACGTGCCGCCCGCCTCGCCCTTGTGGAAGAACTCGTCCTCGGTAACCTCGAGGGCCTCCGTATGGTGCGCGACGAAAACGATCTCGACATTGCGATAGCGAGTCGAGATGAACTGATAGAGCAGGAAGAAGAAGCTGCGAGCGAGATACTTCTTCATCGTGTCCATCGAGCCCGAGGTGTCCATGATGCAGACAACCGCCGCATTCGATTCCTCGCGGACGTCGGTCTCCAGGTGCTTGTAGCGGAGGTCGTCCTGATGAAACGGGAAACGGCGCTCCTTGCCGTCCGCGTCCGTGGGAGCCTCGCGGCCCTGTTCGACCTGGTTCTGCCGCGTCGCCAGCACCCGCTTCACGCGCTGGCGCGCCGTGCGCCGCTTGTCGAGCCGCACACGGATGCCGACGTGACGATAGCCCTTGCGCTTGGCGAAGCGATCGGTCGGGATCTCGCGCAGCGCGCGCCGTTCGAGGTTGGGCAATTCGAGATCCTCGAACATGATCTCGATCAGCTCATCGAGCGTGACGTCGGTCTCGTAATAGTCAACGCCCGGGCGATCGCCAGCCTTGCCGTCGCCCTGCCCGTCCTTGCCGGTCTTGCCGACCACCTGCCCCGGCTGCGCGTTGCCGTCACCCTGTCCGACGCCGGGCGCATTGTCGCCGTAGATGAAGCGGTATTCCTTGATCCCGCGCAGCGGAACCTTGATGATGCGATCCTTGTTTTTGCCGATGATCGATTCTTCGGCGATGATGTCGGCGATATTCTCGCGAATCGACTCGCGCACTTTCTCGCGGTGGCGCAGGCGATCGCCTGCCGATCGATCCGATCGCTCGGCATCGGAGATGCGGTATTCTCTAAAGATGGTCTCGCTCGTCATAAGCAACGTCCTCCGCCGCCCGCTAGACCCTCTCCTAACTATACCCCTGCGCCTTCCGATGCACGATACGGACGCATACAAGCGTCCAGGGATGAGAGGCCGTATATCCACCGCCGCCACTCCTCTCCCCATGGGGAAGAGTGGCAGGTGGCAGCGATGGCCCGAAAATCCGATCAGTCCTTCCAGAGATTGTTGGCGGCGTACTTCAGAACTACGTCCACGCACGATTCGCAGTAACCGTGCTCGAGCAGGTTCTTCACCATCGAGCCGTACTTCTCGGTCTGCTCCTCGTCGCGAGTGCGCGCCTTGGTAATGATCCTTGAGATGTCGCGCACCGAGGTCATGAGCTTTTTCTCGATCGCTTCCTTGAGCGGCTCGTAGCTGCGATAGCTGACCTTCTCACCGCGCCGCGAGGTCGCCCACAGGTATGCGATAACCTCCTGACGGAAGCCTTCGGCGGCCGATCCGATAATGGCGATCTGCTCCTCTATCGACTTCAGGAAACCCTCGTCGGGCGACAGCTCTTCCTTGGTATTGCGATCACGCACCTTGGTCTTGTTGACGTACGATTCCGCGTGATCCAGGTAGTTCTGGAAGAGCGCCTCGGCCTGCTCCTGATACGAGTAAACGAATGCGCGCGTGATCTCCTTTTCGAGCAAGTCCAGATATTCCTTGTGCAGGGTGTCCTGCAGGAACTCCAGATACTGCTTGCGCGTATCGTCGGCGAGGTCGGCCTCTTTGACCATCGAGATGAGAGCCTCGCGCACGTTAATCGGGTTGATGCAATTCCCGGAGACGTTGTCCGAGAGCGCGTTGTCGAGCGCCTTCATGATGAAGCGCGTCGAGATGCCGTTCATGCCCTCGCGCTTGGTGTCTTCCTTGAGCTCCTGCACGTCGATCTTCTTGGTGCGGCCCTTCTCGACGACTTCCTCGCCGTTGTACAGGCGGAGCTTGGTCATCAGATCGCATTTCGAGGTCGGCTCCAGCCGCGACAGGATCGCGAACATCGAGGCCAACTCGAGCGTATGCGGTGCGACGTGGGCGCGAAAATCGGAGTGGCGGATGATCTTCTGATAGATCTTGACCTCTTCAGACAGGCGCAGATTGTACGGCACCTTGACCACTACGATACGGTCGAGAATCGCTTCGTTGGTGTGATCAGCCTTGAATTTCTGCCACTCGGCTTCGTTCGAATGCGCCAGGATACAGGTGTCGACGTAGACCATCCCGTGACGGCCGGGCGCCGGAATCACTTTTTCCTGCGTCGCCGTAATCATCGCGTGCAGGTACTCGGTCTCGTTCTTGAAGACCTCGATGAACTCGACGATGCCGCGATTGCCGACGTTGAGCGCACCGTTGAGCTCGAGCACCCGCGGGTCGCCCTCCGAATACTGGTCGAGCTTCGAGATATCTTCCGAACCGATCAGCACTGAGGTGTCCTGATTGTTCGGATCGACCGGCGGAACTACGCCGACGCCTACGCGGTTGCGCTTGGAGAGGCTGCGCGTTTCGATCGGAAACTCTTCGTAACGCTGGCTGAATTCCTCTTTGAGACGATAGCGGCAGACCGGGCAAAGGTCGCCCTCGACATGCACGCCGAGCATCTTCTCGAATTCGCGCCGCAAATGGCGCGGTATCAGATGCAGCGGTTCCTCGTGCATCGGGCAACCCTCGATCACATGAACCGCATCGACCTGTTCGAGCCCACGCTGAATCCGCTCGACCAGTGAGCTTTTGCCCGAACCGACCGGGCCCATCAGGTAGAGCACCTGCCGGCTCTCTTCACCTTTGAGTGAGGCAGAGTGGAAATAGCGCACGATTTGCGAGATCGTCCGCTCGATGCCGAAGAACTCGTCGGCGAAGAAATTGTAAACCTTTATCGGCTCATCCTTGTACAGACGCTTGGTCCGCGGATCGTCCGTATCGTGGATGTTACGCGTGCCTTGCGTGATGATCATGTCGTAGATGCGCGCGTGCGAGAGTTTCGTCATCAAGGGATTAGCCTTGACAATTTCCAAATACTCGAGCAGCGTTCCGCTCCACCGCTTGGACTCGCGAGCCGCGCGATCGCGCTTGATCACTTCCTCAAAACCGTTCATTTCCGCCATCAGCTAACTCCTTGGTTGGCCCTGGTTACTGGGGCTTGATGCCGTCGAGGCGACTGCCAGGAGATAAGGAATGTAGAATGGGTCGTGCTAATTATGTGGCGCATCCCTAGCCGCAGTATAACTTGGTGCAGGAGCCAAGCAAGCAATGATTTTGTGGCTTGCAGTGCTTGTCCACAGGTTCCTTTAGGGTATGCGGTTAATCTTGCTTCAATAAAGCGGGTCGCGCCAATCCTTTTGTGAACTGATCTGACAAGCCCTACATCACATATGACGCGGGCACGGGCGGCTTAATTCATAACCGGTCCAGCCCCGGTGGCACTTCTATAGTCGCGTCCAAAATCAAGCGTCCGCGATCGTTGGCCACTTGCGCCGCGAATACGCGCTCGTCATGCGCAAACGAGATCCACCAGCGTTCCTCGAGCGCGCGCTTCAGGTAGTCCGCCTTCTGCTCCATGGTGCGGATAGCGTCGAGGTCGAAAGCTTGGTTCCACGGCCCCCGCATATGCGATCGCGTCGGCACGATGTCCGCGAGATGCACGAAGCTGCCGCCGTCCGATCGCACTAGCGTCACCTGATGGTCCGCGGTATGCCCGCCCGAGACGATCGCCGAGACCCCTGGTACAATTTCGCTGTCGCCCGCGATTGCCTCGATCATGGCGCTCACCGGCGCCAGACAATCGCTGATATGGCGATAGGCGGCGCGGAGCCGTTCGTTGCGTGACTCCCGCGCGACCGCAAGCTCGCCCCTCTGCACGATAATTCGCGCGCGCGGAAACGCGGCCTCGAACGTGCCCGACTCGCGCCGCCGCACGATTCCTCCGCAATGGTCAAAATGAAGATGCGACAGGATTACGTGCGTGACATCGCCGGGCTCCATCCCGAGCGCCTCGAGCCCGCTTATCAGCCAGCCATCGCCGTGATCGAAGATCTTGCGCTCGACCGCGCTCAACCGGTTGCCGATTCCAGTGTCGACCAAGATCGCGTCATTGCCGCGCATAATCAGTGGGCAGGTCAGGTTGAGGCGAATGCGATTCTGATCATCTGCCGGATGCTCCCGCTGCCACAATTCGCGTGGTACCACGCCGAACATGCAGCCGCCGTCATTGCGCCAGATACCGTCGCTCAAAAACGCGATCGTGAATTCGCCGACTCGAAGCTTCGCGGGTGTTTCCATTGCCACATTCGCGCGTCCAATTCTCGCGTCAGGTACCCGCCAGCCATAGACCAAGGCCCAGCGCCACCGTGCCGAGCGCCGCAACGGTCCCGTAAAGCCAGACCAGGCGCCGGGCTGCCGCTGCACCGACTTCGATGCTTTCATCAAAGCCCTCGCGCATCGCGCGCTCGGCCGCGAATGACGCCGCCAGCATCACGCCCATGATAAAGAACAGCACCACCTTAATCGCAAGGATTCCGATAAAGGCGGGCGGAAACGGCGATCGCCGCATCAGCGCCGCCGAGAACAGATTGCCCGCCCCGGTCAGTGGCACCACCAGCGCGGGCACCACATTGATTCGATTGATCCGGGGCGCCGTCCGCAACGCGAACACTCTCCATTCGTTGGACTCGGCCGTCATCCCGGAGGCTGCGAGAATAAAACTTGCGCAGGTCCCGACCCACATCACTCCGCACAGCACGTGGACCCACAGCACTACCGATCTGATCACCATCGCCCGCCGCCAATCTCCTTTTGCGCGCGCCGCTTCGCCGATTCGCGCATCGAGATTAGCACGCTGCGGCTGGAAGTACGCGCCGAACTCGGCTAACACAAATCCATGATCGCCCAGGAGGCCCGTTATGCTCGATCCCTATATCGGCGCATTCGAACTGCGTGAACTGATCCTGCGCAAAGAAGTGCGTCCGTCCGAAGTCGCGGAGTTTTTCCTCGCCCGCATCGAGCGCCTCAACCCCAGCCTTGGCGCCTTCATGACCATTACCGCCGACCGTGCCCTCGACGACGCCGCACGCCTGGAGCGCCTCGCCGACGCCGATCGCGCCGCGTTGCCGTTGTTCGGCGTCGCATACTCGCTCAAGGATCTCACCTGGACCAAGGGCATTCGCACCACGCTGGGCTCGAAGAACTACGAAAATTACGTCCCGCGCGCCGACCAGGAATACGCCGCACGCCTTGCCGCGGCCGGCGGCATTTTGATCGGGAAGACCACCACGCCCGAATTCGGCGGGCGGCCCACGACCGAAGGCGGCCTCTGCCCGCCGGCACACAATCCATGGAATCTCGAATTCACCGCCGGCGGTTCCAGCGGCGGAGCGGCGAGCGCGGTCGCCGCGGGCCTCGGGCCGATCGCTGAGGGCAGCGATGGCGGCGGCTCGATTCGCGTTCCCGCCTCATGCTGTGGGCTGGTCGGGCTCAAACCTGCGCGCGGCCGCGTCTCCAACGCGCCGGTGATGGGCGAAGGGTGGGCCGGTTTCGCCATCAATGGACCCATCGCGCGTTCGGTGCGCGACGCCGCCATGATGCTCGATGTGATGGCCGGTGCGGCCGACGGCGATCCCTACTGGGCCGCGCCTCCCGCCGCTCCTTTTGCCGACGCCGTAAACCGGCGCCCACGCAAGCTACGCCTCGCGACAATTTCCTCCACCTCGATCGCGTCCGTTGATTCGGAAGTGCTCGACGCCTTCGCAACGGCCTGCGCGACCTTTCGCGCGATGGGCCATACGGTTGAGCCGATCACGCTAGATCCCGCCGCGCCGCTCCTCGACATCGCGCGCATTCTTATCTTCGCGGGTATCAGCTCGATTCCACTCAAGGATTTGTCGATTGTCGATCCGGTTGTGCGCTCGTTCTGGGAGCGCGGACGGGCGCTCTCCGCCGCGGAGTACATCGGCACGGTCGCCCGGATGCATAACGCCTCACGCGGGATCGTGCGTGAACTGTTACCCTTCGATGCCCTGCTCACGCCGACCCTCACGCGTCCGCCGATGCGCCTCGGGACCTTCTTCGCCGATGCGGTAAAATATGCGGACGATCTCTTCGGCTGGATCGCATTCACGTTCCCCTTCAACGCCACCGGCCAGCCTGCGATCTCGGTACCCAACGGGTTTACCAAGGCGGGCTTGCCGATCGGTCTTCAGATCGTTGGCCGACCCGCAGACGAAAGCGGCATCATCGCGATCGCCGCGGCCTTCGAGGAAGCGCGCCCCTGGGCAGATCATCATCCGCCTTTGGCTTGAGGTGTTTGACGTTCGGATACTTGCGGGCTCAGGCGTTGCGAGCATCGCCGCCGCCGAGGCGCTCCGATGCAAGTGTCGCGCGGCGCACCGCCTCGACCGGTTTCTTGCGCGCAGTCAGCCGCGCCCGCATGATTGATCCCGCTCCCGGACCGGGCACCATCGTCACATCCGCGGGCCGGAGCGGCCGGCCGTTACCACTGATGACGGTTATCTCGGCAATCTCCAGACCCGACTTGCGCTCGATCACCCGGACCGGCACGCGATCGGAGCCGGCGACCCAGCGGTCGCCCCATTGCATCAAAGCCATCAGCACCGGAAAGAAGTCCAGTCCTTTCTTGGTTAAACGATATTCGAGGCGCCGGCCGCCGTCGGGCGCCGCGACCCGCTCCAGGATGCCGCGGGCGACTAGCTTCTTGAGGCGTGCGGAAAGGATGTTGCGCGCGATCCCCAGGTTCTGCTGAAAATCATGAAAGCGCCGCGTGCCGAGGAAGGCCTCGCGCAGGATCAGCATCGTCCACCATTCGCCGACCAGCTCGAGTGCCCGCGCAATCGAACAATTCATCCGTGCGAAGGTCTTGCGCCGCATCAACCCAAGCTATTGCAAATTGGTTGCATCAGGCAACTCTTCTGATGTGCATGAGACGATTACCTTCGAATGATAGGTTGCATCATGAAACCATCTTAGATATTGGTCGTAGATAGCTAGTTGCATGATGAAACCACGTAATCAAGCCACGGTATCGAGCGCAAGAGCCTCGCACCCGATGGGCGAAGCCAGAGTCTTTGCGCTAACTTGATGTACCTTAAGGGCGCTGCTCGCCGCGTCCGTCGATCACGGCCGGATGATTGAAGGCCGGTGATAAAAACGGAGATTCGCCACGTGCCCGAATACACTGCGATAACCTACGAACTCGCCGACGGCATCGCACGCATAACGCTCAATCGTCCCGAGGCCGCCAATTCACTCAACGAGGAACTGTCGAGCCAGATGCTCGACGCGATCATCCGCTCGGAGGACAACCAGGAAGTTCGTGTGCTGATCATCAGCGGCGGCAGCGGTCGCTTCTTTTGCGCCGGGGCGGATTTGAAATCGTTCTACAGCGCGCCAGACGTGCTCAAGAGCAAGGTTTCGCTTTTCCACGTGGCGATTTCGCGTATCGTCCGAGCGCCATTTCCGGTGATCGCCGCGGTCAACGGGACCGCGGCGGGTGGCGGCATGGGCCTCGCCTGTTCTTGCGATATGATCGTCGCGGGCGAGTCGGCCAAATTCATCATGGCGTACACCCGCCGTGGCCTTACGCCGGACGGCACCACGACTTATTTTCTGCCGCGCCGCATCGGCGTTGGCCGCGCGATCGAGTTGGCTTATACCAATCGCACTTTGAGCGCGCGTGAAGCGCTCGAATGGGGTCTCATCAATCGCGTCGTGCCAGACGCATCATTGCTCGCCGATACCCACGTCATCGCTGCCGAACTCGCCCGCGGCGCGACCCGTGCGTTCGCGGCGGCCAAGCGCCTGATGTACGCCGGGATGACGGAATCGCTTGAAACCCAAATCGAAAACGAAATACGCAGCATCTACGAAATGGCCGCGACCGACGACACCAAAGAAGCGATCAAGGCCTTCAACGAAAAGCGTACACCCGTGTTCAAGGGGCGCTGACATACGCGGAGTTCCGATATGGCGAAACAGCTCGAATTCCTCTTCGATTACGGCAGCCCCTTCAGTTATCTCGCCAACATCCAGCTTCCGGGCTTTGCCAAACGCAACGGCGCCGCCGTTACCTATAGTCCGATCCTGCTCGGCGCCGTGCTCAAGGCGACCGGCAATTCCTCACCGATGACGGTGCCGGCCAAGGCTCGTTATTTCGCCGTCGATATGCGCCGATGGGCCGCGCGCTATGACGTCAGACTAAAACTCAATCCCCATCCGTTCATGTCCAACACCATCTCGCTCATGCGTGGTGCGGTGGCGGCGGAAAAACTCGGCGTCTTTGCCGCCTACCATGACGCTATCTATCGCGCCGCCTGGGCCGAGGGTCTCGACCTGGGCGACAAGGCGATCCTGACTGGCGTGCTGCAGCGCGCGGGTATCGACTCGGCGGCACTGATCGCCGCCACAGAACGCGCGGATGTCAAGGACGACCTGCGTCGCAATACCGAGGACGCCGTCTCACGCGGTGCCTTCGGCGCGCCGACATTTTTCATCGGTGACGAGATGTTCTGGGGTAACGATCGCTTTGACTTCGTCGAGGAGGCGTTGCGCCGCCAGACCTGACCATCGATGGCGGCAGCCGGCGGCGTTCGCGGAGCACTGTCTCCCGATGGTGTACGGCGTGCTAGCGCGGCGGGCGCGGCGGTACGGCAATGACCGGCGATCTTCAGATTTCAATTTGAAAGAGGAGAATGCGCGGTTGCGCGCTCACAGCCTCACCGCGGCCATCCGCAAGACCTGTTGTTCGCTCACTATGGAAATGCAGCCTAAAAATCAGCTCAAGACCGTTGGTCTGGGGAAACCTTTCAAGGGTTTCACGAATTTTCTCCGCCATCGATTCGTTGAAGGAGTTCAAGATGTCAACTAGCCCGCAGAAACCCATCGCCGTCGTGATTGGTGTCGGTCCCGGACTCGGCGCCGCGCTCGCTCGCCGCTTCGCCGCCGAATACACGGTTGCGATCGGGGCACGCAACGCTGACTATCTCGCGAAGGTCGCGGGCGAGATCACCACCCGCGGCGGTCGCGCGCATCCGGTTCCCACCAACACCGCCGACGAAAGCGCAATCGTGTCCGCGTTCGATACAATCAGAAGCGATCTCGGCGACCCGGAGATCCTGATCTACAACGCCGCGATGCGCCCGTTTGGCCGCCTGATGGAGACCAAGCCAAGCACCTTCGAGAACACCTGGCGCGTGAACGCTTTCGGCGCGTTCCTGTGCTCGCAACAGGTAGTGCCCGCGATGGTAAAGGCGGGACACGGCACGATCATCTTCACGGGCGCGACCGCGGGCGTCAAACCCTATCCGACCTCGGCCGCGTTTGGCCCCGCGAAGTTCGCGATGCGCGGGCTCGCCCAGGCGATGGCGCGCGATCTTCAACCGCAAGGAATCCACGTCGCTTACATCAACGTCGATGGCGCGATCGACATGCCCTTCATCCGCCAGCGCTTCCCCGAATTGAAGGAAGAGGACATGCTGAAGCCATCCGCGATCGCTGACGCCTACTGGTTCGTCGCGCATCAGGATCGCAGCGCGTGGACGCACGAACTCGATGTGCGGCCATTCAAGGAAAAATTCTAGCGCGCCTCGCGATTACAAGGCTGGACGCCAAACACGATTGTGCACGGCCCTGGTCGCCACTGATGCAAATCGCCGCGCCCTGCGCTAGAGAAATGGCTACCGCCGCAGCCGCCTTAACGCCCGGCCGATAGTCGCGGACATCGCAACGACGTCGCGGCGGGCGGAGGATCGCATGGATATCGGCGCACTTGGAGTGTTCGGCTATCTCGACGCGATGACTGGAAGGCAGGCGGCGGATTACGCGCGCACGGTCGAGCGGCTCGGTTATAGCACCCTCTGGTTTCCGGAAACCTTCGGCCGCGATCCGTTTCCGCTCGCCGTCCATCTGCTCGGCGCGACGTCCAGGCTGATCGTCGCCACCGGCATCGCCAATGTCTGGAAGCGCGAAGCGATCACAATGGCGGGATCGGCGCGCACCGTTGCCGAACTCTTCGATGATCGCTTCATTATGGGGCTGGGCGTGAGCGGCGGTCCGTTCATGGCGCGCAACGGTTTGCGCTTCGACAAGCCGGTTACTTTCATGCGTGAGTATCTCGCGAAGATGCGGGCAACCCAGCACAAGGCGCCAACGGCGCAACACGACCCTCCCATCGTAATCGCCGCGTTATTGCCGAAGATGTTGCGGCTCGCCGCCGAGGAGACTCATGGCACCGTCACCGCGATGATACCACCGCGACATATCGCACGGATGCGGGCTGAGATCGGTCCCGACAAATGGATCTGCGCGCAACAACACGTGATGCTCGAGCCCGACCCAAAGAAGGCGCGCGCCGCGGCCCGTGCGTTTCTCCATTTCTACCTGTCCGCGCCACCCTACCAACGCAGTCTGCATGCGATGGGCTATACCGACGACGATCTTGCCAATGACGGCAGCGATCGCCTGATCGACGAGATTATCGCGTGGGGCGATGAGCGCGTATTGCGCGAGCGTCTCGAAGCTCATCGTAAGGCCGGCGCGAATCACGTCTTCATCACGCCGCTCAACCCCGACGGCGGTCTTCTGCCGGGCATGCGCGTGGTCGAGGCGTTGTCCCCCGCCAGCAGCTAACGCGCCGCCTCGCAAGGCGTTAATGGAAGTCTTATGAACCTGAAGAAACTTGGCATCCTGGCTATTTCGACACGCTGTCCGCGGCGGAGAGCGTTGAGTTCGCACGCGCCGTCGAAAAACTTGGGTACTCGGTTTTGTGGGTGCCCGAGACCTTCGGCCGCGATCCATTCGTGATGCGCAGGCGCTAGACTCTGCCATCCTTCACGGTCCAGTCTTCGGTGGCGTGGCCTATTGGGCTCATGTCGGTGGATTCCTGTTCGGCATCGCGGCGGGCCCGCTGCTGGCGCGCGCCCATCCTGTCCCGATTCGCCGCGCACGCCGCGCCTAATGTGGACGGTGTGCATAGATGAAGAGCGCGAATCACGCGCGTGCTTGCCGTCGTATTTCCGGATGCGGATACTATTCCTGTTTCGTACGGCTTGGCTTTCTTCTCGATCGACGGTTCGACTCACGGTTTGACTTGAGGGGCGGAAGGGGTTGCAGGTGGCTGCGGCGGCGGACGATATACTTAAGCGCGTTCCTCCACAGAATCTCGACGCCGAGCAATCGGTACTCGGTGCAATTCTGCTCGACAACGAGGCCATCAACCAGGCGCTCGAAATCCTGAGCCCGGAGGATTTCTACCGCGAGACCCATCGCGAAATATACCGCGCGATGACCGATCTGACCGAGCACAACAAGCCGGTCGACGCGATCACCCTGAGCGAATCGTTGCGCACCAAGGGCGCGCTCGAAGCGAGTGGCGGAGTAGGCTATATCGCCGACCTCGCAGCCTGCGTGCCGACCGCCGCCAATGTCGCCCACTATGCGCGCATCGTCCGCGAGAAAGCGGTACTGCGCGCACTGGCCTCGACCGCCACGGAGATTGCGTCGGGCGCCTTCGACGCGCCCACCAACGTCGAGGAGTTCCTCGACAGCGCCGAGCATCGCATTTTCGAGATTTCCGAACGCCGGATCCGGCAGTCGTTCCCGTTGATGAGCGTGCTGACGCGCGACTCGCTCAAAATGATCGAGCGGCTCTACGAGAACAAGGAACTCGTCACCGGGGTGCCCACCGGCTTCATCGACCTCGATCGCATCACCGCGGGCTTGCAGCCGTCAGACCTGATTATCATCGCGGCGCGCCCGAGCATGGGCAAAACCGCGCTCGCGCTGAATCTTTGCGCCTATGCTGCGATGGACGCCGATCCGCGCGTCGGCGTAGCGTTCTTCTCGCTCGAGATGTCCAAGGAACAACTCGTCCTGCGCCTGCTGTGCTCGGAGGCGCGCGTTGACAGCTCCAAGGCACGTGCGGGCTTCCTCAGCGAACGCGACTTTCCGAAGCTGGCGCAGGCGGCCGCGCGACTTTCCGAGGCGCCGATCTTTATCGACGACAGCTCCGACATGTCGCCGATCGTGTTGAAGGCGAAATGCCGCCGCCTGATGCGCGAGCGCGACTCGCATCTCGGACTCGTGATCGTCGATTACCTGCAGTTAATGCGTTCGTCGCGGCCGGGCGAGTCTCGCGAAAAGGAAATCGCCGAAGTGTCGCGATCGCTCAAGGCACTAGCCAAGGAGCTACGCGTGCCGGTGGTCGCACTGTCGCAGTTAAATCGGCAGGTCGAGACCCGGCCCGAGCGCCGGCCGCTGCTTGCTGACTTGCGCGAATCGGGAGCGATCGAGCAGGACGCCGACGTAATCGCGTTCATCTATCGCGACGAGGTCTATCATCGCGATACCAAGGAACCGGGCGTTGCCGAGATCATCGTGGCCAAGCAGCGTAACGGCCCGACCGATACCGCCAAGCTGACCTACCTGAGCCACTTCACCCGCTTCGAGAATTACGCCGCGGAAGGCGGTTACTTCGAAGAAAGCGAAGGCTAGCGTCCTGCGCGACCAGCCCATTGCCCCATCGTCACTGCTTAACTCTAATCTGTTGCGAGGCGGCTTGGACTCAGCCGCTAGTCGTGATCGTCGGTATCAGGGGGCGGGGAAGCCGACTCGCCCTCCGGCTCGTCGCTCGATGTATCGGCAGATTCGCTTGTAGTATCAACAGATTCGTCGGCGCCCGATTTGTCCGCTGCGATGACCTCGTCAGGATGCGCTGGTTGCACCGCTTCGATGCCAGTCTCGATATTCTCGGCGGCAGCATCGGCTGCCATGGAATCACCGTCGAGAGCGGGCGCGGCATCCTCTGAAACGTCGATCACCTGCGAATCGTCGATATTCGCGAAGACCGGCTCCTCGCGCGGAGCCTCGATCAGGCGAAGCTCCTCGAGGTCGGGCAGGCCGCTCAAGTCCTTGAGGCCAAACAGCTCGAGAAATTCGCGCCTAGTGGTGTACATGATCGGACGGCCCGGCGCTTCTTTGCGTCCGGCAATCTGGATCAGCCGGCGCTCGACCAGGGTATCGAGTACGCCGCCACAATCGACGCCGCGCAACTGCTCGATTTCGGGACGCGTGATCGGCTGGCGGTACGCCACGATCGCGACCGTCTCGAGTAAGGGACGGCTGAGCCGCGGCGGCTTCGCCGCCAGCAGCTTGCGCACGTAGAACGCGTGTTCCTTGGGCGTGCGCAATTGATAGCCGTTAGCCACTTCCTCGAGCACCATGCCGCGACCGCCCGAGGCATACGCCACCGCCATCTCGCCGAGGGCTTTCCTGATGTCGTCGCGCGCGACGCTCTCGATGACTGTGACCAGTTGCGACAGTCCTACCGGCTCGGCCGCCGCGAACAGCAGGCTTTCCAGAATCGCCTTCAGACGTTCTTCTTCCACCACTTCACGCGCGGATCTATTTGCCGCGCTCCCCCGCTTCGCTGATTTCATCCGCGGCGCCGTCCGCGCCATGTGTAGCGTTGCGGTCGTCCGTACTCACGTAATTCTGATCTGACGCGCCGAAGCGATCACCGCGCCCGAGGAGAATCGGACCGTGGCGATCCTCTTGCCAGGCGCGCACGGCGCCGCGCCGGATGAGTTCGAGCAGCGCCATGAAGGTCGCGATCATCAACGGACGGTCGGCCAAGTCCTCGAATAACGCCTGGAACTCGACGCGTTCCCCCTCGCCGAGCGCTGCGAGAATCCGCGGGATGCATTGTGCCACCGGAATATCGCGGAGCTCGATGCGCCGCGGCGTGCGATCGCCGAGCCGCTCCAGCACCGCGGCCATCGCACTCACCAGGTCGAAGATCGATACTTCGAAAGGCGCTGAGGGCGTCTCCTCTTCGGGCACCGATTCGCCCGCCGCGGCGAACACGTCGCGCCCGAGCAATGCGCGTTCACCCAGCTTGGCCGCGGCCTCACGATAACGCTGGTACTCTAGCAGCCGCTCGACCAGGTCGCGCTTGAGGTCCTCGGCCTCTTCGGTGTCGGCGAGTTCCGCATGCGGCAGCAGGGCAAACGATTTGATCAGGAGCAGCGTCGCCGCCATCACCAGGTACTCCCCCGCGACGTCGAGATTGAGCTGCTCCATCAAGTTCAATTGTTCGAGGTACTGTTCCGTAATGATGCTAATACTGACGTCCTGCGGATCGAGCTCGGAGCGCTTTATCAAATGCAACAGCAGGTCGAGCGGTCCCTCGTAGATTGGCAGGCGAAAGCGCATGCCGCCGCCGTCGCCGAATTTAAGCGGGGTTCCTTCGTCGCTCACAGCAGCGTCCGCGCGATTGCGTTGATTACTGGATCGATCACCGCATTCACCGTGTTGGTATACAGCAGCAACAACAATATCAGAAATCCGAAGCGCTCCAGCCTGGCGAAGGGACGCGCGAGCCCTTGCGGCAGCAGTCCCACCAGCACGCGGCCACCGTCGAGCGGTAATAATGGAAAAAGATTAAAGACGGCTAATTCGATATTGATGAAGCACGATGCCAGCGCGACTTGGCTCAACAGTCGATGCGCCGAAAAGCCGGCGGACGGATCGAGCCCCGAAATCAAACTGCGAAATGCGGCGGCGCTAAGCACCGCGAGAGTCAGATTCGTCAACGGACCGGCGGCGGCCACCGCGATCATGCCGGCGCGCAGAGGCCGCAGCCGGCGAAAATCGACGGGCACGGGCTTCGCGTAACCAAACACCGGTGCGTGCGCGAAGAGCAGTAGCGCGGGCAGGATAATGGTGCCGAACAGATCGATATGCGCAAGCGGATTGAGCGTTAAACGACCGGCGCGTGCTGCGGTATCATCACCGAGCATCCGTGCGACCACGCCGTGCATCACCTCGTGCAGCATGATCGCGAAGATGATTGGCACCGCCCATAGCAGCAATTGCGCGGCAAATCCGTGCGACCCGTTCAATTCAGTCTTCCGTTTTTTCGGCTATCGCCAATGCGCACCCAGCCGCCGCCTGCTTGCCGGAAAGTGCGGCGCGCGTAGCCCGCGGATGAGACGTGCGATGAACCTTGCGCAAATGGCCGCGCGATAGATGAGTGTAAATCTGCGTAGTCGAAATGTCGCTATGGCCGAGCATCTCCTGCACCGCGCGTAAATCGGCGCCCCCTTCCAGCAGATGAGTCGCAAAGCAATGGCGCAGCGTATGCGGGCTAATCCACGCGAGTCGCGGATCGCTCGCGGCCCATCCCTTGAGAACCTTGAAAAATCCCTGCCGGGTCATCGCACGGCCGAGCCGTGTGATAAAGACCGTTGCATTCGGCCGCACCGCGGGTGCTGCTGCACGCCGTCGTGCGCGGCCGGTAGCGGAAGTCTGAGACGCTGGCGACGCTTGTTCCAATGCCGCCTTCTGCCGCGCCACCAGATACGACTTGAGTGCGCGCAACGCAGCGCCGCCGACCGGCACCATCCGCTCCTTGTCGCCCTTGCCGATCACGATCACTATGCGCGCTTCGAGATTTACCTGGTTGAGCGTGAGCCCGACCAGCTCCGATACGCGCAGGCCACATCCGTAGATCAGCTCGAGCATCGCGCGATCGCGCTTGCCGCGCAGCGTACCGGTGTCGATCGCCTCGATCAGTGCCGCAGTATCGGCGCGCCCAAGGGTGCGCGGCAGCGGTCGCGGATGCGGCCGCAGCTTGAGTGCACTCGCCGGATCTCGATCGAGAATCTTGCGCTCGATCATCTCCCTGATTAGGCCGCGCACGGCCGCCAGCCGGCGTCGTTGGCTGCTGACGCGATACTCGCGCGTCCCCAGGTCTTCGAGGTAAGCCGTGACCGCCGCGGCGTTCAAGGTCCGCGGTTCAATGCTGCGGTCGCGACAGAAGTTCTGAAAGTCGCTCAGGTCGCCGCCATAGGCTTCGAGCGAATTGCGGCTAAGACCGCGCTCGACCGCCTGTCGCGACAGGTGTAGCTCGATCAGTTCGTCCCAATCGATTGTGCCCGAGTTCTCCACGTCCTCCACCGCCCCCTCAGTCCCCTGCCGTTTCCGCCGCCGTCCCCGAGATCCGTGGACTCAGCCGGTCCGCGCGGCCACCGCACCCGGATCCGCTTCGAGCCGTTCGACCAACGCCGTCCTAATCGATCGCATGCGCTCTAGGTCGGTGATTTTATTGCCCTCGCGATCGCTGATGTAGAAGACGTCGAGCGCCTGATCCGCGTTGGTCGAAATGCGTGCTACGTGAATCTTCATCCCAAGCTCGAAGAATGTATTGGTGATCGCGAACAGCAGCCCTACGCGGTCTTGCGTGAAGACGTCGATCACAGTGAATTCTTCCGAACTGCGATTGTCGACCGTGACCTCGGTCTCGACGCGCCGCACGAATTTGCGCGCGCCAAACCGCACCTTGTGCGATTCCGCGACCAGCGCCGCTATATCCTGCTCGCCCGAGAGCACGCGCTCGAGATCGCGCTCGACCCGCGGCCAGCGATCCTCGTCCATCGCGATCGCACCGGCGCCGCCCAGATGGGACACGCGAAAGACATCGAGCGCGATACCGTCGTCGCGCGTCGTAATCCGCGCCGAAAGGATGTTGAGATTATTCGTCGTCAGCGCACCTGCAATCTTCGAGAACAGTCCCGGCTGGTCGCGAGTCACCACGATAAATTCACTGAACTCGAGCTCTGGGAAATGCCGATGACGGCAAACCAGCGGACGCTCCTCGATCACGCGCATCATGTCGAAATGCAGTTTGATATCGCCCTCGGGGACGGTCAGGAAATAGCGGTCCGGCATAAGTTTGAGAAATTCGCTGACCGCTTGCTCCGGCGCCTTGGCTGCCGTCAATTCCGCCTGCACCGCGGCCTTGACCACCGCGAGCCGCCGCGCCGGATCGGCGGCCTCGCGCCCGCCGTGTTCGAGGGTCTTGAGCGACCGCATGTACAGCTCGCTCAGCAGCATGTCGCGCCAATTGTTGTAGACCTTCGGCGCGACCGCACGCATGTCCGCGAAGGTCAACAGGTAAAGTGCCTTCAGTCGATCGATCGAACCGGCTTCGCGCGCGAACTCTTCAACCGTATTCGGATTATCGACGTCGCCCTTCTGCGCGACCTGCGACATTTTCAAATGTTCGCGCACTAGGAAGACCACCAGATCCATCTCCTCCGCATCGAGCCCCATCCGCTCGCACACCGCGACCGTGAGCTGGGCGCCGAGCTCGTGATGGTCATGGCCGTGACCCTTGCCGATATCGTGCAGTACCAGCGCCAAAAACACGATCGGTAGCGAGGTGTATTCGCGCGCAACTTCGGTCAACAGAGCATTGGTAGTTTTGAATTCGCCCGCGCGCAGCCGCTCCAGCTCCCGCACCGCCGCCAGCGAATGCCGGTCAACCGTATAGATATGGTAGAGGTCGTGCAGCACCCGCGCGTAGAGCTTGCCAAACTCCGGGATGAGTGCCCCGAGCACGCCTGCGCGATGCATCGCCTCGAGCGTTTCGGCGACGCGCCCGCGTCCGCTCAGGATCCCCATCAGCGCCATTCCGGTCTTCGGATCGCGGCGATAAGCCTCGTCGATCAATCCCAGATTGTCGCGTACCAACTGATAGGCGCTGCCCGAAAGCTCGACCCCGTGAGTCTGGCAGTCGGCGAAAATCGTGATCAGGTTGAGCGGCTCCCGCTTGAAGAAATCATTGCTCGCGATACCCAGCACATTGCCCTGGATCAATACCCCCGGCCGAATCTGCCGCGCGGTTCGGCGGCGCAGGAACCGCGCCGGCTCCGTGTCCTCGGTTACCCGCGCGGTCAACCCTTCGGAGAAATGCAGAATCGTGCTCGCCTGCTGATAGTACGTCCGCATCAGGTTAGCGCTGGCCGCGGCGCCGTCGGTCGCCGTGAAGCCGATCATCGGCGCGATCTGCTCCTGGTATTCGAAGGTGAGCTGATCGAAATGCCGCCGGCTGATGAAATGCAGCGAGTTGCGGATGCGAAAGAGAAAATCCCGCGCCGCATTCACCTCGTCCAGCTCCGGCTCGGTGATTACCGCCTTCTGCACCAGATCCTCCAGCGAATGAACCTTGTACTTCACCTTCGCCAACCACAGCGCCGTATGCAGGTCGCGCAGGCCGCCTTCGCCCTCTTTCACCTGCGGTTCCAGCAGGTAGATCGATTCGCCGTACTGCTTGTGGCGCTTGCGGGTTTCCTCCAGCTTGGCCGCAAAAAAGCTCTGCTGGTTGCGATTGAGCACGTCGGTGATGAGCGTTTTGTCGAACTGTGCGTAGAGCTTTTCGTCGCCGGCCAGGTACCGCGCATCCAGTATAGCGGTCTTTTCCTTCAGATCCTCGGCTGCCATCTTGATACATTCCGCGGAATTGCGCACTGAGTAGCCGACCGTCAGACCCGCATCCCATAGCGCGTGCAGGATGATCTCAGTCACAATCTCGGCATAAGGCCCCGGTTTGTAGTCGTGCAAAAACAGCAAGTCGATGTCCGAATAGGGATTGAGTTCATTGCGTCCATAGCCGCCGCGAGCCGCAATCACTAACCGTTGATTCAACCGCGAGAACTTCTGCCCATGTTGCGCGTCGGCATAATAGAAAAGCGCGCGCATCAGGTCGTCGACCGTTGCCGTGAGCGCCTGCACGATTTCAATTCCACTGGCGCCCGCGCGATGACGCTCGAAGAGCGCCGCACGTACGGAATCGAGATGCGCCCGCGCCACCACACCCGGCGTTCGCGTGCGCTCAAACTCTGCCGCCAGCGTCGCTTGGTCGCAAATCGCCGGTACTGGCGTCGTCGCGATCAACGGCTCACGCGCGTCAATCGTCATCGTTCACACGTCATCGTTCACAGGTTGCCGACTGCCGCATCGGCATTGAAATAATGCGCCACGGCGCGCGCGATTCCGTCCGCAATTGCCTGTTGATATTGCGGGGTTTGCAGCGAGCGAGCCTCGCCCGGATTCGACAAGAACCCGCACTCGACCAGCACCGACGGCATCAGCGCGCCGACCAACACATAAAATGGACCTTGCTTTGCCCCCAACTCATCCACCCTAAGCCCCGTCGAGGCCTCAATGTCAGCTACCGTCTCCGCTTCGATCATCCGCGCCAGTGAGGCCGATTCGTTCGCCTTGTCCTGCTGGCGCAGGTCGGTCAAGATGTAGTTTAAGTTGGGCTCGCCCGGCGCGCCATAGCCTCCCGCGACGCCGTTTTCCATTCGCGCGAGCCGGATCGTCGCACGGTCGGTCGTATTATTCAGATAGTAGGTCTCGATCCCTGTCGTGTTTGAATCGGGGCTCGAGTTCAAGTGGATCGACACGAAGAGATCGGCGCCGTTGCGATTGGCCAGTTGCGTGCGCTCGGCCAGCGTAAGGAAAGTATCGCTGTCACGGGTCAGCCGTGCGTCGATTCCGCGGGCGACCAAGGCGTCGCGCAAACGAACCGCGATTTGCAGCGCGACATCCTTCTCGGCGATATCGCCCGCCGCCTCGGTCCCCGGATCATGCCCGCCATGGCCGGCATCGATTACGACCAACTGACGCCCTGTCGCTGGTGCGGGCATCGTGCTCAGCGGGGCGCGCGATGCGGTCTGCGTTGACGGCCCGACGCCACGTTCGCGAGTCGCACGTTGTGCCGCTAAATCGCTCTCGTCAAGCGCATTGAGCGGCGCCGCGAACGATCCGCCGTTGGCGTCGGCGAGGCCCTCGCCTGCCGCGGTCGAAACTCGCACGGGCAACGAGATCGGCGCATATCGCCGATGCTCCATTCGCGTCAGAATCGGCGCCGCAAGATTTGGCACGTCACCCGCCGGCGCCACCCGCAAGATCAGTTCATGCGGCAACTGCCCGATTACGTAATCGGTACGGCCCTTCACCTCGACTACGATTCGCCCGGTCTCACCGCCAGCATAAACCGCACGCACCGCCGTAACCGGCGCTACTTCCTGTCCCAATAGCGGACGCGGCGCAAGCTCCATCCGCACGTGGTCGAGATCGATCCACAGTTCCTGTTTATGAATGCTGAGACGCCATCCAAGCCCGCGTCCCTGTATAGCAAAATGGAGCTCAACCGCATTGCCCTGATTCTCGATCGACGCCCCCATAATTGTCGCGGCGTGCGCGCGCGCCGGTGTCGCGATCGCCACTGCCGCCGCAACCAATCCGAGTATGGCGAGCGTCATCAGCGCCGCTTTCCTCACCTCAAACCACCCTGCCCTCATCGCCGGATCGACGCGCCGATACTACCGCGATCCGACGATCGACCGGCGCGGCGCTCACCGCCTGCTCGCCATCCCACTCGTCATCTGATTCATTTGCTGATTCATTTTGGCGGCGCAAACGCCTAATTCTCGTCGCCACGCAAACGCTCAACCATTCGCGCGAGCGCGTTGAGCGCTTCGACCGGCGTCATTCCTTCCACCTCGATCGCGCGCAACTCCTCGATCACGCGACTCTCGGCCGGCGCGAAGAGATTCATCTGTGCCACGGCACGGCCACTCTCGGCGCTGTGTGCCAATCGCGCCTGGCCCGCTTCATCGAACTCCCCCTGCTCGAGATTTTTCAGGATCTCGCGCGCGCGTGCGATAATTCCTGTCGGCAGCCCCGCCAGCCGTGCCACTTCGATCCCATAGCTGCGGCTCGCCGGCCCTTCGATCACTCGCCGCAAGAAAAGCACCTCATCGCTCCATTCGCGCACCGCCATGCTGAGATTCTTGACCCGCGTCCGTTCGCGCGCAAGGTCGGTCAGCTCATGAAAATGCGTCGCAAAGAGCACTTTCCCGCGCGTCGAGTCGTGCAGATGCTCGGCCACCGCCCACGCAATCGCGAGGCCGTCGAACGTGCTGGTCCCGCGCCCGACCTCGTCGAGCAGCAGTAGGCTGCGCTCGGTCAGGCCCTCGAGCAGGCGCGCGGTCTCGCGCATCTCAACCATGAAAGTGGATTCGCCCCGCCGCAGATCGTCACGCGCGCCGATTCGCGTCAGCACACGGTCCGTCAGCCCGAGACTCGCCGAGGTCGCCGGCACAAAACTTCCCATCTGCGCCATGATCGCTATCAGTGCCACTTGCCGCAGGTAGGTCGATTTGCCCGCCATGTTGGGTCCAGTGATCAGCAACAGTTGACGCTCCGCCGGATCGGCGTCGAGATCGTTCGGCACGAACTCGCCCGGCTTCATCCCTGATTCGAGTACCGGATGGCGGCCGTCGCGAATTTTGATGGCGAAGCCCGAGTTCAGTTCGGGGCGCACGTAGCCGCGTCCGCGCGCAACTGCAGCGAGCGATCGGAGGGTGTCGAATTCGCCGACTGCGGCCGCAGTTTCGAGAATCTCCCCGGTATGCGCGGCAAGATCGCGCAAGAGCCGAGTGAAGAGTTGCACTTCAAGTTCCTTGAGTCCCGACTCCGCACTAAGAATCTTGCGTTCGAGCTCCTTCAGCGCGGGCGTCGTGAAGCGCTCGGCGCCGACCAGGGTCTGCTTGCGCTCATAGTCGGCGGGCGCACGATCCGTGTGAGTTTTCGTCAATTCAATGTAGTAGCCGAAGACCTGGTTGTAGCGAACCTTGAGCGACGGTATCCGCGTCCGCTCGCGCTCCGACGCCTCCAACCGCGCGATCACACCGCGCGCGTCGAGCGCGAGCCTGCGCATCTCGTCGACCTCCGCGTTGTAGCCCGTGCGGATGGTATTGCCGTCGCGCGGATTCACCGGTGGTTCTTCGCTGATAGTCACGTCGATTTGCGCCGCCACTTCGGGCAAGGGGCGCAACCGTTGAGCGATTTCGCGAATCAAGCCGCTGCCCCGCGACCCGAGGGCATTGCGCAGCGTCGCTATCGCCGCAAGCGCCTGCCCCAGCCGCAACGCATCACGCGGGCTTGCGCGCAGGCTCCCGATCCGGCCTGCCAGCCGCTCCAAGTCGCCGATTCGCCGCAGTGACTCAGACACCTCGCCGCCCAGGTCCGCGTCGAAGAGTTCTTCGACCGCGTCATGGCGCGCGCGAATCGCCGCGAGATCAAGTAGCGGATAGACGATCCAGTTCGCCAGCGTCCGCGCACCGATCGGCGTGAGCGTCTCGTCAAGGATCGAAAGCAGCGACCCGGGGCGCGTGCCGTCGCTCGAAGAGACCAACTCCAGATGGCGGCGGCTGACCTCGTCCACCAACATGAACTCGGTGGCGCGATAGAGCCGTGGCGGCTTCAGATGGGCCAGGTCGCGCCCGAAGTTATCCTCAACATAACCGAGCGCGGCACCCGCGACCGTCACCACCGCGCCCGTAAACCCGCCATCCGGCAGCGCCGCCGCCTGCAAACCAAAGCGCGTTACCAGTAGCGCTTGTGCGCCATCGGCGTCGAAAGCGGCGTCGTCGAGTTCGGTGAGCGGACACTGCAGGTCCGTCGCGATCGCCTTGAGCTTATCGCTGCCGCGGGGGATCACCATTTCGCGCGGCGCGATCCGCGCGATCTCCTCGCGCAGGCCTGCCATTGCGCCGATTCGTGTCGCGATGAACTCTCCGGTCGAGACGTCGATCGCAGCCAGCGCGAAGCCTTCGCCGTCGGGCGCCGCAGCCAGCAGAAAATTCTTCTCGCCGGCGACCAGCACCATCTCCTCGCCAACCGTGCCGGGCGTGATCACCCGCACAATCTGTCGCGGCATCAGGCCACGTCCGCCGGCACCGCGCTTGTCGGCCGGCGCCGACAATTGAAACACATCGCCCTTGCCGCTCGATCCAGCGGCGGGCAACTCCGGCGCCGATTGCTCGCAGATGGCGACCTTCAGCCCAGCCCTGAGCAGCTTCGCGATGTACGGTTCTGCCGAATGATACGGCACACCGCATAGCGGCACCCCGTCCTTCGATCGCGAAGTCAGTTGGATATCGAGGATGCGTGCCCCGACCTCGGCGTCCTCGAAGAACATTTCGTAAAAGTCGCCGAGCCGAAAAAACAGAATGGCGTCGGGGACCTTCTGCTTGACGTTGAGGTACTGGGTGATCAGCGGTGATTGCTTGATTGCCACGTTCCGTGCCCAAGGATAGCCAGTGGCCATCGCCACCGCAAAACCGTCACGGTTTGATCACGGTCGCGCGATCAGAAATTAGTTGCCGGTCCGGAACTTTAGCGACTACAATCAGACCGTAGGATGAATCCAATCACGATTGGGCGCGAGTTGGCGTCTGCATGGGCGCTGATGGCGTCTTATCCGCTCGATTGCTTGACGATTCTACAAGCACAAATGCCGCGCAGGTTTCGCCGGTCGCGTGACGCGGTGATTCTGGTCCATGGTCACGGCGGTGATCGCACTAATCTGCTCGCAATGTCAGTGGTATTGCGCCTGATGGGATTCGACAATATCGGTTTTTTTACCTATCCCGCTCGTCAGTTAGTGGATACTTCTGCGTCACAATTGGCGGAAATGGCGGCGCAAGCTGATGGCGGTGCGGGAATCCATTTCATCGGGCATAGTCTCGGCGGAACGATCGCTCGGATGGCGGCGGCACGCTCGGATAACGGCCGTACGCGATCATTGGTGACGCTCGGCGCGCCCTGGTCGGCGACCCAGCACAGTCCCGAGGAAGTCGCGATTTTTGGCAATGACGATCCGATTGTTCCGCCACCGCGCGGACAGTTTTTTCCCGACGGAATGTTCAAGCGCTTAATCGTGCTGCGCAACACGGGCCATCTTGCGGTTCTCCATCACGATGAAACAATCCGCATAACGTTGAGCGAATTGACGGCAAACCGGATGTCGCTTTAATGAGCACGCCGATGAGTCAGCAAATGCTCCGGTGCGGCACGCCACTGCGGTGCCGGAATTAGAATCGATGAACGCGGACAGCGCCGTCATTCTCGCCGGTGGACGCAGCTCGCGAATGGGCTTGCCGAAGGCAGCGTTGCCCTTTGGGCCATCGACCATGCTCGAACATCTGATCGACGCACTGAGCGGCACGTTTGCCGAAATAATCGTTGTCGCGGCGCCGTTGCGCGATGAAACCTTTTCAATTGACCGATCATTCAAGCGCCGCGCCAATCTAATCCTCGTGCGTGACGACACCGCCTTCGCGGGTCCCGTCGGCGCGCTGCGGCGCGGAATGATGCGAGCGCGCAACGAGATCGTCTTCGCATGCTCATGCGATGTCCCGCTGCTGCGATCCGACTTGGCAAAAACGCTCTGCGCGCTGGTCGAGGATGGTGACGCGGCAATTCCAACGATTGAGGGACGCCTGCAACCATTGTGCGCAGCCTATCGTCGCGATCGCGCGGCCGCGGCGCTCGCCGCGATGGAAGCCGCGGGCGAACTGCGCCTGTCGCTAATTGCCGAGCGGTTGGAGGTTCACGCGATCGATGAAACCGCACTGCGCGTGATCGATCCGGATTTGCGTAGCTTCCTCAACGTCAATACGGCAGACGATTATGCCCAAGCACTCAGGCTCGCATGCGCAGCACGCCCCAGCGACCGCCAGCGCTTTGAATAGCGCGTGATATGGCAAATTTGAATTAAGCTTCGCGAGCGCCAGCTAGCGCTTTGTCCAGCGCAGCACGGGTCGCCGCGCCGCCGTTACTTCGTCGATGCGCCGCAGCTTGAGCGAATGCGGCGCGGACTTCACCATTGCGGGCTCCTGGATCGCCTCGTCGTAGATCCGCTCCATCGTCCCGATAAAGCTCTCAAGGGTCTCGAGGCTCTCGGTCTCGGTCGGTTCGATCATCAGCGCACCGTGGACGACCAGGGGAAAATAGATTGTCGGCGGATGCACGCCGAAGTCGAGCAGCCGCTTGGCAATATCAAGCGTGCTGACGCCGGTGCGCTGGTCGAGATCGTGGGTGAGCACGCATTCATGCATCGTCGGCTCGCGCGTCGCAGTGGGAAAATGCTCCTCAAGACGCTTGCGCACATAGGCCGCGTTCAGAATCGCATGGCGGCTTGCCTGGGCGAGTCCGTCACCGCCCATTGCGAGGATGTAGGTGTAGGCGCGCACCAGCATGCCGAAATTCCCGTGAAACGACCGCAGCCGTCCGATTGAATCGGGGCGATCGCGATCGAAATCCCACTGCTCGCCGCGTTTGACGATGCGCGGATGCGGCAGGAACGGCTCGAGGTGTTGCTTGACCGCAACCGGGCCGGCGCCGGGACCGCCGCCCCCGTGCGGCGTCGAAAAAGTCTTGTGAAGGTTAAGGTGTACTATATCGGCGCCCATGTCGCCGGGTTTGGCGACACCCAGTAGCGCGTTCATGTTCGCGCCGTCGAGATAGAGCATCGCACCGCGCTCGTGCAATACCGCGGCAATTTGCTGGATTTCCGGTTCGAACATCCCCAGCGTATTGGGATTCGTTACCATCAGGGCGGCAACTTCGTCGCTGAGCAGCCGGCGGATTTCAGCGGCTTCGAGGTAGCCGCGCGGGCCTGAGGGCGCCACCACGACTTCGAAGCCGGCGAGCGTGCAGCTCGCGGGATTGGTGCCGTGGGCGGTGTCAGGGATAATCACCTTGCGGCGAACCCTGCCGCGTTTCTCCTCCCACGCGCGAATCATCAGCAGGCCGGCGAGTTCACCCTGCGCACCGGCCGCGGGCGCCAGGGATACAGCGTCCATCCCAGTAATCTCAGCCAGCGCTGCTTCCATCCGCGCGATCAGTTCCAGCGCACCTTGGGCCAAATGCGGCGGGGTGTGCGGATGCAGATTGGCGAAGCCGGGCAGCGCCGCCATCTCGTCGTTGAGCACGGGATTGTATTTCATGGTGCATGAGCCGAGTGGATAGAGCTGCAGTGCCTGCCCGAAATTCAATTGCGATAACCGCAGAAAATGGCGCAGTACTTGCGGCTCGCTAAGTTCGGGGAAGCCGTCGATGTCGGTCCGGCAGAGCTTGCTCCCGAGCAGGTCGATTGCATGCTTCGCACTTGCCGCGCCGCCGTTTAAATCGACGCCGCGGCGTCCCGGCGATGATTCCTCAAAGATCAGCGGTACGCCACCCTCGACGATCACAGGCGCCGTCGGACTCTTCGCTGCGGACGCCGTTTGACCGATGGCCGCCTTCAATCTATCCGCACCCGCCATTACCGGCCTCCCGTGAGCACGCCGCACAGCCGCTTAATCTCGGCTTCCGTATTCATCTCGGTCACCGAAATCAGCAGCGCACCGCCAAGCTCGGGGTAATCGCTTGAGAGCGAAAGTCCGGCGAGCATTCCGCGCTGCTCCGCGGCCGCGAGTGCAGCTTTAGGCGCGTCGATCGCAACGACGAATTCATTGAAGCATTGACCGCTGAAGCGGCGGCGAATTCCGGCGGTCTCGAGCGCCGCACGCGCGCCGTGTGCGAGTTCAACATTGCGCGCGGCAAGTTCACGCAGCCCTTGCCGACCCATCAGCGAGAGATACGCGGTCGCGGCGAGTGCACACAACGAATGATTGGTGCAGATGTTCGAGGTCGCACGTTCGCGCCGAATGTGCTGCTCGCGCGTCGCCAGCGTGAGACAAAAGGCGCGGCGTCCTTCGCTGTCGCGGGTCTCTCCGACCAGCCGCCCGGGCATCTGGCGCACCTGCGCCGTGCGCCCCGCGATAAATCCCAGGCCCGGTCCGCCGAACTGCAACGGCATCCCGAAGCTCTGTCCTTCGCCGACCGCTATATCGATGCCGAGTTCGCCGGGCGGCTTCAGCAGCCCAAGTGCCAGTGGCTCAGCCGTAACTGAGATCGCGAGGGCGCCGGCCCGATGCGCCAATTCCGCAATTTTTCCCAGCGACTCGATCACGCCAAACGCGTTGGGATAGCCCGTAACGGTGCAGAGCAATTCATCGGTGGCGAGGCCTTCGAGCGCGGCGTAGTCGGTTTCTCCAGTCGCGAAATCGAAAGGCAGATCGACCAGTTCCAACGTATCGAGAGCGCTCAGGTAGGTGCGAATAGTCGCGCGGTAGTCCGGCCATAGCGCGCGCGAAATCGCGATGACGTGACGCTTGGGCAGCACCCGATGTGCCATCAAAATCGCCTCCGCCGCCGCCGATGCGCCGTCGTACATGCTCGCGTTGGCGACGTCGAGCGCTGTGAGTTGCGCGATCAAAGTCTGGAATTCGAAAATTGCCTGAGTGGTGCCCTGGCTCACTTCGGGCTGGTAGGGCGTGTAACTGGTCGAGAACTCAGCACGGGCGGTGATAGCGCGGACGACCGCTGGCACATAATGACGGTAGTAGCCGCCGCCGAGAAAACTCGTGAAGCCCGTTGCGCCGGGGTTCCGCGCTGCGAGTGTGGCGAGTTCGGTGGCAACTTCGGCTTCGGCGCGGCCATTATCTATCTTGATGGCGGCGGAGGTGCGCAGATTTTCGGGCACGTGCGCGATCAGATCGTCAAGCTCTGCGACGCCGATGGTTTGAAGCATCGCGGCCACGTCAGCCTCGGTATGCGGAATGAATCTCATCTAAGGATCTGACTTCCTCCTATGGTCCTGGGTTTCCAGCATGGACGCGGAGATGGTCTTGCGTCGCAGGACCGTCGTAGTCGTTTGCTGAGATCACGGCTGTGATTTCGTCGGTGCGGGCGATCGGGCGACGCGGCTATTCAGTTGGTGCTGTAGCAATTGCACCGGACGTACCGCAAGGCGAATCTGCTGCCAAGGTGCTCGGGGCGCAACGACGGTTTCCCGACGACCCTTTTGCGCGGTGCTCCGGCGGTCGCGGTCCGGAAGCGAAATTTGCTATCGTTGGACAAGACCAGCGGGCATCGCAACGAGCCTCCCGCAGTCGCAGAGGAGGAACCTCAATGGCGGCACAACTGACAACGGCGGTTAGCGACGAGACGAAGCCGATCTCTCCAGCGAAATTTGCGCATGCGGTTCTGCGCACTACGCGCTTCAAGGAAATGACGGATTGGTACCGTACGGTGCTCGGCGCGAAGGTCATGTACGAGAATAAATTCCTGGCCTTCATGACCTACGACGACGAACATCATCGGATTGCGATCGCGGCATTTCCGGGAATCGCGGAGCGGCAGCCGCATTCGGCGGGTCTCGACCATCTGGCCTATACCTACGCGAGCATTGACGATCTGGTGGCGACCTACGAACGGCTCAAGGCCGCGGGGATCTTGCCGGTGGTGACGATAAACCACGGCATCACAACCTCGATGTACTATCGCGATCCGGACGGCAATAAGGTCGAGTTGCAAATCGATAACTACGACAGCGCGGAGGCAATGCATGAGTTCTTCCGCACCGACGCATTCGCCAAGAATCCTATCGGCGTAGATTTCGACCCCGACGATCTGGCGCGCCGTTATCATGCGGGCGAGACCAAGGCCGAACTGACGAAGTACGACACGGGTAAAGAGTTCAATCGTTCGGCCCTGGTGCGGCTCGGCGATTAGCCGTAGCGCGAACGGCAGCATTGCGAATAGCGGGTACGGAGGAAATTCGATGAAGCTTGGGACCTTCACCCATGGCGGTGTTACACGGATTGGCGTCGCGGCTGGCGACGCGATCATCGATCTGGCGGCTGAAGCGCCGGAGTTGCCGCGCGAGATGGCGGCGTTTCTCGCGGCAGGACCGGCGGCGCTCGAGCGGGCGCGCAAGGCGGCGCAGGGATCGCATCGAATTGATCTGGCGAAGGTCAAGCTCGAGGCGCCGGTGATGCATCCGCCGGAGTTTCTCGCGATCGGCCTCAACTACGCCGATCACATCGAAGAGACGAAGATGGAGCGTCCGAAGTTCCCGTTGTTCTTCAACAAGCAGTCAAGCTGCGTGACCGGACCGCACGATCCGATCCATCTGCCGCGGGTTTCGACGTCGCTGGATTACGAGGGTGAACTCGGTTTCGTAATCGGCCGCCGATGCCGCCATGTGCCGCATGACCGTGCGCATGAAGTGATCGCGGGCTACGTCGTGGTGAACGACGTGAGCGTGCGCGACTGGCAACGTAGAGCGCAGACCATGACGCTCGGAAAGTCGTTCGATACACACGGACCGTTTGGCCCCTGGATCGTAACGCCCGACGAGGTCGGCGATCCGCATACGCTCGATCTTAAGACCTGGGTAAACGGGGAACTGCGGCAGCATTCGAATACGAAGCATCTGGTCTTCGACTGTTACGCGCAAATCGAGACGCTTTCGACGGTATTCACATTGATGCCGGGGACGATAGTGTCGACCGGAACTCCCGCGGGAGTTGCGGCTGCGATGAATCCGCAGCGCTGGCTCAAGGCCGGCGACGTGGTGCGGATCGAAATCGAGCGAGTCGGCACAATCGAAAACCGGGTAATCGAGGAACCCTCGAATACCGACTTAGTCTGATCCTGCGAGCATGGTCGATTCGGCTTTCAACTGAGGTTCGATTGGTCTTGACGAGCGGCGCGCCGCCGAGTCGGCGCATCAAAGATTGCGGGTGGCGAGGATTTCGAGCGCGGGCTTGCGCTCCTTGCAACTGATGCGCCGCGGCGCTGCGAGATAATTCAGCGAGAAGCCAAGATCCTCGTAGAGGTCGATGATTCGATCGGTCGCCTGGTTCGAGAGCACCACTGGTCCGCGATGACGGACGAGGAACTCGGCGAGGCGCACCTGATCGTCCCAGTCGAAGTCTTCTTTCGCGTAGCGCGTGAAGACCACATCATATGGCGGATCCGCGTATACGAAATCATTCGCGCTTAGGTGCAGCTGGGCAAAGTCTTCATTCGAAAACGTCCAGCACGCGAAGGTTTCGCGGTAGCCGGTAAAGTCAACTGTGTAGTTGATCTTTGCATAGCGGCCGAAGGGCACGTTGAATTCGCCGCGGCTGTTGAAGCGGCACAGTCCGTTGTAGCCGGTGCGGTTCAGAAAGTAGAAGAGCGCAGCAGCCTCGGCACTATCCGCCTCGCCGTCGGCGATAAGCCGATTGAAGTGTTCGCGATGGCGGTAGTAGAGCCGCTCATCGTTGCGCATCTCGAGCGGGATGCTGAAGCCCGCGGCCAATTTACGATAGAAGTTAAAGGCGTGCGGGCTGATGTCGTTGAGAAGCGCGCGATGCGGGCGCAAGCCGAGCGCGACTGCGAGCCCGCCGCAGAGCGGCTCGACCAGACGCCGAGTGCGATAAGGCTCGTACAGTTGGCGCAGTCGTGGAACCAGCCAGCGTTTGCCCCCGGCCCATTTGAGCGGCGGCTTGAGCGCCTGCGCATCGCGCGTCCTCGATAAAGCCAGCCCATTCGCCGTCACGCCCTCAAATTGATCTTGTAGCGCCAGCGAAGTCAATCGCGCACCGCGTGCAGCACCTATTTCTGCAGTGCGCGGCTAGGGTTCGCAGCTTCAGCCGCCTTGATACTTGCAGCGCGCGCCTGCGCCCTTCCCACCCGCACCGGCAGGATCACCAAGCTCAATCCATGCACTTGCAGCCATTTCTGGAGTTCGAGCGCGGTGTGGTTGTGCAGGAAGCGATTGACGAAGCCATCGAGTTCTTCGGTGAAAATCAGCTTGCCGGCAAAGAACACCGAATTGGGGAATTCGTGCGCGACCTCAAGACATAGCCGATGCAGTTCTACCACAACGTCAGGCCCAATACCGCTGCGCAGTTCCGGATGGAAGCCGAGATCCGCGGCGAAGCGGCAGTACTCAACCATATCGTCAGCAATCTGCTGCTCCAGGTGCTTGACCTCCTCGGGTCCCTTGAGCAGGGCGGAGTCGATTTCGCCGACACCGATGAAGACCATGTTGTGGAATTGCACGCCAAACAGGCGCTGCACAGTGGTCAGCGTGGCAAGCCCCATCCCGTTGAAGCCGTTGACCAGCAGTACCGCCGTGGGGGCGTCAGGATCGCGCTCGGCGGGTGCTTTCTCGGCGGCGGCAAAAATTTCCGGCAGGACGTCGGCCTCGAGTTGCTCGATGGCTTTTTGCACACGCTGATAATGCGAATGCACAATCATGCAGACTCCAATAAGCCCGCTAGTCATCAGCACCGTCACCCATCCGCCCTGATCGAACTTGAGCGTGATCGTTATTACGAGAATCAACGCGGTAAAGGTGCAGCCGACGCCATTGATGGCCATCTTGTGCAACCAGCGGGCCTCAGTGTGACGCTCCTGCCACCAATGCACCGTCATCCCGAGCTGCGAGAGCGTGAACGTGATGAAGACATTGATGGCGTAGAGGACGACCAGTAAATCGACGCTTGCGTGCGTGCCAATCAGGATCACCGCGGCGGCAAGCCCCATCGCGAGCACACCGTCCTGGGTGACCAGTCGCGTACTCAAGTTGGAGAATCGGCGCGGCAGCCAGCGGTCCGTCGCCATCGAGGCGAGCACACGGGGTCCATCGACGAAGCCGGTCTGCGCGGCAACAAACAGCAGCGCGCCTTCGGTGAGCAGGGTGAATGTAACGATCGGCATCCCGAGCGGCAGGCCAAAGAGCGTCCAATGCGCCGCCATCTTGTCGAATAGCACCGCGTTAAGCGTCTTGCCGTGTTCCGGTCCGACGTCGAAAAGCATGTAGCTGAAAAGGATGCCGCCGGCGACGAACGCCAGCGATACCGACATGTAGACCATCGTGCGCTTGCCGGTTACGTTCCGCGGCTCGCGCAAAATGGGTAGGCCGTTGCTCACCGCCTCGATTCCGGTATAGGTGCCGCCGCCCAAGCTGTAGGCACGCAGAAACAGCAGTGCGAGCGCGATGAAACCCATGCTGTGGATACTGCTGCCGGTCTGCGAAATGGCGTTGTGCACATACTTGGGGATGCTCGACGCGCGTTCGACCAGCGCGTACGTTATCAGCCACACGTGTGTGATGACGAAGGCGATGAAAATCGGCAGCAGCGACAACACCGATTCTTTAACGCCGCGCAGGTTCATCCCGATCAGCAGGATCACGACCAGCAGGCAGACCCAGAATTTGTATTCGAGCGATGAGGCCGGCATGAAGCTGAAAATCGCGTCGGCGCCGCTGGCAATCGAAATCGAGATAGTCAGCACGTAGTCGATGACCAGCGCGCAGCCCGAGACCACTCCCGCATAGCGGCCCAGGAGCTTGGTCGCGACCAGGTAGCCGCCACCCCCGGTCGGGAACGTATCGATGGTTTGGGAGTAGGACGCAGAAATGATGAAGACCGTTAGCGCCATGAGCATCGCGAGGAAGACCGCCATGTACTGATGCGATCCAAGCGCGATGAAGGCCTCCTCCGGGCCATAGCACGACGAGCTCAACCCGTCTGAGCCGAGCCCGACCCAGGCGAGGAACGCGATTAGCGAGAGCTGATGGAATATTTCCGGATCCTTAACGTCGCGTGCAGGCCCGATAAAGATTTCGCTGAGCGTCCGCTTTTCGCCACTATGCGGGCCGTCACCGCGAGTCCGCTTTTCTCCGCTGAGCTGGCTGTCGTCGTCTGCTGACATATGTACTTTGCAGGAGCTCCCCTGTTTAGCTTGCAATCAATTCGGCTGTGTCCGGCTCTCGCGCCGTCGGAATTCATCTTTCGGATTAATACCGAAACAATACTTTGGACCTATATTGGATAGTCGGCACGCCCGAGCCCAAGGCGATAGCGGGCCGCATCGATTAAGTTTTGCATCAGCGCGAGCACGGTCATCGGTCCGGTACCACCGGGATTTGGCGTGATCCACCCTGCGATCGCCTTGACGCCGTCGAAATCAACGTCGCCGCCAAACCGTCCCGGCCCGATCCGCCGGAAGCCGACGTCAATCACGCACGCATCGGGTTTAATCATATCGGCGGTGATCAGAAACGTCCGGTTAGGCGGCATCACTCCGACGCACGAGATCACGATGTCGGATTCGCGGCAAATGTCCGCCAGATCGTGCGTCTGGCGATGACACCAGGTAACGGTCGCATTGCGTAGCCGTCCCCCCAGGATCATCGCCATCGGCTTGCCGGCGATATCGCTTCGTCCGATTACGGTGGCCCGCTGGCCTTCAACCGGGACCTTGTAGTAGTCGATCAGGGTCAGGACGCCGCGCGGCGTGCACGGAATGAAGCTGCCCCACTGCCCGCGATAGAATCCGGTCAGGCTCGCCGCACCGACCGCATCGACGTCTTTGTTCGGGTCGATCGCGTCAAAAAGGCGAAAGGTGTCAACGCTGTCGGGGACTGGCAATTGCAGCAGGATACCGGTGATCGCGGAGTCGGCGTTGAGCCGCGCGATGATTTCGAGCAGGCGATCGGTGGTCGCCTCGGCCGTCGCAACGGTTAGGATTTCGCTTCGAAATCCCAGTTCCTCGGCGAACTTGCGCTTGTTTTTCACATATTGCGCGGAGGCCGCATCGTTACCCACCACGATCGCTGCGAGTGCCGGAACCTGGCGATAGCGTTCGGCCAATTCGTGAGCGTGGGCCCGCAGGTAAGGCGTGAGAAACTTGCTGACCTCGCGGCCATCCATGAGTTTGCCTGTCATTATGAAATCGCTATGACCAGTTCGTCCGACATTATTGAACTCGCCAACGCTGAACTCTCTACGCCGCTCGGAGCGCGGAGCGCAAGCGTGTCGGTTGGCGCTAAGCGGCGCCGAGATTGCGATGAGCGGGCTGGAATCGGCGTGACCGTAAGAATTATCTGGAAAGTATGGATCTAGTTCGTCGGCATCGAAACGCTCTGGTAAAATTAGACGGGCTGATGGAACCGGTCAAGCATACCCCTCTCGCATCGCTGCATCGCAAACTCGGCGCCCGCATGACGGAGTTCGGCGGCTACGAGATGCCATTGAGCTATCGCGGCATCATCCAGGAGCATCTCGCGGTGCGTTGCGCCGCCGGTCTGTTCGATCTCAGTCACATGGGCGAGTTCCTTCTCGAGGGTCCGCACGCAGTCGCCCTGCTCGAGCGGGCGCTCACCAACACCGCCTCGCGGCTAGTCGATGGACAGGCCCAATACACCATTATGTGTGCGGAAGATGGCGGCACTATCGACGACCTTATCGTCTATCGGCTCGCCGCGGAACGTTACATGCTCTGCGTCAATGCGTCGAATATCGCAGTCGACTGGGAATGGCTCCGCGAGCTCAATCGCAATGGCGTGGCGATTACGAATCGTAGCGACGAAACCGCGTTGATCGCGGTTCAGGGGCCGCATGCGGTTGCGATTCTCGCGCAGATAACCGGACTGCCGGTCGCTTCGATTGCACGCTTCGGCGTCGTGTCGGGCGAGGTCGCCGGCATCGCGTCGTTGGTCGCGCGTACCGGTTATACCGGGGAGGATGGTTTCGAGATCTTCTGCCCGGCGGCTAATGGGGAACGCCTCTTCGAGGCGGCGCTGGCAGCAGGTGCGTCCGATGGCATCGAGCCGTGCGGCCTCGGCGCGCGTGATACGCTGCGAATGGAAGCCGCACTCCCGCTCTATGGCCACGAACTCGACCGCGTGACTTCGCCTCTAGACGCCGGTTTGCGGACCTTCGTGAAGTTCGGCCATGGCGGCGTCGGTGAGGCGGTGCTGGCCGCGCAGCGCAATAGTGGAACTGCGCGACGGCTGGCTGGAATCCGCACCGACGACGGAAAAAGCATCGCGCGCCAAGGTTACAAAATCTACCGTGACGAATCCGAGGTTGGTGTGATTACCAGCGGCACCTATGCTCCCAGCTTCGATCGGCCGTTAGCGATGGGCTATCTCGCGACCAACGCCAACCTGCGCGAGGGTGACCACGTCGAAGTCGCGATTCGCAACCGGAAGGTCGCAGCAACGGTGATGCCGCTACCGTTTTATCGGCGTGAACGCGCGGCCAACTGACGCGCGCGGCCACGGCGATAAAACGTGAAACTTCGGCCGCGCGAAACTGGCTTGAATAGCGCGAAACTTAGATAGCGCGCAAATTTTTTTGGAGGTTCGTTGATGGCATCCGCTGGTCTCAAGCACGTTCTCGATGGCGTCAAGGCGCTCGACTTCACCCAATTCGTGGCGGGACCGACCGTCACCAAACTGATGGCGGAGATGGGCGCCGAGGTAATCAAGGTCGAACTCGCGCCCGACGGCGATCGCTGCCGCACGGTCTCCTACGTCAAGAACAATCGCAGCGGGTACTTCGTGCAGCAAAATCGCGGCAAGCTCAGCCTCTGCATCGACGCGCGCAAACCCGAGGCCAAGGAGATCCTGAATGGTCTGATTTCCAAGGTCGATGTAATGGTCGAAAACTTCGCGCCGGGCGTCATCGCGCGCATGGGCTTTGATTACGAAACCGTTAAAAAGATCAACCCGAAAATCATCATGTGCTCGGTCTCGACCTTCGGTCAGACTGGGCCGCTGTCGAACGACCCGGGCTATGATTTCGTCGGACAAGCTTATGCGGGTGTCACTTCGCTGAGCGGTGAACCGGACGGGCCGCCCTACCCCCCGATGCTCGCGATCGGCGACGTTTCGACCGGGGTCCACGCACTCGCGGCGGTCGCCTGCGCGCTCTTTTATCGCGACCGTACTGGCGAGGGGCAGTACCTCGATATTTCGCTGCTCGACGCGTACTTCCACTACCACGATTGGGGCGTGCAGACGATCAGTGCGAGCGGCGGCGCCAAACAAGCGCTCCGCACCGGACAACACTATTCGTCGCTCTGTCCCGCCGGCATGTTCAAGGGCAAGGAGACCTACATTTTTATCTTCGCGTGGCTCGATCATCACTGGGTCAAGCTCTGCGAACTCATGGGACGGCCGGAACTCGGCAAGGATCCGCGCTTCATCGATAACAACGCGCGCCTCGCTCACCTCAAAGAGATCATTACCGTGATCGACGAGTGGCTTGCGCGGATGCCCAGCGACGATGCCACGGTCGAGCTCTTGCGTGCAGCACGAATTCCGTCGGCACCGGTGCTGACGCTTGAACAGGCCATGAACCATCCGCATCTGATTGAACGGCAAACGGTGCGCACGATTCACGATCGCGTGATGGGTGATTTCCAGGTGCCGGGATTTCCGTTGCGCTTCTCGGCCTTTCCTAAGCTACTCGATCTGGAAGCGCCGCTCCTGGGCGAACACAACTCCCGTATCCTCTCGAGTTATCTTGGCTATGCGCCGGGCGATATCAGCCGCCTCGAACGCGACGGGGTGTTGCAAAGCCGGCCGCAGTAACCGGCGCAGCGGCGGCGCGCGCTGGCTGATGTCACGGACAACGGGGCAACCGCCTCGCATGGTCCATCTGCTGACGAGCTTCACGGACAGCCGGCCAGCCCCATCAGTTTGCGTACGCCGTCAGGAGTCTCGATCTCGGGCTCCCAGCGGAGCGCCGCCCGAGTCTCGCTAAGATCGGCAAGAGTGTCGCGCGCGTCGCCCGGCCTCCGCCCCACATGCATGACAGGTCCGCCGACGATCTCGGCGATCTCATTGACGCTGAGGTTTTCGCCGCGCCCGACGTTGAGCGCGCGCCCATCGGCGACCACCGCATCCATCGCAGCGAGATTCGCCCGCACGGCATCGCGCACATGCGTGAAGTCCCGTCGCTGGCTGCCGTCGCCATGAATTATCAGCGGACGGCCCGCGATCTTTTCGCGGATGAAGACGCCAATCACGGTAACGTAGGCGCCTTCCGTCGCCATCCGCGGGCCGTAGATGTTGAAGTAGCGGAGCGTCAGCGTGCCCATCCCGAAGAGCCGATGAAACATTCGCGTGTATTGCTCGCCGGCGAGTTTTTGCAGCGCGTAGGGGTTGAGTGGATTGGGCATCATCGATTCGCGCAACGGCAGGGTCGGCTGCTCGCCATAGACTGACGATGATCCCGAGTAGACGAAGCGGCGAACCCCGGCGTCGCGTGCCGCAATCAGGGCGTTGAGCGTGCCCACAACATTGGTCAGATGAGTCTCGACCGGACGCTCGATCGAGAGCATTACGCGCGGCAGCGCCGCCATGTGAAAGACGCAATCGACGCCCTCAAAAGCCGAACGGATTGAATCGAGCACGCGGACATCGCCAACCACGGTCTCGGCCGCGCGGTTCACGTTTTCGCTCCGTCCGGCGACGAAATTATCGAGCACGCGAACCCGCAAGCCTTGGGCGATCAGCGCGTCCGTCAGATGCGATCCGATAAAACCCGCGCCTCCCGTAACCAGCACCAGGCGCGGCATGTTTCCGGTAGCCAAAGCAGACATCGTGCGAAATGTTACAGGGCACGATTCAAAAGCGCGATACGCACGCTCGGTGGTCTTAAAAGCGTGACATCAAGGCTGCGATACGCCCCGCGCTGACCCAGCCCTCAGAAGCTGATGCCGAAGCCTCCCCCACCGAAGCCGCCACCGCCGCTACCGAAGCCCATTCCGGGCGGACCGAAGCCGGGCGGTCCCATCATCTGCTGCTGTTGCTGCATCTCGACCGCATGGCGATCGCGTTCCGCCACCTGGTTCTCAAGTTTTATATTTTCGTAGCGCTGATAGGCCACTTCGTCGCCATGGAACAGACACTTGCAAAAGTCGGGATCCGCCACCCAATAATGCTTCACGCCATTTTGATCATCGTAGTAGCCGAGCTTGAGCGGCGGCAGCGTCTTGAGTCCAATGGCCTGGTCGGGCGTCGCCGCGGGCAGTTCGCTGAACCCGGCCGCCTCGAGCATCGGTTCGAGTTCCTGCGCCTGCTGCTGCGGCGTCTTCGATTCGGCAAAAGGATTGCTCAACGATCCGGAAGACGCCGCGCATCCGGCGCCAATGATAAAACACAGCGCAAATACCACCCGCCTTTGCACTCTCGACGTGACGCGCACTCGTACTTTTCGCACGATCGTCTGGAGGCGGGTGGTCACTGGCATTTGCGGGCTAGCGGTCACCGACATTGGCGGACTACCTTGAATTCAGGCTGACATTTCCGGGCAGGACCCGCAACTCGGAAACTTCGCCACACCTCGTGGGGTACAGGCTTCGCGACTATGCGAACATAGCCGACTCATGGCGCACCAATTAGCCCCGGCGACCGATCGTAAAGAGCGATCTGCACGCCCGATTAACTCGGCGACATGCGGAGATGACGCTATCGATCAACCGGTTAGACGGCGGTATAGCCGCCGTCGACGACGTATTCGGCGCCGGTCACGAACGAAGCTTCGTCGGTGGCGAGGAACAAGACCACGTAGCCGACCTCTTCGGGACGAGCGGCGCGCTTCATCGGCGCGAGCACGGCAATCGCGTCGAGCTCCTTGTCGTCGAAGATGTCGACCATCGGGGTTTTGATTACGCCCGGATGCACCGAGTTGACGCGGATGTTGTCGGCGGCGAATTCGACCGCGGCGGTCTTGGTGAGAATTCGCACCGCGCCCTTGCTGGCATGATATGCGGCAGAGCCGCCCGAACCGATTAATCCATAGATGCTTGAGATATTGATGATCGAACCGCTGCCGCGTTTCTTCATGGCGGGGACCGCAATCTTGGTCCCCAGCCATACGCCCTTCTGATTCACGTTGATGATGGCGTCCCATTCCTCTTCGCTGGTGTCGCTGATGCCCTTGGTGTTAAGGATGCCGGCGTTGTTGACGAGGATGTCGAGTCCGCCGAATTCGCGTTCGGCGGCGTCAACCGCGGCACGCCAGTCGGCCGCCCGTGTTACGTCGAGATGAACCGCCAAGGTGACTTTCGCGCCGGCCTTCTGATTTACTTCGTCCGCCAGCCTGCGTGCCTCGGCGTCGAGCACATCGCCGATTACAACCCGCGCACCTTCATTGACGAAGAGCTTCGCTTCGGCCGCGCCCTGGCCGCGTGCACCTCCGGAAATCAGAGCGATCTTTCCTTTCAGACGATCCATTGGCGTGAGTCCTCTATCACGCTTCTACGCTTTTCTACTTGCCACTTCCAGATAGCGGTGAGGAACGCGGAGCCTTTAGTTTTCGGACACCGAAACCTCACGGAGGTTTCAAGCAGCCCAACAGTCTTGACCCGATTTTTCGGCCTGGACTTCCCTTTGGTTAAAGATGCGGGCTGCGCCCTGCGAAAACTTCATGGTGAGTGACCAGCGGCGCAATGGTCTTGGGCGAGCCTTTGGGACTGCACTTTCGATTGCGTCCAGAAGTCAATTCGGTCTTGCGACGATTATCGATGAGACCTTTCGTGAGCGATTAAGCACCGGGGCTACAGATTTGGCGCAAGAACCGCCCACTACCAAAAGCCCCGTCATGATTGACGCTCGCGTTTCTCGATGATTGACGTGACGAAGCACGCGGAAGTATTTCCGCGACGATTTCCAAGTGGCGACGCGCGGCGCGACAAGTTTATGAATGCGCCTCGTTTTAAGTTCCGAAGTGTGTTTGCGTATGCAGCGTAGTGCTCAGGCGCAAAGACGGGAAGCGCCAGGTCGGGCGTGTCACTCGGCGAGCATAGATTTGGTCACGTTGGTTTGTGCGTCCTCGCTATCCGTTGATGGCGAGCGCGACCGTCTGGACGGTCTAGTGTGCGCTCGCCGGAAGAAGGTAATGTTTGAGTTCGGGAAAGGTTGCGCGCAAAAGGGTCAGAAGCCCGTGAAAGTCGATGGGCTTGGCGAAAAAGCCGATCGCTCCCCCCTTCAGGAAGTCTCTGCGATTCTGGAAATAGTTGGTGCCCGAGATCACTACAAACTCGATATGCGGCCTTTCGCGCCGCACTTTACGAAACAGCGTATACGCGTCCATCCCAGCGATCTCCGGCATTTGAATGTCGAGCGTGATCAGATCCGGCGACGCAGCCTCGATCACTTCATCGGCGGCAGCCGAACTGTCCGCCTCAGCGACAATTTCGCAACCGATAGCCTCGAGACGACGGCGCAGAATCATCCGCGCGGTGGGCGCGTCATCAATTATTAGCGTTCGTACGGCCATTGGCAGATTCCTTTTGGCGCCATTGGGCGCAACTATTAGAGCATGGCTCGTGCCGCAACTTGGTCGCACCTAGGCGTTGCAAAACACGTCGGTGCATCAACCAAGGCGAATTTCGCGTCCGACAAATGAACGGTGCGCCATCAATTTGCCGCAATCGGGCCCAGCTCCGCTTCTGCTATGCCGTCGTCACACAGAGTAACCGCGCGCTGCAACCGGGCATATGCTCGTCGGTTGGCGCCGCATGGCCGAATCGATCGATGCTCTTATTGAACGACGGGCGGCGGCGAAGGCTCCGAATGCGCGGGGTTCATAAGCAGGGCGCGCGCAGCGGCGATCGCACCGGATGGACCCGCGATCACGATCGTGTCGCCCACCGCCAGAACCTCCGGACCGCCCGGCAAGATGACGCTGCGGCCATCGCGCGCGATCGCCATCACCATCGCGCCGGTCGTGGCGTGCAGATTCAGATCGCTCAAGCTCCTGCCAATCGCACTGCTGCCCTCCAGGATCGGCACCTGCGTCAGCGGCCCGATTCCGCCCAGGCTGTCAGTGACGGCGGCCGAGGGTGACTCTGGCGAACTTTCATTCAACGAATCCATTTGCTCGACGAGCGCGATCGAGGCCTGGCGTACCATCGCATAGAGATGGCGTGCGCTGCGCCAAATCACGATCGTCAGCGCCACCAGCGCGATTATCATCACCGTCAAGCCATCGATCACGGTCATGAAGGGCCCGATGATCGCCAATAAGACGGTGACGGCGCCGAAGATGATCGCAATTTCGAAAATTCCGGCGAGCACATACGAGCCGGTCGGATGCGCATTGGTGGCTTGAGATGCAGACTTTCTCGAAATGCCGTAGGCGATTCTGAGCGCCAGCCGATGGGCGCCGAGCCAGATAGCCATGCATGGTGCGGCCACCAGCGCCAGCGCCCCAGCCCCGACGAGCATCTCCGCCGTGTCCGGTGAGCAGCTAATCGCCGCCGCGATGAGATCCTCCAGATGGTCCGCGAAAAGCGTATAGACGATCGCAACCGCCACCACCGCACCCATCGCCAGCACGATGAAGGCGATGGCGCCACGGTACTCGTGCGGATGCCGCCGCGCACGCATCCGTTCGGCCCACGAATCGTAGATCGTTTGTAGTACGCCAACCGATCGCGGCAGTTGCGCATCGATAAAGCGGCCGACCCGATCCGAGGCGCGGATCATGAACGGGGTCGAGAAGGTGGTAACGACCGAGACTGCTATCGCGAGCGCGTAGAGAAAGCTGCGGATGGCCTTATGCTCGAGGCCCATGCCCGCGATGATGAACGAGAATTCGCCGATTTGCGTCATCGCCATACCGGCCTGAACCGCCCGGCGAGTTGGACTGCCGCTTAGCATCGCACTGATGCTGACGCCGATGATTTTACCGACCAGCACTACGGCGATCATCGCAATCAGCTCTGGCCAATGTTCGGCGAGGACGCGCGGGTCGAGCGTCATGCCCACCGAGACGAAAAAAATAGCGCCGAAGATGTCGCGCAACGGTGCGACCAGATGTTCGATTTTATGCGAATGGCCGGATTCGGATACCAGTACGCCCGCCAAAAAAGCCCCGAGCGCTACCGAATAGCCGGCTAGTTCCGCGATCATCGCGATGGCGAAGCAGGTGCCGACGCAGGCAACGATTAGAGTCTCGTCACGCTCGAAGCCTGCGGCGAGCCGAATCGCACGGGGCACAATCAGGAGTCCGACGCCGATCAGCGCGGCGAGAAAGAAGATCAACTCTCCCACCGTCACCCCGACCATCCGCGCCGACAAGCCCGCCCCGCTCGCGACGGCAGTCAGTACCGCCAGTATGATCACCGCGCCGAGGTCCTCGAACAGGGCGATGCCGAAGACCAGCTCGCTCAGGCTCTTGTCGACGTTCTCCTCGGCAAAGGCCTTGGCGATAATCGTGGTGCTGGAGATAGCGAGGATCGCGCCGGCGAAGACGCCTTCGAGATCGGTCCAGCCGAAGGCGCGGCCGACCTCGTAACCGAGCCACATGAGACCGGATACCTGCACGACCGTGATAAAGCCGGCCGTCGGCGCCAATCGGGCGAGCTTGCCCACGCTGAATTCGAGGCCCAGCGCGAACATCAGCATGATCACGCCAAGCTCCGAAAGCATGTGGATGCGGCCCATGTCGGCGAACAGCGGAAATGGCAGGTAGGGTCCAACCAGCATCCCGGCTACGAGGTAACCGACCACGACCGGTTGTCGCAGCTTCTGGAAGAACACCGAGACGAGGGCAGCAACGCTCAGGACAAAGGCAAGGTCCTCAAGATAATTATGCGATGCGATTATCGGCACGCGAGACTACCTCCGCTCAAGGGTGCAGGTCGATCGCGTCCGGGTAAAGCCGCTCCAATGCCAAGCCGCGTCATCGGCGCCAGCCGCGCGCACCGATCGTCGGCGGCAATGGAATCATTCGCGGCCAATGCCAATAGGTGGGCGCGGCCTAAGAGACAGCATTGCTTTCAGAGAATCGATCCGCTTAGCGAACGCGGATCGCGCAAGGTCCAGCGTCCGGTCTCAACCTGATGGAAGAAGTCGGTGAGACTGGTATTGAATGCCGTGGGTTCTTCGAGATTGAGAGCGTGGCCAGTGCGCGGCAAAACTACCAGGGCAGCCGAGGGTATGGTGCGTTTCATCATGAGCGCAGGCTCGAGGCACGGGTCGTCCTCGTCGCCACTGATGATCAGCGTCGGCACCGTCATCTGGCGCATCGCGGGCATCAGATCGTAGAGCGAAGGACGCAGCTTCTGCACGCCGCGCAGAGTCAGCGCCGAGCCGGTCGCCGAATGTTCCGCGAGCATCGCGCGAAACTCCTCCCATCCGCGCGGATCCTTGTTCTGATATTGCACGCGCGTGGGGCCGAGGGCGTAGGCGCGTGCGGATTGGTTCAGGTCGAGCGTTTCGAAACGACGCGCTGCGGCTTCCGCCTCTTCCTGAAATTGCGTGCGGCGTTCCGGATCGGCCCCATAGCCGCATCCGGCGACCACCAGCGATTGTGCGCGGCCGGGATATTTCAGGCCAAAGTGCAGCGTTGCGAAACCGCCCATCGAGAGCCCCGCGACGTGCGCTTGAGCCAGGCCCAGGCCGTCGAGGATCGCGAGGATATCGTCGCGCGCCTGATCTTGTGAATAGCTCGCCGGAGTCGCCGGAACCTCGGATGGCG
>Ga0182024_10001903_pt1 | contig 52695 bp, 62 predicted proteins | sample P32metaG_FD_120480 | JGI IMG/M metagenome (GOLD analysis project Ga0182024, IMG submission 120480) | Permafrost microbial communities from Stordalen Mire, Sweden - P3-2 metaG (Illumina Assembly) | ecosystem: Environmental > Terrestrial > Soil > Wetlands > Permafrost | place: Sweden: Stordalen... | reverse complement strand
GCGGTAAGCCGACTCGGCGCTTGCGGACCGTAGCGCGGCTGGTCGCAGTTCTTCGGCGTGGTTGGACTGAAGAAGGCGTTGTTGAGTGGTTCTATCGGCCGAGATATGACCTAGATGGCAGTAGGCCGATAGATCTACTGGATGATGCTGAGGCCGACGAACTGCTGGGAACGGCAGCCCGCCAAGGACGGGCCCAGCATGGCGCCTAGTGGGACGACTGCGAATCGCACGACCGAGGTTCTGGACGTCTGTATTCGGTATTCGAATTACGACACGCCATTTTGGGCACGGCCGAACACAAGGCCCGGACGGTGGCACTCCGTCGGGGATGGAGCCACCCAGTACCTCAGCATGACGACTGATGGTGCGTGGGCTGACCTCATCCGCTGCGAGAACCTTCGGACACCTGACGAGTTGAAGCTGGTCCGCATGCCTCTCTGGCAAGCGAAAATCGACCAAAGCTACGTAGTTGATTACAGTGACTTCGATCGTGCTGGGGCGGCCGGTTTTGCCGCTGACGCCTTGATAGACGACGATCACGCGCGTTGTCGCGTAGAAGGAAAGCGTCTGCGGGACGCAGGCTACAGCGGAGTACTGGCACCATCGGCGGCCCTTCCCGGCGAGCTTTGTCTGACGCTATTTGGGCCGCGTGTCGCGATTGATTGGAGTGCCCGTCCGGCCCTGTCGTCGGCGATCCCGTCAAGCGTGCTCACCGAAGGATCGCCGCCTAGCGGACTTCTTTCCCGCGTGCGGTTTCGCGGGGATGCTCACGCGGGCTATGAGGCATATCTAGCGACACATACTGATCGGGTGCGGGTCCGAGCTCGGCGGCCGCCCGGCAACGAACCTCGCTCGTCCTGAACTGCTAGCCCCAGAACGGCTCGTGCTTCGGGTACGGCTCCTCAGTGGGCTTGCGATACGTCAACCGCCTGCCGCCGACCTGGCCGATGAGTCGTGCCATGCGTTCTGAGTCGGAATCCGTGCGGTACGTGCGTGGGCCGAGCGCTCGGAAAGGCCGGCGTGTGGCGCCGGCTGTGGCGATAGCCGCTGACTGGCGCGCGTTCTGGCGCGCACGGCCCTAGAAAACACCGAAAGCCCTGTGTTTGCAGGGCTTTCTTGAGTACCGCTACCGGGATTCGAACCCGGGTTTCCGCCGTGAGAGGGCGGCGTCCTAGTCCCCTAGACGATAGCGGCGGGGACGCGGCCGGACGTCGATCGACGCCCCGCAGCGGACACCAGCTTAGCGGGGCTGCGCACTCGACAATTTCGCAAATCCCGGTGCGGGCGGTGATAGGGGCCGGAGGCGCCTTAGTTGCTAAGTTGCAGGCAGCCAGCGGCTGTGGTGAAACTGGTATACACGCGGCGTTCAGGTCGCCGTGCCCTCACGGGCGTGGAGGTTCGAATCCTCTCAGCCGCATCTTCTCGGGATCCAGCGGAGCCCACCCCGGGTCGGGCTCACAGCCAGCCCCGCTCCTCGGCCATCCTGACCGCCTCGGCTCGGTTGCGGGCATCGAGCTTCTGCATCACCGATGACAGGTGGTTGGGCACGGTGCCCGGTGACAGGTAGAGCGTCTGGGCCAGCTCGGCGACCGTCAGGTCGTTCTGCACCCCACATTGCTGGAGCACGATCCCGACCTGCTCCCGCAGCCGGCGAGCGCCGGTGGCCGGGTCGATGCCGAGCACGGTGACCGAACCGCTGGTCCGGGTCCGGTAGCCCTCCAGGATCTCGACAATGGTTGTCTTGCCGGCCCCGTTAGGGCCGAGTAGGCAGAAGACCTCGCCGCGCGCGACGGTAAAGCTGACGGCGCGCACCGCCTCGGTGCTGCCATAGGCCTTGCGCAGGTCGGTGACCTCGATTGCGGAGGCCTCGTTGGAAATGGAGTTGAAGCTCATGTTCGCCAGCGTAGGCTCGCCTTCGCGTCACCGTAAGTGGCGCGCGACCGAATTCGGCCATGACATCTGTCATGCGCTCCACGTCTCCATCACCTGGTTCTCGTGCTCGTATCCGAGCACCCCGATCCCGGCTGCCGCCAGCTTGAAGCGGGCGCCCGCCGCGACCTCCATCTCGAGCCAGCGCGCGGTCAGCACGCGGAGCACGTGCCCGTGGGCGAAGGCGAGAACGTGCCCGTCGGCGCGGTGCATGCGCTCGATCACGCGGTCGGCGCGAGCGCCGATCTCCGACGGCGACTCGCCGCCCGGGCAACCGTCACTCCACAGGTTCCAGCTCGGGTCGCGCTCGCGGATCTCGGGCGTGGTCAGCCCCTCGTAGTCGCCGTAATTCCATTCCCGAAGGTCGTCGTCGAGCTCGGCCCGGTCGCCGAAGCCGGCCAGCTCGCAGGTCTCCCGCGCGCGTCGCAGAGGGCTGCACAGGACGAGCGAGAACTCCAGGCCGGCGAGCTTGTCCGCCACCTCGGCGGCCTGCGTGCGGCCTTTCTCCAGCAGCGCCAGGTCGGTGAAGCTCGTGTGCTGACCGGACTCACTCCACTCGGTGGCTCCGTGACGCACGATGCAGATCTGATCGGCCACGGCGAAGCTCTCAGAAGGTCACCGGGACTCGATCTCCCCGGCGGTGCGCTCGATCTCGAGCACCTTTTCTCGCCGGCGGACGTGGCGCTCCTCGTGGGAGAGCTCGGCCGCCAGGAAGGTGACCACGATCTGGGCCGCGACCTCGACCCCGATCACCCGGCCCCCCAGGCAGAGCACGTTGACGTCGTCGTGCTCAACCCCCTGGTGGGCGGTGTAGGTGTCGTGGATGGTGGCCGCGCGCACCCCTCGGATCTTGCAGGCGGCAACCGACACCCCGGCTCCCGAGCCGCATACGATGATCCCCCGGTGGGCGCGCCCCGAGGCGACTGCGTGCCCCACCTCGAGCGCCTTGTCCGGGTAGTCGATCGGATCGGAGCCGTAGGTGCCGAAGTCCAGGATCTCGTGTCCGGCGGCACCGATCACCCCCAGCAGCCGCTCGCGCAGCACGTAACCGGCGTGGTCAAAGCCACAGGCGATGATCACGACGCGACCTCGGTATGCGCCGCCGAGGGGTCGGCGGCCAGCTCCTGGGCGGCCAGCAGCGCTGCCCCGAGGACTCCGGCGCGCACGCCATGGCGCGCGACTCGAATCGTCGTGCGCCTGCCCAGCCCGGGAAGCACGTAGCCGGCCGCGGTGCGCCGCGCCGTGTCGAGCAGCAGCTCGCCCGCCCGCGCGGCGCCGCCTCCGATGACGACCTCCTCGGGATCGAAGGTGTTGATCGCGTTGGCGATCCCGATCCCCACGCGCTCACCCCACAGCTCGATCAGACGGGCGGCGTCCCGGTCTCCGTCCCTCGCCAGGTCGACGGCGTCGACCCCGGTCACCCTCGGGCCTTGGGCGAGCCGCCGCCCGAGGGCGGAATCCGGATGCTTGGTGGCGAAGTCACTGACCAGAGTGTCGAGGGCGTGCCCGGCGGCCATCGCCTCGAGCGATCCGCGCTGGGGGAACTTCCCGGGCTCGGGCGCGGCATCCTGCAGGTTGAGGCCCACCAGGGTGTGCCCGAGCTCCCCGGCGCCCCCGGTCGCCCCCCGGTAGATCCGGCCGCCCAGGACCAGGCCACCGCCGATCCCCGTCCCGATCGTGAGCATCACCAGGTCGCGCGCGACCATCTTCATGTTCTCGTCGTGCGCCTCGGCCAGTGCGGCCACGGTGGCGTCGTTGTCGACGAACACGGGAACTCCGATCCGCTCGCCCAGAACCTCGCGCAACGGCACGTCGACAAGCGGGATGTTCACCGAGGAGATCACGCGGCCGGACTCGAAGTCGACCACCGATGGCACTCCGATGCCGACGCCCTGCAGCACATCCCCCCGGCACTCATCGATCATTCGCACCAGCTGGTCGATCAGGGCGTCGGCCCCGGAGCAGTCGGTGGGCTTGATCGTCGAGTCCGACAGGTCGTTGCCGCTCAGCTGGGCGACCGCGATCTTGGTGCCGCCGAGATCGACTCCGATGACCTCGGTCACACCCGGCCCCCGGCGTTCAGTCGAGAGGCGGCCGCCGCGTCGAGCAGCACGGTGATCTGCTTGGCCTCGGCCGCCAGCAGCGAGGACGGCACCGCGGGATCGGGCCCGGCGTTGGGTCCGAAGGCCTCCGCGACGGCGTCGGCCTTGGACTCGCCGGTCGCGAGGAACACGATCTGACGGCCGGCGGTCAGGGCGGGGATGGTCAACGATACGCGAGGCACAAAGGGCTCCAGACCGGCCTGGGGCACCCCCACGACCAGCCGCGAACGCTCCTGGAGGGTTTCCTGACCGGGAAACAGCGAGGCGCAGTGTCCGTCCGGTCCGATCCCCAGCAGCACCATGTCGAACGCCGGTGGCCCGGCATCGCGAAGGGTGCGCTCATAGTCATCGGCCCCCGCCTCGGGACCCAGCTCCCCCTTTATGCGGTGCATGGTCGGCTGGGTGGAACCCGCGAGGGGATCGAGCAGCGACTCTTTGATCATGCGGTAGTTGCAGCGATCGTCGTCGACCTCCACGCAGCGCTCGTCGCTGAGCCAGAAGGTGGTGCGGCTGAGGTCCATGCCGACCTTCTTGACCGCGGTCACGAACTCCTGGTAGGCGACCTTGGGGCTCGTGCCGCCGGTGAGCACGACGTCGCCGCCGCTCATGGCCGCGCCGACCATGAGCGCCGAACAGGTTCGCGACGGGTCGTCGAGGACCTCGATGCTGACACTCATGCCGGGAGCATCTCCTGCGCCGCCTTGAGCGCCGGAAGGTACGTGGGGTCACGCAGGAGCGCCTGGCGGACGCCCTCGCCGAGGATCCCTCCCTCGCCTCGGGAGGCGCCCAGGATCTTCCATTCGCGCTCCACGCCATCCGGCGTGCGTTCGTGGGCGTCCAGGCCACCCTGTCCGCGCTGCAGAGACAGTGAGGATCCCTGGGCACAGGCCACGGTCACCCCCACGAGGCCCGGCGCCTCTTGGCGGAGGGGCCGCACCGCGACCACCACCTCGCCGTCGGAGCGGCGGGCCGCACCCTCCAGGGTTCCACCTCGTTCGGGACGCAGCGGGCTTCGCTGCCAGTCCAGTCGCGAGGCCAGCCAGCCCGCCAGCAGGAGCGCGCTCGCGTTGGAGCGCTCCTGATGGCGAACCTCGAGCGCGGCGACCTCCGATAGCGCGGCCAGGCGCTGAGGCAGGTCAAAGCTCGCCGCCAGCCGCTCGCGCCACGGGGTGGTGCGCAGCCAGGCCAGATCCACGATGTAGGTCTCCTCGCGCAGCTCCTGGGCGCGCTCGAAAGCGCTGGCCGCGTCGCCCTCGTCGTCGGAGTCGATCAGCATCACGTCGATGAGCGGCAGCAGCGACCGGACCGCCTCGCGGTAGCCGTGCGGAGACCACGCCACCGTGGGGATCTCGCTCACCAGCACCGGGTCGGCGATCGTCTGCAGCCCCTCCAGGTGCTCGGGACCGAGGTCGATCACGACCTGCTCGTGCATGACCCCGATCCGTCCGTCGTGGGGCTCCGTGTAGCTGACCGTGGCCACCGCATCGAGCGTGGTCCGGCCCGCCTCCACGGCGCATAGGACCGTGCGGGAGGCGTGGTAGCGCCCGGCACGCTCGAGCCGGTTGGCGATCTCGCCCTTCCATTCGCGGTCCACGATCACGATCAGGTTCAGGACCCGCGCCGGAGCCAGCGACTCGTTCTCGGCGTGGCGCCTGCGCAGCAGCTCGCGCAGCGCCGCTTCGATCGCGTCGGGATTGGTGTCCTGCTCGCTCCAGACGTCCTCGCTCACAGCCGCCGCCAGACGCTTCCGTCGGTGAGCAGCGCGCCGGCCTCGTCGGGACCGGAGGAGCCCGCGGGGTACTGGGGGATCTCCGAGGTCGTGTCGGCTTCCCAGGCGCGGAGGATCGGGTCGATGATTCCCCACAGGGCTTCGATCTCGTCGTTGCGAGTGAACAGCGTCGCGTCGCCCCGCATCGCGTCCAGGATCAGCCGCTCGTAGGCCTCGGGAGACTCGGACAGAAACGAGGTCCCGTAGCGAAACTCCATGTTGACCGGACGGATCCGCATCCGCGAGCCCGGGATCTTGGCCCCGATCGACACCGACACCCCCTCGTCGGGCTGCAGCGTGAACACGATCTGATTGGCCTGGATCCCCACCGACCCCGAGCTCTGCAACGCCACATGCGGGACCGGACGCAACACCACCGCGATCTCGGTCAACTTCCGCGACAACCGCTTCCCCGTCCGCAGGTAGAACGGGACCCCCGCCCACCGCCAATTCGAGACATGCAAACGCAACGCCGCATACGTCTCAGTGCGCGAATCCGGCGCCACCCCATCCTCCTGCAGGTAACCCGGAACCCGAACGCCCCCCACCACTCCCGGCCCGTACTGGGCGCGCACCGTCATCTCGGCGACGTCGTCTATGGACGGGGGCACGATCGCCTCCAGCACCTTGAGCTTCTCATCCCGCAGACGGTCGGCATCAAACGCCGTCGGCGGCTCCATGGCCAGCAGCGCCAGCAGCTGCAGCATGTGATTCTGCACCAGATCCCGGAGCGCACCGGAGCGCTCGTAGTAGCCGGCTCGGGTTCCGATTCCGATGTCCTCGGATGCGGTGATCTGGACGTGGTCGATGTAGTTGCGGTTCCAGACCGGCTCGAACAGCGCGTTGGCGAAGCGCAGCGCCATCAGGTTCTGAACCGTCTCCTTGCCCAGGTAGTGATCGATCCGGAAGATCTGGGACTCTTCGAAGACCTCCAGGAGCTGCGCGTTCAGCTTGCGCGCCGAGGCCAGGTCGTAGCCGAAGGGCTTCTCGACCACGATCCTCACCTCGGAGTCGTCGGCCTGGCTGAGCTCGGCGGCTCCCAGCTTGCCGGCGATCAGGGGAAAGAACTCGGGCGCCGTCGACAAATAGAAGACGCGGTCGAGCTGGCGCCCGGCCTGCTCGTCGAACTCCACCAGGGTCCGGCCCAGCTCGGTGTAGACCCCATCGTCGTCGAAGTTTCCCTGGATGTAGCGCATGTCGTTGAGCAGGCCATCGAGCACGTTGGGATCGGGCTTGCGGCGCGAGTAGCGCTCGATCGAGTCCAGCGCGGCGTCGCGGAAGTCCTCGTGCTCCTGATCGCGACGCCCCACCCCGATCATCTCGAAGCGCTCGGGAAGCTGTCCCTCGTGGGCCAGGTTGTAGAGCGCCGGAAGGAGCTTGCGGTGGGCCAGGTCACCGGTCGCGCCGAAGATCACCAGCGAGGTCGGATGGACCGGCAGACGCTCCAGGCCCTCGACGAGCGGGTTGTCCGTGGAGGTCAGGTTCAGGGGCGAGGTAGTGCTCACAGCTTCGGAGCCGTCCTGACGGCGTGGCCGCCGAATTGGTTGCGCAGCGCCGCCACCGTCCGGGCAGCGTAGTCGCCGGCTCCGCGGGAGCCGAAGCGGGCAAACAACGCCGCTGCGAGCGTCGGCATCGGGGTGTCGTTCTCGATCCCGGCATCGAGCGTCCAGCGTCCCTCCCCGGAGTCGTCCACCCACCCCTCCAGCGACTCGAGGTCGTTGCCGTCCACTTCGAACGCCTTGGCAGCGAGCTCGAGCAGCCATGAGCGGATCACGGATCCCTGGCCCCAGAGCTTGGCGATCTGCTCGTTGTCGAGCCCGAAATCGGACTTGTGCAGCAGCTCGAAGCCCTCCGCGTAGGACTGCATCAGCCCGTACTCGATCCCGTTGTGAACCATCTTGACGAAGTGTCCGGCGCCGGGACCGCCCATATGACCCCACCCGAACACCTCCTCCCCGTCCGGCGTCTGCGCCTTGGGCGCGAGCACGTCGAGGACCGGCGTCAGTTGCTTGATCGGGAACTCCTCGCCGCCGACCATCAGGCAGTAGCCGATCTCGAGTCCCCAGACACCTCCGCTGGTGCCCACGTCGACGAAGTGGATCCCGTGCTCCGAGCACTTGGCATGGCGGGCGATCGACTCCGTCCACTTGGAGTTCCCGCCGTCGATGATCGTGTCACCCTCGGAGAGCAGGTCGAGGAGCTTGTCGAGCGTCTCCTCGGTGGGCTTGCCGGCCGGCACCATGATCCACACGAAGCGAGGCGCCGAGAGCTTCTCCACGAGCTGCTCGAGGGAGCCGGCGCCGCTGGCGCCCTGCTCCTCGGCGGTCTTGACGGCGTCCTCAGAGAAGTCGAAGGCCACGACCTCGTGATCTGAGTCCCGCCGAATTCGGTTCACCATGCTGCCACCCATCTTGCCCAGCCCGACAAAGCCGATCTGCATACGTCTACCTCCGCAAGGTCATGGGCCGTTTTGAGAGGGCGGGCACTCCGGCGTTCACGCATCCCTATGGTGGGAGGACTCCCACGTCTCGCGCAGGACGTCGCCGGCGAGCTGGACATCCTCCGCCAGCGTTCGCAGATTTAGGTTGACGCTATTGCTGGAGCGGACGCTGGTTACCACTAAGCCCAGCATAGACGGATATTGGCCGCCCCAAACCGCGATTCGGTGAACCGCGACGGGGTGAAACGAGTCACCCGAACAGAACCCCGAAGCGCTCGTACTCGGACACGGGTACCCGGCGGACCTCTGCGACGGCCTCCGAGAGCGCCACCAGTTCGATCTGTGTGGAGTGCAGAGCCGTCATCGTCCCCCACTCCCCGGCATGTGCGGCATCGATCGCGGCCAGGCCCAGCCGGGTGGCCAGCACCCGGTCAAACGCGGTCGGGGTCCCCCCGCGCTGCACGTGTCCGAGCACCGTCGCGCGGGTCTCGAATCCCGTGCGCGACTCGATCTCCTTCTCGAGGGCCGGACCGATGCCACCCAGGCGCGGGTGGCCGAACTCGTCGAGCTGGCCCGTGGCCAGGCTCATCGTGCCCTCCTTGGGCATCGCCCCCTCGGCGGCGACCACGATCGAGAAGTACCGACCACGCCCGTGCCGGCGGCCGATCAGCCGGCAGACCTCCTCGATGTCGAACGGGATCTCGGGGATCAGGATCACGTCGGCGCCGCCGGCGATGCCCGAGTGCAGCGCGATCCATCCGGCATTGCGACCCATGACCTCGATGACCAGGATCCGGTGATGGCTCTCGGCAGTGGTGTGCAGCCGGTCGATCGCGTCGGTGGCGACCTGCAGCGCGGTGTCGAAGCCGAAGGTCTGATCGGTGGCGCCGAGGTCGTTGTCGATCGTCTTGGGCACCCCGATCACGTTGATCCCGCCCTCCCCCAGGCGATTGGCCGCGCCCAGCGTGTCCTCGCCGCCGATCGCGATCAACCCGTCCAGGCCATGACGCTCGAGTGTCGCCGTCACGGTCTCGACCCCGTCCTCGCGTTTGGAGGGATTCGTGCGCGAGCTGCCGAGGATCGTTCCCCCTCGGGGGAGGATCCCGCGCGTGGACTCGATCGTCAGCTCCTCGTGGACGTCGTCGAGGACGCCGCGCCAGCCGTCGCGAAAGCCCACGATCTGATCGGCGAACTCGTCGATTCCCTTGCGAACCGCGGCGCGGATCACCGCGTTGAGTCCGGGGCAATCCCCTCCGCCGGTGAGCATGCCGATCCTCACGGCCGCAATCCTACGCCGGGTAGGGTTGCCGGCGATGCGCGCCTCCCGGATCGGACCTCGGACCACGGCGACAATCGCGGTGGCCGGGGCGGCGGTTGGGGCGACCCTGCTCGCGGAGCGTCGCCATCTGCGGAAGCTGGCCCGCGATCCCGAGTACGTCCGGCTGACCCACCAGCCGCATGGAGATCCGTTGAACGTGCGCTCGGCCGACGGCACGTTCCTGCACGCCGAGGTGTTCGGGCCAGACGACGGCGACACGCTGGTGCTCGCGCACGGCTGGACCGAGCGGCTGACCTTCTGGGGGCCGGTGATCGAACGGCTCACCGCGCTCGGGCTGCGGGTCGTCGCCTACGACCTGCGCGGTCACGGCGCCAGCGGTCGGGCCGCCCGCCACGACTACTCCCTGGACCGATTTGGAGAGGACGTCGAGGCGGTGCTCGCCCGCGCGGTGCCCGACGGCGAGCGGGCGACCGTCGTCGGGCACTCGCTGGGCGCGATGTCTATCGCGGCCTGGGCCCGGGATCACGAGGTGTCGGGGCGCGCTCGCGCCGCCGCGCTGCTCAACACCGGTCTCGGTGACCTGGTCGCCGGGAACCGGCTGTTCGGGGAGCTAGCGGGTAGATGGCTCAACAATCCGGTGGCCAGCCGCGTGGTGCTCGGCTCCCGGGCCCCGCTTCCGGGGGTCTCGTCGCCGCTGGGGCAGATGCTTATCCGGTACAGCGCCTTCGGCCCGACGGCGACCGCCGGCGAGGTGGGCTTCTACGAGCGGATGCTGCTCGCCTGCCCGCCGGATGTCCGCGCCGCCTGCGCCAAGGCGATGCTCGAGATGGATCTCTGGGAAGCCGTCGCCCTGCTGACGGTGCCCACGCTCGTGCTCGATGGCGCCTCGGACCGCCTTACTCCGCCGGCGCATTCCCGGCGCATCGCGAAGGCTCTCCCCCAGCTCGCCGAGCTGATCGAGCTGCCGCAGACCGGTCACATGGCTCCGCTCGAGCGCCCCGACGACGTCGCCCGCGCGCTCGCCGAGCTCGCGGCGCGCACCAGAGCGACGCCGAGCGCCGCCACTTGACCGCGATCGCCGGCCGAGGCGCGCGAGAGGTCCGACCTCTGACAGAGTCTCACTGGTGAATCAGGCCGGGCGTCTCACAGCCAACGTCTGCCACGTGCTGCGAGAGGATCCCGAGCTCGCCGATGTCGTCACGCCCGAGCTCCGTGAGCAGGCGCTCGAGGCCCTGACCGCCCGCGAGGTCAAGATTCCGGCGGGTCCGTGGCGGGACCGCGGGATCTCGCTTGACGGCGGGATCGGGCTGCTCGTCCTCGACGGAGTCCTGCTGCACCGCGTCGGGCTCGAGGAGCGATTCGGGGCCGAGCTCCTGGGCGAGGGCGACGTGATGCGCTCGGTGCAGGCCGAGCTGGCGCCCTTCACCCTGCCCCTGACAAATGACTGGATCGTGCTCGAGCCGTCTCGGCTGGCCGTCCTCGACGAGCGCTTCGTACGCCGCCTGGCCCACTTCCCGGAGATCGCCGGCCGTCTCTTCGCCCGCGCCATCATGCGCTCGCGCCAGCTGGCGGTCAACATGGCAATCGTTCACCAGGCGCGGGTCGACGTTCGCCTGCACATGCTCCTCTGGCATCTGGCAAGCCGGTGGGGACGGGTCCGCAGCGACGGCGTGCTCATCCCCCTGCGTCTCACCCATGTGGTGCTCGCCGATCTGGTCGCGGCGCGCCGTCCCACGGTCACCAGCGCTCTGTCGGACCTGGCCCGTCGCGGGTTCGTGCATCCCGTGCCCGATGGGTGGCTGTTGACCGGTGAGCCGCCGGTGGACGCGTCCGGGACCCCACCGGTCGCCAATGAGCATCACCTGCATCCCCAGGCCGGCTCCAGCCAGGTCGGAGACTAGCTCAGGTGGGGTGTTAGCTCGTGGTGAGCCCTCAGTCGCTTGTCGGCACCGCTGCCTAATGCAGCCCGAGCAGGACCTCGACCACCAACTGGTCGAGCGCCTCGTTGTGGTAGCCCCGCTGGGCCAGGCTGTCGAGATCCTCGGCTTCACCCTTGAGCGCCTCGCTCTCGCCCGCTCCGTCAGTCGACGCCTCGGCCAGCGAGTCGACGGACGCCGCCGCCAGCGCCGCCTTGACCTCGGGCAGCGAGTCGAAGTGGCGAGCCCGCTCGGCGAGCGCGCTGTAAGTGCGCATGCAGCCGCGCACGAAATCCCAAATCCCGTCCTCGTCCTCGTTGCGGTAGGGATGGGCGTCGAAGTGAAGCGGCCCTGCGTAGCCGGCGTTCTCGAGCAGGCGGACCAGGTGAAAGGCCTCCTTGAGATCCTCGGCGCCGAAGCGGTAGTCCTGGTCATAGCGGCCGATTCGCTGGCCGTTGAGATCGATGTGAAACAGCTTGCCCGCCCACAACGCCTGCCCCACGCCATGCTGGAAGGACAGCCCGGCCATCGTCTCGTGGGCGAGCTCGGGGTTGACGCCCATCATCTCCGGACGGTCCAGGGTCGTGATGAAATGCAGCGCATGTCCGACGGTCGGCAGGAACATGTCGCCGCGCGGCTCGTTGGGCTTGGGTTCGATCGCGAAGCGCAGGTCATAGCCCTGACCCACGGAGTAGTCGGCGAGCACGTTGATCGCCTCCCGGTAGCGCTCCAGCGCGTTCCGAGGGTCCTTGGCGACCCCCACCTCGGTGCCCTCGCGCCCGCCCCAGAAGTCGTAGACCTCGGCCCCCAGCTCGGCTCCCAGATCGATCGAGCGCATCGCCTTTCCGATCGCGGCGCGCCGCACCCCGCGATCGTTGGACGTGAACGCCCCGTCCTTGAAGGCCGGGTGGGTGAACAGGTTGGTCGTGGCCATCCCCACCCCAAGGCCGTCCTCGCTCAAGGCGTCCTTGAAGCGGCTGACGATCCGGTCACGCTCCGCGGCGGGTGTGCCGTAGGGGATCAGGTCGTTGTCGTGCAGGCTCACTCCCCAGGCGCCGGCCTCGGCGAGCCGGTGCACGCTGTCGACAGGATCGCGCAGGGGGCGAGTGGGCTCGCCGAAGGGATCGCGGCCGGGATTTCCGACCGTCCACAGTCCGAACGTGAAGCGGTAGCTGCTCAGAGGGTCTGCGGTGGCCATCTCCGTCACTTTCGTCGCTTGAATTGTGCTCAAATTACAGCGTGAGCCAAGCCCGTGTCATCGGCCTGGACGTCGGCACCTCGTCGCTGAAGGGCGTCGTGATCGACGAGCGGGGCGCGGTGATCGACGAGACGGAACGACCCTACCCCGTATCCAGGCCGCAGCCCGGCTGGTCAGAGCAGGATCCCGAGCAGTGGTGGGAGGCCGCCCAGGCGGTTCTCGATGAGCTGGGCGCCGACGAGGCCGACGGGATCGGGCTGAGCGGCCAGATGCACGGGCTGGTGGCCCTCGGGTCCGATGACCGGCCGCTGCGTCCCGCGATCCTGTGGAACGACGGGCGCAGCCAGCCCCAGGCCTCCCGGATCGAGGAAGAGCTGGGCATCGAGCGCCTGGTGGAGCTGAGTGGCAACCGGGTCCTGGCCGGCTTCACGGCCCCCAAGCTGGCCTGGCTGGCCGAGCACGAGCCCGAGGTCCACCGCAACATCCGGCGCGTCATGCTGCCCAAGGATTACGTCCGGCTGCGACTCACCGGCGAGGCGGCGACCGACGTCTCCGATGCGTCGGGAACGCTCCTGCTCGACGTCGCGCGCCGAGACTGGAGCTCGGATCTGGCGGACGCCTTCGGCGTCGACCCCGACTGGCTGCCGGAGCTCCACGAATCTCCGGCCGTCACCGGACACACCGAATCGGGGGTCCCGGTCGCGGCCGGCGCCGGCGACCAGGCCGCGGGAGCCCTGGGCGTCGCGGTCACCGACTCGGGCGATCCGGCCTCGCTGGTCCTCGGTACCTCCGGAGTGATCTTCGCCGCCCGGGATGCCTACGTCGCCGATCCCGAGGGTCGCCTGCACGCCTTCTGCCACGCGCTCCCCGATCGCTGGCACGTCATGGCCGTGATCCTGTCGGCAGCCGGGGCGCTCAGCTGGCTCGACGAGGCGGTCGGCGGGGGCGACGGGATCCCCGAGTTGCTCGCCGAGGCCGCCCGCTGGGATCCCGGCGTCGAGGGCCTCGTGTTCGCGCCCTACCTGTCGGGCGAGCGGACTCCCCACGCCGACGGAGACGTGCGCGCCGGCTTTGCCGGCCTGGGCCTGCGCCACGACCGGGGGGCGATGGTCCGCGCGGTGCTGGAGGGCGTCGGCTTCGCACTGCGCGACGGCCTCGACCTGATCGCCGCCGCCGGTCCGGGCGGCCGGGGTCCGCGGTCCGCGCGCGTCTCGGGGGGCGGCGCGCGCTCGGAGCTGTGGCTGAAGATCCTGGCCAGCATCCTGGAGCTGCCGCTGGAGCGCGTCGAGGCCGAGGCGGGAGCGGCCTACGGCGCCGCGCTGCTGGGTGGCGCCGCCGGCGGGGTGTTCCCCGACGCGCGCCGCGCCGCGCAGGCCGGCGTCAAGGTGATCGAGGAGGTTGAGCCAGACCCCGAGTGGGTGGCACGGTACGCCGAGCAGCGCGAGCGCTTCGAAGCGCTGTATCCGTTCCTGGCGAAGCTGCCTCCGGCGCGACCCTAGTCCCGCGCCCGCATCCCGATCCGCCTAGCCCCGCGCCCTCATCCCGATCCCGAAGGGCGCCGGATCTGTCAACCTTCGACCATGGCGGTGGGAGAGGTGCCCGTGGTGCTCCGGCCGGCGCCCGACAGCGTCGCCGAGGGCCGGCGCGCGCTCAGCGATCTCCTCGGCGGGGACCGCGTGGCCACCGGCGCCGACGTGCTCTCCCAGCACGGCCACGATGAGTCCTTTCATCCCGAGGCGCGTCCCGACATGGTGGTGTGGCCCCGGAGCGTCGCCGAGGCCGCGTCCATCGTCTCCATCGCCGCCGAGCACCGGCTGCCGCTCGTGCCGTTCGGCGCCGGCACCTCTCTGGAAGGCCACGTGGCCGCCCTCGGAGGGGGCATCAGCGTCGACATGCGCGAGCTGAACGCGATCGGCGCGCCGTCGCTGGAGAACCTCGACGTCGTCGTGCAGGCCGGCGCGACTCGGCGGGCGCTGGACGCCCGGCTGCGCCCCGAAGGTGTCTTCTTCTCCGTCGATCCCGGCGCCGACGCGACGATCGGCGGAATGGTCGCCACCGGAGCGTCGGGCACCACCACCGTCCGCTACGGCGCGATGCGCGAGAACGTCCTGGCGCTGACCGTGATCGACGCTCGCGGCCGCGTCGTGCGCACCCACTCGCGGGCGCGTAAGTCGTCGGCGGGATATGACCTGACGAGGCTGATGATCGGCTCTGAGGGAACGCTGGGATTGATCTGCGACGCCACCCTGCGCATCCACCCGATCCCCGAGGCCACGGCGGCCGCGCAGTGCACGTTCCCCAGCATCGACGCCGCCGTGCAATGCGCCGTGCGAGTCGGCCAGCACGCCATCCCGGTGGCTCGGATCGAGCTCGTGGACGAGCTCGCGATCGAGGCCATCAACGGTCACAACGAAACCTCGTTCACCGTCGCCCCGACCCTGTTCCTCGAGTTTCACGGAGCCTCCGAGCGCGACGTCGAGGCGCAGGCCACGGAGACCGCCGAGATCGCCTTCGAGTTCGGCGGCAGCGACTTCGCATGGGCCTCGGACGAACGCGAGCGGCGCAGGCTGTGGCATGCCCGTCACGGGGCGATGGAGGCCACGCGGGCCCTGCGCCCCGGCAGCGGCGCGCTGACCACCGATGTCTGCGTGCCGCTCTCTGCGCTCGCCGACTGCATCGCCGCCACCCAGGCCGACATCGCAGAGCACCAGCTGAAGGCGGCCATCGTGGGGCACGTCGGCGATGGCAACTTCCACACCGTCGTGCTCGTGGATCCCCGGGATACCGACGACGTGGAGCGGGGCGAGGCGTTTCACGGCCGCCTGGTGGCGCGCGCGCTCGACCACGAGGGCACCTCCACGGGTGAGCACGGCATCGGCTATGGAAAGTCTCGCTTCCTGGAGCCCGAACACGGGGCCGCTGCGGTCGAGATGATGCGCGCGATCAAGCAGGCGCTCGACCCCGACGGCATCTTCAACCCGGGCAAGGTGGCCGGATGACCGCCGCGCCTGATCGTTACCCGCCGAGGACCAGCGACACGTAGCCGTCGGCGATCTGCTCGGGGGTGAGCTCTCCCCGCGGGCGATACCACTGAGCGGTGTGGTTGACCATTCCCAGCAGCGCCCGCAGGGCGAGCCGGTCGTCATCGCGCCCCCGAACGCGGGAAAGCAGGTCATCGACCAGGCGCTCGAAGGCCTTGCGGCTCGCGCGCACGTTGCGCCAGCGCTCGCCGGACTCGATCACATGTCGCTCCTGCTGAAAGACGAGCATGTGATCGCGGTGCTCGGTGACGTGGGCCACCCACATGCGCACGAGCGAGCGCAGCTCATCCTCGGCCGGCTGCCCGCCCTCCATGCGCTCGGCCGGCTGTTCGCCCTCCATGCGCTCGGCCGGCTGTCCGGCCTCCAGGAGCTCGGCCGCCCGCGCCAGCAGAGGCTCCATCAGCTGGTCGCAGATAGCGGTCAGCAGGTCCTCCTTGGCGGCGAAGTAGTGGTAGAGAGCTCCCGTGGCCAGCCCCATGCTGGCGGCCAGCTCCTGCATGGTCGTCTGGTCATAGCCGCGCTTGGCGAACACCTTGGCGCCCTGATGGACGAACTGCCGGCGGCGGCGGTCATACCGCTCTCCGAGCGCGGGGCGAGTGGGACGCAGGGCCACGGCGCCGATTGTAGGTTATTTCGAATGCTGGTTCGGACTTCGAACGCTTCTTCTGTATGATCCCGGGCGATGGACTTCGCCCTCGACGACGAGACCCAGCTGCTGCAGCGCACGGTCCGGGAGTTCGCCCTCTCGGAGGTGGAGCCCGCGGTCGCCGAGCTGGACGCCACCAAGTCCTTCCCCTACGAGATCGTGGCCAAGATGGCCGGCCTGGGCTGGATGGGCATCCCGTTCCCGGAGGAGGTCGGGGGCGCCGGCGGGACGAGCCTGCAGTACGCGATCGCCGTCGAGGAGCTCACGCGCGTGGACTCGAGCGTGGCGATAACCCTCTGCGCCCACACGTCGCTGGGCACCCAGCCGATCTATCTGTTCGGCTCCGACGAGCAGCGCGAGCAATGGGTGCCCAGGCTCTGCGCGGGGGAGATCCTCGGGGCGTTCGGTCTGACCGAGCCCGAGGCCGGCTCCGACGCCGGCAACACTCGTACCCAGGCGCGCCTGAAGGACGGCGAGTGGGTGATCGACGGCGCCAAGCAGTTCATCACCAACGCCGGCACCGAAATCTCCGGACTGGTCAGCATCACCGCGAGGACCGGCGAGGACGAGATCTCCAACCTGATCGTCCCCAACGGAACCCCCGGCTACGAGCAGGCCCAGCCCTACCGCAAGATGGGCTGGAACGCGTCCGACACCCGTCCCCTCACCTTCACCGACTGCCACGTCCCCGAGGAGAACCTGCTCGGGGAGCGCGGCGCCGGGTTCCGGCAGTTCCTGCAGGTGCTCGACATCGGCCGTATCGGGGTGGCCGCGATGGGCGTCGGGCTCGCCCAGGGCGCCCTGGACCAGGCGCTCGCCTACGCCCAGGAGCGCCGGGCGTTCGGTCGTCCGATCTCCAAGTTCCAGATGATCGCGGCCAAGCTCGCCGACATGGCCACCGAGATCGAGGCGGCCCGGCTGCTCACCTACCGGGCCGCCTGGCTCAAAGATCAGGGTCAGCCGTTTGCCCTGACCGCCGCCCAGGCCAAGCTCAAGACGGGGCGGCTCGCCGTGCGCGCCACCGAGGAGGCTGTGCAGATCCACGGCGGCTACGGGTACATCGAGGAGTATCCGGTGTGCCGCTTCTACCGCGACGCCAAGATCCTCACCATCGGCGAGGGCACCGACGAGGTCCAGCAGATGGTGATCGCCCGCTCTCTCGGGGCATGACCGCCAACGATCCGCCGCCCGCGGCGGTCGACCTGCCGGCCACGGCGCGGATCCGCGAAGTCGGTCCGCGCGACGGCTTTCAGAACGAGCCCGAGGTGATCGCCACCGACGTCAAGGTGGCGCTGATCGATGCCCTGGCCCGCACCGGTCTGCGGCGCCTGGAGGTCACGAGCTTCGTTCGCCCCGACGTCATCCCCCAGCTCGCCGACGCCGCCGAGGTCCTGCAGGCCATCGACGTCCCCGACACGGTGAGCCGCTCGGTGCTGATCCCCAACCAGCGTGGCCTGGACCGCGCCCTGGACCTGCGCGACTACTTCGAGGAGATCAACGTCTTCCTGTCGGCCTCCGAGACCCACAACCTCCGCAACGTCAACCGGTCGGTGGAGGAATCCCTGTCCGAGTTCGAGCTCGTGCTGGCCCGAGCTCGAGAGACCGGGCTGCGCTGCGAGGCCGTGATCAGCACCTCCTTCGGGTGTCCCTACGAGGGCCGTGTCGAACCCGAGCGGGTGTTCGACATCGCGCAGCGGCTGATCGCGGCCGGCGCCCAGGAGATCGGGTTCGGGGACACCACCGGGATGGCCAACCCGCTGCAGGTCCGCCGCTTCTTCGACGCCGCCCGGCCACGGCTGGCCGACGCTGAGCTCACGGCCCATTTCCACAACACCCGCGGGCAGGGATTGGCCAACGCCTATGCGGCGCTCGAGACGGGGATCGACTCCTTCGAATCCAGCTTCGGCGAGCTGGGAGGCTGTCCGGTGCCAGCCGGAGCCACCGGCAACGTGGCCACCGAGGACGTGGTCTCGATGCTGGACGAGATGGGCGTGGCCACCGGCATCGACCTCGAGGCGCTGCTGGCCTGCTCCCGCGCCGTCCAGTATCACCTCGGCCGCGCCCTGGGCAGCCACACCCTGGTGGCCGGCGCCATCGACTGGCGCGGTCCCTGGCGACGTTGATGTTCGAGACCGTGCTGATCGCCAACCGGGGCGAGATCGCGCGGCGCGTGATCAGGACGCTGGACCGGCTGGGGATCGAGGCGATCGCCGTCTACACCCCGGCTGACCGCGACTCCCCGCATGTACGTGAGGCCGGGCAGGCGGTCGCCATCAACTCCTATCTGGAGATCGACCAGATCATCGAGGCGTGCGTTCGCACCGGCGCCCGGGCGCTTCACCCCGGATACGGCTTTCTCTCCGAGAGCCCGGCCCTGGCTCGGGCGTGCACCCGAGCGGGGGTGACCTTCGTCGGGCCGCCGCCGGAGGCCAGCGAGCTGATGGGCGACAAGCTGCGAGCCAAGCAGACTGCTCAGACGGCCGGGGTTCCGGTGCTCCCGAGCTTCACCGTGGACGAGGCGCGCGGCGCCGCCTACCCACTGCTGGTCAAGGCGACGGCTGGGGGCGGGGGCCGCGGGATGCGGGAGGTGACACGACCCGAGGACCTCGACGGCGCTCTCGAGTCGGCGCGCCGTGAGGCCGGCGCCGGCTTCGGCGACGACCGGGTGTTCATCGAGCGCCTCCTGCCCCGGGCCCGTCACCTCGAGGTCCAGGTGATAGCCGACCAGCACGGCAACATCGTGCACCTCGGGGAGCGGGAGTGCTCGCTGCAGCGCCGTCACCAGAAGCTCATCGAGGAGTCCCCCTCCCCCGCCGTCTCCCCCGAGCTTCGCGCGCAGCTCGGGCGCGAGGCGGTGGCGCTGGCCCGGGCCGGCGGCTATGTCAATGCCGGCACCGTTGAGTTCATCGCCGACGCCGGCGACCCCGGCGAGCACTACTTCCTGGAATGCAACGCCCGGCTGCAGGTCGAGCACCCGGTGACCGAGCTGGTGTGCGGGCTCGATCTGGTGGCGCTGCAGCTGAAGATCGCGGCCGGCCAGGAGCTCGGGCTCGCCCAGGAGGACGTGCGCCTGCGCGGACACGCCATCGAGGCCCGGATCAACGCCGAGGACGCGGCGCGCGCGTTCCTGCCGGCAGCCGGGCGGGTGATCGCCTACCGCCGAGCGGCCCACGCGCGAGTCGACGATGCGATCGAGCTCGGGAGCGCGATTTCGACCGACTACGACTCCCTGGTGGCCAAGGTGATCGTCCACGGCGACGACCGCGACGCCGCGCTGGCCCGTCTGGATCGAGCGCTCGCCGACACGGTCGTGCTCGGAGTCACCACCACCACCGGGTTCCTGCGCTCGCTGCTGGCCGCCGAGGCGGTCCGCAGCGGACGGCTGGACACCGGTCTGATCGACCGCCTCCCGGCGCCCGACCCGCTGCTGGACGAGCCCGAGGTCGCCCGAGCGGCGGCCCTGATGACCCTGGCGGCTCGCGACCAGGGGCGAACAGACGATCCGTTCGCACGCCTCGACGGCTGGCGGCTGGGAGGCCGGCGAGCGGGCTCGTGGTGGCGCCTGGCCGTCGCCGGAGGGGAGCCGATCGAGGTCGCCCTCTCCGGTGACGAGCTCGACGCGGTCACGCACACCGGGCCCGAGAGCTACACGATCGCGACCGGCGGCGAGCGCCGGCCGTGGGTGGGCGCCCACGCCGACGGCATGATCTGGGTCGGATGCGAGGGCCATGCCTGGCCCGTCCGAGCCGTTTCCGCGGTCGCCGCGCGCGGGGCGGCCTCCGACGGAGAGTTGCGCGCCCCCATGCCGGGGCAGGTCCTGGTGGTCAGCGCTCAGGTCGGGGACCGGGTCCGGGCCGGAGATCCCGTGGTCGTTCTCGAGTCGATGAAGATGGAGCTGGTCATGAGCGCCCCGCTCGATGGGTCGATCGCCGAGCTGAGCGTGGCCGTCGGCGACCGGGTGTCAGTCGATCAGCCCCTGGCCCGCGTGGAGGCGCCGCGGTGACCGTCCTGGGGACCCACGCCAACCCCGGCTCCGAGGACTTCCAGGGCAACCTGGAGGCCAATCGCTCGCTGGTCGCCGACCTGCGCGCCCAGCTGGAGAGAGCGTCGCTGGGCGGCGGCGAGCGCGCGCGACAGCGTCACGTCGATCGCGGCAAGCTGCCTCCCCGGGAGCGCGTCGACCGCCTCCTGGACCCGGGCTCCCCGTTCCTCGAGCTCTCGCCCCTGGCCGCGCACGGTCTCTACGACGACGAGGCCCCGGGGGCCGGGATCATCACCGGCATCGGCCGGGTGGCCGGTCGTGAGTGCGTGGTCATCGCCAACGACGCCACCGTCAAAGGCGGCACCTACTACCCGCTGACCGTCAAGAAGCACCTGCGCGCTCAGGAGATCGCCCTCCAGAACCGGCTTCCCTGCATCTATCTTGTCGACTCCGGCGGCGCCTTCCTGCCCCGCCAGGACGAGGTCTTCCCCGATCGCGAGCATTTCGGGCGCATCTTCTTCAACCAGGCGACGATGTCGGCGCAGGGGATCCCCCAGATCGCCTCGGTGATGGGCTCCTGCACCGCCGGAGGCGCCTATGTCCCGGCGATGAGCGATGAGACGGTTATCGTGCGCGACCAGGGCACGATCTTTCTCGGGGGGCCGCCGCTGGTCAAGGCGGCCACCGGCGAGGAGGTGACCGCCGAGGAGCTGGGCGGCGGGGAGCTTCACTCGCGCATCTCCGGAGTCACCGATCATCTCGCCGACGACGACTCCCACGCGCTGGAGATCGTCCGGGAGATCGTGGCCACCCTGGCGCCCCGGACCCCGTCCCCGTGGACTCGCCAGCCCGTGCAGGACCCGGCCGTGGATCCCGAGACGCTGCTGGGCGTGGTCTCCGCCGATGTCCGCAAGCCCTACGACGCCCGCGAGGTGATCGCGCGGATCGTCGATGGCTCTCGCCTGCACGAGTTCAAGGAGCTCTACGGGCCGACGCTCGTGACCGGCTTCGCCCACGTACACGGACACCCGGTGGGGGTGCTGGCCAACAACGGGATCCTGTTCTCCGAGAGCGCGCTCAAGGGCGCGCACTTCATCGAGGTCTGTGACCAGCGGCGCATCCCCCTGGTCTTCCTGCAGAACATCACCGGCTTCATGGTCGGGCGCGACTACGAGGCCGGTGGGATCGCCAAGCACGGCGCCAAACTCGTGACGGCCGTCTCGACCGCCCGGGTCCCCAAGCTGACGGTCATCGTGGGCGGATCGTTCGGCGCCGGCAACTACGGGATGTGCGGCCGCGCGTTCTCACCCCGACTGCTGTGGATGTGGCCCGGCGCGCGGATCTCGGTAATGGGCGGGGAGCAGGCGGCCACGGTCATGACCGAGGTCGGCCAGCCGGAATCCGGCGCGCGACTGCGCGAGCAGTACGAGCGTCAGGGTCAGCCCTACTACGCGACCGCGCGGCTGTGGGACGACGGGGTGATCGACCCTCGCGACACCCGCGACGTCCTCGGCCTGGGACTCTCGGCGGCCGCCAACGCCCCTCTCGAAGACGTGCGCTACGGAATCTTCAGGATGTGACGGGACCCCGGTAGGGGATCTCCGCGCCCTCGTCGCCGCCGCCGGCCGCACTGCCGTCCGCGTTCGGGGCGTCAACTCGCGAGCCGTCTCCGGCGCCTTTCGGCGAGGATGCAGGTTCACTTCCGCCGGGGACAGGACCACCGCGCGCGGCCCCGGTCTCGAAGTCCTGGCTTCGGATCAGGACCAGGGTGAGCACGGCCGCGACGAGGGTGAGGATCGCGCCGACCAGGAAGATCTCGTTGAGGCCGGTCACAAAGGAGGCACGCACAGCGTGGCCGGCGGCCTGCCGGGCGGCGGCGGGAACGCTCGACAGGCTGGCCTTGGCCCCTGACCCTTCGGACACCGAGGTCGCCAGGGTGTGCGCGGCGCCAGCGCTGAGGTGCGGCGCTCCCTGGAGCATCGCGACGATGTGCGTGCGCACGGTGTGGCTGAAGATCGAGCCCAAGCCGGCGATCCCGGTGGCGATGCCCACCTGCCGGAAGGTGGAGTTGATTCCCGAGGCCATCCCCGCGCGGTCGGGCGTAACCACGCCCACCGCGGTCGAAGCCAGCGGAGGGTTGACCAGCCCGGTCCCCGCGCCGGCGATGATGAAGCCCGGGATCAGGTGCTCCCAGCCCGAGGTGGCGTTCAGGCCGCGCATCAACAGGATCCCCACCCCCACCATCGCCAGGCCCGGAGCGATCAGGAAGCGGATCGGCACGAACGCCGTCAGGCGGCCGGCGAGCGTGGAGGTGAGCATGATGCCGCCGGAGAGGACCAGGAACCGCAGGCCGGTCTGAAGCGCCGAATAGCCGAGCACGTCCTGCAGGTAGAGCGTGAAGTAGAGAAACAGCGCGAACAGGCCGCCCGACAGCGCGAAGGCGGCGATCGACCCGCCCGTGAAGGTGGGCTTGCGAAACAGCTTGAGATCGAACATCGCCCGGCCGCCCTGGAGCATCTCCGCGACGACGAAGACGACCAGTAGCACCGCGGAGCCGGCCAGGCAGACGACGATCTCGGTCGAGCCCCAGCCCTTGGCGTTGCCCTGGATGAGCGCGTAGACCAGCGCGGCCAGCGCTCCGCTGAAGGTCACGAACCCGATCAGGTCAGGTAGGTCGGCGCTGGGCTGCTTGGACTCGTCGACTCGCAGATAGCAGATGACCAGCCCGACCACCCCGATCGGCACGTTGACCAGGAAGATCCACCGCCACGACAGGCCGGTGGTGAGCGCTCCCCCGATAACCGGCCCAATGGCCACCGCCAGCCCGGTGATCGCGCCCCAGGCCCCGAATGCGGTGCCGCGCTCGCGGCCCTGGAAGGCGGCGGCCAGCAGCGCCAGCGAGGTCGAGAACATCGCGGCTCCACCCACACCCTGCGCGCCGCGCGCCAGGTTCAGCCACAGCGGGGTCGTCGCCACGCCGGAGAGGAGCGAGCTGACGCTGAACACGGCCAGCCCGATCATGAATAGCCGCCGACGGCCGAACCTGTCAGCCAGCGAGCCGGTGGTCAGCAGCAGCGCCGCGAGCATCAGGGCGTAGGCGTCGATCACCCACTGCAGGTCGCTGAAGCTGGCGTGCAGCGAGGTCTGGATGGACGGCAGGGCGACGTTGACGATCGTGACGTCGAGCAGCAGCATGAATGTGCCCACGCACACCGCGATCAACGTCCACCACTTGCGGTCCATCGAGTCGACTCCCGTTGGCTGAATGGCCGGTCCCGCAGATTCCTAGGCTACCGAGCGGCCAATCTGCGGTTTTTCGACTACCCGAGTAGCCGTCTGCCGCACCCCGGCCCCTGTTCACCGCCAATCCGCCGGGGTAGCCTCTAGGAGAGCGATCTGCAGCCAGCGAAAGGAAGCTTGACATGGCACTACGAGACTTGGCGGACTATGGACAGAGTCCCTGGGTGGACCACCTCTCCAGGACGTTTGTGAGCGAGGGCGAGCTCGGCCAGCTGATCGACCTCGGGGTGGTCGGTCTCACCTCAAACCCGACGATCTTCGCGTCCGCGATCTCCGAGGGGGACGCCTACGACGACCAGCTCAAAGAGCTGCTCAGCCAGGTGGACGACGATAAGGAGGTCTTCCTCCAGCTGGCGCGCGACGATGTTCGCGCGGCCTGCGAGCTCCTCGCCCCGGTGTTCGAGCGGGGCGATTCCACTCGTGACGGGTGGGTCTCGCTGGAGGTCGATCCCAACCTGGCCAACGACACCGATGGGACGATCGCCGAGGCCAAGCGCCTCTACGCGATGGTCGATCGCCCCAACCTGTTCGTGAAGATCCCGGGCACCGAGCCGGGGCTGAAGGCCATCGAGGAGACGATCGCGGCCGAGATCCCGGTCAACGTGACGCTCCTGTTCTCCCTGGAGCGCCACCGGGCGGCCGCCCACGCCTACCTACGCGGCCTGCGGCGCCTGCACGACAGCGGCGGCGACCTGAGCAAGGTGGCGTCGGTGGCGTCGTTCTTCGTGTCCCGCGTCGACACCGAGGCCGACAAGCGGCTCGACGCGATCGGAGGTCACGATGAGCTCAAGGGCAAGCTCGCGATCGCCAACGCCAAGCTGGCCTACCAGAGCTACAAGGAGATCTTCCAGGGGTCGGAATGGGATGAGCTGGAAGCCGCCGGCGGCTCGCCGCAGCGCTGCCTGTGGGCATCCACGTCGACCAAGAACCCGGCGTACCGCGACGTGATCTACGTCGAGGAGCTGATCGGGCCCCAGACCGTGAACACCATGCCCGAGCAGACGATCACGGACTTCGAGGATCACGGCCGTCTCGCCAACACCCTGGAGTCAGACGTCGACGAGGCTCACCGCGTGCTGGAGCAGTTCGCCGAGGCGGGCGTCGACTACGACGACGTGGTCAAGGTGCTGGAGGACGAGGGCGTGACGAAGTTTGCCGACTCCTTCAAGGAGCTGATCGCGAGCGTCGGCGAGAAGCGCCACGAGCTCGTCGCGAGCTGACCCACGCAGCATCGGGGAGCCGGCTCGCCACGCCAGGTCGTGGCGAGCTGGCTCGCTACGCGAGGTCGTGGCGGACCAGCTCCACCACGGGCAGCTCGCCGGGGCACAGTGAGCCACGCGCGGTCTCGTACTCGGCGGCGCCGAGCGCGCTGAAGCCGGCTCGGACCGCCCCCAGGTACCCGGCGTCTATCACCGCCGTCCCCAGTCGCCGGCCGCGCGCCAGGCGCTCCCGTCCGTCGACCGATCCGATGTAGGTCCAGACTCGCCCCGGGGCGTCCGGAAGGTGCTCTGAGACATCGACGCGCCGGTAGTTGCGCTCGCGGGCGTCGAGCCGGACAAGGGCCGGATTGTCGACGGGCAGGCACACGCCGTTGGCCGGACCCGGAGCGCCGGCCGCCGCAGGCTGGATCTCGACCAGATCAAGGAAGGCGACGTGGACGGCGGGCCGGTAGCCGCCCGGGCGGGTGTAGTACTTGTACCCGGGCAGGTCGCGGCGGTTGTCCATGGCCACGCCCCACACGCGGGTGAACCCGGGCAGCTCGGCCACGAAGCCGGACGGGTGAAGGTCACGGCTCGGACGCTCGACGGGTAGCGCCGCCAGTGATCCGTACCCGAAGACGAATTGGCCTGGGGCGGTGGCTTCGGCGGGGCTCGACCCGGGAGCGGGCGTCAGGCGAGGGGGGTTTCGTCGAGCTGGGCGCAGAGGTCAGCCACCGACTCGAACACGGCGACCGCGCCCGCCTCGGAGAGCTGCTGCTCGGAGAAGCCGCCGGTCAGGACCGCCAGCGTCGGGACATCGGCGCCCGCCGCGGCTTTGACGTCCCACGTCGTGTCTCCCACCATCACGGCCTGTTCGCCGTTGCCCTCGCCTCCGATCTTGGTGATCGCCGACTCGACGAGGTCGGGCTGGGGCTTGGTGGACTCGACGTCCGCCGACGTCGTCCAGGCATCCGCCAGATCACGCGCGTCCAGCAGATCGAGGTAGTGATCGACCTCATCCTGCTTGGCCGAGCTGGCGAGCACGACCGTGTGCCCGCGGTCCTTGAGCGAGGCGATCAGCTTGCGGGAGTCCCTCATCGTCCGCACCTCGCCGATGAGTGCCGAGTACTCCTCTTGCTCCGCCTCGCGGATCGCGTCGCCCTTCTGCTTTTCGGTCTCCTCGCCGCACACGGAGGTCACGACCTGGTCGCCCCCCATGCCGATGTGGCGGTGGATGCGCCAGTTCGGGAGCACGATGTCGTGGCGCACGAACGCCCTGAACCACGCGATCGTGTGGTGATAGTTGGTGTCGACGAGGGTGCCGTCGATGTCGAGGATGGCGATCGTCATGGCCGCCGCCTTTCAGCCGGCGCTCTCGCCGGCGAAGGCGAGCCGGGCGGCAGTGAGACGTGCGGCCTCGATCGTCTCCCGCTGGCTTCGCGCTCGCGCCTCCAGAGCCGGGAGGTCAAGCGTCCCCAGCTCCGGGTAGCGGTCGGTGAGGGTCTGCAGAACGCTCCACAGGCAGGCCTTACCCTCCACCCCGAGGGACAGGGCCTCGAGTCCCAAAAACAGGCCGAAGTGCTCCTCGCCGGCGCTCCGGAGCGCGAGGCCCGCGCGGGTGGCCTTCTCCCCGAGCCAGGTCACCGCCTGCTTGATCGGGTTCTTGGCGGTCTCCGTGCGGTCCATGAAGTCGCTCAGTGTCTGACGGTCGACCTCTATCCCAGAGGCCACCGCCTCCAGAGAATCGTGCATCGGCGTTCCCGCCGACCGGTCGGCGACGTGCTTGGCGAGATCGCTCCCGTACGCCGCCCCGCCCAGGTGGTCGTTTAGATAAGCGGCGATCGGACCGTCCATCAGCCCGTCCCCTCGCCCTGCTTGCGCTCCTCCTTGACCCGGGCGGCCGCCTCGCCGACGCGCTGCGCTTCGTCTGACTGCGCAAGCGCCACCTCGTGCTGCTGCAGGGCCTCGGCCTGCTCCTGGACGCCCGGCAGTCGGTTCTTGGCCTCCTGAACCTCGATCTGCTCCTCGACCCGGGCCTGCTGCTCCTGGCTGGAGCGCAGCCGCTGGCGCTCGGTCTCCTGAGCGCGCCGGCTGCGGGCCTGCTGGATGCGGGTCGCCTGCCGGCGCCGCGACGCTGCCCGGTTGCGGGCCTGATCGCGCCGGCGCGGGGCGCTGTCGTGACTCTCCTGGACCCGGGCCTCGGCGCGCGCGTGGGCGGCGCCGGCCTGATTGCGCAGCTCGACGGCCCGCTCGCGCTCCTGGGCCGCGGCCTTGCGCCGGCGGGCGTCCTCGCTGAGCCGCGGATCGCGCAGCGCCGTGGCGAGCACGGACCGGATCGTGGCACCGGCTCGGTCGACGGTCAGCCTGGCGACCGCGCCGGCGCCGCGGCGGGTTCCGGGGAGCAACGCCACAGCCATGTCGACGGGCTGGCGGAACAGCCTGAGGGCGCCATCGACGGCCGCCGTGGTGATCCTGCGCGAGGTCATGCGTCCTCCGTGGGGTCGAGACTGCTGGCGCGGCGCTCGGCCTCGTGGGCTTCGCGCTCGAGCCGATTGGCCTGCTGGGCGGCGGCGAGCCGTTCCTGCTCGGCATCGCGTACGGAGTCGTTGGCGCGCCGGGTCTCGTTCTGGAGATCGACCTCGGCGCGGGCGCGCTCATCAGCGGCCTGCACATCGGCGCGCTCCTGAGCGGTCTGGCGGTCGCGGTCGATCTGCTGCTCGCGTTCCTGGGCTGCGACCTCGTTACTCAGCCGCTCGCGTTCGGCCTCGACCTCGGCGGCACGCTCGTCCAACGCGCCCCGGGCCTCGCGCTCGCGGGCAGACTCGGCGGTCTGCTGCGCCTCCAGGCCTGCGTCTGATTGGACCTGCTGCAGGCGACCCTCTCGGGCCAGCTCGGCATTGGCGGTGGCACCCCCCAGGGCCTCCTTGGCCCTGCCCACCGCCTTGCCGACCAGGCCGCCGACTGTCCGTTGTCCGGTATCTCGTTCGGTCACTAAATCTCCTTTTCAAGGGACCCCGGCAGGGGCCCTCTCCGGAGTTACCCGCTGCAGGCCGCACCACACCCGGGAGTGACCTACCTCACATCGTCCCCAAACCAGGCCGGGGTCTGGACGATCCCGGCCTGGTTTGGGGACGAGCGATCAGCTGTCCTCGAGCTTGAAGCCGACCCTCATCTCGACCTGGAAATGAGCTATCTCGCCGTCCTCGACGTGGCCTCGGATGCTGTGGACCTCGACCCAGTCGACCTCTCGCAGCGTCTTGGAGGCGCGCCGCACGCCGGATCGCATCGCCTCGGTGACGCCGTCGGGCGATGTCCCGGCGAGCTCGACGATCTTGTAGGTGTCTGATTCTGCCATGGGGGCTCCTTTGCGGTTTGCCCGGGAGCATTACCACACCCCGCACAGTCGCGAACTAAAAGAGGCCCACGGCCTCGAACCGCATTCCGGCGCGATTGGGACCGGTTACCATCGGGTAAGCGAACAGGAGTTCCCATCCACGACATCAGGAGGATGCGTATGGCGCAAACCAAGGCAGACCGATCCGCCGCGGCCAAGAAGGCCGCCGCGACCAGGAAGCGCAACCAGCAGAAGCAGGAGTCCCAGGCCGCCGGCAAGAAGGCCGCCGGTACCCGCCAGCGGCACGACGCCGAAGCCGCTGCGAGCCAGGCCCGTCAGGCCGCCAAGGGCGCTTGGACGGGTGCCATCGGCGGCGTGCAGGCCTCCGCCCGCTCAGCCGGTGAGGCGCTCAAGCAGGCCGGGAAGGCCGCCGCCACCACCGTGGGGGCGATCCGCAAGCGCGGAGACTGATCGCCGGTGGGTAGCGGAGCCGCATGACGATCTCGGCTCTCCTCGACACGGCGATGGACCGGACGATCGCCCTCGGGTACGGCAACGTTGGTCTCGCGGTCCGCCGGCGGCTACCCGGCTGGCCCACAGACCCTCCGCGGATGGACGGCCGGGTGGTGCTGGTGACCGGCGCCGCCTCGGGCCTCGGGCTGGCCGCGGCCACGGGGTTTGCCAGGCTGGGGGCCAGCGTGCGGGCTCTGGCCCGGAGCGGCGAGAGAGCCGACCAGGCGGCCAACGCCGTGCGCGAGGCGGTTCCCGACGGCGACGTGCAGCCGGTCGCCTGTGACCTCAGCGATCTTGCCCAGCTGCTCAGGTTCACGAGTGACTTCGCCGCTCGCGAGGCCCGCCTGGACGTCCTGGTCAACAACGCCGGCGTGATGCCCGATGACCGCGAGCGCAGTGCCGACGGCCATGAGCTCACGTTCGCGACCAACGTGCTGGCGCCCTTTGCCCTGATCACCGGCCTCGCCGACCTGCTGAAGCGCAGCGCGCCCGCCCGGGTCATCAACGTCACCTCGGGCGGGATGTATGCGCAGTCCCTGCCCGTGGGTGACTGGGAGTCCCACGGCTCCGAGTACGGGCCCCAGAAGTTCTACGCCCGTAGCAAGCGCGAGCTCATGGCGCTGACCGAGCTGGGGGCGCGACGACTGCAGGGCAGCGGCGTGGTCGTCCACGCCATGCACCCCGGCTGGGCCGACACCGGGGGCGTGCAGACCGCGATGCCGGTCTTTCGAAGGGTCGCCGGACCGATACTGCGCACGCCCGAGCAGGGTGCCGACACGATCGTCTGGCTGGGCGGCGCCGCCGAGGCGCTTCAGAGCACCGGCCGCCTCTGGCAGGACCGCCGCCCCCGGCCGACCCACTATCTGTTGGGGGCCTCCGCCCAGAGCCCCGAGGCCGGCGCCGAGCTCTGGCGCTACTGCGAGGCCCAGGTGGAGGCGGTTCAGCGGGGTGGCAGCGCCGTTTAGCCGCCCCGGTGACGGGTAGCGCGATATCCGTCACTCAAATCACTGCGAGAATCAATGCCAGAAGACACTCACCCCACTGAACCCGAGCCCGAGCGCGACAGCCATCCGGGCAGCGAGCCCGAGGACCAGCCGGGGGAGCCCGGCGCCGAGGGCGGATCGGCCAGCCCGGCGGCGGACAAGCCCCCCGGCGCGCCGGCCGATGACGACAGCGCGCTCGGCGACACCGACCAGCACTCCACTGGCTAGCTCTGCGCAGCCGTCCGAGGACGCCTTCGGCTCGTCCTCCCCGTTCTCGATCGGCGTCGAGGAGGAGCTGTTCCTCGTTGACCCGGTGACGGGAGCGCAGATCAACTCGTCGGGTGCGGTGCTGGAGCGGATCGGCTCGATCCCCGGCGAGGTCAAGCAGGAGCTCCATGCCTGTCAGGTGGAGTTGATCACCGGTGTGTGCGAGCGCGCCGGGCAGGCGATCGACGCCCTGGCGGCGATGCGCCAGGCGGTCATCGAGACCGGCGTGGGGCTGCTCGGATCCGGGACTCACCCCTCCGCCCCGGAAGGCGCGGCCGAAACGACCGACAAGGAGCGCTACGAACGGATCCGCTACCTCCTCGGCGATGCCGCGGTTACCCCCATCGGGGGCCTGCACGTCCACGTTGGGATGCCCGATGCGCAGAGCGCCATTCGGGTATTCAACGGTCTGCGCGAGCAGCTTCCGCTCCTGCAGGCTCTCGCGGCCAACTCGCCCTACGGCCACGGTCGGGACACCGGCTTGGCATCGGCCCGCGAGGTGACGCTGCGGGCGTGGCCAAGATCGGGAGTACCCCGGGGAATGCGAGACTTCGAGGACTTCCAGGAGCTCGCCGGCGTGCTCGCCCAGGCGGCGGATGTGGCCGACTACACCTGGTTCTGGTGGAAGCTCCGTCCCCATCCCAAGCTGGGGACGGTCGAGATCAGGGCGCTGGACGCGCAGGCTTCGCTTCAGGACACCGCTGCGGTAGTGGCCCTGGCGCACTGCCTGGCCCGGCACGCCGCCGAGGCGCCCGTGGCCGAATTCACCCCACCGGAGATCCTCGAAGAGGGCCTGTTTCGGGCCGCCCGGTTCGGCGTCGATGCCGACCTGCCCGACCTCCGGGGACGGCTGCGGCCCGTCTCGCAGCTGCTCGACGAGGCGCTGGCGCTGGCCGGCGCCCACGCCCATGAGCTCGGCTGCGAGGCCGAGCTCTCCCTTGTCCCGGCGCTCCTCGACCGCCAGGGCGGAGCCGGGCGCCAGCGCCGCTTCTACGAGATCGCAGGCATGGATGCGTTGCTGCGCGAGCTCACCCAGCTGACCGCCGGTTAGCCCCAGGTCATAGGGGCGATCAGGCCAGCTGCGGATCGGTCAGGTCGCGAAGCCGGGATGCCGCGCGCCGCAGGAGCCGCGACACCTGCATCTGCGAGCAGCCCAGCTGGCGGGCGATCTCGGCCTGCTTCATGTCGTGCTGAAGGCGCAGGGCCAGAGCCCGGCGCTCGAGGTAGGGCAGCTGATGCGCGGCAGCCGAAAGCGAGACAGTGGTCTCCACGAGCCGGTAGCGCTGGTCGGCCTCGCCGATGCTGTCTCCCAGGGACTCGGGCTCATCCGCATCCCCCGTGGGCGAGGGTGCGTCCAGGGAGACCGAGTAATGCGCCGTGCCGGCTTCCAAGCCGGTGAGCACGTCTTCGGGACTCAACTCCAGAAACTGCGCCAGCTCGTGGACGTTGGGCGCGTGGCCGGTCTTGACCGTGAGCTGGCGCGACGTGCGGTCGACCCGCAAGGCCAGCTCCTGCGCGGCTCTGGGGACGTGCGCCGACCAGCCGGTGTTGCGGAAGTAGCGCTTGAGCTCACCCAGGATCGTGGGGATTGCGAACGCCGGAAACCCGATGCCGCGGGACGGGTCGAAGCGATCGACCGCCCCCACCAGCCCGAGGGAGGCCACCTGGACGAGGTCCTCGAGAGGTTCGTGAGGATTGGTGTAGCGCAGCGCGAGCTTGCGGGCCAGCGGCAGGAACCGCTCGATCAGCTCCTGGCGTGCCGCCCGGTCGCCGCCCTCTCGCCAGCGCCGAGCCAGCTCCGTTGTGTCATTGATCTCAGGGCCGGTTCCCCGGGGTCCCGACGGTGTCACGGTCAATGGATCTCCTTTTCGAGCGTGCGAATGCGAGGCTCGTCAGAAGACCGCTTGAACGATCGTCCGCCGTGGAACCGATGGACCCCCTCTCGGTGCCGAACCGACACCTGAGCGGCACGGCAAAGCTTACCCTAAGTTAGCGGGCGGCAACCGGCCGGCGGACTGAAAGTCCGCGTGCGGACAGATTCCGGCCGGCGGCCCCTGGGGCGAGCGCGACACGTCAGCTCGTCGAGCTGGCGGTGGTCGTCGTGGTCGTGGTGGTGGTGGTGGTCGCCGTCGTGGTGCTGGTGACCGTCTTGGGGGCCGTCGTCACCGTTCTGGCCGGAGCCTTGACCGTGGTGGTGCTCGTTGTGGTGCTCGCCTTGGTCGTGCCCGGCTTCGGCGCGCCTGACCCCTTGGCGGACGCCGCGGTGGTGGTGGTCACGGTGCTCGTGTTGCCCTTGACGGCCAGCGTGATCGCCACCGCGACCGCGGCGCCAGCCAGCAGCGCCAGCAGTGCCACCAGCCAGAGTTGATACCCGCCCCCACTCCGGCGACCCCGGAGCGCGTAGCCGCAGTTGGGACACTGATCGGCGTCCGGCGGCAGCGGGTAGCCGCACCGCGGACAGGGCCGTGTGCCGGCGGGACCGCGCGGCTCATCGCTCATCCGGCGGGGCTGCGGGTCGTTCCAGCGTGGATCGTCGCTGGGCCAGGGGGGCCGGTCAGCCATCTGGCTGTGCTCTGATTCCCACTCCGGGCTCTGGACCTGTCATCTGGGTCACCGTGCCGGCATCGTACGCAACTTGGCGGCGCCGCCCCGCGCGTGCCCTCCGCGCGACCGTCCTGCGAGCCAGGCGACGATGACCACGAGGGCGCCGCCCGCGATCACCGCTTCGGCGAGCTGCCTGAGCATTGAGGTGGCGATCGAGATCACCGTCCGAGCCGCGGGTCGCACCGAGGCCTCCTTGGCAAGCGAGTCGGCGAGCGCGGGAATGGCGATCGCCCGGGCGGCCAGGACCACGATCCCGGCCACCATGGCCGAGGCGCCGACCGCCAGCAGGACCCGACGCCGGCGGCCCCTGGCGATGGCGATGGCCAGCAGGTAGAGCAGCGGGACGAGGATGCTCAGCACCAGGGCGAGCCGGCGCAGCGTTCTGCCCGCGCGCTGGACGGCCTTGAGCTGATCTGATCGCATGATGGTCAGCTCGGCCGCCGAAGCGGGCAGCTGGTTGCCCAGATCGGCGCCCAGACCGAGCCGGGCGCCGACCGCGTTGAGGATCGCCCGGAGGTTCAGCGTCACCTTCCCCTGATTGACGGCCAGGTCGTTTCCCCCGCCGTTGGTGATCGCGACCAGCTCCTCGTCCGCGGCCCGGTTGGCGGCTGACCAGAGGCTCTGCACGGGGTTTTGCGCCAGGGCCAGCTCGATCCCCTGTTTGGTGGCGTGTCGCAGCGCTCCGGTGGTCGGCCCGGCCAGTCCCTGGAGCGGCGCCGGAAGACCGGAGCCGATGAGCCGAGCGACGTCGACGTTGTCGTAGAGCTGGTCGGTGAGGTATTCCGCGGTCGCCGAGCGAACTTTCTGGTTGCGCAGCAGCTCGGTGCTCGTGTTCGCCCAGCGCCCGGGAGCGAGCAGCTGGCGGTCTGCCCACACCGCCAGCATTGCCGCGACCGCGAGCACCGTCGTGACCAGCAGCAGCCCATCGGTGATGATCCTGCGGGCAGCCGAGGTCGAGGACTCGGGTGTTGCGCGTGGCGGCACCGTGAACGAGTATCCCAGCGCCCGGGGGCGGGCCCCGGGTTCACGACCTGGTAAAAGCGCTGCAGAACTCATGGAGGCGCCCGAGGCCAACCACCCGCCGTCCGCCGCGCCCCGAGCGCCCGGTGACGGCTGGCTGGCCGAGATAGAGCGTGTCGACCAGGCTCTCTACGACGCGATCGCCGCCACCCCCACGCCGAAGCTCGACGGCGCGATGCGCGCGCTGTCGAACGCCGCCGACTACTCCCGGTTGTCGATCTCCGCAGCCGCAGTTCTCGCCCTGACCGGATCCGCGAGAGGTCGTCGGGCCGCCGTCGACGGCCTGGCCTCGGTGACTGTCACCGCCACCCTCGTGAACCTCGTGGTCAAGCCGCTGGGACGCCGCCGGCGTCCCAACCGCGCGGCCTCGGCCGTCCCCTCAGACCGTCAGGTGACGATGCCGAGATCGCGGTCGTTTCCCTCCGGCCACAGCGCGGCCGCGGTGGCCTTCGCAGCGGGGGCCAGCCGTGACCTGCCCGTCGCTGGACCACCTCTGTACCTGCTGGCGACCGCGGTCTCCTACTCCCGCCTGCACACCGGTGTCCATTTTCCGGGCGACGTGCTCGCCGGAGCGCTGATCGGCCTGGCGCTGGCCAACTTCACGACCTCGGCGCTCGCCGAACGCTGGCCGTATCCGGACGCTTGACCGGAGCGGGCGGTTGTCCGGCCTGCGTGGACGCTGTCAGCTCTCCTCGGGCTCTTCCTCGCCCGGCCAGGATCCGGTCATGCGAGCGTAGGCCTGGCGCGAGCCGTGATCGACGAGGCCCCGGACCAGCGCGAACAGGGCTCCCTCGATCGCCAGCGCCGCCACGAGCTTGACGTAGTCGACCTCCCGGTGCTCGGCCTCGGGCGGCTCCTGGTCGTCGATCACGCCCCAGATCACATCGAAGAGCTTCTTGGAGAGCGCTCCCGCGATCAGACCGCTACCGATGCTGACCGGCAGGAAGAACAGCTTTCCCATGCTTGATCACCTTTCCTTCGTGGGGCTTCGGCGACGGGATGCCACGATCAGGCCTTCGGCTCGTCGCGGACCGGCAGGTAGGGCTCCTGCTCAGCGGGGTGTCCGCCCTCGATCTGGCGTCCGCGCTCGATCTCGGCGTTGAGCCAGCTCCGAACAGGATCACCACGTTGGTGAGCCACAGCCAGACCAGGAACACGATCACCGACGCCAGCGCCCCGTAGGTCTTGTTATAGGACGAGAAGTTGGCCACGTAGAACGCGAACAGCGCCGACACCACAATCCACATGACGACCGCGAACACGCTGCCGAGCGTCACCCAGCGAAACCCGGGCTGGCGCACGTTGGGACCCGCGTAGTAGAGGATGGCCAGGATCACGCTCATGAACACGACCAACACCGGCCACTTGGCGATGTCCCAGATCTGCACGGCCGACGAGCCGACGCCGATCAGGTTGCCGACCTTGCTCGCCAGCGAGCTGGTGAACACCACCGCGACCGCGCTCAGCGTCAGGAGCACGACCGTAACCAGGGTCACGAGCATCCGCACCGGCAGCGTCTTGTAGAAGGGACGCCCCTCCTTGACGTCCCAGACCACGTTGGAGGCGCGCATGAAGGCCGCGATGTAGCTCGACGCCGAGTACAGCGCGAGCACCAGGCCGACGACGAAGGCCACCCCGGCGGTTCCCTGCTGAGACTGGATGTTGTGGATGGCGCTGGTGAAGATCTGCTTCGCCGCTCCCGGGGCAACGGTGCTCAGGTTGTTGATCAGGGGCTGGGTCACCGAGTGGCCGATGAGCCCGAGCACCGAGACGATCACGATCAGCATCGGGAAGATGGCCAGCACTCCGTAGTAGGTGAGCGCCGCCGCCAGGTCGGTGAGGTTGTCGGCGCTGAACTCCTTGAAGGTTCGCTTGAACACCCCGCCCCAGGCGGGACGTGGCAGGTCGGTCGGCTGATCGGGGGCGGTCTCCTCGACCTCCTGACCCGGTCCGGTTGATTGTGCGGTCCCCTGCATGGCTACCGCCGCCCGAGCAGGAAGCCGACGGCCAGGCCGGCGGCGAACGCGCCTGCCGTGGCGAACGGCAAGGGCTTCTGGGACACGGTGGAGCTCAGCTGCTGGGCGCCCGCGCTCGCCGACTCCGGCGTGGCCTGCTTGGCCTTGGCGACGAAGTCGTCCTTGCGCTCGCTGATCGTCTCCTTGGCGGCCGAAATCCGGTCCTGCGCCTGGCCCTTGACGTCGGTCTTGGCCGCCAGCGCCTCGACGGTGTCGCCGAGCTCCTCGCGAGTCTGCTCGATCTCAGACCGGATCTCCTCCGGGGACTTTGATTCGCTCTCTGCCGCCTGAGCGGCTTGATCTTCCTGCCGGCTCATCGACGACCCTCCTGTGCGCGTTGACGGGTCAACTCCACATCCTCCTTGACGGTCTGCACCGTCTGCTCGGGCGTCGGCGGCACGCCCTGCTGGACCTTGGTCTTGCCCTGCAGCGCGAGCACGCCGGCGACGGCTCCGTAGGCGACGGCCACGATCAACGCCGCCAGCCATCCGGTGACGGCGAGGCTCAACGCCAGCACGATCGCGGCGGTCAGAGCCCCGACGGCGTACAGGCCGACCAGGCCGGCCGCGCCGAACATGCCGGCGCCGATGCCGGCGGCCTTGCCCTTGACGGTCAGCTCCGCCTTGGCCAGATCGAGCTCCTGGCGAACCAGGGTGGCGGTCTGATCCGACAGCTGCTTGAGCAGGTCAGCGATTGAGCGGTCGCTCATCTCAGGCGCTTCGCGTTGATCTGCTGGCATGCCTCCTCCTCGCTTCCGTTTACGGTTCGTGTGGTCGTGTGGTTGTGCCCATGCTTCCCCCTCACCAGCGCCTCAAGCTTTCCCCCTGGCTCTGCGGATCAGTACCGGCCGGCACGGGAGCCCCGTTGGCCGACCGCGCGCTGTTGGAGCTCGGCCAGGTCCAGTTCGCCCCGGTAGAACGCGGTAACTGCGTAGAAGACGGCCGCGCCGATCAGGCACAGCACCGCGTCGCCGAAGCCCAGGGCTGCCCAGGCGGCGACGAACAGGAAGCCGATCAGGGCGGCGTGTTGTGGTTGATTCATGCGAGCTCCCTTTTGGTCGATCGGTCATATCCGGTCAACGTCACGTTGACCGGGAAGGTCGGTAGCCCATGGACCTCGAGGGCGTCGCGGACCCGGGCCTGGACGTCGCGCAACGCGTCCGCGACCGAGCGGGCCGTCCGCAGTCGGATCTCGATGTCCAGCTCCTGGTCGCCCAGGCGCCCCCGGGCAGCAGTCACCTGGTGATGGGCCGCGGCGGCGATCTCGGCCACGCGCTCCAGGGCTCGCGGCGCGACCTCGGTCGCCCCTCGGTGGTGCTCTCCCACGGTGAACGGCTCCCGGGCCAGATACGGGCGCGGCACCTCCTGCAGTGCCAGATGGACGCAGGCGAAGAAGACCAGCAGGCCGGCAAAACCCGCGACCAGCCGGACCACGGTCGTGAAATCGGTTGCGTGCAGGCCGGCGGCGTGGTGGTAGAGGGTCCGATATGCGCTGATCGAGTTGACGGTGCGAGGGGACACCTTGACCGCGAGCAGGACCACCATCAGCCCGTACCAGAGCACGGCCAGGCCCACGACCGCGGTCAGCGCTCTCACCAGGTAGGCGAGGGACGGCGTGCGCAGGTTGACGCGCTGACGGATCATTGCGCCCGGGAGCCTGGTTGTGCGACCCGCACGCGCGCGCGCGGCTTGAGGTGAAAGGGCTCACTGATGGGCGCCACCGAGTCGGTCAGGCTCTGTCTGACCCCCTGGGGATCGCTGGTCCGGGTGCGCTCCCCGCGGAGCGTGAGCCGCCCGCGGCGACGCCGGCGCGAGAACGAGAGGCGGGGTCGCCTCACCCTGGTTACGCCCTCGGTGCGCTCGGCCAGGCATCTGGCCATCTCGCCTAGAACCCGGGGCCGCGCGGCGAGGGTTCCCCGCTCCCGGTCGGCTTCCAGGATGGCGAGGCGCGGCCGCGACGAGTGCAGCGTTCCCGCCACGATGGCGACGCCGATCGCGATCGCGCCGAGCCCGCACAGCAGCGCCAGGCCGGCCGTCTGGCCGGGGGCGGCGAGCTGGGCGATGAAATGCCCGACGTGGTCGCGGATGGTGATCAGGTGGACGAGCCGATCGGGCCGGGCGGAGCCGAGCGAGACGACGGCGTCGAGGCAGTACAGGGACACCGCTAGGCCCAGAGGGCCAGCACGAGCATCAGGGCTGCGCCGATCAGCCGGCTGAGGGCCCTAAGCAGCGCCATCGGTCTCCGCCGGAGTCGCCACTCCGGTGATCTCGACGCTGACGCTGCTCAGTGCCAACCCGGCGGTCCGGGCGGCTCGCCGGACCGCGGCCTGCACCCGCTGGCTCAGCGCCGGGAGTGGGACCAGGTCGGCGATCAGCCTGAGCGAGATCTCGTACCCTCCCTCCTTGGTGGCGACGCACACGACTCCCTCCAGACGCTGCCCGCCGCCGGCGGTCAGGTAGAGGCCCAACGGCCCGGCGTCCGTGTCGTGGACGCCGGGAACGTCGAGGGCCGCGTCACGCGCCGCCCGCGCCAGACGCAGCCGTGGCGAGGGTGGCGGCGGCTGGTGGACTGGAGCTCCGGTTGTATCGGCCATGACTGATTGGGCTGCCGCGCTCTACTGGACCCGTGACGGCTCGTCGTCCTGCTGGTCATCTCCGGGGAAGTGCAGGTCGTTGACCTCGACGTTGACCTCGGTCACCGACAGGCCGGTGATGCCCTCGATACGGCGGATGACGTTGTCGCGGACGTGCTGGGCGATCTTCGGGATCGACTCGCCGTACTCGACCAGCACGGTCAGATCGACGGCCGCCTCGCGGTCGCCCACCTCCACCGAGACGCCCTGCGTGCGCGGGTCCCCGATCCCGACTCGCTTGGGCCACCGACCCCACCGCCCGGGCCGCGCCTCCTCCGAGCTGGTAGACGCCGCCCACCTCGCGGGCGGCGATCCCGGCGACCTTGGTGACGACCGCGTCGGCGATCGAGGTCGCTCCCTTCTCGGTCTGCAGGCCCCCGGCACGCTCGCTCTTGTGCTCCACTGACGTGCCGGGAGTCGGGTTCTCCACGGTTTGCTCAACCATGCTCTGTCTCCTTTGAGTAATTGGCGATGCGTTCAGGAAGCGCGATCTTCGGGCGCGTCGGTCTCGATGCGCTCCTTGCGGATCTCCTCGGAGACCTCGTGCTCATCGGTGACGACGTCAGTGCCGAGCCGTACGCGCTCCTTGGCCACCGTCTCCTTCTGGACAACCGGCCGCTCCTCGTGGAGTACCACCCCGTGCTCCTCCTCGGAGATCTCCGGTCCGTCGAGTGCCTGTCCACGGTTCTCGTCGGTGATCGGCTCGCGCTCGATCCGGACCTCTTCGCGCTGGACCGGGACCGTCTGGGTGACCTGCTCGGTCACCACGTACAGCTCGCCGCCGGCCTTGACGCTCGGGGCGTCCTTGACCTGGTCCTTGGTGGCGTTGACCGCCACGTCTTCGCCCCGGGGGGAAGCTCCGGCGATGGGCACGAAATGCGACTTGGTCCCGAACAGGCCCGTGTGCGCGAGCGCCCATTCCGGCTTGCCGGTGCGCTCATCCTCGTAGATCTCGTCGATCTTGCCGAGCTTCTCAGCGGCGCTGTCAAGCATGTTGCGGCCCTGCCAGGCGTAAGCCTCGGTCATCTCGGTCATCAAGGCGCTCCAATCTCCGCGGGTCTGTGACTCGCGCTGGGGTTCGGTCTGGACGGTTGCCCTGCCGGCGGTCGCCGGCGGTTACTAGATGAGGTAGACCGGCACCTCCGCGATTCGGTTACAGACTTTTGCCGGGGGAGCGCGATGGCCGGGTGATCTAACCCGCAGACGGGGAAGCTGGTCTGTAAGGGAGTGCGCGGCCCTGAGCTCGATCTCCCTTCACGTACCGCTTATCGACGTGACCGCCATAGAGAACCTTCAACAAGAGCGTCCCCGCGCGCCCGAGATCCCCGATGCCGACGAGCAGCTGGTGCAGCGGACCCTGGACGGCGACCTGAGGGCCTTCGAGCGCCTGGTGAATCGCCATCGCGACGTCGTCTACCGGGTGGCCAGCAGGATCGTCGGTCCCGACCAGGCCGAGGACGTGAGCCAGGACGCCTTCCTGCGTGCCTTCAACCGTCTCGGGAAGTTCCGGGGCGACTCCACGTTTCGAACCTGGCTCCTGCAGATAACTCCGAACGCCGCGCTCAACGATCTCCAGCGGGCTCGCCGCCGCCGCACCGACGAGGGAGTAGCGGACCCCGTGGACCCGGACGCCAGCCGGCAGCCGGTGTCAGAGCTCGAGCGGCGCGAGCGCCAGCTCCGGCTCGAGCTCAAGCTCGGTCTCCTGCGTGACGAGTACCGCGCCCTGCTCGTGCTCCGTGACCTGGAGGGGCTCAGCTACGCGGAGATCGCGCAGATCCTCGAGATGCCGCTGGGCAGCGTCAAGGGGCGCCTGCACCGCGCCCGAGGGGAACTGATCGACCTGATGCGCAACAACTCCTATGACTGGGAGCTCCCGGAATGAGCGCGCCTTTCCCACCGGACGAGGAGCTGACGGATGCCGAGCGCGCGCTCAGCGGGCAGATTGACAGCCCGGTCCCCCTCGGACGGGTCGCTCAGATCACGGTCCTGGCGATCTTCGGGATCATCGCGGCGGCCCAGATTGCGGTCTCCACGCTCGTTCTGCTCCTGCTGATCGCATCCTGCTGGCGGGAGCCGCGGGCACCTTCGCGCTGGCCTTCGGCCTCGGGGGGCGCGACGTGGCTCGGGCGCTGAGCGCCGGGCGCTACCTGCGCCACGACTACCGTCCCGGACAGGAGATCGGATTCGCAGACGTGCGCGGGCGGGTGACGAGCATCGAGCCGACGAGCACGGTCCTAGATTCCGGGGACGGTCGACTGATCCGCGTCCCCAACCATCTGCTGCTGGAGAGCGTGGTGACCATCTACTCCGACGGGGCTACTGGGGCTTCCCCATCCCCGTGAGCAGCTCCCGGATCCGGCCGGGGCCGCTCGTGCCCGCGGCCAGCGGGGGCGTGGGCGCCTCGGCGGCCTCGCGCATCCCCTGCACGAGCTCGGTGATCGCCTCGATCGCGGAGTGGCGAGGCGTCCATCCCAGCCCGTCCCGGGCCCGCTCGGGGCTCATCAGGGGCACCCCGAGCGCCATGTCGAGCCAGCCCGGCTCCGCGGGCTGGAGCCGGAGGGCAAAGCTCGCGGCCGCCGCGGCGCGCAGGACGCGGGGCGACACCTTGACCGGGCGGGCCTGGAGCAGGTGCGCCAGCTCGGGGACCCGATCACCGGGTCGGCGGCCAGGTTGAAGGGACCCTGGGCGTCGGAGACCACGGCCCGTCTGTAGGGGTCGCCCACGTCGTCGGCGTGCACGGCCTGAAAGCGCAGGCCGGGCACGGCCGGCGACACGGGGATCAGCTCGGAACGCAGGACCGCCCGGGGCAACAGGGGCCCGACGAACAGGCGGCGGATCTCGGTGGCGGCCGCGCGCTTGAAGATCAGGCCGGGACGCATCCGGACCACCCGCAGGTCAGGCTGCTCGCTCTGCAGCGCATCGAGCTGGCGCTCCACCGCGGCCTTGTGGCGCGAGTAGAAGGAGGTGGGGATCCCGCCCGTCGGCCAGGACTCGTCCACCAGTCGGTCCTTGGGTCCCGGTGAATAGGCCCCCACCGAGGAGGCATAGATCAGCGCACCCACCCGGGCCTCGACGACGGCGCGCAGCACGCGTTGGCTGCCCAGCAGGTTCACCCGCGAGGTCACCGACTCGTCGCGACCGGGCTGGATCAGCCAGGCCAGGTGCGCGACCGCGTCGGCGCCCCGGAATATCGAGGCCAGATCCGAGTCGGTGACGTCGGCGCAGCGAAACTCGGCGCCCGGCAACGGCTCGGCGGGGGCCCTCCGCGCCAGCCCGACGACCTCGTCGACCCCCGGATCGCCGACCAGCGAGGCGACCACGCTGGTGCCGACGTTGCCGGTGGCTCCGGTGACGACAACCCGCACGAGGGTCAGCCGTGGAAGCGGGGCAGGATGTGGTCGCGGTAGGCGGCGAAGAAGCCTTCCTGCTCGGGACCGATCTGGTTGACGTAGAGCTCGTCGAAGCCCGCCTCCTCGTAGGCGGTGAGCGCCTCGAGATGACGATCCAGGTCGGGCCCGCAGGTGACCTGCTCGGCGACCATGGCCTCGGTCACGAGCTCGGCGGCCTGCTCGAAGTGGCGGGGAGTCGGGAGGATCTGGGCGAGCTCGCCGGGCAGCGCCTCGTTGGGCCACAACCGGTGAGCGGTCTCCCGGGCCCGCTGCTCATCCTCGTCCCAGCACACCTTGGTGCCTCCCTGGACCAGCTTGCCCTCCCCGCCCTGGGAGCGAACTGCGACACAGAGTCGGCGTCGGCCTCCACGGTCCCGAACCCGTCGCCGACCCGCGCGGCCAGCTCCACGGCCGTGGGCCCGAAGCCGGAGACGAGGATCGGGGGCGGCGTCTCGGGGAGGTCGTAGACCCGGGCCTGCTCCAGCCGGTAATGCCGACCGCGGTGGTGCGCAACGCCTCCCTGCCAGAGCAGCCGGATCACCTCGATCGCCTCCTCGAGCATCTCCAGGCGCTCGTCGGCCTCCGGCCGGGGGTCGCCGAAGATCTGCTCGTTGAGCGCTTCTCCGCTCCCCACGCCCAGGCAGAAGTGCCCGTCCAACAGCAGCGTCGTGGTGGCCGCCGCCTGGGCGATGATCGCCGGGTGGGTGCGCACCGTGGGGCATGTCACCGCCGTCGTTACCTTCATGCCCGGCGCCGCGGCCGAAATCCCCCCGATCGTCGACCACACGAACGGGCTGTGACCCTGAGCGTCGTTCCACGGGTGATAGTGATCGGAGATCCAGAGCCCGTCGAATCCGGCGGCCTGGGCAGCCTGTGCCTGGGCGACCAGCTCCTTGGGTCCCCACTCCTCACTGGAGAGGAAGTAACCGATTCTCATACGTTCACTCTGAGCATCTCGGCACTCATCTGCCCGCTCCGCGGCCACGTAATCACCGTGACCGAACTGTGGCCTCGGTGCCGATGATCGGTGAGTGTGCCGCGCCCGGACCGGCCTACCAAATCGATCATTGGGCGGGTGTCACGGTGAAGACAAACCCAGTCGCGTCGGTTGGGGTCCCGCTGTCTCTCTTCTTCATCGTCCGGCGCTGGTGTCGCAGCCTCCAGGCGATCGAGCTCGTCGAGGCCGAGCGCGAGCGCGCCGAGCACGGCACCGTGGAGCGCCAGCCGGCCGCCGAGATCGGGGCGCGGACCCCCACGCAGTAGGTGTCCGGGCCGCTGTGATGGGTGCGCACAGACCCACGCAGTAGGTGACCCCTGCAAACGTCCCACTCAACGTCCCAGACGAACACCGTGGGACGTTTGCCGCGTCCCAGGCTGCAAACGACCCACCGAGTTCCCCCGCTTCGCGTCTCGGGACGTTTGCGTCGCCCTGGGATGCAAACGTCCCAGGGAGCCGTAAGAGCGCCTGGTTTGGGACGTTTGCGTCTGCGCGGCGGCTGACCGCCCCCTAGGCCTGCACCACGCAGGTCAGCGCAAGCACACCCGCCGTCCGGGCATTGCCCAGAGCCAACCGCCGGTACCGCGGGGAAGCCGCGGCGAGCGCCAGCATCGAGGCGCCGTGCAGCGCGTCGACCACGGCGCCGCCCAGCTGCCAAGCATGACCCGGACGCACGGTCAGGACCGCGGCCTGCACGATCTCGCGCGCCCCCAGCACCCGGGCGACCCGAACCGTCGCCTCATCGCACGCCTCGCCGGCGAGCCGAGAGAGGACGCCTGGCGGGGCGAGCAGCAGTACCGACCCGTAGCCCGCCCGCCCCGCCGTCAGCCAGCGGCCGAGCTCAGGTCCCATCGGGCTCGGTGACCGCGCACTGCAGCAGCAGGGCGTGCACGAACGCCTGCGGAAGGTTGCCGCGCAGCTGGCGCTGGCGAACGTCGAACTCCTCGGTCAGCAGGCCGGCGTTCCCGCACGCCGCCCGGGTCCGCTCAAACCAGCGCGCCGCCTTGACGTGGTTGCCCTGCTGGGACCAGGCCAGGGCCATCAGGAAGCCGCACATGAGAAACGCGCCCTCGGCCTGGCCGAGCGGCCGCTCGTCGGGGCGGTAGCGATAGCAGTAGCCGTCGCGCGTCAAATTTGCCGCGATCGCTTCCAGCGTGGCGATCGTCCGCGGATCGTCGGCGGGGATCCCGCCCCGGATGGCGGGCAACAGCAGTGCCGCGTCCAGCCGCTCGTCGGTGGGCGAGCGCTGCCAGTGCCCGGCCGGGGCCAGCGCGTGCTCGGAGGTGTCGGCGACGATCGCGTCGGCCAGGACCAGCCACCGGGCGGCCTGCTCGCCGGCCTGGTGGCGGGCTATCTGGCGCAGGCCGGCGGCGCAGATCAGACGGCTGTGGGTCCAGGCGTCGGGCTCGAGCTCCCACACGCCGGCGTCGGGCTCGTGCCAGCGCTCCTCGATCGCCTTGACCGCGGCCTCGACTGCCCGCCACCCGTCGGCGTCGAGATGGTCGTGCCCGGCGGCGGCGGCGAACAGGAGCAGCGATTCCCCGAAGGCGTCGAGCTGGAACTGCTGGTTGACCCAGTTGCCGACCACGTCGGTCCCTCGCGGGTAACCGGGCTCGCGTCGGCGGTGGTGCGCCGCCCAGTTGACGGCCTCGGCGGGGATCTCGGGCTGGTAGATCGGAGGCACCGGCTGCGGGTGATCGGGCAGCTTGGAACGACACCAGTTGAACTGCGTGGTGTTGACGCCGGGGAGCTGCCCATCGTGATCCGGACCTTGCTCCAGGATCTGGTCGCAGGTCGCCACGCCTCACGGGCTACCCCTTCGAGTCGGCGAACTAACTGGCGCCAATACGCTTGCCGGGTCAGCCGGCGAGCGCGCGTCCCGCGACCCGCCCCGAGAACAGGCACCCTCCGAGGAAGGTGCCCTCCAGCGAGCGGTAGCCGTGCATCCCGCCGCCCCCGAAGCCGGCGGCCTCGCCGGCCGCCCACAACCCGGGCACGGGCTCTCCATCATCGCCCAGCACCCGCCCCGAGAGGTCGGTGTGGATGCCGCCCAGGGTCTTGCGGGTCAGGATGTTCAGGCGGACGGCGATCAGGGGCCCCGCCTCGGGGTCCAGCAGCCGGTGCGGGGCCGCGATCCGGCTGATCCGGTCGGGCAGGTAGCGCCGGCTGGCGCGAATCGCCATGACCTGGGAGTCCTTGGAATAGGGATTGGCCATCTCCCGGTCGCGGGCGATCACCTCGCGCGTGACCCGATCGGGGTCCAGGAGCGGATCATCGGTGATCCGGTTCATGCCCGCGATCAGAGCGGCGAGGTCGCGCTCGACAACGAAGTCGGCCCCCTCGCGCATGAAGGCGGCGATCGGTGACGGGATGCCGGGGCCCAGGCGCTCCTTGAGCACTGCCCGCACGCTCTTGCCGGTCAGATCGGGATTCTGCTCGGAGCCGGAGAGCGCGAACTCTCGCTCGATGATCTTCTTGGTGAGGATGAACCAGGTGTGGTCGTAGCCGGTCTTCCCGATGTGGGCCAGGGTCCCGAGCGTGTCAAAGCCCGGGAACAAAGGCACCGGGAGCCGGCGGCCGCGCGCGTCCAGCCACAGCGACGAGGGCGCGGGCAGGATGCGAATCCCGTGATGGCGCCAGATCGGCGCCCAGTTCTGGATTCCCTCGACGTAGTGCCACATTCGATCTGACCCGATCAGCCGCGCGCCCGCCCGGCGCGTGATCTCGAGCATCCGGCCGTCGACGTGCTCGGGCACGCCTGAGATCAGGCGCTTGGGAGCCGGTCCCAGTCGCTCAGGCCAGTTGGCGCGCACGAGATCGAAGTTGGCGCCGATCCCGCCCGAGGTGACCAGCACCGACGGCGCTCGAGCGACGAACACCCCCATCTCCACGCGTGAGCTCCCCTGCCCCCGCCGTGCGGCGCTGGGTTCGAGGATCGCTCCGCTGGCGCCATCGACGGCTCCCCCGGCGACGGTGAGATCGTCGACCCGGTGGCGGCAGAGCACCTGGACGAGCCCGCGGGCGCGGGCATCGGCCAGCCGCCGCAGGAACGGGGCAAGCACGCCGGGGCCGGTGCCCCAGGTCAGGTGAAAGCGGGGCACCGAGTTACCGTGGCCGATCGCGCCATAGCCGCCGCGCTCGGCCCACCCCGGGTTGGGAAGCCAGCGCACCCCCTGGGCGTGCAGCCAGGCGCGCTTCTCGCCGCTGGCGAACTCCACGTAGGCCCGCGCCCACCGGCGCGGCCAGTCGTCCTCGGGACGATCGAACTCGGCGCTGCCCTCCCAGTCCTGCCAGGCGAGCTCGAACGAGTCCTTGATCCCGACCCGTCGCTGCTCGAGGGAGTCAACCAGGAAGAGCCCGCCCAGCGACCAGAACGCCTGGCCGCCCAGCGACGCCTCAGGCTCCTGATCGAGCAGGATCACCTTGCGACCGGCGTCCGCGAGCTCGGTGGTCGCCACCAGGCCGGCGAGACCGGCGCCGACGACCACCACGTCGCCCTCATAGGAGGCTTCGATCATTGCGGCATCCTATGAGAACCGCCCCGGCAGGGCGCGAGCCCGTGCTTGTCGGACCGGCGGCCCGAGTAGCGATTGACAGAGCAAGCACTTTGCAAGAGAGGAATCCCGTGGCTTACCGATTCGAGACTGATGAAAGCGTCGCCGAGGCCTTCGCCCGCGCTGCCCACGAGCAGCTGGCCGACGCCGGGCACGACCTGCGGACCGGGATCCAGGACGATCCCGTGAGCGCCGTTCACTCGGCCCGCAAGTCGCTGAAGAAGGAGCGTTCGCTGCTGCGCCTGACGCGCGGCGCGGTCAGCGGCGCCAAGCGCCGCCGCGAGAACGTCGCGCTGCGAGACGCGGGACGAGCCCTGTCAGCGACACGGGACGCCGAGGTGCTGGTGCAAACCCTCGACGAGCTCTCCGAGCGCTATGCCGGTCAGGTTCCCGAGGCGGTGTTCGGAGCGTTTCGGGAGCGCCTCGAGGCCGGCCGGCAGGTCGCCCGGGAGCAGCTCACTGACCCCGCGATGGCCGTCGAGGTGGCCGGGCAGCTCGACGCCGTGCGCCGGCGCATCTCGAAGTGGAAGCTACGCAACGGGGACTGGCCGGCGCTCGCCGGCGGTCTGAAGCGCACCTACGCCGACGGCCGTCGCGCGTTTGGCAAGGCTCGCTCCCGGCCCGACGTGCACAACCTGCACGAGTGGCGCAAGCGAAGCAAGGACCTCTGGTACGAGCTGCGCCTGCTGGGCCCGATCTGCGGGCAGGCCGTGCGCGGCCAGGCCAAGGAGGCCCACGCCCTCGCCGACCTGCTGGGCGACGATCACGATCTGGCGGTCCTGCGACAGACGCTGACCCAGACCGGCGCGCAGGTCGCCGCTGATCTCGATGCCGTGCTCGGCCTCCTGGACCACCGCCGGCAGCAGCTCCAGGCCGAGGCGATGTTCGTCGGCGAGCGCGTCTACGCGGAGTCCCCCAAGGCCTTCGTCAAGCGGATCCACCGCTCCTGGAAGGCGGGCCGGGGCCTGGCCAAAGCGGACGCCGTCCACGATGACGCCGCCGATCTCGCGCAGGCCACTAGGGCCGTCCTGGCCTGATCGCCCGGCCTGAGCGGCCGGCCTGAGAACTCGAGCCGTCCGGCGTCAGCCCGGCAGACTCGTCGGGTCGCGGCCGAGCGTCGCTCTCAGCCACCCGGCCGCGGCCGGAAGGTGAGCGACGTCGATCTGGTGAGCGCCGCCGAACTCGTGGTACTCGACGGCCAGCCCGCCCTCGGCGAGCAGGTCGCGAGCGCGCCGCGCGAACTCGACGGCGATCACCGGGTCGCGGGTTCCATGATCGATGAAGGCCCGCAGGCCCTGGCGGTCTGCCAGCGAGGATCGCCACCCCTCGACGGTCGGCAGGAAGCCCGAGAGGGCGAGGATGCCGGCCGGTGCCGGACGGTCCTTGCCGAGCGCCAGCGCGTAGCTCATCACCGTGCCCATCGAGAAACCGCCGAGAACCGTCTGGCTCGGCTCCAGGCCGGTCCGGCGCCAGAGATCGTCGTGCAGGGCGGCCAGGTCCGAGTAGGCGGCCGAGAAGCTCGCCGGATCCGGATATCCGACCTGCGGCACCACGTACCAGTGGTAGCCCGGCCAGCCCGCGAGCGTGAGCGGACCTCGGGGCGCGACCACGTGCAGGCGCCGCTCCGGATCCAGCGCGTCCGCGAGGCCGAGCAGGTCGCGCTCGTCGGTTCCCCTCCCGTGGTGGAGCACCAGCAGCCCCTCGGGCTCGGTCGCCGCCGGCCGCTCGCGGTAGACGAGCCCGGGCATCCTCCGCGAGCGCCCTCTACTCGAGCGCGAGCGAGCGCTCGGTCACGGGCGCGATCCTCTGGCCCTCCAGGAAAGCCACACCCTCATGCTAGCCAGGCACCCCCGCGCTCAACCCGGGCGCGCGTGGGGTCCGTGGTCAGCGCAGCGCGGCCACCCGAGGGGCAGTGGCGGGCTCCGGATCGACCGCCGTGAGTGGCCTGGCCGCAGCAGGCGCCGATCACGTAGTCGGTTGCTCCGAATCCCGCGATCTCACCGGCCGACAGGTGCAGCCCGCTCCCCGGCTTGCCGATCCGGCCGGCGACGTTGCCGACGATCGTGACCTCGAATCCATCGAGGATCCAGACCGTGCCCAGGCCGATGAGCAGCTTCCAGTGCCAGCGTGAGAAGGGCAGCCGATCCAGGCGGGCTGGGATATCCGAGGGGACGGTTCCGGTGAATGCGCTGTCGCTCATCGAAGCCTCGGTTGGGGGACGCGTAGAGCCTTCCCAACCGGATCGGTGCGGAAACCTGGGCCCCGGCGCGCTGCGCCTAACCGTCCTCGGCGCTGTCTCGCCTGGCGGGAACTGGCCGGAGGACGGGCGGACGGTGTCGGCCGAAGAGCTCTGCGGGCAGCCACGGTGTGGGCACGGCGTCGGCAAGACCCGCGATCGTGAACAGCAGGCTCTCATAGCGGCGGCGCCCATCGGCGAAGGCCCGCCAGGCACGCTCGTGATCCTCGACGACGGGAAGGCCGGCCTGCGCGAGCTCGGTGAGCGCCTGGTCGAACACCCGGCGATCCAGGCCGGGGCCGCCCTCCGCGGCTGGGGGTATCCCGAGGAACTCACCGATGAGCTCGAGCGCGCTCACGCCCGCCAGCACGGTCAGCTCGCTGCGCGAATCGGAGGCGACGTCGAGCGCGTGGTGCACCAGCTCGGCGGCATCGAGGACCGTCTCGGCGGCCGTCACCCACGAGGTGTGCGATCGAGGTGACCGGAAGAACGTGAGCTGCGGAAACGAGGTATGGCTCTCTCCGACATCGATGAACCACTCCTCCCAGGAATGCCAGACCTCCTCGAGTCGGTCAAAGCGCCCGAGCTCCCAGGAACGGCGCAACAGCCCTGTGGGCGTCGGCGGCGCGCCGGCCCGGATCGTCAGCTTGGCCACCACCGCCTCGCGGCGCGAGAAGGCTCCGTAGATCGTCGGCAGATAGGTCACGACGAGGGCCAGCAGCACGAGCCCGACGCCCGCCTCCGCGAACGCCACGAACTCTCCGGCGGCATGCGCCGGGCGGACGATTCCCAGCGTGCTCAGCGATGAGCCTGACTCCCGCGCCGCCGCACTCACGCCCGCCGGCGAGGCTGGATGGTGTTCGACCGCCCACAGCACGGCGGTGAACCCCGCGGCGACGAGCAGCGTCCAGGTCGCCAGCTGAGCCAAGATGCCGAGCGGGCCCTGCAACGACAGCAGCTCCTCCCGGCGCCGCCACCGGCCCCGGCGCGCATCCCGCGCGGCCAGCGCGGCGATCGGCAGGCGCACCGCGAGAAACGCCACCCGGGCCACGCGCGCGGGAAACGCCCTCGGCAGCACGACCGAGCGCACCGCCGAGCTCAGCACGACCAGGACGCCGAGCGCGCCGGCCAGGCCGATCAGGAGCCGAACCACGATCATCGCGACATCGCATACTGCCGGTCGGCGCGGATCGTTGGCCGCCCCGGCCCGTTCCCGCAGGGCCAACCCTCTAGCCTGGCCCCGGATGGCTGCTGAGCGTGACGCCCGGACACCGTTCGAGAAGGCCGTCGCCGTGCACCCGGCCGGCCAGGGCCTATACCGAGCCGTGATCGACGAGGCATGGGATGGCCCGGCCGCCCCCAACGGTGGAGTCCTGGCGGCGATCATGGTCCGTGCCGCGCAGTCGGAGCTCGGCTCCCCAGCGCCGGCCCCGCGCACGATCTCGGTGCAGTTCCTCGAAGCTCCCGGTCACGGGCCGGTGGAGATCGGAGTCGAGATCCTCCGCGGCGGCAAGCGGGTGGCGGTCTGCGACGTCCGGATGCGCGAGGCGGACCGGCTGGTCGCTCAGATGACGCTCGTGTGCTCGGCAGCCCGCGCGCAGGAGACGACCCTGCGACCCGCGCCCCTCGAGGCTCCGCCCCCCGAGTCGGTCGAGGTCGCTGACATCGAAGGCTCCTCCGGCGGGCCGCCGATGTTCACTCGGGTCGAGACCCGGCCGATCTTCGGGTCGGCGATATTCGCGGGTTCGCAGGACGCGGTCACGGGCGGCTGGCTGGCTCTGCGCGACGACCCCGCTCCGCTCGATGCCGCTCGCCTGTGCGCCCTCTGCGATCTGTGGTGGCCGGCGATCTACGCGCGGCTGACCTCGATCGCGGGGGCGCCGACGCTCCAGCTCACCGTTTATCTGCGCAGCACCGAGCCCGAGGTTCATGGCCCCGTGCTGGCCCGTTTTGAGACCCGTCACCTGCAGGAGGGCCACATCGAGGAACGCGGCGAGCTGTGGTCCTCGGATGGGCGACTGCTGGCCCAGAGCCAGCAGCTGGCGTTGCTGGTCATGCCCGAGCGCGGCGCTATCAGATCCTGATCTTCAATGTGCCCCTGGTGATCTGAGCCTTGGCGTGCGTCTGGCTGGTCGAGATCGTCAGCTTTCCGCTGAGCGAGTGATGACGGCTCTTGCGGGTAGCCGCCTGCACGAGCTTGGGCAGAGTGATCGTGATCCGGTCTGTCTTGGTGGACTTGATCCGGAACTTGTGGCTGATGGACTTCCCGTCCAGTTTCAGGGTGAACTTGCCCGAGCAGATCTTGCCCTTGGCGGTCTTGCCCTTGCTCGCCTCGCACTTCAGCGAGACCGTGACCTTGCCCTTCTTGATCGTGACGGTCTTCGGCGCGACCTGGACGGCCCGGTAATAAACCTGGGGTTGGGTCGCCGTGGTGACCTGCGGGGTCTTGGTCTGGGTGATGATCGGCTTCGTCCCCGGTCCGATGGTCGGCGCTGCGCCGTTCGGGAGCGTGATCGTCACCGGTCCGAGCGGCCCGGCCGGCCAGGCGGTGAGCGCCGTGAACGTGTTCGCGCCCGGGTTCGCGGCGGTCCAGCCTGACTGCGATCCTGCGTAGCTGGAGCCGACACCGGTGATGCCGGTCAGCGGGACCTGGATCGCGCTGGTGCCGGAGTTGTTCACCGTGACCTGATTGCCGTCGATGGAGCCGGTGACCGCGGTGCTCGCCGACCACGTCGACTGCTCGGCCAGCAGGGTGGCGATCGCCTGTTCGGTCAGCTGCTCAAACGGTGCGGTCGAGTTGAAGTACTGGTTGTACTGATAGAGCAGCGGGTCGAGCACCTGATACAGAGTCCCGTCGCCGGTCGTGGTCGGATTACCGGTTCCTGCCGGCTCGTCGGCGCCCCCGCCGGGTTGCGGCACGTACGTCGAGGGCGGCAGACCGTTTGCACCCTCCGAGCCGACGGGCGGTGAGCCCATGGTGTTGGTCTGGTGCACGTAGCTCGGCCTCGGGTCGTTGCCCATCATGTATCCGAACATCTGCGACACGACCTGGTTGACGACGTCAGACCAGGTGCACGTGGTATCGGCGCAGGTCGACGTACCGTCATAGAGCGTCTGATACTCGTTGAGCTCCTGGTAGTCAGTCGATGCGTTGTAGTAGATGTTGATCGGATGGCGCGGCACGACCTGCGCGTTGCCGACCTTGAAGGTCGAGTCCGCCGGGTACTCAGCGCCGGTGTAGGCGACGCCGTAACCGAACTCGTCATCCGCCGGATCGGGATACGGCTTGGACCCGTCCGCGCCGACCGCCGTGATCCCCACCGCGGCGAGCGCCGGGGCGAAGTACGGGTTCTGCTCCCACGGCAGCTCGATCGCGTTCTCCGCGGTCGCGGATGGCTCGCTCGCCGCCGTGCCGGCAGCAGCGCCGGTATCGATGTAGTTCTGCTCAAGCTCACCGCCGCCCGTGACATCCGTGGTCGACGCCGGGTCGCCCGAGCTGTTGTCAGGCAGAGTCGCCGAGAACGGCGTGGAGACCGTACCGTACGCGGAGCCCGCGGCGGCCGGCATGAGCGTCCATGTGTACGAGGTCGCGGTTGGCGCCTCATACCCGCGGTAGACCAGGTAGTCCGCCGCGTGGCAGATCGACTCCCAGGAGAGCGAGACGGAATTCGTCGCACCCGTGGCAGCGATCGGAGCCGTGATGAAGGCCGCTGACTGACCTGCTGTGGATGAGTTGGTGAACTGGTCGGTGACCGCATACTCGTAGTTCCCAGCGGGCAACGTTCCGCCCGTCGGATTGACGGTGGTGAGGTCGGTGTCGAGGTCGGGAGGGTCGACCGTGGCCGGGTTACCCGGCACCAGGTCCGCGAAGCCCGAGTGGTTGCCCGGAACGAACACGTCCGGGTTCTCGGCCCCCAGCGCGACCGTGGGATCGGTGGTCTCGGTGAGGCCGAGATCGGTGTTGGCCACGCTGGTGTTCTCGTTCAGCTCAGCCTCGATGTAGTTCTGGGTCGCGCAGCCCACGTCGAGATACGGAGTGTCGTAGGTGTGGCTGATCCAGCCGAAGGAGTTCGCGTAGGACTTGGTTGCGCCGGCATTGGCGGGCCCGCAAGCCGATGTGCAGCTCGCCTGGAAGGCCGTCAACAGCGGATCGGTCCCCGTCGGAGCGACCGTGGTGTTATCGGCGGCGTAGTTGACGCTGCCGCCCATGTTGAACAGCTGATCCACCCGGAAGTCGTTCGCGTTCTCCCACTTGGCGGTGGTGGCCACGTCGCCGGGGTTCATCCGCAGCGCATCGGCATCGCTGTAGTCGATCGAACCCGGCAGCGTCGTCGCGTTCCATGCGTCATCG
>Ga0182024_10001902_pt1 | contig 52719 bp, 50 predicted proteins | sample P32metaG_FD_120480 | JGI IMG/M metagenome (GOLD analysis project Ga0182024, IMG submission 120480) | Permafrost microbial communities from Stordalen Mire, Sweden - P3-2 metaG (Illumina Assembly) | ecosystem: Environmental > Terrestrial > Soil > Wetlands > Permafrost | place: Sweden: Stordalen... | reverse complement strand
TCCAAATGGTCGAGCACCAGCTTTGCCTACCCGAGGAGCATTAAACGGTAGCGGAGATGGATGAGCAAACGGGCTCAGTCGAAATCTCAGCCCGCATTCGCACTTGTAAACACTTGCCGACATCCCGGTGTCGAGCTGGAAGACGGTAGATGCATCAAGGATTAGCGTCGCTCTCCCCTCGAAGTTAGGCAAGTTCGGCAGACTCTATCATCTGTCACCGCCGCCTGCGCATCTTTATCGTCTCTTCGTCGGGCGGGAGAACTTCGTGGAACCCGTCGTGCAAATTCTTCGCCATCCGCATTACGATTCCAACTGTTTTGTGTGCAGACTCCTGAGTCTCGCGAAGGGCTTGCTTTAAGCGCACGGATGTATCTCCGCTTTGAGAAATATAGTCCTCGTCGACCTCCCCGCCGTTGTGTTCGTAGACATGTCTCCTGAGGAACATCAATGCAGCAAACCTTTGATCCTCTGCTTCGATGCCATCGAAAATGTCAATGTCGAATGTGTTCCTTAATTCATCCCGCACGAGGATCACGTTGTGAAATCGTGAGTTCTCAAGCCGATTGATCCGGCTTTTAGTCATCGGTACGCGTCTAACCAACTCCCGTACATATTGCCCGACAAACGAATCAAAGGCAGCAACCGCATCTCTCACACAGGCTTCTCTGGCGTCTTCAGTGTTGATGCGCTTCCGTATCACATCTAAGGTCCGAGCTAATTCTTGAATGTCATTACGAGTTCCACATAGGCTGCAATATCCAAATTTCCCCAATATATCAACGACGCAGCCGCAGATTTCGCAGGTGAATTTGTTCTGTTGGCTCTCTTCGGCGTAATAGAACGGCGGCTTTTCAATGCTTTCCACTGCGTCTGCGACTGCATCAAGATCGATCACATGCTCCCCATCTGGAGCATTTTGAGCCTGTCCGAAGAGCGAGCAATATTGCTGAATATACGCGCCGTGAGCTTCCGTCAAGAACAGGTGCGGCTCTCCTCGGAGTCCGCACGATACACAAGATTTCGATGGCGATCTGCTTCGCCAATAAGCAGAGCAGTGTGGGCACTGGGCTCCCCACATCATCTCGCTGTCCGTCACAATGTAAACCATTAGATTGCCGGGGACGGGGCCCGGGTCTACTGGAGAGCCTATTCCTCCGAGTTGAGCAGTGGAGATAGGTAGTCCGGGAGGTATCACGTGAATAGCGAAGAGTGCAGATCCGACAGGGCGACAGTGTTGGAAAGTCAACTGATAAAGCCTCAGGCCGTCTGTCTGAGTGATCGTTTTGATCGTGATTTGCCCACCTGAGTGAGCAACTTGGCGGAACTCTTCGTTGCGCATAGGCTTTTCTTTCTTTCGCTAGATGAACGGCACGCCCACGAACCGTGTGGTCGACGAATTCGGAGACTTGTGGCCTATTCCAGCAGCTCTAGCTAGGATATTAGCCCGGTCCTCCGAGTCGATTTGGTCTCACGGCCTTATTAAGTAACGGAAAACGCTCTAGGTGCGAAATTGAGAATTGGATCATGCTGTTTGCCACGGCAATTGGAGGCCGTTTCCATGGCAAATAGCAAGGTGAAGCGTAAACGAGCGCCGAAGTCCGTCCTCAAGCTCCCAGATCTCGAGCAGTCGAAGTCTGCCGTTCTGAACAGCCTGACCTCACCGAGTTCTCAGAGGACCTACGACCATGCGATCAGAGAATTCATCGAGTGGTACTGTTCGGAACCGAGGTTAGCCTTCAACAAGACCGTAGTCACCCGGTACAGGATCTCACTCGAACAGCAGCATTATGCATCCACGACCATCAATTTGCGGCTGGCGGCAGTCCGTAGACTTGCTTATGAAGCAGTTGATTGCGGGCTCCTGAGCGCCGATCTGGCGGCAGGTATCCGCCGCGTGAAGGGTGCCAAACGATTGGGTATGCCTGTAGGCAATTGGCTTTCCGCTGAGCAGGGTCAGCGTCTTCTGCGGACAGTAGACATTACCAGCCTTCGCGGCAAGCGCGACTACGCTACCGTTGTCATTCTTTTGGGCTGCGGTCTGCGGCGCGCCGAACTAACCGCTTTGAGAGTTGAACATATTCAGCAAAGAGAGGAGCACTGGGTCATTGCCGATCTCATTGGCAAGGGCGGCCATATACGCACCATCCCGATTCCGGACTGGGTCAAGGCTGGAATCGACGCATGGATGGCGGCCGCCGGGATCGCGGATGGCATTCTGCTCCGGTCAATCAACAAAGCTGGTCGAGTCTGGGGTTGCGGCTTCAGCCCGAAAGTCATCTGGGGCGTGGTGAAGGAGAAAGCAAAGATCTGTGAGATTCCAGCTCTGGCGCCCCATGACCTCCGTCGCACCTGTGCCCGTCTTTGCCATCAGGCAGGTGGTGAACTGGAGCAAATACAATTCCAGCTGGGCCATGTCTCTGTTCAAACAACTGAGCGATACCTCGGATGCAAACAGCGCTTCCAAAACGCTGTTAATGACCGTCTTCGTAGATTTCGCCCCACTGGCCGACTTCTGGGTGGTAATCGGCTTCGGTGAGTGCCTTGGGGATGATGAGTACTCTGATCTGCCTCGGTGAAGTGAATCCTATCCCTGTCTTCTGGGGCTGAAGGATCGCTCCGTTATTCGTGCCAGACCAAGCCACTTGTACTAGATTTCGTGTAAATAGTTTGTTATCCCAAGCAGGTCCTTGCTGCCAGCGCTGAAAGTGGGCGTGCACGACGCTGGCGCTCCCGTATTCCTTGGGTAGAGCCTTCCACAGTCAACCGGTGCGAAGCACATAAACAATCGCCGAAAAAATCTGCCGCGCCGGCTCGGCTTGCGGCCCCCTCCGGCCTTACGCTGATACTTCTGGCCGCGCGTGCTGATCCCTCGCGCTTGCGCGGATTTCGAACGCGAACTTCGAGCCGGCATCGGAGCATAAAATTGACCGGTCAACCGTTCTTGACCACGACTCGCTGCAACCCATCAAACCAGGAGTGTCACTGTGAAGCAGATTTCTGACCAACAGAGCAACAGCGTCGTCGAGCCGTTGTCCCCAGGGCGCCGTACCTTCGTCAAAGGCATCGCCGCCATGGGAGCCGGAGTCGCCGCTTGCCCTCTCTTGACCACCACCGCTGAGGCGAAAGCTCTGGTCCCCGATAGCCGATTCCCTTCAGAATCCAGCGGAGCCGTCGGCGCGCTGCAAGTTCCCCTGACGTTCCAGGGCGACAAGATCGACTGGCACGGATTCGACCGTTACGACTTCGTGATGGATATGCAGAACCAGGCGATCACGCCTTTCAAGGCGCCTGCAGGCGAAGAGTCCGGCAGTCTTGGAAACTCGGCCCCAGGACAGTTGCGTTGTGTCGTGGTTGTGCCCAAACAATCGGTTCCCGGCAACCCCTGGTCCTGGCGCGGCGTTTACTGGAATCACCAGCCCCAGGCCGAAGTCGAACTGCTCAAACGTGGTTTTCACGTCGCCTACATCTCCGTCGACCCAAAGCCAAGGGCAGCAATGGAATTGGCGATGGATGAGCGCATGGATGAGCTCGGCATGTCCCCAAGAGCATTATCCGAGTGGGATGCCTGGTATGCCTTCCTCACCAACCAGTACGGATTGTCGAAGAAACCCGTCTTCGTCGGCATGAGCAGGGGCGGGATATTCGAATATAGCTGGTGCACCGCCAATCCCAGCAAGGTCTCTGGCATCTATGCCGACAATCCCGCCATGGAACGCCCGGCGTTTCAAAGGCTGCGCACCCTGGCGCGCGCAGACGTGCCTATTCTTCAAGTCTGCGGCACCCTCGATCCGCTCCTCGGCACCTATGCCTCCGCCATCGAGGCCATCTATCAGCAGTTTGGCGGCCGCGTCTCCATGATGATCAAGGAAGGCTACGCCCATCATCCGCATAGCCTCCGCAACCCCAAGCCGATTGCGGACTTTATCGAACAGAGCGTACAGGCGGTCAGGGTCCCTGCGCCGGCCTTCGTCGGCGACAACTTCGTCAGAACCGCCTACTACAGCGTGGAAAATTTTTACCGAGCTTACCCCGATGAAGACACCTACATCACCTGCCGCGGTCCCCTGTTTTCTCCCTGCTACGACCGCTACGAATTCAGCGTGCGCGGCACGCCGACGTCCACCGCGGTGATTGTGCCAAGCACCGCCGCAGCAGGCATGCCCTGGGTGTACCGGGCGGGTTTTGTGTTTCGTGACGCGAAGGTCGATCAAGAGCTGCTGGCCAGGGGTTTTCACATCGTCACCGCTCCGGTAACCACCAACGCCGACGGTCCGCTGGTAAAGGATTGGGACGTGGCCTACGAATACATGATCGGCCACGGCTTTTCGAAGAAGCCGGTGATCGAAGGCGCGGGCGGCGGTGCCGGCGAAATGTACGCCTGGGCCATCGAAAATCCTGACAAAGTCTCCTGTGTCTACGCTGAGAATCCGCGCATGCGCAGCGCCCTCGCGAAATCCCAGCCGCTCGACAATCTCGCCCCTCTGGCCAAAGCCAACGTGCCGCTTCTCCACGTTTGCGGCACCCTCGACCCGTGGTTCAAGGACAATACGCTCGAGGTTGAAAAGCGATACAAACAGCTCGGTGGCAAAATCCAGGTCATCGTCAAAAAGGGCGTGGGACATACTCCACTCGCACCAGACGATCCGGCCCCGGTTGTGGACTTTATCGTCCGCGCAGCCACGCAATCGTGACTTCAGCGAGCCATCGCCTGAGAGTCAGTCAAATCCCAAACGCAGGTCAGAATTCTGCGCACCTCGTCTTCAAGCGCGTCTCCAATGCCGAGACGTGCTGCCGTACAGAGCACGCGGCTGCGCGAATACGCCCATGCCTTTTCGACGAGTGCCGTATTCGCGGTGATGATGTAATCATCGCGGACCAGCCCTGCATGGCGGGAAAATCTGATTACTACCCGAAAAACGCTCATCGGACAAGAAACTGGTCAGCGCCAGTTCGGGCCCTGCATTCCAGACGCCATGCCGACTTCACATTACTGATCCTCTGGCATGTATCTGGAACAGCCGAATGCCCGAAGCTGATCTCGATGGTCTCTAAGCCGGTTTTGCTTCCAGTATCCCGACGTTCCGAACCATCCGATTGTCGCCTCCAACCGGGTATACCCCGGTCAGGATGAAGCCCACTGCCGCAAGAAGCGTTCTCCATTCGCGCTCGCTCCGCTCTTTACCGCCGGTAACGGCAAGCATGTTGAGGTCGCTCATCAGGTGGCCTTCCAGTTGTGGATCTGCATGCGAGACCAGCGGAGGAAGGATGAATTCGACGATCAACAAACGGCCGTGCTGCGGAATGACCGCGCGGCAGTTCTTGAGAATCGTGATCGCCTCCGCGTCCCGCCGCCCGTGCAGCACATGTTTGATCATGTAGACATCGGCGCCCGCCGGGACTGATCGCATCAGATCTGCGGCAATCAGTTCGCATCGGGAGGACGGATCTTCCTCCGCGAAGCGAGCTCTGGCCGCATCCACGCTGGATTCGAGGTCCACAAGCATGCCTCGCAGATGCGGGTTGAGCCCGAGCACTGCAAGGATGAGCGAGCCGCCGCCGCCGCCGAGGTCGGCAACCACCTTCGCGCCAGAAAAATCCCAAGCCTCGGCAATGGGCGCATAATCTTCCGCCGGAGCCATACCCATCACCGCGCGAAAGATGGAATCAGCTTCGGGATCCTGCGACCACCGCGAAGGTATCTTCGGATCGCGCACCTGAGCGGCCGGCTTGCCGGTCCGAACGCAATCGGTGAGCAGGGACCAGCTGTCGGCAAGCAGATCCGCCCAGAAGACAACGGCTGGCCAGGCGGACTGAGGCACATCCTTCCGCAGCGGCCTGCCAAAGGGAGTCAGCCGGAAATGTTCAGGCGCCGTCTCCTCCGTGACGCCGATGCTGGCGAGAGCGCGAAGCAGGCGGTACAGCGCATTGGCATCTGCCTGGCACGCTTCGGCCAGGAAGCCAACGCTGCGCACCTCGTCTCCAAGCGCATCGGCAACGCCTAGACGCGCAGCCGCGCAAAGCATTCGGCTGCGAGAATACGCCATTGCCATTTCGACCAGCCCGGCATTCGCCGTGACATTGCCGATGCCGCTGTTAGCTTGGGCCATAAGACACCTCAAATCCAATGTACTCATCGCGGACCAGCCCTGCCCAGCAGTACTCCGGATTAGTACCCTTAAACGCCCCAGGCGCCGGAGGGCTGCTCGGTTTACGCAAATCCCAAATGCGCTCGCCGACGGCGGAGACAAGAGCAAAGCCATCGCAGTTCCGGTGCCGCATCATCGGGCTATCCACCTCCAACATCGCAATGAACGCCGGAGGGTGACCGATCTGATTCGGATGTCGAGGTGCTTATTCTGCTTCCCTAAAGTTGTAAGCGGGCAACGTGGTAAGGCGTCCGTCCTCGACTGGGCCACCCACAGTGAAATGGTAGAAGCTCTGCCAATCGCGCGAAGAGATGCCGAACACCTCGTGAACCGGATCATCGAAGTAGCAGCCGATCCCGGTCGAACGAATGCCCGCCTCTTCAGCCTCGAGGTACAGCACCTGACCTACGAGGCCGGCCTCCCAGAAGAGATTTCGGTAGAAGCTGGCGCCATAGACAACCAAACTGTCCATGTACTCGGCGATCATCCCAAGGCTGAAGGCCCCGTCCCCCGCAATATCTTGACCGCAGGAGACGGTCGCGGCAAGAGTGCGGCAGTCCCCCTCTTTCAGTAGGTATAGCGGAAGGCCATGCGGACACGACGGAGGCCGAAGCCACAGGAACTCAGGCCGCATCGCTTGCCGGAGTGTCTCGACCTTTTCCGGGTCCCGGGCGAGCATGTAGAGACCGGGAGGCAGGCCGTTCACGCGGTGCACGAAGAGGCCCAGATGGATGCGAGGGCGCCAGGGTAGGGCGTCCCACGGCATAGATTGGCCGCCTCGGGTGGGTATGAGACGAGCCAACATCCGGAAGAAGGTCGCCGCAGGAATCGCTGTGGCCCCGTCCATGCTCACTGCACTTCTGCGTCCCAGGATGACTTTTTCCGCAGTAAAGGGTCCTGAGCGAACTGGCGTCCCGAAGAGATCTTCCTCCGAAGGGAAGGTGGAGAACTCTTCTTCGGCTGCAATCCCCGAACTTGTAGTGGCGATAGCCACCTGGTCGATCACTGGCCAATCGACACCGTGCTCGGGACTCAGCACGTTCGCTGTGCCGTACCATCGAGAATTGACCACCTGGGATACCAACTCTTTGGACAGGCAGAGGCCCCGGTCGCTGGTCCATTTCTCCCTGACCACAAGCGCCACGAATTCAGGATGCTCCCGCTCCGCGCCGGCGTAGTCGGCCTCGCGATCGAGTCCGAGAATTTGTGACACGGCGGCGTCACCTACACGGTCGAGGAGGCGAATTTTCCACCCGAGTGCAGCCGCCGCGAATCGCATCGTCCCCAACGCATGGCCCACATCGTGTTGGCAGTACCGGAACGCCCGCTCGCCATACTTCCAGGCCTCCCGCCAGAGAATGGAAGACAGCCCCACGAGGAATGAGCTCTCAGGAAACGTTGCCGTCAAGGCCGCCCAAACCGAGGGATCAAAGTCCGCTCGAAGCTCGAGACCGTGCGCCTTCGATGCATAGTGGTATACGCCGGGACGGTTGTGGATAGTGTCCAAAGAAGGCAAGAGCACGTATCCCTCCGTCGGGTGGAGGTTCCCGCTAGACGGATTGGCACGCAGAGGCCATGTGGTTCCCTCGAATTGTTTCCAGGCTGTGAGCGAAAGTGCGTATCGCAAGAAGAGTGAGATGGAGTCCACCGAAAGCGGAGCCGGCACCACGTTGCCCGCGACATAGAGCTGCCAGAACGGAAGCGCCCGCCCCTCCTCGGGGAGAGGAAGACAAACCAGTGGCGCCCCGTCGTAACGGCGGAACGGATCTGGCTGTTTAGCCCAATCCATGTACCCAAGCGCAGCGGCATAGCGGTGGTAGTGGTGCTTCGTTCTCTCGTGGTAAGCCACCACGACTTGCTCGGCAGGAAGGTCGGGGGCGTCCGTATCCGTCTTCAGCGCAAAATCGGGAGGAATATTTGCTTCCATGACCATCGTTGCCTTCCCGTCACGTGTAGGTAAATGCCTCGTACAGATGAAGGTCGACACGGAACGCCGGGGAGCTCGTGGCGGAGATCCACCGGACGCTTTGGGAATATAACCCTAGAATCCAATCCGCCCTCGAGAGGTCTCTCTCAGCACTTGCAGGACAGATTGCAGAGTAACAAAAAACAGCGGACCCTTGCCGACTTTCAAGTAGTAATCCTGTCTCTCGATCAAAGACCTGTCTCACCCATTTATCAAGTGGTGATTTCGACTCATAGGCGGTGTGTGCCACGGTCCGCCGAAAAGGTGGATGTGCCCTTACAGCAATCCCTTGCCGTCGAAATCCAAGACGATTTGTTTGACGATCCTGTGCATATTATTCAATGTGGAGAGAATCTCTTTCCCGCGCATAGAAGCTGGCTGCCCGAAGGCTATCTGAAATCTAAATTTCATGTCATCGTCCACTTCAGCCAAAGGCAGGGTACGCAATATGCTGCCATCTTCGAGGGGGACGTTGGAGTCAATGAACGAACCGACCATTACGGGTGCGCTTTCGCTGCCAAGAGCAGAACGCAATGTGTTTGCCATTTCAGCCCGCATACTTTTGGTGATGCTATGGGCGGGTGCAGCTGCCCATGCGGGAATCAAAAGACGGTGCTTGTCTTGGATGTTGATAGCACTCAGCCAATACAAGGCAAGGTTTCCAATTCCAGCTGCGGGCTTGGTTTTATCCAATCGGCCATAAGGTTTGATGTCATCGATGGCCTGTATTGCAGTATCAGTCATGCCTTGTATCTTTCGCATCTTTCCCTTCCGGTATTCGCTGGCGTCCTCGAAAATGGGAAAGTAAATGTTTCTATCTTCGGCCTTGGGTGTGACGGGGCTGGACTGCACCAAGTGCCAGGCGAGATGGTCCAGTGCGCATCGCAGGTTCTGGGCAAAGTCTCCGATCAGCGCAGAGAATTCGAAAGGTATTTCCTTATGCACCCTGAGATAGTACGTTCTCTCCCTCTTTTGAGAATCGTCCTCGGAGATGATTTCGTAGGGATAGGGTGGGCTAAAAAATCGATTCGCCGCGAATTGAAGATCGATGAGGTGTTTATAGGCCCTATCGACTTTGACAAGCAAGTCTAGGACTTTCTTGCGAGGCTCAGGCATGGCGAAATCATATCCGAAAAAGCCATCCCTTTCCGAAATAGGTCCTGAGAAACGCTGTAGGGTTCACTGACTTCCAGTGGGGGACTTTCCACTTGGACGAAGAGTCGCCTTCTCGTCCGAATGACCACATTGTCAGGTGGCGATATCAAGCCAATTCATCCCGGATTGCCGCCCCGCTAGCCCCCGGTCCATCGCGCATCCCACCGCGCGCGATCAACTCCCCTAATCAGCAGCCAGAGCGTCAGGGAGACCATCGCCAGGAACATGGGCACAATCACGTAGGGCAGGTCGTACTGCGGCGCGAGGACAACTAGAAAATTCTTGGCGATGAAGCTTGCACCGCCAAGGATGAGGATCGCGCCAAGCCCACGCGGCAAGTAGCCGGAACGCAGAATCAAGTACCCACGGACCACCGCCGCGGTGCCATAGAACGTCGCGAAGATGCCAAAGCCATATCCGTAGATTGTGAGGCAGAGATAGGTGAGCGCCGCCTTGGCCTCCGGCGAGATCACCCGGGCGACATCGGCATCCACCGCCGGTAGCGCGGCGGCAAAGTAAAGCATTTCCCCTGCGGCAAAGACTGCCGTCCCCATCAGCCCGAAACACGCCCCCAACAGCGACAGGTTACGGCTCACGGGGCGTAGCAGCGCATAGAGCAGCACGTTGAGCGTAATGTCGCAGGTGGCTTCGATGAGGTACGCGGCAAAGCTGGCCCGAAAGATTCCCACCGAACTGGCCACCCGGTGCGCAGTCCCAGCCAGGTCGTTGGCGATGAGCAGCGTATTCGGCACGTGCGACTCGCCGAATCCGCCTGCCACGATCGTGATGACATACAGGGCCCCGATCCACCGCGCGTACTGCTGTGCTGTGCCTGCGTTCATCGCACACCTCGTAATGCCACATGATACGTGCGTCGGGTGGCAGGCCGTTCCCCGAAGAGACCGCGAAAGCAAGAAATGAGAGCACTTCAGTTGTCCGTAAAGTCGGCTGTACGTCCATTTGCGGGGTGGTTAACAACTCACCCGGGTTCGATACCAAGTTTGTCGTTTACCGCTACTCTCAAGCGCTGCTTGCAGCCAATATAGCGTTCGGTGGTTTGCACGGAGACATGCCCGAGAAGAAACTGGATCTGCTCGAGCTCGCCCCCAGAATCATGGCAGAGACGCGCACAGGACCTCCGGAGATCATGTGGCGCGAGATGTGGAATGTTCATGCTCGCGGCAGTCTTCTTGACAACGTGCCAGACCGTCTTTTCTGAAATGCAATGTCCCCATGGTTTGCCGGCCCGACAGACACATCGGAAGACCGGACCACTTTCGATACCGGCTGAAGTTAACCAGGCATCAAGCGTCTCTTTTACCCAATTCGGGACGGGAACGGTTCGTATGTGCCTTCCCTTGCCAACGAGATCGACGATCGCCCAGCGCTCCTCCCGACGCTGCAGGCTCTCCAGAGTCAGTGCCGCAAGCTCGCGGCGGCGCAGACCGCAACCGAGCAGGATGGCCAGGATCGCTCGATTACGCTTTCCGGTCAGAGTTTGTCTATCGGGTACTTGCCAGAGCGCTGCTGCTTCGCCCGCCGTAAGCCAGTTGCCCAAACGAGAGCCCAGCTTGCGGACACCTTTAACGCGATGGATGCCGGCGGCCAATTCAGGGCTCAATAGTCCGGAGTCAGCCGCCTCGTAAGCCAACCGTCGCACGACCGCCATTCGTACGTTGATCGTCCCGGGCGCGAGGCCGCGCTCCTCCAGGTGAAACCGATACCGCAAAACCACTGTCTTGTTGAAGGCCAATCGTGGTTCAGAACAGTACCAGGCGACGAACTCATCGATAGCATGCTGGTATCCGCGCCGCGAGTCGGGAGAACCAAGGCTCCGGAGGACTGCGGCTTTCGAGTGTTCCAGATCCGGTATGCCGAGCTTGGTTTTGGGTCGGCACTTCTCGCCCTTTGCCTTATTCATTGACGTTTTCCTCATGATTGCCGCCCTCCATTGCGGCGGATCATGAGGTTAATGGGTCAGTGAAAACCGTGTCTGCTATTACCTGTTCCATATCAGCTGACTGATAGCCGGTTATACGGTCAAGGTCCATTCATTGCCAAGTTTTTGCCAGAGTCATTGCGGCCAAATGCTGATACGGGCAGCCGGCTGTCGAAATGCATCGTGTGAGTGGGGCCTGAAAGACGTCCTTCATCGCTTTGTCTTTTCAGATCTAGAGCTCAGTGTCGGCAGAGGCAAAGGCGCAAAAGCAATCGAGGCAGTCCTCATGGGAGGTGGCTCGCGATCTGCGTGGGGTCCCGCGACTCCCCGCTTCGCTAACGATCTCTTCTAATGCCGTGGAGGCCACTCCTTGTTGAATGGTCCCTGGTGATCGAGTGACTGGGCGGCCAGTTCAAAGGAATTCCGGTCGGAAACGCCACGCGCCGCAGACAGGATCTCCGGAGAAAACTGCGCCGAGTTGTGTTGATAGAGGCCAAATACGCTACGGATTCCGACTGAGCCGACGACTTTGGCTAGCCGTTTACGGGCGTCTGGATCCGAACCGGTCAAGACGTAGTTAGAAATGGTATCGCGCGCCAGCGATGCATTGCCCGGAAGAAGGATGAAGGGCGTGCCGAAGCGGCTTTGATCGCACTCTATGCTTCGCAGGCTCTGCAATTCTCATAACCCACGGCTATAATATGGCGGAGGAAAAGCATTCGAATCTGACCGCCGACCGAAACTGTCGCCGTCTCGGTCCTGAACTTGCAGACTGGCAAAGCTTAGGGTTGGGGCTACAAACTGATGAGCAGCAATCACAGCCTTGAATGGTGGTCGTGGGTCGCAGCGATAATTGGTGCGATGATTGCTGTTGTCGCTCTTGTGCAATCACTTTTCTCTAAAGAAGGCTCCTCTACCAGATTCAGAGCTTTTCAGCGCGGCGGACGTAACAGCACACAAATAAGCAATAATTCTGGAACCGTTATCATCGGCCATGGCCAAGACTCTACTCAGCAGCAAGAGCCGCTTGAACGTTCACACATTCAAGGCGGTAGAACGGTCGTGCCCGGTAATCCGGACGCTCAGATCGAGATTTATGACACGTCGGAGGGTTCTTTATATGAGGACGCCGAACCAAAGCTGCTAGATAAACGGCTGGGCACGCAATTTGTAGAAGCCGAGCTTTATAGGTCCATTGAACGCCTCTCGAAAAAGGATAGAGCACACAAGGCAATCATATTCATTGATGTTGATGACTTGACTTTGATTAACAAACGGTTCGGGAATCAAGCGGGTGATCGCGTCTTGAATGTGTTTGCGAACATGCTGAAGGCACAGCAGGCAATCACTTCCTGTGGCCGATGCGGCGACGATACGTTTTTTGCTTATCTTTCCAAAGCTGATGATAAAAAGGCTAATCGGGTAAGCGAACACATAAGGAAACGAATTCAGGATTTTCTTTGGTGGAAGGTATGCCCGGATTTACGGGTCCGATGCACTTGCGGCTTTTCCGTGATGTCCTCTGAAGAGCACCCGCACGACTGGATGGCTCGCGCTATCGAGGGAATGCTTGAGGGCAAGCGACGAGGAGGCAATGTGGTTATGGATGGCCCCATCCTCGCAGGCGCTAGGACCGCTCCAAAGACAGCATTGTCACCGCCCTCGACCCTGATTCCGCCAAGTCCCCCTGTACAAGTGTCAAAAACTAAACCCGCTGTAGCACGCCTCTTACAGAAGCTGACGCCGGAAGAGAGAAAAGAACTTCGTCGTGAAAGGGCAAAACGACGTCTGGAACGTCGATTCTCGCTACGAGATTATTTTTCTTAAGATTAGGTTGCTGCGTTTGATGCTCGTCTGTCTTCCCGTCGCATAAATCGCTTCCTCCTTAACCTTCAGGCCAGTATCGATATCGAGCCCGATGCTGAGGCTGATGCGCAGGGTGAGCAAGCAGCTATCGATCAGAAGCACACAAGCAAGCTCGACACCCTCGAAGCGGGATTGACCGCCGACGAGACCGTCGATAACGAAACAGGCGAGGTCTTCCCAGGAGACACACCGACGAAGACTGATGCCGCCGCGAAGAAGACGGCGGCGTGATGTTTACGTCGCTGGCCATAGGGGCGAGTATCTTCGCCCTTCTGTTCGCTGGGCTAGGGGCGATTGTACTCCTCGCTTGGATTATGCAAGTTCCCAGAGCCAAGAAAAAAGGGCCAGCCGGCATGCTCATTCTGTTCATCGTCCGGACAGCCCTTGCCGCTCCCACTTGCGGACTCGCTGTATTTCTCTGGCACAAAGCCCTGGCATAGGCCATCACCTCCAACCACGGATAGACAACAATGCTTCAAACAGCCGCCTCACCGGTCGACAGCACTGCTGAACGCTTGAAATCGTTTATCAAACGCATAGAGAGAGATTGGAAGAAGAGAAGAAGGGCATCGCCGACGACATCAAGGATGTTTACGCAGAGGCCAAAGGCACCGGCTTCGATGTGCAGATCATGCGCCAAGTCATACGTCTGCGGAAGTTGGCCGCAGATGATCGGCAAGAGCAGGAAGAATTGATCGACACCTACATGCGGGCCCTCGGGATGGTAGTGCGACCCACTTCAACCACCAATGTTGAAATCTGAGTAAGCGCTCGACGAGTTCCGAATATGATGCGTCAGCCCGCCACCCAGTAGCCGCCGATCGGTCGACGAATACTTGTCTGCGATCTCTTCCCGCGTTCCGGTGTGCACCGGGCCATTCGGTTCTTCGAGCACAAAGAGATCGGCTTCGTCGCGGACCTTGCGGACGTACATCTGCGCGCTCTTGCCATCTTTCGTGTAATACCAGATATAGGCGACCAGCTCGAGCTCGTCCGGCTTGAACGTCCTGGCCGGAGGCGAGGCCGGGGCTTGCGCTGGCTGAGATACATCTTCATGCGGCACGCGGCCCAGCAGCTTTAGAACGTTTTGCGCTATCTCGTCGTAATCGTCCGTCTTGCTGATGCTGTTTCGATCCGCCAGCGCGGGATCGTATTCTTCGATTTCGTCGCGGGTGACGCCGTGCCAGACTGGCATGATGATGAAGCTGTTCAATCTCTCGCGGGCAAACAGCGCGTCGAACTCATGCTCTGTCCATTTGCGGTCGGCGATGTAGGCAGGAGATAGTACGACGATTCCGTAAGTCGACTTCCTGAGGCCGTTCTTGATAGCTTGCCGCGATGGCTCGCCAGGCTTGATGCAATCCTCATCGAACCAGACTGAAACGCCCTTGGAGCGCAGAGCTTTTACCAGGCCACGTACATACGGCTTGTCGGGCGATGCGTGCGACATGAAGATGTCCCAGATCTCTTGCACACTCAGCTCCGGTGCCTTCGGTTTCGCGGTGGCGACCGGCTTTGATTCTACCGGTGCCGGTGACGGAGGTGGCTGCCGGCGCGGAATCGTCAACGTCTGCCGCGCTTTCTCTTTATTCTCGATGACGCGCCTCCGGACCATCATGGATTCGCGGAGTCCGATTTCCAGCTGCTGGCTCATGTGCTCCATCGATCCGCGCAGATGGTACAGCCGCCACTCTACTTTCGCGATCTCGCGCTTCACATGCGCCTCGATATCGAAAACCGCCAACGGAGACGAGACGGTGATCACCAGATCACTGCCGACAATCTCGCCCACCGCGACCGTTCCGTTGAACGCGGACGGCGCAATCTCGAAAACTGCCGGATCGCCCTCGAATGGAACGTACACCGCGGTCTCGCCAGGCCGCTCCTCCGCTTCCCACTTCTCCGGCTTCAGGATCGGGATGTTCAGCATGAACTGTTGCTTCAGGTCTTTGACAACTGACTCGTCGAGCGCTTTATCGTCCGGCAGGGCATCGTAGGCTTTTTTTAGCCTAGCGCGTTCCGCTTCGACGAAATTGTAGATGTCATGCTTGTTGAAAAGCACTCTCGGTGCCACGAATTACGCCTCCGACGCTGCGATGCCGCCTGCTTGTTACAAAAGCATAGCTGACCGGATGTACGCGAGACTCCTCAGAAATTCGTGTCGTCAAGTGGTCACGACTTTCTGTTCAACGTCGATATCGCATCGGCAAGAGAATCTCCCAGCTCCTTATCACCGTAATCGTCACGCGAATCGTACTTTGCCAGTGCGCTTTCCAGCAGACGGGCACCGGTTTCAAATGATTTTGACTCCGCTTGCGCACCAAGCGCCGAAATGACGAAGGTTAATACCGCGGCCAAGGTGGCCAGTACCCACGCATGATCCTTGCAAACGACTTCAAATTTGCTGTTCACCGCTACTACGGTTGAGACGGCGGAGGACACTGAGCCCATTACGACGAACATCCACGTGTGTATAGACTTCCATTTTCGCCAAGAGCCCATCCGATCGAAGACTTGCTTTCTGAATTCCGGTGTTTTGGGTGATGGCATTTCTCCTCCTCCGTAGCAGGGCGTGCGCAAAACATCTCACGGGCATATGCGAAACGTGACTCTCTGAGAAAATGGGAATCAGTCACTTCCACCGGCGTCGCAGTTATTCAGGGGGAAAAGGCATCGAAAAACGATGGGGGAATTATATGACGGTAGAAGAGATCGTCGCCCAAGCCATCGCAGCGGTCAGAAATATCCCCGGCCCGAACATCCAGCGGTTCCACGAGTATCTTGCCTCCCAGCGGTTGTCGACAGGCGGCGTGGTCGGCGGTCATCGGTTCGTGCGCGACCTCATTCGCGCCGGTATCTTGCGCGTGGACCTGAACTATCTATTACTCACCGCTGCCCTCGCCGCGATCGACAAGAGGCAGGCCTGGCGGGTGTATCCGAAGGACGGCAAGGGGGTTGCCGAACGAACGAAAAAGATCGAGACCGTCATCCTCCCGACCAAGCGGGACTGGGAACTATACATAGAGCAGCGCGCAATATAGGCCACGATGCAGCACTTTGCCGATTACGGTCCCGGATGCGCAGAGATTGAGAACTCAACAGAGGTTTTCCGCTTGCTGAGCATGCCAACCAGCGCTACGGTCTGAGACTCCGAAATATACCAGGATGTCAGATTGAGCGACGACAGCGACTTTATCGAAATCGGGCACTTGGCCTTTCCAGATGCCTTCGCGCCTCTACCCGTCGACTCTAATCGCCTGACCAAGTGCTTGCGCTACTGGCGCCAGCGACATGCGATCAACCAAACTCGCAGGCTGGTTGACCGGTATGGACGCTATACCGTTGAGGCGGTCGCCAAGCTAGAGCCGCGCTCCTGATCGGAACGCGGATAGGTCGTTTCGGCGAATCCCGAGAGATTTCGACAACGTCTTGCAGGTTATGATGATCTTCCTCAGGAGAATCCCTGTATGGCTGATCCCTTACCACTCACCGATCTCAGCGACCTCGATGCAATCAGGCAGTATTTCGAAGTGAAGCCCATCCAGGATTTTATTGAGTACCTCAACTGGGGCAATGCCGCATCGACGGCGATCGGAGCCGGTGCAACACCCCCGCCTGCCCCAGTGCGCCTACCCAACGTCGAAACGGTCTTGGCGCAAATTCAAAAGATCGACAATTTCGTAGTAACTCTGGGTAATGGCGCGGTCGTATCTCCGCCTGATCCCAATGCTGTGCGACCGGCGGCTGATCTTCAAGGCAAGGTCAAAACTGAAATATCGAGGCAAACCGCTTACGTTTACAGCCTCCAAAGCCGCGCTGAGCTTGTGACGACACTGCAAGACAAGCTGAGCCAGGTCGAACAGGCTTCGTACAACATCAAGGACAATCTGCTCGCGATCATGGATTGGTTTTCAGATAACCGCGTACCGCTTCCTGGCGGCCTGGTGCTCGACGATGCATTGCTCGATCTCGATTTAACCATCCCCAACGCCGTATCCCGAGCCATCGACGATGCGAAGACTCAATCGACCAAGTATCAGAACGCAATCACAAATGCGAAAAATACTTACGCAGCATGGGATGCAATGGCGCAAAATCTCGCCAATGGTTGGGACTACAACGCCTACAAGCAGGCCCAACAGCAATCCATCGATGACGCAGGCGGCGATGCAAAAGGAGCAGCTGCGGGTGCCGGGGGCGGCGGCGGTGGTGGTGGCCAAACGATCACCACTACAGTGAGTGGCGGCGCTGCGATGTTCCAAGTTTCGAATATCGCGGGTGTACCAGCGAGCGTCGTCGTTGACGTTTACACGCTGAGACCAGACTGGGATCCGTATCCTCCACTAGAGCCACCTACGACGATACCGCCAGGCGGTTCCCTAACGGCACTGACAATGTTTCCTTCCGACGAGACGACACTCGATCTTTACGCTGTGCAGGCCGACGGAACGTGGAGTCTGCTCCAATCGTTCCGTGGAGGAAATGGCGAGGCCGGAGAGCCTCTCACTTGGAAAAACGAACTCGCCGTTCCTGTCGTGATTCAATCTTTGGCTTGGACACCGGGCCCGGTCGCTGACGTCAGAACCGCGAAGCGAAAGTCACCGGCGCATTATCTGGACTTACCAGCGCTGCCAACCTATAGCGGTTATAACGATCCCAACCCGCAGTATCTCAACGAAAGCACGCGTTTCTCATTCAATCAGCTCTCTGTCACTAGCTGGGGCTATCTCCCAGAAGGCGTTGATCCGCCCCCGTTCGGCGCGCCTAACAGCGCTATCCTTCTCATCGCCAAAACTGATCTACTTTCCACCGATGCGCGACCATCCCTGTTGCCGATTACGCATTCGGTGACTCTGGGCCAACTCAATGTGTTAGCGCAGGTTCAATTCCTTGGCCCGTCAATGAACATCAGCTTTCCAGGAGTAGACGGAGACGCTGATTTCTGGGCACCCCTTCACGGTGCGATCGACGACAATTTTGCCGATTCGATTGTTTTGGCGGGGGAAACAAGCTTCGTTTTTGCAGGGCAGGTCGATAACCCCGGTGGTGCTCCACTGCCTACCTTCTGGAACGGACAGCGGTTCAATCCCGAGCTTTTCGTTGTCGGCGTGGGAAACGGAAACAATGCAAATCCCCTCGACGCTGTTGTTCTCATCAGCTTCCAGAGGGCGGCGACGTAACTGGAGTCGTACGGCGCAACCCTATCGCGATGCGCCATCTCATCTGTGCCGATATGGGGTACTGGACGACTCGATTGGAAAGGGCTGGAGGATAAAGTCGTCGCAGTAGCCGATCTGCGCTCGGTATGTCTTTCTAGGATCATGCCCGATCGCAGGTCCGACCAAGGTGTGCACTGTGAATTTCGGATCGGTCCTGTCTTTCGCGATGGTGAGTTCGATGTAAGGGACAATCCCAGTTCGCCCCTCGCGCAGCCGAATGGGCCTTTTAGTCAGGTCAACTGGGTCCGATACCAATCTCCATTCGCATTCCTTGACGAAGTCCGGATGTTTGATGAGAGGGGAAAGAGTGTCGAAGATCCTCACCGCCTCGTGGACCAGGTCCAGCATTTCCTGATAATCATCTCCACCTGACTTCCGCGCATGTCGCTGAGCACGGAATTCGTTAAGGAGGCTTTCGACAAATTGGTGGCACAAGGCTTGACTGCGCGCTTCATCGTAGATGCATTTGTAAAGACTGAACCTCGTATCCGTATTCTTCGCAATGGCCGCGGTGAGATCAGCTGATCTAAAACCGAGCGCATAGCTTCCTGTACTACCCCCGTATGCGCGCCATTGGCTCAGCTCATTCTTCTCAGCGGACAACGAGGTCACGAAGACAGGGCGTGAAGAGTCCTCGCCAATGCATTGGCAGAGAAGATCCAGCATCTCCTGTTCCTCGCGATTTTGGGCGATCCCTCGGCTGTCAAAAACACCCTTCAAGACAAGCTTCCTGGCGTATCGCAATTCCGATGTGTCATTTAGGAAATCAGTATTGGTAGCCCAGAGCTTACCGGACCGTAGGATCCCAAGGAATCCAGGAGCGTTTGTATAGTGCCAGAGAATGTCCGGTCGCGACGCTGCCTGTTCCTGAAGAAAATTACTTACCAGCTTGTCCAGCGCGTCAAGTGTGCTCACCGAAGATCCTCTGAGGTCTGATTTTATCGCTCAATGCCATGCCATGCCCTCGCTCGACTAGACGTGCCTCAAGTCGTTCTTGATCCCTTAACCATTTCGGGTGTATGGCGCTAAGACTGGCGCGCTCTGTCTGCTATGGCTCGCCCGCTTCGGACACGGGCGGATCGATTCGCTGGCCATGTGCAGCGACTGGACTCACTGGCATCAAGCCAACAGGGGGTCGAGTCAGCCGCTACGGCACTTTTGAACTGGCGCCGACCCTCGATCACATCGGGACGATTGCGCACAGCGCGGCCGACTCAGCGGCGTTGTTAGGCGTAATTGCCGGACACGATCCCAAGGATCCAATGACGCTTCGCGATCAATTGCCGGATTATCTTTCGCCGGGAGATATCCCGCGTCAACCACAGAATCTGAAAGACCATGCGTGCATTGGCTTCGATTTAGCAATGGCCTCTACCGATGGGAGTTCGAAAAGGGACGTAAGGCGCGCTCGGTTAGCCCCCAGGGACCCGCGTCCTTCGACGATCCAGATCTCGTCATTCGGGCCGTGCTCGATGGCGTAGAAATTGGCACGGCAATGGAAGACACTCTCACGGAGTTGATTGCTGTGGGCGTCTGGTTCAGGTGCTCAAGGACTGGTGCCCATCATTTCCTGGATACTTTCTCTACTATCCCAGCCGGTATAGATCAGGTAACGATAAACGTTAGGACCCTATCAGGGCTGGCCCGTGCACAGAGCTGGGAGTTGCCGGGCTGTGTCGCGGGGCAGTTTTGATAGGGCCGTTTGAAGGAAGCCGCTGTCGCGGCGGATGCGGTGAGGGCCTATGGGATTTGAATAGCCGGTCCCGGCTTGGACAGCGTCTTTTCCTGGGTTCTGCACGGTCTCGAAAGCAGTAGGTGCTGAGACATGACAACAGGACGGCTCTGTTCGGCTACTGAAGTTGGGCGGTTCTGGAGTGGTTTCGGTGCAAGTGAGCGCGACGATGCGTTGCGTGCGCGAGCACGCCTTGGCACGACCGGGTTGAGAGTGGGCTCAGTCATGTCAGATCAAGAGCTATCGAAGTGGGGCCTGGACGGCGAGATGTGAGTCGGTGCAGCGAGAAGCTGACGACTGGTGATCCGTTCGATGACGAGCATGGACTTCGAGCAGATCGGGTACTTGATCTGAGCTGTCGGAGCAGGCTGTGGTGGTGGCGCAGCGGCCTTCAGCAGGAGGCGGCAACGCAGCAACGATGCGGATCGTTTACGGTTGGCGAAGAGGCCGAAGTGTCGGATGCGGACCAGGCCCTTGGGCAGAACGTGGATGAGGAAGCGTCGCAGGAACTCATCGGCCGAAACGGTCATGATCTTCTGCTTGCTGCCAGCTGCGTAATCCTTCCAGCGGAAGGAGACACGGTCATCCTTGAAGCTGACCAGGCGATGGTTGGAGAGGGCGACGCGGTGGGTGTAGCGTGCGAGGTAGTTGAGGACGTGATCTGCTCCACCGAATGGCGGCTTGGCATAGACGACCCAGTCCTTGGAGAAGACCTGCCTGAGGAAACGCTGGAAGCGTTCCGGCGCTGCGAGTTCCTTGAGCGAGCCATGGAACTGCAGCTCGCCCTGGAGCAGAAGCAGCTTGAGTTCCGTCGTGAACTTGCCACGGAAGACGCGGCTCAGAACACGAACGGGCAGGAAGAAGCGCGATGAGGCGGGAACCCAGCTCGAGCCATCGAGCGCGAGGCCACCGCCCGGCACCACGCAGTGGACATGGGGATGATGCTGCAGGTTCTGTCCCCAGGTATGCAGCACGCTGAGCAGCCCAATGTCGGCACCGAGATGCTTGGGATCGCGAGCGACCTCAAGGAGTGTGGCGGCACTGGTGCGGAAGAGCAGGTCGTAGAGCAGCCTCTTGTTCCGCAGCACCAGGGCAGACAGCTCATGCGGCAGCGTGAAGACGATGTGGAAGTATGACACCGGCAACAGTTCGGCCGAGCGCGCGGCCAGCCATCTGGCGCGTGCGTTGCCCTGGCACTTGGGGCAGTGCCGGTTGCGGCACGAGTTATAGGAGATGGCCTGGTGTCCGCAGCCGGAGCATCGATCGCGATGGCCGCCCAGCGCCGCCGTGCGGCAACGGACGATGGCGTCCATCACCTTGCGGTGCTGCCCACCGAGATGCGATCCATGCCGCTGGAGGAAGCTGCTGCCGGAAGCACGAAGGATGTCGGCCACCTCAAGGGTGGGCCAGCTCATCCCTGTACACGCCTCCTTGAATGCTTCGCTTCACTTGAGAGGGAAACAGCGAGTGCTTCCAACGGACTCGCGACGGCTTGCAGGTGCCGGCGCGACAGATGCAGATAGACCGTCGTGTCGGCCAGCTTGGCGTGTCCGAGCAGCACCTGAATGGTGCGCAGATCGGCGCCTGCTTCGAGCAGGTGCGTTGCGTAGCTGTGCCGGAGCGTGTGCGGTGAAACGCGCTTGGGGATGCCGGCCGACTTCGCCGCTTCGGTTACAGCCGTCCACGCGACCTTCGTGGTGACCGGCACGTCGGCCCGCCAGTTGTTCTCCATGCCCGGGAATAGGTACGTCTTCGGCTTCATCCAGCGCCAGTACTCGCGCAGGGTGGCCAACAGCTTCGGGCTCAACGGAACATCCCGATCGCGTCCACCCTTGCCTTGCCGGATGTGAAGCACCATCCGTCCGCTGTCGATGTCGGCTACCTTCAGCCGGCACAACTCGGCCCGGCGCACACCGGTCGCATAGAGCGTCATCACCATCGCACGATGCATCAGGTTGCCTGCCGAGTCGATCAGCCGGGCCACTTCATCCTGGCTGAGCACAGTCGGCAGTCGCTTGTGGTGCTTCGGAAATGGGATCGCATCGGGCAGATAAGGCCGGCGCAGTGTCTTGACGAACAGGAACCGCAGCGCAGCGGTCTGCCCTTCGATGGTGCGCGGCGAAAGCTTGCGATCGCGGAACAGATGGATCTGGTACTCGCGGATATGGTCTGGTCCGAGTTGCTCCGGTGAACGGCGGAAGTACTGGGCAAACTCTTCCACCGCGTGTACGTAAGACCGTACGGTGTTCGGAGAGTAATTACGGCGCTGAAGCTCATCGAGCATCAACTGGCGAAGATGGGTCACAGGGCAATCCTCCTTGTGACCCACACGCTAGACCCAACTACCGACCGTCCAACCACTACTGCAGCATCCGCCGCGACAGCGGCTTAGTTCAAACGCCCTTCTCGTAAGAAACGGCTCTCGTTTGACGACAAATTGCCAATGCACTCAATGACGATCGAGAGCGCCCCACTTGGCTGTATAGTCGCCATATCGGACAAATAAACCCAAACCTGTTGCCGCCTTACCACCCAACTTTGTGCGTTATAAAGGACGCGGGTGTTGAAAAACTCGATATTTATTATAAGAACGGCACGGTTTTGGGGAGGGTAAATGGTCAGTTGCTTCCGACAAATTGCTTGTAGGGCATCCTGGCGGGGCATAAATTTGGACATCTTTCCGCAGACGAGTTTTTCAACAGCCAGGGACGTTATCAAGCACCACTGGCAGTCCGCGGTTATTGATTTGAGGTTGCTTCGAATTCAATCGCTACCATAGTAGGCGTTTGATAGCGATTCACGGGTGCTCGTTGCGTCGAGGTGAGTCTCGTACTTCTAAGTAGGCTATAGGAAGTGATGGCCGGGCTTCTCGGCCCAACAGTCTAACCAACGACCATAAGTTACTACCGACGTGGCGATACGGGCATTAGTTCCTTTTGCCTGCCCCATTCCAACGGCAATTCATTCACCAGCCCGTTCAATGTCAGCTCAGGAGAGCACTTGCCTGAGAGAATTGCCTCAACACCCTCAGGCCCCAGCATTGCGCCGCGAAGTATGTTTTTCACATAACGCGGTGTAATGCCGTTTTTCTTCGCAAGCTCCGGTATGCTGCCAATCTCCCCTGAGACGAGTTGCTCATACCAGAGCCGAGCCCGAGCGACACCCTTCAGGAGAGCAGTTGTACTGGTGGTAAGCATCGGCTCAGCACCATCGATGATGAGCCGCAGCTCTTGCCCTCTGCGGACCTGGCTAAAAGGACAAGTCAGCATAATCACGTCAGATCCCTTACCGGCATCCAGATCCGAATTCGGCTCGCCGGCGTGATTCCGTTCCCAGGACCAGTTCAGCAAGTCCGACAGCTTGAGGCTGATCTCGATCCGTTGGTCGAAGATCACCACTCTGACCAGTACCGACCTAACTAGCTCTTCCCTGCCTTCGAGGGGCAGATCCTCCCACCAATCAGACCGTTTTCGCGCTGCCTGAAAGAACGACTCCAGGGGTTTGCCGAGAAGATTGAGACCTTTCGCAGCTGAGAAGAGATCATCGTCCGAGCTAAGGAAGGCTCCGATTCGCCCAAGCACAGCCTGCTCGAGATCTGTAGCAGGGATGCGTGTCAACGAGCCATGCGAGTGGCTCTTCCTGATGATCGTCTGCGAAGTGTAGTAACGGTACCGCTTGCCGGCCTTATTCCCATGCGTGGGAGCCAACCTGTTTCCCTCTTCATCAAAGATGATCCCAGTCAGCAGACTGCCATTGGTCCTGCATTTTCGGCGCTTTGAACCCTGGCGATTTTCGGCCATCAGGCGTTGAACTTCAAGCCACTGCTCACGATCGATGATGGCTTCGTGCTCACCCTTGTACACATTGCCATTGTGTGCAACTTCACCGATATAGAGGTGGTTGTTGAGCAGCCGATAGAGCGCTCCCCGGAAGAACCTTCCACCGCCGCTCGAGAGACCAGACTTGTGGATGCGAAGCTTGCTTACAGTAGAGCGACGGTCAAGATATTCCTTCAATCCTGAGACGCAACCGATGCGAAGATACTCGTGATAGATTTCTCGCACTTGTACTGCCTCTTCCGTATTGATGTGGAGCTTCTTTTCGCGCAGGTTGTAGCCGAGCGGCACTCTTCCGCCCATCCACATGCCCTTGGCCTTAGAAGCGGCGACCTTGTCCCGGATGCGCTCTCCAGTCACTTCCCTCTCAAACTGAGCGAAGGAGAGCAGGACATTCAAGGTCAGCCGGCCCATCGAAGTTGTCGTATTGAACTGCTGGGTAACGGACACGAAGCTGATCTGCTTTGAATCAAAGAGCTCGACGATCTTGGCAAAGTCCGCCAGCGATCGCGTCAAACGGTCGACTTTATAGACCACAACCGTGTCGATCTTGCCGGCATGGATGTCTGCGAGGAGCTGTTTGAGGCCGGGGCGATCTGTATTGCCGCCTGAAAAGCCGCCGTCGTCGTAGTTGGCACTCAGCGCCTGCCAGCCCTCGTGACGTTGACTGATGACATACGCCTCGCACGCCTCCCGCTGGGCGTGCAGAGAATTGAAGGACTGCTCAAGACCTTCTTCGGAGGACTTGCGAGTATAGATCGCACAACGAATCAGGCTATTCATGCCGCCACCCCCTTGGCTCGCTTCCTGAGACCAAAGAATGCCGGCCCGGACCAGCGAGTGCCTGTGATCTCCCGTGCGATTTCAGAAAGACTCCTGTATAGTTTGCCGTCGTAGTTGAAACCCGACTCAGCCACGACGACCTCGTGGAGTTTGCTACCCCACTCTCGAACGATCCGCGTGCCTGGCTTCGTTACGCGAGTCCGGATGGGCACGACCTCTTTGTCTTTCGTGAAGCCCTCGGCATAGCTCAGGAGCTTTTTGCGAGTTGAAGGCTTCAGGCCGCCATACGCCTTTTCCTGAATGCGATATGTGAGAATCATGACGAGCAGTTCACGCCGTAAACGCGGATTCGGTGGAGTTCCGAATAGCTCGGCCCACAGCACCTGCAAGGCACCCCGCTCCAGACCGGGAAGCCGATTCAGCTCCCGGCGGACCTCTGCATCAACCTCTTCGCGCGACATTGCCCCTGAAGACGACGGCTTCGACCGATCTCTCTTCAGCGGTCTCGGGGTAGTTCTAATTTCGATTTCCAGGCTCCTGGACACCATCGAACCTCCTCTCCGGTGTCCATTTCCGCTCTGTTTGTCGGCTAAGTCAACTCAATTGTGCCTGGAGATCAGCCTTTACCGAGGCGCTGCCACACTCGGAGCGGATCAAGTTCGAGGCCGAGATAATCAAGAGCCTGCGTTGTCGAATCAACCTGATCGTCATTCCTGGTCCCCGGGAATCCGGCAATTTCGAGAACATACTCATTGAGCCACGAAGCCTCCCGCGGAATCAGCACCTTTCCACTCTCGAACTTCACAGATTGGGCATTGAGTCGCATCAGCTTGTCAGCGCCGGGCGGCGCCTTGTAAGCCTCGATGCCGAAGAACCCTTCTGTCTGCAGATCCTGGACGAGTGGTGTACCGGAGGATTTGTCTTCGATCAGGACTTTCTGTGGTGAGTATCTGTTCCACTGCTCGATGACCGATCGCTTGAGATCCGGGTAGTTGAGCCGCTTGCGAAACACATCGATCAGGTAGAAGCGGTCGTCGCAGCAGCCCCAGGTCGTGCATACGCTGTAGTCATTCAGTTCCCCGCTCTTGTTGGCCGTATCCCAGCTCTGAAGAACGAATGCAAATCGCTCCGGCAACTCTTCCGGCGTGTAATAACGGATCCAATCCCGTTTGATCAACCCACCTTCGATTGGCATGGGACACTGTTGAAACTGACTCTGGAAGTTATAGTCCCCAATCGACAAATGAACTTGCTTCAGAGTCGCCAGCGAATCACGCTCCGAATGAAGCGCCTCTCCAGCCTTTCGCCGGAAGTTCAGCATTCCAAACGGCGTTTCAATGGAATGCTCTTCGTCTTCTGTGGCGATGGCCGGTAGGGAGAGTACATCCCAAGATTCACCATTTTCAAGTACGTGCCCTACCAGATCATCCTGATGAAGCCGTTGCATGACGACGATGATCACTCCTTCCGCCTTGTTGTTGAGTCGGCTCAGCAGTGTGTTAGCATACCAGTCGTTTCCCGCCTTGCGTCGAGATTCAGACAAGGCTTCGTCCGGTTTCATGACGTCGTCGAGGATAATGAAGTCGGCTCCCCGGCCGGTGAGTACACCACCGACCGAGGTAGCCATCCGGAAGCCCTTCTCGGTTGTCATGAAGTCGTTGACCGACTGTCGATCGGCAGAGAGTCTCGTCCCTGGAAAGACACTTCGGTAGAAGGCACTCTGCATCACCGTTCTGGTATCCCGGGCGTGTTTGTCGGCCAGGTCCTGCCCGTAACTGGCACAGATGATCTGGGCCGATGGCTTGTGGCCCAGAAGGAATGAAACGAAGGCCACGCTGACTGCATGGGATTTGAGTGACCTTGGAGGCAGATTGATGATCAGCCGCTTGATCCTGCCCACCCGACACGCTTCCAGCTTTGCCGCCATCAGATCGATGTAGGCGCTGTGCATGTACTCAGTCCGGGGGTTGAGTTCCACGAAAGAACGTTCAATGAACGTCGTCAGATCATATTTCAGGATCGTCTGGTATTCCGCCTGACTGAACTCCAGCACGGCATCGCTCATAATAGACCTCCTCTGCTCGGTTGGCCTGGTTGCTCACTTGATTGCTCAATGGAGAGTTTGCCGATGCGCTTCGCGAAGGACTTCAGGACCCCATTGTCGACTTCGTGCAAGATTTCCTGCGTAGGATTGTTGGTCTGAGCTGCCTGTTCAGCTCCGTGGATCATGGGCAGGTAGAGTCTGGCTGCGCCCAGATTTCCCTGAGCCGCCTGGTTGGCAAGCTGCATCATGACTGCCTCGAGCTTGGTAATCGACCTTGTACCGTTGGGGCCTTTGACTCGTACTCGCTCTCGGCCGGTCTTGAGCACGGTCGATGCCAGATTCTTCGTACCCCTGGGGCGACCCTTTGGATTGCCCGATTGCCCCTTCCGGAACCTGGTATCGACGGGCGGTTTGCCATAGCCGAGTTGGTTCTCGGACTTGGTGTCAGACATTGGTCACCTCGCGTTCTGCGGCTAGTTCATCGAAGGACTTTTGAAGACCGGCATGGATGGCCGACTGACCGGTGTACTTCTGCCAACGCCTGATCGCGACGTCCACATAAATCGGATCGATCTCCATCCCGTAACAGATTCGGCCCACGCGTTCGGCGGCCATCAGCGTAGTCCCGGATCCCAGGAAGGGATCGAGGACCAATTCACCCCGGGCCGTACAATCGAGAATCGCATCGGCAACGAGAGCGATGGGTTTCACGGTTGGATGGATTGTAACCAGATCCCCTTCCTCGCCGCGTTTCGAAAAGGAATTGGATCCCGGATAGTTCCAGACATTCGTCCGGTTTCGTCCGAACTTGCCGAGCTGGACGTTGTTACGGTGGCTTCCCTTCCCGTTCTTGAACACGAAGATCAGCTCGTGTTGCGAACGGTATAGTGATCCCATACCGCCGGCGTGCTTGACCCAAACACATAAGTTGAGGAGACTGCCATAGACTTGGTCGCCTACGATGGACAACTCACGCATGTGCCGCCAGTCCATGAAAATGAAGTGGGTCGAGGCTTCCACACTGTGCCTGGCAAGCAGATTCAGGGTTGTGTTGAGGAAGGCCACGAACTCGGCTTCACTCATCTCGCCCGAAGCCATCACAAACTCCCGGTGCCGGACCGTGCCGTTCCCGGTTGCGTGGCCGTCGATTCGGACGTTGTAGGGAGGATCGGTGATAACTGCGTTCGCTTTGCGGCGGCCCATCAGCTCTGCATGGGCATCGTTGCTTAGGGCATTCCCACAGAGCAACCGGTGTTTGCCGCACATCCATAGATCACTGGGCTGGCTGATCGGTGGACCGCAACTAGCATCGGGTGGCTCGTCCTCCGAATCCTCGTCGGCCTTGTTCTCTTCCAGGATCAGGTCGATCTCCGGTATCTCGAAGCCGGTGATCGTTACATCCAACTCCCCGTCGATTGTTGACAAGTACTGAAGCTCGATCGCAAGAATCCCGCGATCCCAGCCTGCCAATTCTGCCAGTCGATTGTCGGCGATGATGTAGGCACGAATTTGATCCTTAGTCAGATAATCCAAGCGAACGGTCGGCACCGATTGATACCCGAGTAGCCTGGCTGCTTCGACTCGCCCGTGTCCGGCGATGATCCTGTGGTCGGCATCAATCAACACCGGATTGGTAAAGCCGAATTCCCGAATACTGTCTCGGATCTGTCGAATCTGCCGCTTGGAATGCGTTCGAGCATTCCGCTGGTAAGGGGTTAGGGTAGCAACATACTTGTACTCGATCGCCAAAGTACTACTTGGCATTTCGCTTATGAGCGGCAATTTCTCTGTCAAGGCTCACCTCTGAGAGGAGTCTCTTGCCACTTGCTCTTCTTTTCAAGAAGCCAAAAGCACGAACACCTACCGTTTATACTTTCAAAAGTATGAGATCCACTCATCGTACTTACAAAAATCGCCCTCTTCGCGTCGTGGTCGACGGCGCGTTCTCGCTCCAATTATTTTGCAAAGCGCTGAATCCAGACTTTTTCCTCGGATCCGAAGAGCTAGAGAAGGCCCAACCCAAGCTAATGGCCTCCTATCGGCTGACCCAGCAGGAGTTGCTGAGGCTGACACGTGCCTGGTTTGATGCCCAGGGAAATATTAAGCTCCTCCTCAACTCGGACCCTGTACTGGCGCGCGCTGCATACCGCTTTCCAGCGCGCCTCGTCCCGACCGCTACTGGACAGGCCGTATTGGAATTCTTCACGTCACAGAATTCTCGCCGCCAGTCAGGCCCCATAAAAATCGCCCTGAGCCACTTTATTAATTTCTTGTTGAATCCAGAGAACGATAGATTGGCTGGCCCCTGCAAGGAATGCGGCCGGTATTACATCAAAAAAACGGTACGTCAGAAGGTTTATTGTTCTGAAGGCTGTGGACGAAAACTAACGTCGAGGGAATCGAATAGACTGACGCAAGAGGAAGAGCGAAGTGAACGAATTAGAGTCGCTCAGAGATGCATAGATCGATGGGGAAAGCAAAAGACGAGATTAGATTGGAAGGAGTTTGTCCATCTCGAAACCCAGATCAGTAAACATTTTCTTACCTGCGTGGTAAAGAAGGGCCTCCTCCTCCTGCCAGACAAAGCATTTCAAGCCGGAATGAAATAAGATTGGCCCTTCAACCGGGCGAAGACTAACATCCAAAGTGGCTCACAAATAACGGGGCCGATCACACGGAGTGCCAAGGGCTCCGTGCTCATAGTTCTATTAGGGGAGAGAAGCCTCTGCTTGCGAACGCCCCTACAACTGCGCCCGCACCCCTGCTGGGTGAGTCAGTTGATCGGCAACTGGCAAGAACCATCGTAGGATCCCGAGCGGTTTCGATCAGAGTCCTACGATGGGAGCAAGAGCCCCATGCGGTTCGCGGCCAGTGCCATCCAGAACGCGAAGCCGCCCAGCCAAACAGCAGGCTTAATTCGCCAGATATCGCGCCAGCGCAATTCCATCGGTGCTCATCGCTTCTACAGCAACTATCTTCCCGTCTGCCTGCACGAGCACGCCGGTAACTGCATTGTCCGTCGTCAGGGTACCCCCGTTGCCAAAGGTGGTATCCAGTTCACCGTTGGTATTAAGCCGTGCCAGGCCACCGGAGATCGGCGAGGCGCCGTTGACGAAACCGCCGACAAGAATCTGTCCGTTGGATTGAAGAGCGATCCCATTCGGCGCTGACCGCCGCTCGCCGCCGAACGAGAAATTCGTGGAACTGAATGTCGTATCCTGGACCGCCGTTTCACTGAAGCGCTGCCCCATAATCGAAGTGGCCCTATTGGGATTGCCCACCGCCTGGATGATGATAAAGTCTCCGTTTGGCTGGAAGAGCGTCGCGCTATCCAGCTCACCGAACGAGGTTGGCGTGGTATTGACGATCGTTCCTCCGGTCACTGAGGATTCCAGCACACCGGTGGAACTGATTTGAGCCGTCACCGGGGCTCCGAACTCCGAGACAATCAAATAGTCCCCACTGGTTAGCAACGCGATTTGCTCAATCCCCTGAAATGTCGATGCGATGTTCAGCAAGGAAACCCCGCCATTGCCAAACGTTGTGTCGAGACTGCCGTTGGCGTTGTATCGTGCTAGAGCGACCATATTTGGGATGTCGTTAGGATTGGTCGGCCTCTCGCCGTTGCCGCCCTCAAGGCCGGCCATAACGATCTGACCGTTCGGTTGCAGCAAGAATGAGCCTGGATCGGCTGTACGCGGACCGACCGGAGTGTCGACCAGGCCGTTGGCGCCAAAGGTCGTATCCAGCAACCCGTTGGCCGTAAACCGCACCAGTCCAAATCCCTGGTTCGCCCCTGGCAGTGTGCTATTGCTTGGAGCCGTTCCGCCGCCAACGACAATGGCGCCGTTGGGCTGTATGGCAAACCACAGTGCTTGAAAGATGATGTTGGGGAATGTGGTCAACGTGCTTCCTTTGGTTCCAAAGGTCGTGTCCAGTTTGCCCGCCGCGGTGTACCGAGTCACACCAACCCCGGTGCCCGCATCACTCTGAAAGTCGAACTGAGAGACCACTACGATATCTCCGTTGGACTGCTGTACGGCGCCGATCGGCACTACGGTCTGACCGCTGAAGGTGGTGGTTACGGTTCCGCCGGTGCCGAAAGTGGTATCCAGGCTGCCGGTAGCCTGGGCTTGTGCAAGATGCGTGTCAAACGCCAGACCGATTACCAACAGTCCCGCGATCGTGAGTGCTGTGCCGCTTTTCATTGTTTTTTTCCTTTTCATTTGGTTTAGCTTCCGCCTTTCAACCACGGTTTCTGCCGCCGTGAATATCCAGGTCGGCAGGTGGATGACCGTGGAGTGAGTGTTGCTCCGCCAATGCGTTACATTTGCAGCAAACCTCTCAATTCCAGAGTGAATGTCTGCCAGAGTGGATAACTGCAAGGTGGACAATTTATTCTCTGCCTGTTTCGCTATACCGGTTCTCCGCTTCATTAGCCGTTAGGACGGTCATCTTGAGACGAAGGTGCCCTCGATCACCTGGGCTGTTGTCATGACAATGTATTCCTCGTGTAACTCCTTCCATCTCGGCTCAACGGAAGACAACGACCGGCTTATCTCCGCGTAAAGGCACTCCTTCGGGATCCTCCTTGCCCGTGCTCAATCCCTTACGCGCACGGCAATGAGTCAACAGGACTGAGGTCTGAACGAGGCAGATATCAATTTCGCACTCCGCACTTCGCAGTTACCCACCCGCCCATTGCACAGACGGGAGCACACAGAGCGTGTTTGCAAATCGGATGGCGTTTCGCTGTTGTAAGTTCGGTTCACTCGTAGACTATTTCTTGAACACTTGGATCATTAGCTGTTCTTGAACCTGATTCAATTCCTTCAGTGTCGTCTCCAAGGCAAGCTGATCTTCGAGGGAGCTTTCGCGGAGAATGTTTCTAAGTTGAAAGGAGCTCTGCCGTATAAGCAATTCGGCTTCTTTAACCTTCCTGCTGTCACCGATCACTCCAGTGCGAATATTCTCTAAATAGCGTTGCACGAGCTTAAGCGTCTCCGAAGCGTGTCCAGGATCATTGGAATCGAACTGCTGGCCGGCTAGGTTCGTCATCTGGTTGACGAGCATGGCATAGAGAAAACATCGGTCTCTGGGTTGCGCTTGATCTGCCTTAGCCTGAAGTGAGGCGAGACCCCTCCGGCTAACGATTGGCGTCGATGCCGCTCCGTGGATACAGCTAAAGGACAGAACGAATATGGCAACAGTAGCGATCGCACGTCGCTTGTTGCGCCGCACAGACAACGGGCCTGTACGAAATCCAACGATTTTCGGCATGTGCTGAATGAAGGCCTCATTACTCGACGCAGGCGCACGATGCGTGCGCTTCGGCTGAAGGCTGCGGCCAGATACTCGTGGCACTCTTTTCCAAACGAAGGACTGTCTTCGTATCACCTGACGATTTCCACAGACTGCCGGAAACAGAGCGACCGTTACACTCACAATGGTCCTGAAAATATCGCCCTGCAAGGAGTCTGTGTGCTGGCGCAGTTGAGTCTTCTGTAAGGCACCTTCACACTCGATGATCGAAGCACGGGCAACGAAGGGCAGTTGTCGTTCGAATATCCGGGCATTCGACGTTTCTCGTAATGGGGTGGTTGCCATGCATCCATCCTCTTTCTGCTGGAAGCGTCTTAATTCACGCTTCAGACATCACATGGCCTCTGCATCGACTATTTCGACCTTTTGTATCACCGGCCAATTGGGATTTCAGCTTTCGCGTGGCTCGGGACAAGGTAGTTTTGACCGATGCTTCCGAGATATTTAGCCTCTCGCCGACGGTCCGCAGTTTCAGTTCACGGAAATACCTCAATTCAACTACGGCGCGTTCATGAGAGGTCAGTCTTTGTAACGCGGAACGAACGTGAACGCTCAATTCTCGGCGAATCAGTTGCTCGTCGGGCTGGTGAGCCGGCTTGGTATCTGAGATCTGATCCAACAGGTTGTGCTCCTCGCCTTCGGCGTTCCTCTCGACTGCGCTGTTCTCTTTGCAGCTTCGACTCTTCCGCAAATGATCGAAGCAGACGTTGGTCACAATGCGGTAGATCCATGTTGAAAAGGAGCACTCGAAACGGAAGCTGTCCAGCTTCTTGTAAATTTTCAGAAACGCCTCTTGATAGATATCCTGGATATCGTCCTTCGACCCTGTAATACGAAACGCGAGTCTTAGTACATCGCGATCATGGATATGCACCAACTGTTCAAAAGCAATGTGGTTCCCGCGTTGCGCTTCGCGCACCAAAGGGAAATCCCGTGTGCGGCCTATCTGCTCCATCACTTCTCCGATGCGAAAATGCTTTGAGTCTAGAGTTTGCGGAGACGCTAACGCCCGAGGCCATCACGCTCAAGTATTTCCTTCGAGATAGCAGAGATTCCAGCTCAGCCCTGGCGACACGCTCACAGAGGTAAACTGCCACCCGGCTGTTCTATTCCCTCCCTCCTGGAAATAGTTGGGCGGCGGGACGAAACCGCGGCCGTGCGGCGAGGCCAGCAAGATACACAACGACAAGCGTGACTGCAATAGTCTGCACAATCTCCATGTCCGGCCGGATCGGTATCCCGCGACTGCGATGAGAGTTATTTCGCTCCGTAACTGGAATCTCCATGACACAGATCGTCTGCTGCTTAGATAATGGCTCCTTCTTTGTCTCAGAAGATCCCTAAGAGTTCGACTGGGCCTGCACCATAGACGCAACGAGGAGATCGAGATCCGCAGGGTTGACGTCACTGACAGCAAGAATGCAGAGGTCCCGGGTAGTAGCGGAATCAAGCGTAAAACCCGAATGGTTACTCGGCAGCGTATTGAGAATGGGGCTGTTCGCTCGCTGGGTCAGAAAGATGGAAACCTGGTGCTTGTGGATGGTGAAGAGAAGCAACGCAGCCGGTTGACCGTTGAAATAGGTAAGGTCGGCACCTTTGAGAGCGGTGTCGGGCGGCAACGCTACGGCGTCGGGCAGATTGAAGCTGAAAGGAAGACGGCCTTGAAACCAGGGTTTGACGGTGTGGCGATCCGTTGATATCACCTGCGGAGTGGCGCCGCTGGCGAGCGTGGCCAGATGCTGGTCGAGAAGCTCGGCAGCAAGCGTATTGGTTTGATGGATCTGACGCCAGCCCAGGAATGACACGACGAGCAGAACAGCAGCGGCCAGAGCGGCCCAGGCTCCGGGGCGAATCGAATAGATACGTGCTTTCTTCTTTGCCTTCGACTGCGAATGCAACTGCGCCGTAAGGCGGGCGAGCGTTTCAGCTGTTGGCGAGAAGCGATGCCCTGCGCGTGACGTGGCAGCCTTGAGTTGGGTGGAAGATAAAACTCGAAGCGCACAGGAATGGCAACCGTTCAGATGCTGCTGAGTTTCCTGCTGCCTGCCTGCCGGAAGTTCGCCGTCGATGAAGGCGCTGAGCGTCTCCAAATCCAGGTGGTCCAGATGGTCGAGATTACCGATGTGTTGCGTCATTGGGATTTCCTGAGTTGCATTATGAGAAGTTCGCAGAGGGTGTCGCGCGCAGCCGAGATACGTGAGGTCACGGTGCTGACGGGGATATCGAGAATAACAGCAATGTCGCCGTAGCTAAGTTCCTCTACGTCACAGAGAAGAAGAGCCTCGCGGAGGGTTGGTCGCAGCTTACGAACGGCAGCGCGAAGTGCCGGCCGGCTGTCGATGTAAACGAGGTTGTCTTTTCGGGCGGGGTTGGCTTTGGCAGTGCCCACCGCGCGGGACGTCAATCGAAGGCCCGCGCGTGCGACCGCTGCTTTCAGCTCTTTACCCGAAACAACATACAGTGCGCAAAGCCGGCAGTACTTCACATGTTGCCGAATTCTCTCCTCTTCTCCGACATGCAGCTCACCGTCGACGAAGCAGTTCAGCGTGCACGGATCGATGTGTTCGTTACTCGGGTTATTTCGAATCACAGGGACCTCCGAACTGCGGCCGCAAGAGTCCACGGAGGGCTTGCCGGGCGCGTGAGATGCGAGACATTACTGTGCCGATGGGCACGCCGAGAATCAGGGCAATGTCCTTGTATTTCATCTCTTCCACATCGCAAAGCAAGAGAACTTCGCGAAGCGACGGATGCAACCTTCCGAGAGCGTCTTGCAGGACCATTTGGTTGTCGAGATGAATGACATTCTCCTCCGGACTTGGGTCGGCCGCAGCAATATCGAATGGGGAGGCGTGATCTTCAAGAAAGACTGTGCGGGAAGCGGCTATACCGGTACGCGAAGTGAGGAAAGTATTGCGCAGAATGCAAAATATCCAAGCTTTGAAATTGGTGGAGGACTGGAAGGAGTCAAAAGCGCGGAGTGACTTGAAGAGCGTCTCTTGAACAATATCTTCTGCCTCCGCGCGGTTCCCAGCAAGCCAAAAGGCATGATTGTAGAGCGCGACTAGAAGTGGCAGCGCGAGCTCCTCAAAGGTTGCGCACTCGGTGTCCTGCGGCAGAGCGCGGGATGCCTCGGTTTTTCTGAGGGGTCGTGGTTCCAGCGACATCGCGGTTAAGGCACTTGACCATTGAGAAGTGAACATCACTACTGTTAACCGAATCGCAGACAAATTATTCCACGAATTGTTTTTGGGGCCGCTGAGAATAAAAATCGACTTCGTCAGTTTTGTGGTGTGTAGGCAATCACAAATAGACGGAGATCAGTATGAATCGGTTTAAGGAAGACGAAGTAGTCAAGGGCGACGAGGCAACCACGCAGGACGCGGGCGACGGCATCGACCGCCGCAACTTTCTTGGATGCATGGCATGGGCCGGCACAGGGTTGTTGTGGTCGATGGTTGGCGGCGTACCGGCCTCCAAGCTTCTCGCGCAAACGATGAAGGGTGGCTCCTCAGCAGCTGGGAAGACAGCGGATTTCACCTTCGTGCAGATCAGCGACAGTCACATAGGCTTCAACAAAGGCGCAAACCCGGATGTGACCGGCACACTCACGAAAGCGATCGACAAAATCAATCTTGTACCTGCAGGTATGAAGGCACCGGATTTCATGATCCATACCGGCGACATCACGCAGAACTCCAAGGCGGCGGAGTTCGACACGGCCGCACAGGTAATCAAGAGCGCAAAGGTCGGAGAGGTATTCTACGTTCCCGGCGAGCACGATTTTATCGACGACGGAGAACAATACAAGGGGCGTTTCGGCAAGGGAACACAAGGCAATGGCTGGTATAGCTATAACCACAAGGGCGTCCACTTTGTGGGCCTCAACAATTGCGTGCAGGTCGATGCGATGGGCAACGTGGGCAGCGATCAACTCGCGTGGCTAAAATCCGACCTGGCCGGACTGAGCCATTCGACCCCGATCGTGGTCTTCGCGCATATCCCCCTGTGGATGGTCTATGAGAAGTGGGGCTGGGGCACGAAAGATGGTGAGCAGGCCCTCGCAATGCTCAAACCCTTTGGCTCGGTGACCGTCCTCAATGGCCACATTCACCAGGTTGTCCAGAAGGTGGAAGGTAACGTCGCGTTTCACACCGCCATGGCCACAGCCTTTCCTCAACCCGCACCCGGAGCCGCACCGAATCCCGGACCGATGATGGTTCCCGCCGGCAAACTCCAAAGCGTGCTGGGAGTAACAAAGGTTCAAGTCGTTCGCGGACACGCCCATCTCGCTGTGGTCGATTCAACCTTGGCGGAGACGGCTTGATGCGTCCGTGGACTATAGCGGCGCTCGCTGTGGCCGCAATTGTGGGACTGGGGTATATACACCCGTCTGGCAATCCGCGTGTCGAGCCTGCAAAGGGGCTTGACACGCTGTTGCTGGGCGCCAATATGCCCGCCAATGCCAGGGCTGTGCTGATCGCAAAGTGCGCCGATTGCCACTCGAATGAGACAAGGTGGCCAGTGTACGCGCGGATTGCCCCGGGATCCTGGCTCATCGAACGGGACATCGTCAAAGCAAGAGAGGAAATGAACCTGTCGCGCTGGGATCAAATCCCGGCAGAGAAGCAAGAGGTCTCGAAGGCAAAGATCGTTCAGGAAGCAAAGAGCGGGGAGATGCCTCCGCTTCAATATCTGGCGCTGCACTGGACTGCGAAACTCTCCGCGGGTGATATCCAGGCCCTCGCCATGTTGGGCCAACACATGGGTGGAAGCGAAGCCGCTTTGACCGGCCTCGGCGATCCTATGCGGGGCAAGGCAGTATTTGAGAAGCGTTGTACCGGCTGCCACGCGATGGAGGTGGATCGGGAAGGACCCAGGCTCGCCGGAGTGTTTGGTCGGAAGGCGGGAAGTGTAGCTGGGTTTACCTATTCCGCAGGATTGAAGAAGTCGGCCTTTACGTGGGATGACGCGACTCTAGAGAAGTGGCTCAGCGATCCGGATCTCATGGTCCGCGATAACAATATGAGCTTCAGTGTTCCCAAAGCAGCGGAACGGCAGGATCTAATCGCATTTCTGAAACAGAAGCAGTAATTGACCGAAGATGTTGAAGGAACTCAAATGTCTGATTGGCTCGACGAAATGATCGGAGCAGACTTGATAGCGGTGTACGAGGGGCAGGATTTCACGGAGGACGCTGTTATCTGGCTCCGCGAAAAACCTCGTACATTTCGTGAACTGCGCGCCGAGGAGATCGGTTGGTTGCGATGGATGGCTCTCAACACACCGAATCAGAATGTACTGGCAAAGCTTGCACAGGATCTGGATTTCGACGTCCGCATGCGCGTAGCGTGCAATCCTATGGCTCCTGCACACGTCCTCGCAAAACTCGCTGACGATTCAAGTGTCTTTGTGCGCAGAGGAGTTGCCCAGAACAGGCGTACACCAGCGGCGAGTTTGACAAAGCTGAGCCACGATTCCGACATCGGGGTACAGACGCAAGTCTTCAGGAACCGCACCGGGCTGCCTTCTTCCTTTGTCGCGCGAGATATGAAGTAGATACAGCCACTGTGACCGCGGCATTTCCCTGTTCTCGCTTCTCCGCATCTTTGCCTGTCGAATGAAGCTCATCAGGTAACGAAAGAATTCATGGAACAGGTCAAAACGCCGGGAATAAATCTGCCACGATTCAGTTCATAAGTGTGGGGAAGGTGGAGCAAACATGGAAAATCCAGTGAACAATGTCAAGCGTCCAGTTGATCGCCGTTCTTTTATGAAAACAGGTCTTCTGGCAGGGGGCGCAGCTACGGTAGGCGTCGGTTTGTTAGCAAACGGAACTTTAGCACGTGCACAGGAACGAGTAGCAGACGGAAGTCTCGATGCGGGTGATGTTGCCATCCTCCGGTTTCTGGCTGCAGCAGAACTCATCGAGTCGGATCTTTGGACACAGTATGCAGAGTTGGGCGGCCTCACTTCGGGAGTTCCGCTGGAGATAGACCCGAATCAACCGTTGAACAGCTATCAGGCTGCTCTCCAGAACCTCGACGGCGATGCCACGCAATACATCACCAGCAACACCCTCGACGAAATCAGCCATGCCACCTTCCTCAACGGATATCTGGAGTCCAAAGGCGCGGAGCCGGTCAACTTCGACGAGTTCCTCACGCTCCAGGGAAGCCAGGCGGCGGGAGCGCAAAACATCGGGCGCCTCACAAACCTCATGCACCTTAACGTCGACACCAGCTGGTACACCCGCTATCGCAGTGCGACCAACCCCGACTTCGGTGCGACTTTTCCTCAAGCAGTCAAAATCACCGATCGCACCGCCATTCCCATCGACAATGCCGATCTTAACGGCTCTGCCGACCACATCCAGGTCATCGCGAATACAGCGGCCTTTCACTTTGGGTACATTGAGCAGGGCGGATCGAGTCTTTACGCTGCAATGAATCAGAAAGCAAAGCATCCCGAAGTAGTTCGAATCACCCTGGGCATCGGTGGGGACGAGGTAGCTCATTTTCTGGAATGGGTCGATTTCGCAGGCAATGCGGTTCAAGCGCCTGTAGCGCCGGTCACAGATAATGGGTTGACGTTTCCCGATTTCTTCGCCAACCCGCCGCTGAAACCGGGCAGCCTGGTTCAGCCAAGTCTGATCTTCCCTGTCCCTTGCGAATTCATCAGCCCCAAACTCCCCAAATGCGCTGTCATTCGGCCACTCAGCGACAAATTCGGTGGCGCAGTCGCGACGATTGCCAGCTTCACTGCCGATGGGCTCTTCATCGGTCAAAGTAAGAAATTCCTCAACACACTGCATGAGCTCGCTGTCGCAGCAGATACGGCCACCCGCTAGTTGCCGGAATCCCTAAACCCTAGAAGATGTTTTATTAGGAATCGGGGACCTTGCTTGTTTAGGAGGTCCCATTCTGTCAACCCGGCTGTGCGGCGGTCTTGATTCAAAGCGACCTTCTGCCAGCCATACAGCAGGTTACCGATATCATAATCCAGTTCTATAGGTCAGAGAATTCCAACATACACTCGTTGCCTAATGCATCACAGCGCCCGGTCAAGGGCCAGCAGCCGAAGAGACTTGATCGCTGACTTATCCCTTCTTAATCGTCACTATGGCGCGTCGAAATGGTAACTCAACAGAGAGCGCTGCGTGCCGCGTGGTCGATTGACCAGTTGGCACGCATGTATTCCACTTATTCCTTACCGCAGTAGGCTTCACAACAACGCTCAAGCTTCAACAGTCATTCTTGGACAGAGCGATCCTTCGGATCTGGTAGCTCGTAGATGCCTTCACAGGGATTTCAGGAAAGTCAGCAACGCCTCTTTTTCCTCGGGCCTCAATTCCCTAAAGCGTCTTGCCGGCTCGTGTGCTTCTCCACGATGGCGCGAGATCGCGTCTGTAAGTGACAGCGATCCCAGGTCGTGCATGAAGCGCGCCTTTGTGCGTAAACCCCACAGTGGCGCGGTTCTCAACTTGTTCGCCGTGTCTTGCGGACCAACCTGGACGATCCCATCTCCAGTGCCCACATCATGCAGCAGAAACTCGCTAAAGGGGTGGATGATCTTATCGCCGAGAGCCTCTGGAACAGTAAACATACCTCCATCGATGACTGTTCCGGGAGGAGCTGTGGTGATCGATTCTACGTGGCAGGTATTGCAACCGAGCTGTCGGAAATGCTCTTGGCCTCTTAAGGCTGCAGGGGTTGCGGCAAGGGCAGTGTCTCGCGGTGGAACCATAGTGCCGCGTATGAACTGAGCAAAGTGATCGATATCAGCCAAGCCAAGGTCGTCTGGCTGGTCGTTAATGCCCGTCGTCGTGTTAAGGACTAGAGTAACCTCCGTGGGGCGTAGCCGGTTAGTAATCCCCATCTCATTGAGATAGGCATCGGCAATAAAGGAGAGCAAGCTGCTGTGTTGGTCTTTCCAGCCAAAGCGTCCTACGCGGGTCTGTCCAGGAGCTTCGAAAATCGGCGCCTGCACAACCTCCCCATGAATCCTGCCTTCGCTCAGTTCCGCTTGTTCTTCGGCGATTGCGATCAGAGTCTGATCGTCGATGGCTTCCACAAATCCGTCACCCAGGGTATTGAGGGTGGCACGCAAAGTACGAATGTTTTCAGTCACCGGAATGCGTTCCTGGGCTTCGGGACCGATAGCGCGATCGTTGACGATAGATCTGCCGGTGATGGTGTTCTTTCCATCGTTGATGAAGATCGTCGGATTGACGAAATTGCCATTTGCGTCATTGTGGCCGACCCGGAGTTCAGTGAACTGACCGGCCGCACCGCTATTGGGATTCTGGTGGCAGCTTACGCAGGCAGTTGCGTTGTACACAGGGCCTAGTCCAGTTTCCACTGAATGGTTTTCTTCATAGACCTGCTGATCCAAAGCGAATGTGTCGCCGGCTGGCTCGACAATGCCGTTGCTGATGCTGTGTTGTCCGTTGAAACTTGGAGTGTTGAATCCGGCTGGCGCTTCCGTAGCCGACTTCGCTGCGACTCTAACGAGCCCCGTACCTAACGCGATTGATGTCGCGAGAAGGCAAGAACAAAGGAGAACCTTACTACCAGGGGATATGAGCATGAACGTTCCTCCAAAAAACGCCGCAGTCTATGCGGGTGCGGGACATAACCTGACTGATCCGTTCATCTCAAATCTGGAAAGCAGTGACCTAACGTTCGAGAGCCGCGGCCTGAAGTCAGTAGTCCTGTACTGGTAGGAACTGGTTTTCCCAAAGAATATTCCCACAGCGGATAAGAAAATTCTTACGCTTGAAGGGAACAAAATCCTACACGGGCGGTTTTCAGCGGGGATTAAAAAATGTGTTTTGAGTTTAGATGAGCTGGACAAAGAGCGCCGGGCTTTTTGGCGTGCCCGACAACAGCATTAAGAATCAGTTCAGCTTCCTCGGCGTGTTGCCCAGATAAATCTGGCAACGGCTCTATCCCATCACCGTTCGATTGACTACTCCCATGAGTTGCGTGGCGGCTTGTCATAGATCTCTGCTGATTGCTGCTCTGACCGAGACAACATAAACCAGCCGGCGAAGAGGGGCACTCTTCGTCGGCTAGTATGGTTGCGTATTGCGTTGAATTAGAACTGCGCCTTGAGAGCGAACTGATATTCCCGCGGAGTGTAGTTCGGATCGGTCTGCGAGATGCCTCCGAAGGCTGGGTTTCCGAAGCTTGCTCCGCTACTGCCATTTCCGATATAGAAGTTCGGCGTGTTCGAGATGTTGAAGCTCTCTGCGCGGAACTGCACCTTTACACCTTCCTTGACAGCAAAGTCCTTGAAGATGGAGAGGTCGACATGGCGGAAGTCGGGTCCGAATTGCGAGTTGCGTCGGGTGTTTCCAATCGTTCCGAGTGACTGAGGAGCGAAAGCTGTCGGATCGAAGAATTCAGCCAGACTCTTATTGCTTATGTGAGGATTCTTGATCTGGTTGGGGCGATCCTGCCCTCCGCTGTTAAGTGGGGTGGCGCGATTGTTATAGCCATGTTGTTCACCATCGCTTTCTACAGGGTTGTCGGCACCGCTGCCGGTTTCGGTGATGGTGAACGGTTTACCGCTCTGCCACGCCGAGATAGCATTGACTTGCCATCCGGAGAGAGTAAACTTCTTGGCGCCAGCGAAGTTCTTTCCGTACTGCAGCTGATAGTTAAGGGAGAGAGCGAAGCGGTTTTGAATGTCGTTTTCCGCAATGCCGTACTCTACCTGGCGGATGTGGTTCGGATCGGCATTGCTCCAGCCCTGGTTGCCGCCTTGCTGAGAGAAGCCAGTGATGTCGCTCAACCCCTTGCCCCACGTGTAGTTCGCATCGAATGCCAGGCCCTTGGAAAGGCGGCGCTGGAAGGATGTTTGCAATGCGTTGTAGTTCGAAACGCCTTCGCTTTGGATGTAGCTCACCCCAGCCAGATTGGGCAACTGATTATTGAGCGGACGAGCCGACCCGCCGGGATTGGTGATGGGATTGAACGGAGCAGGCTGGTTGATGTTGTTGATGGATTCCGGCAGATGCTGGCCGATGTTACCGACGTAGCCAACCGTGACAACGTTTGCGCCCCACTGTCGTTCAATCTGCAGATTGAACTGCTGAATGAGAGCCGACCTGAATTTGGGAGCTTCGGCTACGAACGACAGAGCGGGGATATTCGCCAGACTAGAGATTTCTGGCGCCGAGGGAACAGGCAGTCCCTGATCAAAGGCCGTTGGCGCGCCTGCCACAGTTGCGCAGCTTGGGTTTTGCGAAGCAGGATTGATTCCCTGATTTTGTTCAATCTGAATTGCCAGGCTGGACTGACAGTTAGGACTGAACACGGAGGTAAATGGAGCATTCTTCAGGTCGGCATTGGACGTATAGTTGCCGGGGAAGAAGCTTAATCCGTAGCCTCCGCGCAGCACGGTGGTTGGCGTCAGCGAGTACGAGAAGCCGACCCGTGGAGCGAAGTTGGAATAGTCAGTCGGAATGTTTACATGTCCGTCCACTCCATTCACTCCTGCAACCTTGAGTGCGGCCGTGACGGTCTCTGTCGTGGACAACAGCGCCTGCGGAAAATCGAAGTTCGATATTCGGTTATGTGCTTCCGTGAAGGGAGTAAAGACGTCGTAGCGGAACCCTGCCAGCACCGTCAGTTTCGAATTGACCTTCCAGCTATCTTGCACGAAGCCGCTCGGCTCGTAGCTGCGGTAATCGGGCGGGTTCAGGTTGAAGTTACGGGTATTGTTTTGAAAGGCGCCTACCAATGTCGATGCAAGCTGGTTGTCCTGCTGGGTCGTCAGATTGGGATTGGCATCGGTTACAAGACCAAAGCCGTATGCGCCAGCTGCGGAGGCGCTCTGCACGTTTCGGGCCTGCCTACGCAGGAAGCTTCCGCCGGCCTTGATGTTGTGATTGCCCTTCGTCCAGCTGATCGTACCGGTGTACTGGAATGTGTTGTCGATATCCTGAAGGGGCACAAACGCGCCATCGCCAAGATCGGAGAAGGGACCCACAGAGACCGGGGTCAGGGAATTGGCAAACGGACTGAAGGAGGTTTGGATCGCGGGGAAGCCGACCGTCGCATCCGCGACGGCGCCAAAGTTGAGTGGGAGAGAGAGGTTGTTGATACGAGTGAAAGCGGCCCTCAAGTCAAGCAGGAGGCTTTGGGAAAAGATGTGTGTGTAACCCAGGGCATACTGCTGGGCCACATCAGTTGCGGGACCGTCAAAGTCAAACCGGCCTCCGCTAATCTGGAGACCATTCACTGTTCCCAAGCCCGGCGGTGTGAAAGTGGCAACATTGTTGTAAGCAAAACGTGCGAAGAGCAGGTTCTGGTCATTGAGTTTATGGTCAACCCGAGCGTCGTAGGTGTTGCTGAACTGCGTCTTGTTTGGGCTGATCGTGAAGTTATTTGCCAGTTGGCCTGCGGCGCCGGTGTTCGGTGCCGGAAACAGCCTCAGGTAGTTCAATGCGATGGGATCAATGGGGAGACCTGCTGTGCCATTGGCTGCCGACAGCAGCGCCTGCGGGCTGCCGCCACCGATGCTGTTGATATCGTTGTATTCCGTTAAGGTAGGCACGGTTTTGATGTACGTAACGCCCGAAACCACCCGCAATCCTTCATAGTCGAAGTAGAAGAAGGTCTTGTCTTTGACAATCGGCCCACCGATGCTGCCGCCGTACTCGTTCTGGCGCAGTTCGGGCTTGGCTCCAGTCGTCTGGAAGACATTGCGGCCGTCAAAGATATCGTTGCGGAAGAACTCGTAGGCGCTTCCATGGAATTGATTCGTTCCCGAGCGCGTGACAATGTTCATCACCCCACCCGCCGTGCGGCCAGCCTCTGGGGCATAGCTGTTGGTCTGAACCGTGATCTCTTGAATACCTTCAACGTTTGGCTTGACCCCAATCGACCCGATAATACGTTCGTTGTCGTCAATTCCGTCGACCACCCAGTTGTTGAGCGTATCGTCCTGTCCGTTGACCGAGATGCCGGCAGCGTTGGTGCGCCGGTCGTCGGGCCGGCCACCGCTGCTAAGTCCGTTGCCGGGCCCTTCGTTGGCACCGGGAACAAGCTGCACAAGCTGAACGAAGTTACGACCGTTCAGAGGGAGATCCTGGACTGCCATTGCGGTCACGGTCGAACTCACGGTAGCGCTGTCGGCCTGCAAGAGCGGTGTGCCTGCAGTGACTTCGACCACGGTGGACGCGGAGCCCAGTTGCAGGTGTACATCTGCTCGTGCCCGGTCGCCTGCTTCTACGGCCAAGTCCTTGGTGATCGATACTTGGAAACCATCAGCTTTGACGGTGACGGAGTAGTGTCCGACAGGCAGAAGAGTGAAGCTATAGTCGCCGGAGCCATTGGACTGCCCGGTACGTTGCTCGTTGGTCTCTAGATTGATAAGAGTTACGTTGGCATTGGGAATGACCGCGCCTGTTCCATCCGTGACCGTTCCGAGAATATCGGCTGTGGTTAGCTGTGCCAAGGCTACCGAAGCAAGCGATAGTAGCAAGGTAAGAATCAGTATTGAGGTCCTAAATCGCTGAGAAAAGAGTCGACGGCACTGGCCATGGCCGCTTACTGCTGTTTTCATAGGAATGTTCATCGTGTTTTTCACCCTTTTTATACGGTTTGGTTGAAAGTCTTCGTGGATAGGCGCTTCCGTGCAGCGTCCATGTGTCAAGCCGCCAATGAGGGATCGCCCACAGGCGGACCGATTTGTGCCGGCTCTTGCCAGTCCGATCATCAACATCTTCTTTGGATCGAGACTGCCCTGCCGCCATACACAATCTGCCTGCGACTTGTTGTTACGCATGTCCGAGTTGGCGCCAGACATGGACAGCCTTGAAGGATCCCGAGCCGAGGCCTTGCGCCCGTCGCTAGTGATCTCGTTCTCGGACATGGAGGTACAGGGCTGTTTCATTTATGGGTCCAACAAGGAAGTAAACTGAGCAGGACATAATTTATTTCCAAAGACGACGAGTTGATGGACGGAAACTAGCTCGCAATCGGAACCACTTGTTCGTGTTACGAAAGTTGAATGGAAGCATCGCTGCGAACTTACATGCCGCCTATGCGTCGCGAGTGTTGGCTCTCTCAGGGGCGGAAGTCTCTGGCGGTCGCGCGATTGTACTTTGATTCAGGAGGCCAGAGATGGACCGGAGGACGTCAACCTATGCACTGTGACCTGGGAGTCTTATGAGGAACGGCGTCCGGTCAGGGCGTTGACAAATGGCTTCTGAAGGCTGCGCCGCTCAAGCGCGTAGAGCACGAGCCGCTTCCCATAAGGCATCCGAATCCCCACTCACCGGAGTGAGTGTCACAACCTTGGATGAATGCGGGTCGACCCGGCGTGCTGATTTGCGGTGAATCGAAACCACAGCGGCCTCCGGTGCAGCTCGTACTTCGGCGATTGGGTTGGCGTAGCTGAAACGCACAAGTACATCGTTGGTGGTGTCCTCTATTCGAACTCCTGGTCTGTGCAATCCTCGGACTGCCCTCGCGGCGAGCATGGCAAGGAGATAGCGATTGGAGACATGGAGCATCGCTTCAAAAATTAAATCAGATCGCATCGAATCCTCCGGATGAAGTGAATGTAGTTACCAGTACGTTGAAAGACCGAAAGTCATCCCCTCGACGCCGTTCATCAACTCACACATCTCCGGCTTCTGATAGGTGACAACGTTAAAGAAGTTCCCGGTCAGACAAGCCACAGAAAGGGCCGGATCGGAAGTGGCAAATCTCACAACATCAGCTCCAGTGAACACTGCGCATCATCCTTACTGGCCCGCGCCGCGAAATTGGACCTGCAGAGATGTGCGGGTGCGGTCCATGAGGACCGGCAAACGGTATCGTAATATTGAATTGTGTGCCCTTAGGGCATGTTCCGTCGAAGTAGATATTCCCACCATGTTCCTCGACAATCTTCTTCGCAATGGCGAGTCCGAGTCCGCTCCCATTCGTTTTTCCATAGGTGACGAAAGGTTGAAAGACAGACTGCCGAATCGCTGCCGGGATACCAGGTCCGTTGTCCCAGACTCCGATTTGCAGGCGGGCTCTGCTTCCCGCAGTTGTGACGACTATCTGCCCCGATTCAGGCGAAACTGCCTCGCAAGCATTCAAGACCAGGTTGGCGACCACCCGTTCAAAGGTGCTGGAATCGAACCACCCCATGGCGAGGCCCTGATGATGATGAGTGATGCTGATTCGGCGAAACTCCTGCCTCACGCTCATCATGCGGATCGCGCGCCCTACGGTCTCAACGATATTTCGCCTGGCAGGCCGTAGAGTGTCCGGGTCCTGGGCGCAAGCTACCAGCGACGACACCATCTCATTCATCCGGTCGACCGCCAAGCGGATCTCCTGGTAGAGTTCGTCTCTTTCCTCTTCACTTAACTTCGATTGTGCGAGGAATTCTGCGTTGGCGAGTATGGCAGCCAGAGGAAGACGGAGATCGTGGGAAATAAGCGCGACACTCCTGCTAAAGGCAGAAAGCGGCTCCCGGAATGGATGTTTTACTTGTCCGCTCTGGAAAGTTCCAGCCGGCGACAACCGCTCCTTAGGCAAAGCTTGCTCCATCATTGCAATCCCTTCCAGCGCGTGCAGAAGCCGGAAACTCGGAGGGAGGAACCTCTTCGGATTCGGGCTTGGACATGCGCTCCTTTGTGATGCCGGTTTGGTTAGGCCCCGTTCTTGATCTCTTCGGCCATAAAACGGGTGAATGCGCAAAATTCCAAAACTGCGATTGCGCAGTTCATTCGAGAATGGATGCCCGCGTCGACAAACAAATCGTCTACCTGTGCGAGGCACGATGAAAGCTGATTGAGCAAAGCATGCACATCACCGCCGTCGTTCCCTCCTTTCCGGTTAATGCAGAGGCACGGATTGGTGACAGTGATCTATTTCCGCGGGTCGAAGCGCCTCTCGAACTGCCTTGCGCGCTCTGGCTAGTCGAGACATGACCGTGCCTATTGGAATCTCCAGGATTTCCGCGATCTCTTTATAGGCAAGGTCTTCCACATCGCACAATAAAATCACTTCACGAGATCTCAACGGCAGTTGCTCAATTGCGTCTCGGATGGCAGCGATGTTGGACCTCTCGATCAAAAGCGATTCGGGACTGATGCATTGGGCGCGCGACAAGGGAAGTTCCTCCTCGTTCTTCAATTCGACAGTCATTCGCCGTTCCAGCGTCGAACGGGAACTGAGGAAGTTGTTCCTGAGAATTCGAAGTATCCACGCCCGGAAGTTGGTGCCGGACTGGAACGAAGCGAAATTCCGAAGGCCTTTCAGATATGTTTCCTGTACGAGGTCCTCGGCTTCGTCCTCGTTTCGCACCAGCCAGCGCGCCATGTTGTAAACGGAACTCACGAGAGGCATCGCCAATTCCTCAAACTCCGACACCGCCTGGCGCTCGCGCGATCTCGCTGTCCTCCATGGAGTCACCCTCACGCGGTCGAATCCGATTCGTCTCATTTGCTCCTCCCGAATCACGTTGAGTCCGGCGTGAAATCCAATCTGGGGCGCACCGGCTCGCCTGGTCAATGTACCGCAACTTTTTTTCAGCTATCCGCGTTCTATCCAACTAAGTAACCCAGATTGATTGGCTTAGGAGGTAACCTATCCTTAGCGCCGTGCCACCGCGCGGAAATGCTAGAATGCGCGCGAGGTCCTGGCATGGTATGGAGCTGTCGCGACGCACGTCCGGAGCGAGGTTTGGAACCTTTGAGGTTTCGTTCGACTCGGGCGAAATGCGGCGGGCGGGCCTAAAGATCCGAGTTCAGCAGCAACCGTTGAAGTTGCTGCAGATCCTGCTTGAGCATCCGGGAGAAGTCATTACCAGGGAGCATCTGCGCAGCCGGCTGTGGGCCAACGAAAGCTTTGGCGACTTCGATCAGGCGGTCAACATCGCGGTTGGCAAGCTCCGCGGCGCCCTCGGAGATTCAGCTGACAATCCCCTCTATATCGAGACGCTTCCAAAGCGTGGCTACCGGTTTATCGCCGAGGTGTCAATTATCGATTCTGACGGTCAGGCCGGCGGCCTTGCAGCCCGGACCCCGGAATCCACAACCCAAACATCTGCTTCCATCGATCTGAATCTTGCCACGCCGACCGCGCTCCGGGTTCCAGCAATGACGGATGCTCCTAATGGGAGATGGTGGACGTCGCGTCCCCTCAAATTTGCTGCGATGCCCGCCTTGGGGCTGTCGATTCTGGCAGTAATGGCCGCTTTCTACTGGACCCATCGGCCCACGGGCATCCGATCACTGGCCGTGTTACCCCTACAGAACTTTTCCGACGATGCTTCGCAGGACTATTTTGCCGACGGCATGACTGACGAGTTGATTACGGATCTGGCACAGATCAAGGCCCTGCGGGTGGTCTCCCGAACTTCGGTGATGATGTACAAAGGAACCCGCAAGCCGCTCTCGGAGATCGCGCGAGAGTTGAACGTGGACGCCGTCGTGGAAGGCTCGGTTTTGCGCTCCGGCGACCAGGTGCGGATCACAGCACAATTGATCCAGGTGCCCGCCGACAGACACCTTTGGGCGGATAGTTATCAGGGAAGCATTCGCGACACGTTGGCCGTCCAGAATCGTGTAGCGCGTGCCATTGCTGAAGAGATCCGAATCGAAGTCACCCCGCGAGAGCAGGCGGCGCTCAAGAGCGCGAAGACAATCGACCCTGAAGCCTACGAAGCGTATCTCAAGGGGCGTTACTTTTGGAACAAACGAACAGGTGACGGATTGAAGAAGGCCGTCGAATACTTCAGCCAGGCCATTGCCAGGGATCCTAACTATGCGGCGGCCTATAGCGGTCTGGCGGACACTTACGCTCTCTTGGGAGACTGGCAATATACCGTGATGACCCCTAAAGACGCAATGCCCAGAGCTCTCTCCGCGGCGAGGAGAGCCTTGGAACTGGACGAAAGCCTTGGCGAAGCACACGCTTCGCTTGCCTTTTGCCTGGAGGGATTCAATTGGGATTTTGCAACTGCCGACAAAGAATTTCGGCGAGCGATAGAGCTCAGTCCCGGTTATGTAACCGCTCACCATTGGTATGCATGGCACTTGAGCCTAATTGGGCGGAACAGCGAAGCGATCGCAGAAATGAAGAAGGCCAAAGATCTGGATCCAGTTTCCCCAGTGGTAAATGCCGATCTAGCGGAGCTTCTTCTGATTGCGCAACTTCCAGACGAATCGATGCAGCAAAGCCGCAAGACCATCGAGATGAATCCCGGTTTTGCCTTTGCGCACAATCAGTTGGCCCAGGCATATATACAAAAACAAATGTTTGGCGAGGCGATTGCGGAACTACAAGAGGCGATCAGGCTAGCCGGAGACAACCCAATTTTTGTCGCCAATCTTGCCCGTGCCTATGTGGGATTGAATCGGAAAGCAGAGGCGGCAGGACTACTCAATAACTTGAAGAATCGCTCGGCTCCGACTGCTCCATTTTTCGCGGAAATAGCCATGATCTATACAGCGCTCGGTGACAAGGATCAAGCCATGGAATGGCTCGAGAAAGGCTATGAAGAGCGGTTCAACCCAGGGGTCCTCGAACGCCCATGCTTTGACGCGCTACGCTCCGATCCGCGTTTTCAGGATCTTGCGCACCGCGTCGGTCTTCCGTCAAAGGATGAGAACTCCAACGTGGTTTCGGCTCGTTAAATCCCAGGCGAGCTTGTTCCTTTAGATCCCAGATCCCGAACGGTTCAACTACGAGCCCTCTCGACTCAACCTGCTTCCGCACCCCGACTATCCGCTCCAGGCCGAATCGCTTTTTCATCGACAAGACTTTGAGGAGCGGAGTGTCGGCTACGCATTGGCATTTGATGTCGCTTCTGCATGAGGTTCATATAAAAGAGTCCATCGATCTACTCGCTTCCGCCTGAAGAAGAAACGCTGTTGCGTAACTTCGCGGTGGCTTCCGTGATTTCCGAAGGAGAAACGCGGATGTGATAGACGTCAAATGTCGTTTGAATCGTGCTGAGAAATTTCTGCTGCCCAGCTTGCTGGAAACTTACCTTGGGCTGATCGCTAGAAGCACTTTCGCTCACATGATAGGCCACAAACACACTGGTACCATTGTCTCTGCTAGTAAGTATCAATGGCCCGGAGTTATCACTCGACAAGCGACGCACCATGTAGGTGCCCGCGGGGAGTGTCTTTCCATCGACCACAAACTCGAAAGGGAGTTTTACAATGATGCCTTCTTGACTTGTAGCCTTGGCTATCCCGCTGAGCCCAAGAACAAAAACGACCGCGACCAGAATCCTTGCATACTTCTTCATAACTTCTCCTCTGAACGTTTGAGTTTTCGTTGCTGATCGATGCGCCTGTCGGAGTTTAACTCTCCAAGAGTGGAGCTAAGCATCCTAAGCATACGTTTCAACAATCATTCTCATATCGTCACCTAGTAGAACTTAGTTAGGAGATTTTTATTCCAACGTGCTGAGTCAGCGCTACAGGAGACAGTTCTGGCGCTTCCGCATGATATGCAAGCCGGAACGCTCTCACGAAAGCTTGCTGAACGAGACTGCGACCAGCATCTCCTTACCATGGCAGCGGATACGATCTCAAAGCGTATGGAGATTCACATACCAATCATTCAGAACGCAGGGAATAAACGCGCTCCCAGTCAGTTTTCACCTTGTAGCCATATCAGAAGTTCCTTTCAGCAGGAGGTTCAACCATGCGTTCTGAGCCAGCGCAAATCGGCGGCCGGCGGCTGCCTGTCTCCTTGCACCTGTTTGCCTATCTCTTTCCGATTGTGTGTTTCACGGCTGGCGCAGGGACAGTACAGGCCTGGGTACCCCCTGTCGCCACCACAACCACGCTCGCAGTCTCCACCAGCGGAAACTCTGTGACCACGGTGACCTCAGGAAGCGTGATCACGCTGACCGCGACGGTAACCGCGGGCGCCACTCCGGTGGCCTTGGGACAGATCAACTTCTGCGATGCGACGGCCAAGTTCTGCACCGACATCCATCTGTTGGGCACGGCGCAGTTGACCGCCAACGGTACGGCGACGCTGAAATTCCGTCCTGGGGTTGGGAGTCACAGCTACAAGGCGGTTCTTGCCGAGCCGGCCGGCCTTGGGCCCAGTGCTTCGACCGTATCGTCGCTCACAGTGACGGCGTCGCAAGGGACGGGGCAACTGGCCACAACGACGTACCTCGAAGCCAGCGGGGTCCCAAACATCTTCTCATTGACGGCGACGGTGCCGGGCAACGGAAATACTTTGCCGACGGGCATGGTCTCGTTTGTGGATGCAAGCAACGGAAACGCAGTACTGGGGACGGCGGCGTTGACGAGTGAAACGGGCGCCAGCTTCGCGGGTTCCTCACTTTTGCCTGTCACCTCACAGAACACCGGTAACACTGTCTTGACCGCTGACTTCAATGGCGACGGAATCCCGGACCTGGTCATACTCGGAAACGACGCCATCTCCGTGCTCCTGGGCAACGGGGACGGCACATTCACAGCAGCGCCCAGCCCTTCGAATGACTTGCCGGGAGCCATTGCGGTGGGAGATTTCAACGGAGATGGCATTCCCGATCTGGCCGTGACGCCTGCCTTCGATGAGGGCACTACTGAGGTGCTTTTGGGAAACGGGGATGGAACCTTCACCAACGCGAGTGGGAGCTTTGGGAACGGCAACGGTACGGTTACATCCAATTCGATCGCTGCAGCAGACTTCAACGGAGACGGCAAGCTGGATCTAGTCGAGGCTTGCACCAGCGTCGATGAGCAGCCATGCAACTTACTCCTGATTCTGTCCGGCAACGGAGACGGAACCTTTACGCAGTTCTGCATGACCCCCTTGGCGTTCGCCGGTTCCCAATCGATGGCCGTGGGCGACTTCAATGGAGATGGCCAACCCGACGTGGCGGTGATAAACTCCGGCGCGAATGGCGTGAACGTCTTCCTGAATGGAGGGGGCTGTCTTTCTGTCGTGTATGCAATACCGGCAACGGGCCTCGGCCCCTCATCGATTGCCGCGGCAGACTTCAACGGAGACGGCAAGCTGGATTTAGCCGTGGCCAACTCCGGCAGCAACAATGTGACGATTCTGCTGGGCAACGGCGATGGAACCTTTACGGCTGCAGTAAGCCCGGCAACGGGTATGGCGCCCAATTCGCTTGCGGTCGGGGATTTCAACGGAGACGGCGTTCCCGACCTGGCGGTAGCCAACGCCGGCAGCAGCAACGTGACGATTCTACTGGGCAACGGCGATGGAACTTTTACCGCTGCCACCAGCCCCGCGGCGGACACCGGCTCTACATCAGTCACCTTAGCAGACTTCAATGGAGACGGCAGGGAAGATCTTGTTGTCGCCAATTCCGCAGATAGCTCAGCAACTGCGCTTTTGGCAGAGACAGCGCTGACAATTGCAACGGTGAACAATATTTCCCCCGTAGGCGTAGGCACACATCTCGTCAAAGCGACCTATTCCGGCGACGTCAACTATGCTGGCAGTACCTCCGCCGAGGCGCCCCTAACTGTCGTGCCGCCGGGCCTCACGCTGAGTGGTACTCCAGTTTCAGTCGTGGCTGGCGCCACCGGGACTTCGACTCTCACGATTACCCCCACGAACGGCTTTTCCGGAACTGTGACCCTGGAATGCAACTTCAGCTATGTGGGCGGCGCAAACGATGTGCCCACCTGCTCGTCCACGGTGACTATCTCGGGGAATGCGCCAACAACCATAACGCTCAGTATCCAG
>Ga0182024_10001901_pt1 | contig 52720 bp, 60 predicted proteins | sample P32metaG_FD_120480 | JGI IMG/M metagenome (GOLD analysis project Ga0182024, IMG submission 120480) | Permafrost microbial communities from Stordalen Mire, Sweden - P3-2 metaG (Illumina Assembly) | ecosystem: Environmental > Terrestrial > Soil > Wetlands > Permafrost | place: Sweden: Stordalen... | reverse complement strand
GCGGCCAAACGCTGGCAAAGCGGGCGCTCGAAATCGCCGCCGCCGGCGGCCACAACGTCGTCCTGGTCGGGCCGCCGGGCTGCGGCAAGACGATGCTCGCGCGACGCGTGCCGTCGATTCTGCCCGCGATGACGATCCCCGAAGCGCTCGATGTGACGAAAGTCTACAGCATCGCTGGGCTGCTCGGCTCGTCGGCGCGCGTCGTCAGCGTACGGCCGTTTCGCGCGCCGCATCACACCGCGAGCCGCGTGTCGCTGGTCGGCGGCGGCGCCCAGCCGCGACCAGGCGAGATCTCGCTGGCGCAGCATGGGGTGCTGTATCTGGACGAACTGGCCGAGTTCTCGCGCGCGACGCTGGAGGTGCTGCGTCAACCGCTCGAAGAGGGAACGGTGACGATCGCGCGCGCCGCCGGAACGCATACGTTTCCGGCGCGGTTCACGCTGGTCGCGTCGATGAACCCGTGTCCCTGCGGCTTTCGCGGCGTTCGGGGCTCGGACTGCCGCTGCGACGACGCCGTCGTGCAGCGCTATCTCGGCAAACTGTCAGGACCGCTGCTCGATCGAATCGACCTGCACGTCACCGTCTCACGCGTATCGTTCGACGAACTCGTGCAGCGCGGCGTCAGCGACTCATCCGCGACGATTCGCGCCCGCGTCGAAGCCGCCCGCAGCGTGCAGAAACGGCGCTTCGGCGAAGGTGCAGTCGGGACCAATGCCGCGATTGGAGCCGCCGACGTACGCCGCTTCTGCGAGCTCGACGGCGATGCACTGGCGCTGCTCGAAGGCGCCGTTGCACGCGGCACACTGAGCGCACGCGCCTTCGACCGCATCGCGCGGGTCGCGCGCACGATCGCGGATCTCGCGCAAAGCCCGCGCATTGCGCGCGCCCACGTCGCCGAAGCGCTGGTCTATCGCGCGAACGCCGGCCGCAACGCGGCTTAGCAGTGGGGACCTGGCCTCGTTGTAGGTCCGGGAGCGTCAGGCGGGGTCCGGACGTACGTTTGGATCATCAGCGCTCGCTAAGGTGCGCAGGAGTTCAATCGCCCTGCAGGACAAGCGTCGGGGATCAGCACTGGCTTACGATACCCGTCGCCGTAGGCCGTGGGAATGGGGGGCGGGGTAGGGATGCCCCCCATGGCGCGCTTTGTCGGCCGGCGATACCGTCTCGATAGCCCTCCACCCGAGGGCTGCGCGCGGGTCTGCGCTTGTCCGACACGATCCGCCGTCCAGAGGTAGTTCGCTTTGCCCCTACGTCATTGCCGAACGGAGACGAACATGCACGTTGACGAAGGTCGCGCCATGCAGGCATCGCGCCGGCCCATACGGTCGAGGCCTTTGGCCGTGTCCGCGGCGGCGGTTCTCGCCGCGGCACTCTTCTCCGCGTGCGGCGACAAGGCGGCGGTGTATCGCCCCACGTCGTCAGCGGCCAGCCTGCCGGCATCGATCGCGATGGGTTGCATCTTTCCGAGCACGTCGGCGCAGACGGTGCCCTTGCCGTCCGCCGGCGGTGTGAGCGGCACGATCTCGATGGGGGCGTTCGCCTCCGCTTCCGCGACGTGTTTGCCGGTCACTCTCGCGACCGGGGGCGATGCGACGCTGCAGCCGGCCTCGATTCGTCGCGCGCAGGCCGCGACGACCCTTCCGCCGCCGTTGCTCCAAATACAGCTGACGAATACCTACACCGGGTTTGCTACGTGGTCAACCGTGGTGCTTCAGATGCCGGCGGGGACACCCGCCGGTACGTATCCAGCGACGATCGTGACGAGCGGTCAGGAGATCATTTCGCAGACCACCAACTTCACGATCACGGTCATCGCCTCTGGTTACGCGACCGTCAGCGGCGGCACGTTCTCGAATGGCATCGGGAGCTGGAGCAGCGGCACGGTGATCTTACTGACGGTGTATCCGGTGGGCACCGTGCTGCCAACGCCGAGTCCGACGCCTACGGCGACCGCCTCGCCTTCCGGATCGTCATCGCCATCGGCATCGCCATCGGCGTCGCCATCGGCATCGCCATCGGCATCGCCATCGGCATCGGCATCGCCATCGCCATCGCCATCGCCAACGCCAAGCCCGACACCGTCATCTTCGCCGACACCGACCGTCACTTCGACGCCGGTCTCGACCCCGACCCCAACGCCGTCCGCGACACCGACGTACACGCTTTCGATTCTTCCCGCCGGGTGTCAAAACGGCGGGAGCGCGGGGGGCGAGTTTACGTACACGGCGGGCGCAACCGGTCCGCTGCCGGTCGGCGCAACCGGCTACGGCTACGGATGGGAATTTCTGACACTTGCACCACCGGCGGGGTGGTCGGTCACCGTGCCGGGCGTGGGTTCGACAACCTCCCCGAACACGCAAGTGATCGGATCGTCGTCCTCGGCGGGGGTCATCTTTCCGGCCTTCGGTACGACCGGCTTAGTCGGCGATGAAGCCACGGTGTTCGCGGAACTCTACATCGACTATAACGGCGTGTTCGTCCCGATCATCGTCCCCCCGGGCATCGTCACACCGGTCTACAGCAACGGCTCAGTGATCGCGGCCGGATTGACAACGTGTGCGACCTTGGGGCTGGCGGAGCGCAAGCACCCAGGCCCCGTCATGCGGCGTCAGCGGTAACGCCTAGCGTTCGCAAGCAAAAGACCCGAACGTTTCCATTCGGGTCTTTTGCTTTTTCTCTCTCCGCGTTGCAGCTTGAACGGCTATCTGTCGAGCATTTTCGGAGCCTGGGTCACATGAAGTCGCAGAATCGGCTAATCAAGCAGCTTAGAATCGGGCGCCTAAGCAATAACAACGCGGTCAACGTGCCGGTCGGCGTCAGCGCGCTGGCGAGCGGCTCGGGCGCGACGGTCACGACCTACGGTAAGGCGCAGTACGACCAGTCGAAAAACAAACTGTGGACGGGTTCGGTCACCTCATCGCTGGGGTCATGGCACTCATCCGTGACCGTCGCGCTGCCGCCGTGGAGCGTCACCCTGGTCAGCATCAAACCATAGCTCTTTTCCCCCAAAAAACGGTGTCGCAGGCGTAACTTTGCTTGACAAAGTTACGCCGAATCGCTACGGTCGTGTTGCGTCACTATGCAGAACATCGACCCGGCACCGGTCTCGTCCGAACGATGGCTCGACTATTTTCGGGACAACGCGCGGAGCGTTCACCCCGCCGCGTGGGAGGGGGGCGTGCGACTCTCGGCCGCGGACCGCTTCGTCATCGGCTCGTCCATCCGCGTCTTTCAGCGCGGTGAGGAGGGCAGCGGCCGCACGATCGCCCGTTTTGCGCGGCGATATGCCGAACGCACCGGTGACATTGCGTATCCGCTGGCGCTGCAAGCACTCTTCGACGAGGAGGCGCGGCACGCGGACGTCTTGGGCCGGTTCATCGAGCTCGCCGGCATCCCGCGTCTGCAAGCTGAGTTCAGCGACGGCGTGTTTCGGTTTCTTCGCCATCGCACGGGGCTCGACGGTGCGCTCTGCCTGCTCGTGACGGCAGAATCGATTGCGTGCATCTACTACCGCGCGCTGCACGCCGCCACCGCATCTCCGCTGCTGCGCGAACTCTGTGCCCAGATCTTGCGCGATGAGACCCAACACGTGCGCTTCCAGAGCCAGCGGATCGCCCTGCTGCGCAGCGAGCTTCCCGCCTTCGTCGCCGGCGTTCGACGAACGGCGCATGCCGCGCTCTTTGCCGGCGCCGCGATGCTGGTCGCAATCCGCCATCAGCGCGTTCTGGCCGCGGGCCTCGGGCGACGGCGATTCCTCCGATTGTGCCGGTTGGAATGGCGCGTCGTGGACCGGCTCGTCGCCGGTAAGGACCTCGGTCGCCCAACCCGGCTCACGCGAAAGCCGCTAGCTCACAGCGTGCCCGGGTAGGCACCGCCGTCGATCAGGAAATTTTGGGCGGTGAGGTAGCCGGCTTGCGTGCTGCACACGAAGGCGCACAAGGCACCGAACTCCTCCGTTGAGCCCAGCCGCCGGGCGGGAATCGCCGCTTTCCTCAGGGCGAGCTGTTCTTCAAACGTGCGGCCGGCGCTCTTGGCCGCGAGTCCGAGGACCACGTGCAGCCGGTCGGTATCGAAGGCGCCCGGAAGAATGTTGTTGATCGTCACGCCGTGCTGCGCGACCTCGCGCGCCAGCCCGGAGACGAAACCCGTCAGCCCGCTGCGGACGCCGTTGGTGAGCCCGAGGTTGGCGATCGGAGCCTTGACGGTGCTCGAGGTGATGTTGACGATACGCCCAAAACGGCGCGCGATCATCCCGTCGATCGTCGCCCGGATCAACTCGATCGGCGCGAGCATGTTCGCATCGAGCGCGCGCAGCCAGTCCTCGCGCGTCCAGTCACGAAAATCACCCGGCGTTTCCCCGCCCTCGTTATTGACCAGAATGTCGGGCTGGGGACATGCCGCCAGCAGCGTCGCGCGGCCCTCGGGGCTCGCGAGATCCGCGACGACGGACGTGACCGGCGCGCCGGTGCCCGCTTCGATCTCGCGGGCCGCGGCTTCGAGCGGCTCGCGCGTGCGCGCCGCGATCGTTACCGCGACGCCTTCGCGTGCCAGAGCCTCGGCACAGCTGCGTCCGAGGCCTTTGCTGGCCGCGCACACGATCGCGCGCTTGCCGCGAATCCCGAAGTCCATCGCGCGTGCTTCGCCGCGGCTCGGCCAGATCGTCCTTCGCCAGGACGAGTCAACGTTCGCGGTCGAATGGGATCCGATGAGGTCCGCGCGTGACGCCTGAGTGGGTGACTGCCTCAGCTACCGTCGCGACGCTCATCGTGATCGCCGCTTCTGCGATCGCGGCGCTCATGCAGCTCCGTCACACGCGCGGCAGCAACCAGATCATCGCGCTCACCGAATGCCGCGAAACGCTCGAGTCGGAACAGTTTCAGAATGCCCGGGACTTCATCGTGAACACGCTGCCGGAGCTTCTGCGCGATCCGCACATGGCGGGCAAGCTCGAGCTGCGGCGTTTCCCCAATGAACTCCGGTCGGCGTCGTACGTCGCGAACTTCTTCGAGTCGATGGGGGCATTCGTGCGCTTCAATATCATCGACCGCACGATTGCCTGCGACCTTTGGTGCGGCGTCGTGCTCTCGAGCTGGGAAGCACTGCTGCCCGTGACGCGCGTACGCCGCCGTCTGATTCCCGGGATCTGGGAAAACTTTGAGTACCTCGCGATGCTCTCGAAGCAGTATGCAGACCGGCATCCGACGTCATACCCGCCGGGGATGCCGCGAATGCCGCTCGACGCCGAAACGTGAATGCGCTCGCACTGCGGTCGCCTAGGATAAGGAATCGCCGCCGGCCGCGCACATCAGGTGAGCGCTGCCGCGCACGCGGAGACCGTCGGAACGCGGCGAGAAGTAGCGGGCGTTGATCTGCTCCGCGTCGAGATCTTCGATCGCGCCGTAGCCGATCGACCGGAGTTCCGCCGTCAGCGCAGCCGGTTCGAAGAAGCCGCGGAACGGCTCGCCCGCACGCGCCACGCGTGCCGACAGCGCGTCGAAGGACGGCCGGTACGGATCGTGCATCGCGGGCGACACGGCGTAGTCGAATGCGACCGCGTTGCCGGGGTTCATCGCGTACAGCGAGCGCAGTGTGTTCAGCACCACCTCCGGCGCGAGATACATCGACACGCCTAGCCATGAAAAGAACGCCGGTTCAGCGCGATCGAATCCGGATGCGCCGAGTCGCGCGGTGAGGTCCTGATGCGCGAAGTCGACCGGCACGAACGTCAACGACGGCGGCTCCGCAACCTGCGCGGCGGCCAGGCACTCCCGCTTCCACGCCTGCGTCGCGGGGTGATCGACCTCGAACACGGGCAGCGTGCCCTTGCGGTGCGGGCTGCGGTACGCGAAGGTGTCCAAACCGGCGCCCAGGATCACGTACTGCCGCATGCCGCGCTCGATCGCCGCCGCAAGGGCGTCCTCCGCGAAACGGCTTCGCGCCGCGAGGAACGCGCGCAGGGCGCGTGAGCCCGGATTTTCTTCGGACGCGCGGGCTGCGCGGACCGTTGCCGCGTCGAGGCCGAGGATCGAGAGCGCGACGGGATCGGCGAAGACCACCGGCTCGTCCCACACCTGATGTTCCGCGCGGTGCCGTGCGACGCGCTGCGCGGTGAGGCTTGGACGACCCTCGTTCACGCCGCCCCGCTTCGACGGATCATCCGGTGAGCGTTCGGTTCGTCGATCGCAAGTCCGCCGCCGCCGCAGCAACCATCAGGCGAAGAGCGTACGGCCGCCTAGCGCGCAACGTCGGTACGTTCGTGTACGAATCGGCACGCTGGCATGAACGGTATCGTACAAAGACGGAGGCGGGCGACCTCGAACACCGTTCCCATGCATCCCGAAGCGCAGCGTTTGATCGGCGTCCTGCGTCTGAGCCCGCACCCTGAGGGCGGCTGGTATCGCGAGACGTACCGCAGCACCGACCGGGTGACCACCCAACGCGGAACACTGCGCAGCGCCACGACGTCGATCTACTTCTTGCTCACGTCCGCAGCGTTCTCGGCGTTCCATCGCCTGTCGTCGGACGAGACCTGGCACTTCTACCGCGGCGATCCGATCGCGGTGGAGATCATCAGCCCCAGCGGTGCGCATATGCGGCGCGTCATCGGATCGGACGACGATTTGCAGGCGACGATCCCCGCCGGTGCGCACTTCGCCGCGCACATCGACGCAACCGACGGCTACGCGCTGGTCGGCTGCGACGTCGCACCGGGATTCGAGTTCGCCGACTTCGCGCTGACCACGCGCTCGATGTTGACCGCGGCCTATCCGCAGCACGCCCCTTTGATCGCGCGTTACACGCGCTGAGCGGGCTCGGCCACCGCGTACCGAATCGGGGTGACCGCGGCGTCGCGCACGACCATGCCTTGCGCTTCCAGATGCTGCAGGTGCGCGAGCGTTTCGGCGACCGCGAATTGCCGGTGCATCTCTTGCAGCTGGTCGAAGGGGTCGCCGCGCCGGCGCCACGGAAGCGCGCGCGCGACGTCGGTCGCACTGCCCGCTCCGTGCAGCAGCGCGTCGAGAATCTGCCGCTCGCGATGCCGGTGGTGCGCGAGCAGTTCGGCCGCGCGTCCGGCGACGTCGGCGAACGGCTCGCCGTGGGCAGGCAGCGCGCCCGCGGCGCCGCAGGCTGCGACGCGTTCGAGCGAGCGTTCGTAGTCGCCGAGCGCGTCGCCGCGCCCGTCGTGCCAAATACCGACGTGCGGGGTCACCGGATCGAGCACGTGATCGCCCGTCAGCAGCTTGCCGCTGACGCGGTCGAAGAAGCAGAGGTGGCCCGGCGTGTGTCCGGGCGTCCACATCGCGCGCAGCCGGCCCACCTGGGCGCCGTCCTCGAGCAGCTCGGTCGGCCGCGTCAGCTCGGTCCGATGGTGCTGCAGTTCGTCGGCGAAACCCTCGGCGTCCTCGAGCTTGAACCCGTTGCGCGCGATCCAGGCGTCGGCGTCGCGGTCGAAGGCGTCCGGATCGGTCAGATGGCGCTGCGCCATCTCCCAATCGCGCGGGTGCATCGCGAGCACCGGAACGCCGGCCCGCAGCAGGGCCCCGGCGAGCCCGTAGTGATCGAAGTGCACGTGCGTGATCAGCAGCCGCCGCACGTCGGCAACCGCGCGCCCGTGCTCGGCGAGCCCGGCCTGGAGCGCGGCGAACACGTCGTCGGCTTTCCAGCCGCAGTCGACCAGCGTCCAGCCGTCGTCGTCGCGCAGCAGGTACGCGTTGATGTAACCCATCGGGTTACCGGTCATCGGCAACCGAATCTGCACGATGCCGTCGCCGATTTCCGTCGTCAGTGGTCGCTCCGCCGCCATGTCAGCCTGTATGCGCGTGAAGGCTGGACGCGCCTCCTCGCGAACGCGACCGACGGTGTCGCTCGACTACGCGTTCTGGAACGCGCTCCTTTCGACTGCCACGCTGCTCGTCGTCGCGGTGGCGGCCCTCGCCGCCATGCGTCAGCTCCGTCATTTGCGCGATCAAACCGGGCTGATGGGCCAGCTCAAGGTGCTCGACGATTGGCGCGACCCCGCGTTCCAGCGCGCCCTCGACTTCGTGCGGCTCGAACTCCCGGACCGGATGAAGGATCCCGCGTTCCTCGCCGAACTCGACGGGCCGAAGATCGACCGCGCCCGGCATCCTGAGCTTGACGTCTGCGATTGGTACGAGCAAGTGGGCTCGTTCCTCAAGTACAGTCTGCTCAACGAGGACGTTGTGCTCGACGTGAGCTCCTCTTCGGCGCCGGCGTTGTGGCGTATGCTCGAACCGACCATCGCGCGCATGCGCGTCCGGCGCGGCGACATGCTGTACGAGAACTTCGAATACTGGGCCGTGAAGAGCATCCTCTTCGCGCGCCGGCATCCGCACGGATGTTATCCGCGCAACCTGCCTCGGATGCGGGACCTGGAATCAGCCCCCGCAAGCGCCGCTGAGGAAACGGCCTCGCGGAACTGAGTCGCCGTCGTCGCGCGGTGGCAGGCGATGCACAGCGTCTCGAGGTTGGCGAGATGGTGCGCGCACGACAGCTGCCCGTGCGCCCCGATACACGGCGCGATGTGGTTCACCTCGAGCCGCAGCGTCTTCCGTTCGCGGCGCCACGCGCGCATCGCGTTCCGATACGTTCCCTCGTTCGCGCTGCGCGTCCGTGACGGACGCGGCGGCTGTTTGGTGCCGCAGCGTGCGCAGCGGTACTTGTCGCGCCGTTTGACGGTCCTCCGCGCGACCGACCACCAATGGTTGGCCCAAAAGGCGTCGCCGCAGTGGTCGCTGCACCATGCCCGCCGCCGCGGAGGCAGTGCCGCGCCGCACCAGCCGCACGCGCCCTCGGCGCGCGGCGGCGCGAGCGAACACGCGTCCAGGAGCACGGCGCTCTTCGTCGCCGCCGTCTTAGCTGCCGGCGGCAGCGACCAGCTCCAAGCGCGTCCCGACCGGGTCGGCAAAGAACAGTGACGACGACTTGCCGTGGTCCTCGATCTCGATCGTGCGGGCGCCGGCCGCGCGCAGTTTCGTTTCCCAGGCCGGAAAATCGCCCAGCGAGGCGATGCGAAACGCGACCCGCGTGCGGACGACCGGCATGTCCTGGTCTTCGATCACGCCGAAGAAGAGCGCGCGCCGGCCGCTGACACCTTCCTCGTACCACTCGACGGCGTTATAGCGTTCCTGGTTTCCTTCGTGCCAATCGCCGCCGGGATCGACGTACGCATAGGATTTGCGCGTCAGGCCCAATTCGGGCAGGAGCCAAGCGTAGAACCGTTCGACCGCGGCCAGCGACGGCACGCGCAGATCGATGTGATCGAAACCGTGGAACGTCATCTCAGCGGATTGCGGCGCGGGAGTCTCATGATCCCTGACCCTTCGGCGCGGGGGTGCGGACACTTTCGGCCGCAGCTTCTTCGGCGAGGGTCGAGGGGCGCTCGCGATACTTTGCCCACAGTTGCGGCAGGTGCGCGATGTCGCTGAGGATCCGCGCCAGCGCGGCGTTCACCGGCGCCGCAACGCCGGCGTCCCGCGCGGCGCGCGCGACCGCTCCGTTGAGCACGTCGACCTCGGTGCGATGTTTCGCCGAGCGCAAGTCGAGCAGCAGCGAGGGAGCTTTCGTGCCGCGCGCGCCGGCGATGCGGCCGGCGAGCAGCACGCGCGCGGCGGGCATCGGGAGCGTCGACAAGGCGAGCAGCGCGCGCACCGGGTAGCGCGGCAGATCGATCGCTGTGATGCCGAGCGCCTTCATCGTGGCACGCACTTCGCGCAGCGCCCGGATCTCGAGAGCGAAGATCTCGTCTTCGCGGACCAGGCGCTCGGGCGGCATGTCCAAGATCGCGCAGGTCGCGTTGGCGACGATATTCAGCGCGAGCTTCGACCATTTCAGCGACCGGTAATCCGCCACCGCCGTCGTCGGAAGCCCGGTCGCCGCAAATGCCGCCAAGAGCCAATTGTGCGCGTTGGCACCGACGGGAGCGAACGCGATGCCGCCGCCTTTCGCGGCGACGCCAACGCCGGAGGCGTCACGATCGACCGGGACCGTGAGCGCCGCGGCGACGATCGCATCGGCGCCGAACGCCTCGGCGAGGATCTCTTCGTTGCCGATGCCGTTCTGCGGCGTGACGATCGTCGTCGCGCCGGGATCTCGCAGCGCGCGCCGCAGCGTGTCGCGGGCGGCGAGCGTGTCGTACGACTTCACCGTCACGATCGCCAGATCGGCATCGACCGGTTCGACCGCATCGAGCGCGCGCGGGGCATAGCTCACGTCGTTGCCGATCCCGCGCAGCAGCTCGCCCAGGTAGGTCCCGACCGCCCCCGCTCCCACGATGTAGACCTTCACGAGCGAAGGGCTCCGGGAGCGAACCCGGCGGGCCCTGCCGTTTCAACTGCCGGTGCTGCCGAAACCGCCCTCGCCGCGCGCGCTCACCGCCAGGGTCGCGACTTCCCGGAAGGCCACCTGCACGACCGGCGCGACCACTAGCTGGGCGATGCGGTCGCCCCGCCGGACGACGAACGGCTCGCTGCCGTGATTGACCAGGATGACGCCGACCGGCCCCCGGTAGTCGCTATCGATCGTACCCGGCGCGTTGAGGCAGGTGACCCCGGCTTTGAGCGCGAGCCCGCTGCGCGGACGCACCTGGACTTCAAAGCCCGGCGGAACGGCGAACGCAAAACCCGTCGGCACCAGCGCGCGCGAGCCGGGCGCGAGCACCAGATCCCCGTCAAGGGCCGCGACCACGTCGGCACCTGCGGCGCCCACGCTCATGTACGCTGGGAGCGGAAGATCCGCGCCTTCCGGCAGCCGCACCACGCTGACGACCGGATGATCGGCCGTCACTTCGCCAGTTCTTCGAGCTCGGCGCGGAAGCTGGCGACGTCGCGAAAGTCGCGGTAGACGCTCGCGAACCGAACGTAGGCGATCGCATCGACGCGCTTGAGCGCTTCCATCAGTTTTTCGCCGATCAGCGCGGCCGGGACTTCGCTCTCGCCGCGCGCGAAGAGCGCCCGCTCGATGCCGGCAACGACCTCTTCCATCTGCGATTCAGCGACCGGCCGCTTTTCGCACGCCCGGCGCAATCCGCTCAGGACCTTGTCGCGATTGTACTGCTCGCGCCGGCCGTCTTTCTTGACGACGAAAAGGCGCGGCGCTTCCATCCGCTCGTAGGTGGTAAAGCGGTGCTTGCAGCCGAGACACTCGCGCCGGCGGCGGACGGAGTTGTCGTCGTCACGGGAATCGACGACGCGCGTCTCGTTCTTGCGGCAGTGCGGGCAAAGCAGGTCGGCTAGGTCCTCTCCGGTGGCGGCACCCCTACATGTTGTGGTGCGAGTCCAGTATAGCCCGGATCGGCCCGAAAACGAAACCGCGCCCGCGCGGCCGAACGGAGCCTCCTAGGTGGAGGCCCCGATCTTGAACATCTTCGTTCCGCACACCGGGCACTTACCTTCGGTCGCCGGGCGACCGTTCTTCATCTGGATCTGTTTCGCGTCTTTGATTTCACGCTTGGTCTTGCATTTGACGCAGTACGCTTCGGCAGCCATCGCTCGCTCGGTTTCTCCCTCGGTACGGCCAACCCCTGATGGGGCGGTGGTCGCGAGGGCCGTTACGGAGGGTACACCCGAATCCCTTGGAGGGCCGCGCCCCTTGCCGTGAGGAGCGGCCGGCGTGATCGACCGCCGTGGAGGCTGACGGGCGCCGCTGGGTCGGCCGCGGGGAGTTAGAGGGGCTCTGCGGGGCGCGCCTGAGCGGCGCCTCGCTGCCGGGCCTTTGGACCGCCGGGGCGCTCGACGGGCTCTACGCGCCGTGCGTCGCGATCGTCGGAACGCGCGCCCCGTCCGACGACGGCCGCCGGCGAGCGCGCCGGCTCGCCGAAGAACTCGCGGGGGCCGGCGTGTGTGTCGTCTCCGGGCTCGCCTTAGGCATCGACGGCGCCGCTCATGAAGGCGCGCTCGCGGCACGCGCGCCGACGATCGCGGTGCTCGGCGGCGGTCACGATCACGTGTTCCCACCGCGCCACCGCGAGCTCGCGGCACGCATCGCAGCCGGCGGAGGGGCGGTCGTCTCGCCGTTCGCGCCCGAGAACGTGCCGCAGCCGTGGCAATTTCTGGCGCGCAACGGCGTCATCGCGGCGCTCGCCGATGCGGTCGTCGTGGTCGAAGCCGCCGCGCGCAGCGGCGCGCTGAATACGGCCGGTCATGCCGCCGATCTCGGCATCCCCGTGCTCGCATTTCCGGGCGACGTCGAACGGCCGAAAGCCGCCGGCTGCAACGCACTGATCCGCGATGGCGCCACGCTGGTGCGCGACGCCGCCGACGTGCTGGCAGCGCTCCCAACCGTCGCGCCGGTCGCGCCGGTCGCGGCGAAACGCGCGGCACCGCAGCACGCGAGCGATCCGTCTCCCGTGCGCCACGTGCTCGCCGCACTCGCCGAGGGCGCGCGCGAAGCGGCGGCCTTGGCCGACTGCGTTGCGCTCGCGCCGGCCGAGCTCTCGTCGGTTCTGGGCGAACTCGAGACGGCCGGCCGCATCGTGCGCGGCAGCGACGGCTATGCCCTGACCCGCTGATGCGACGGTGCCGAGGTTCGCCGCCCGCGCGGCGAACGCGCACGGCATGCACGTTCGGGTCATCGCGGTCGGGAAGGTCCGCGAGCGCTACTTGTCCGCAGCGCTGGCCGATTTCCGCGCCCGGCTGCGTCCCTATCACCGTCTCGAAGAGGTCGAGGTGCGCGCCGCCGACGGCGCGGAGCCGGCCCGCGCGGTCCGCGGCGAAGGCGAGGCGATCTTGGCCCACCTCCAGCCGGACGATCAGGTGTGGCTTCTCGACCGGCACGGCGAGCTGTTCGACAGTGAAGAGCTCGCGCGGCGCATCGAACGCCTCCCGCACCAAGGGATCGCGCGCCTGACGTTCGTCATCGCCGGCACCTTCGGCGCTTCCGACGCAGTGCTGGCCCGCGCGAACGTGCGCTGGTCGTTGTCGCCGCTGACCTTCCTGCATGCGTGGGCGCGCGTGCTCGTGCTGGAGCAACTGTACCGTGCGGCGAAGATCGCCCGCAATGAACCCTACCACCACTGAGCCGACGTTGCTCTCGCTCGAACAGCTCGGCGAGCGGTTTGCGGCGGCGGCGCGCGCGCTGTGGCCCGAGGCCGTGCCGGTGGTGCAGTTCGAGCCGACGCGCCGCGCCGAGTTCGGCGACGTGGCGACCAACGTCGCCTTCGCGTTGTCGCGCACCGCTCGCCGCAAGCCGCAGGAGATCGCGGAAGCGATCGTTGCGCGCGTGCGCGATGACGATGCGGTCCGCGCGACGGTCGCCGCGTTCACGCCGCTGGCCGGCTTCATCAACCTGCAGCTGGTGCCGGCCTTCTGGCAGCGGGTCGTCGACGACGTCGTGCGCGAGGGCGCGGCCTTCGGACGCGGCGCGCCGGCCGGGGAGCGGATCTCGCTGGAGTTCGGGAGCGCGAACCCCACCGGACCGCTGGTCGTCGTCCAAGGCCGCACCTTGGCCGTCGGCGACACGCTCGCGCGCACGCTGCGCCACGCGGGGTTCGACGTCTTCACCGAGTGGATCATCAACGATGCGGGATCGCAGGTCGACGCGCTCGGGCGCTCGGTCTACGCCCGGTATTGCGAACTCTTCGACCAGAAGACACTCGATCAGTATCCTTTTCTGTCCGATGAGCCCTATCAGCTTCCCGACGACGGGTACCCGGGCGACTATCTGAGAGACATTGCCAAGCGCTTGAAAGAGCGCGACGGTGACACATGGCTCAAAGTACCCGAAGCGGAGGCCATCGGGCCGATCGCGCGGTTCGCGCTCGACGCGATCCTCGCCGAACAGCAGGCCGTCGCGCACCGCTTCCGCGCCGACTTCGATCTGTGGCAATCCGAGCAGTTGCTGCACGATGCCGGCGCGATCGAACGCGGCATCGCGCGCCTGCGCGAGGCCGGCGTCGTGTTCGAACGCGACGGCGCCGTGTGGGTGCGCACGACGGCTTCAGGCGACGACGAAGACCGGGTCGCGATCCGCAGCGACGGACGGCCGACCTACTACGCCAACGACATCGCCTACCATTACGATAAACTGCAGCGCGCCGACCGGGTGATCGATATCCTCGGCCCCGATCACCACGGGTACATCGGCCGGCTCAACGCGCTGGCCGACGCCTACGGCCGCGGCGGCGCGATCGAGGTACTGCTCGCCCAGCAGATCACGCTCAAACGCGGCGACGAGATCCTCTCGATGTCGAAGCGCGCCGGCACGCTGCTCACCTTAGCCGAGGTGATCGACGAGGTCGGTGTCGATGCGGCCCGCTTCTTCTTCGTGATGCTCTCGACCGACCAGCCGCTGAGCTTCGATCTCGAACTCGCCAAGAAGCAGTCGAACGACAACCCCGTGTACTACGTGCAGTACGGGCGCCCGCATCGCCTCGGTGCTCCGGCGCGCGGCAGAAAGCCACCCCGGCGCACTGGCCGCGGCGCAGCGGAGGGAGCGGCTCGATGCGCTGGTCGAGCCGGCGGAACTGGCGCTCGCGCGTCGCCTCGCCGAATTTCCCGGCACCGTGGCCGGCGTGGCCCGGGCCCGCGCTCCGCATCGTCTCCCCAAGTACGCGCGCGACCTGGCCGCCGAGTTCCACCAGTTCTACGATGCGTGCCGCGTCCTCGGCGACGACGCGGCGGTGACGACGGGACGACTCGCCCTCTGCATCGCGACGAAGACCGTCTTGGCACTCACGCTCGCGCTCTGCGGCGTCGACGCACCGGAGTCGATGACACGAACCTGACGTTCGTGCGTCAGCCGGCGGTGGTTGGTGAGACGGAGACGACCACTGCTTCGGAAGCGGGCGCGGCGACGGCGACCTCGACCTCGACCTGGTCGGACGCCGAACCGGACTGCATGCGGACCACGTAGGGCTGGACGAAGTAGCCGAAGAGCACTTTGAGCAGCGCGGCGGCGGGGATGCCCAGGATGAGCCCGGGCAGACCGAACAGTTCGCCGCCCGCGAAGACCGCAAACATCACGGCGATCGGCGAAACACCGACCGACTGTGCCATGATCCGCGGCACCAGGATGTTGTCGGCGATGCGCGAGACGACGAAGATCGCGACCGTCACCCAGATCACGATGCCGGTGCCTTGCGGGACCGCGAGCAGCGCGGCGACGACCTGCGCCACCAGCATTCCGACGAACGGGATCGCGTAACCGAGCGTGCACAAGACGGCGACTAGCAGCGCGAACCGGAAGTGCGCCGGCGCCAGCAGCACCCAGACGCTGATGCCGACGATCGCACACAACAGCGCTTGGCCGGCGACGAAATGGCCGAACACGCCGGCGAGTTCGCGCAGCAGCGCATCGACTTTCGCGCGCCGGCTGGGCGGCACGAAGTTCAGAATGCCGTCGCGCACCTGCCCGCCCTGCAGCAGAAAGAAGACCGAGAGGATCAGCGCGGAGGTGCCGATGATCAGCGCGCTGACGGCGCCGACCACGATCGCGCCGAGCTGGGCGATCAGCACCGCACCGAAGGCCGAGACGCGGTCGGCCACCTCGGCTTCCATTTGCGTGAAGGACGGCAGCGGGACGCGGTTCCCGACCAGATGCCGCGCCGCGACTTCGGCCTTCGCGATCGCGTCCTGCGCGAAAGCGACGTATTGCGGCGCGCCGCCGATGAGCAGTACGACTTGGTCATAGGTGATCGGCACGACCACCAGCGCCACGATCACCAGCATGCCGATGAGGACCCCATACACGATCGTGATCGCCGCCGGCCGCGGCATCCAGCGTTCGAGCCGCTTCACCAGCGGATAGGCGCCGAACGCGACGAACGCTGCGATCAGGAAGAGCGCGATGGTCTTGGGGATGTGCACCGCCAGGATCAGCGCGGCGATCAGCAGCGCGACCACCACGACCGCGACCACCGTGCGCCGCACCACCATGCCCGTCATAGCGGCTTGGTCATCATGCGCCGCTCGGTGACGAACGCCGCGCCGTCGTAGAGCGCGCGCGCCGCGGCGTTGTCCTCCGTTACCATCAGGCTGAGGTAGGCCAGGCCGGCAGCGCGCGCGTACCGCTCGGCTTCGTCCAGCAGCGCGCGCGCGACGCCGCTGCGGCGCGCCTCGGGTTCGACCGCGGTGTACGCGATAAATGCTTGCTCGATCAGCGTGACCTCATCGGGGATATCGTACATCATCAGCAGGAAACCGGCGCGCCGGCCCTCCAGTTCGGCGATCAGCGCGAGGTGTTCGCGCTGATACACGAACGCGATGAGCCGCTCGAAGGCCAGCACGACATCGGCCTCGTCGGCGGTGCGGACTGCCGAGACACTACTCGAAGCGCTGCGCCGGCCGAGGTCGAGGACGAATTCACGGTCGCCCGGCTCGCCGCGACGCACCGTCGCGCCGAACAGCTTCACGCCGCCGCCGCGACCAGCGATTCGAGTGCCGCAACGAGGATTGCGTTCTCGTCGGGTGTGCCGATCGTGATGCGCAGACGCCCGGGCATGCCGAGCGCGGTGCCGCTCCGCGTGACGACGCCGCGCCGCAGCATCTCCTCGTACGGATCGCGGGCTCCGGCCGGCACGCGCAGCGCGACAAAATTCGCGGCCGTGGGGTACGCGTGGAGTCCGAGCCGGTCGAAGGCCGGGAACAGCATCGCTTTGCCGGCCTCGTTGGTAGCCAGGGAACGCTCGAGAAAGGCGCGGTCGTCGAGCGCCGCCAGCGCAGCCACGGCGGCCGGACGCGACACCCCGAACGGAACCCGCACGCGTTCGGCAAAGGCGAGCAGCTGCGCGTCGCCGAGCGCGTAGCCGAAGCGCAGCGACGCGAAGCCGTAGATCTTGGACATCGTCCGCAGCACGATCGTCGCCGGCCGCCGTGCCACGTATGCGGCTGCCTCGACCGAGCCGGCCGGCATGTACTCACGGTAGGCCTGGTCGACCATCAGCACCACGTGTTCCGGCAGCGCGCGCGCAAACCGGTCGAACGCCTCCGGCTCGACGCGCGTCGAGGTCGGATTGTTCGGATCGACGACCACCATCAGCTTCGACCTCGGCGTCACCGCGTTGAGCATCGCGTCGAGGTCGTGGACGCCGTCCCGCAGCGGCACCTTCACCGGCAGGCCGGCGAAGAGCAGCGTGTCCTTTGCGAACAGCGAGAAGGTCGGATCCGCCAGCACGACCTCGTCTCCGGGTGCGATCAGCGTGGTAAAGAGCGTCCGCACGACATCGTTCGATCCGTGACCGACCAAGACGTGCCGAGCCTCCAGGCCGTGCGGCGCGGCCAGCCGCTCTCGAAGCTCGGCGTGATCGTCGTCGACGTAGATGTGCAAGTCGCGCACGGCGCGGATCGCTTCCAGCGCTCGGGGCGACGTGCCCAGCGGGTTTTCGTTCGACGAGAGCTTCACGAACGTCGAGAGGCCGTACGCCTTCTTCGCCTGCGACACCGTCGTGCCGGGCGTGTACGGTTTGAGCGCGGCAACCTGCGGCCGGATCAGCGCGGCGTCGTCCATGCTAGCCGGTTCGTTCCTTCGCGCCGAGGAAGCGCGACCCCGGCTCCGTGATCGGCTCACCGGCGGCACACTGCGGGCACGCGGCGGGATCGTACGATGCGATCGGAAGATCGAGCAGTGCGATCGTGTCGACACCGAAATCGACCGGCGCGCGCCGCACGACGATGCCGACGCCGGCCACCTCGGCGCGGGCAGCGCGCACCACGTCGATCACCTCGCGTACCGAACCGCCGGTCGTCGCCACGTCCTCCACCACGAAAGCACGGTCGCCGGCGGCCAGCGCGAAACCGCGTCGCAGGACGGGCACACCGGCTTCCTTTTCAACGAAGATCGCCAGCGTGCCGAGCTGCCGCGCCGTTTCGTAACCGAGCACGATCCCGCCGACGGCGGCGCTGACGACGATGTTCGGCGTAAACCGGCGCGCCTGTTCCGCCAGCGCCCGGGCCACGTCTTCGACCAAACGCGGATCCTCGAGGATGCGGAATTTTTGCACGAAGCGATTCGAGTGCCGGCCGGACGATAAGCGGAAGTGTCCGCTCAGCAGCGCGCCGCGCGCGCCGAGTTCGCGCTCCAGATCGGCCGGCGTAGCCGCATTCATGCTTCGAGCTCCGCGAGGATCGCGCGCGCGGCACCGACCGGATCGGCGTCGTCGACGATCGGCCGTCCGACCACGACGTAGTCCGCGCCCGCGTCGCGGGCCTCGCGCGGCGTGGCGGCACGCTTCTGGTCGGCGTGTGCGCTGCCCAGCGGCCGGATCCCGGGGCAGAACGTGCCGAAGTCGGTGCCGAAAAAGTTCTTGAGATCGGCAACTTCACGCACGCTGCACACGACGCCGGCGCAGCGCGCGTCGCGCGCCAGCGCCGCGAGCCGGATCGCGTTTTCGCCCGGGCCGCCAATCAATCCTAATTCGCCGAGATCGTCGTTGCCGAGGCTCGTGAGCACCGTCACGGCGTACACCTCCGGCGCCGGAATCGACAACTCCGCCGCGCGCTCGACGGTCGCTCGCACCGCCGAGTCGAGCATGGCGGCGCCGCCGAGCGCATGCACAGTCAGCAACCGCACGCCCGGTTCGACCAGGGCGTGCACCGCCGCCTCGACCGTGCGCGGGATGTCGTGCAATTTGAGGTCGAGCACATACCCGGCCGCGTGGGTGCGTAACGCATTCTTGATTGACGGGGCGAAGGCATAAAAGGCTTCGTAGCCGACTTTGAAGAGGACTCCGAGCGGGGCGAGGCGCTCCACCAGCGACACGGCCTGCGCGGGATCAGGAACGTCGAGTGCGACGACCAGACGTGAAGGCGGCATGAGAGCTCATCTTCGCGAGAACGGCTTGCCCGCACTTTCCGTTGCTAAGATACAGCGTCGTCGCAGACGCTGAGCAAGGAGAACAGAGATGCCCGGGATTCAGGTCTTCAAGACACTAGCCGACGCGCTACGAGCGGGCTACCAAGTCTACGACCGTACGTCCGATGGCTATCTCGTTCGCGCACGGACGGCAAACGGCTGGGCAATGGCTGTCGTCGTCTGCAGTTAGCGAACGACTCCAACCACGGAAAAGGCGAAAGGGGCGGTCCGCTCAGGCGGACCGCCCCTTTCCTTTTCTCCCGGCCGCGCCTTCAGCGAAGGTCGGGTGGCTGGAGCGGCTTGGAGAGTTCCTCGAGCCGGGGCCCGCGCGGCTGCTCCCAGGCCCCGGAAGGCGGGGCTGCCGGCGGCGGAGCGCTCGGGCCCGGCGGCGGGCCGAACGTCGCGCGCTGCGATCCGGGAAACTGCGCGCCCGACAGCAGCGCGATGATGATCTGCGCGACCCCGACGAACATCGGGATCAAGCCGCCCAGCAGCCACGGGCCGCCGCGGAAGTCCGCCGAACCCGGCGTGCCGCCGATGAACGACAGCCCGATCAAGATTGCGAACCCGATCAATGTCAACCGGATGCCTTTGAAAAGCGCGTTCTGGGCATCCTCGTCGCCCCCGGGCATCCACGCGGCCTGCGGCTGGGGCTGAGAAGACACGTACGGCTGGCTCTGCCAGGGCGCTTGTCCGGGCACGGGGCCCGTCTGCGCGCCGCGCGCCCAGTCGCGATACTGGCGGCTTCCGCGGCCGTCGGGCGGCGGCACGATTCCGCGCGCGATCATCGCCATGCGTTCGACGAAGCGAAAGATGCGAAAAAGGATCCAGGCTGCGATCGGCAATCCGAAGATGCAGAAGATCGCGAACGCGGCGACGCTGTTGTCATCCATCTCAGCCGTTTGCTCCCTGAGTGATGGTAATGAAACCATCCTCCGTCGAGATCTCGAAGTGACCGTGGCCGGCGCCGAGCGTCACGATGCGTCGGTGTGGACCTTGGTCGACCGACGCGAAGCCGGAAACCTTGATCTCATCGGTTGCACTCACGTCTGCGGTGGCATTGCTGTCGGCAGCGAACGAGACCAGAACCCGACCGTCGGAGGTCGTGAGTCCGCCGTCAACCGCACGGATTCCGTCGGCCACGATGCGGCCGGAATCACTGTGCGCAACGAGCCGGTCGGCGCCGACGCGGGTCAAATAGATCCGACCGTCATGATCGACCGCGTCGATCGCCGTACCGTGCACGTCGACCAGTTCGATGCGGCCGTCGTTGGTGCTGACGTCGAGATCGCCCTGATGGTCATGAACACGCAGCGATCCATCACTGGTGTGCGCGATCAGCTTGGCGCGCAGACCCGAGACGTCGATCGTACCGGCCGACGCCAGCTCGACCCGCGCCGACGGCGGCACGGTGATGCGCAGCGAGTGGGTCACGCTTCCGATCATCAGATGAACCGTACCGCTTTCCGGCGAGCTCACGTGCACGCCGTCCGGCGTCTGCTGGACGGCCAACGGCGCAACCTTGCCCGAGACGAAGCCGCGCACCGCTACCGTCTCATCGACCCGGACGTTGAGTCCCGAACCGGCTTCGACCGTGACATCCACGTCGCGAACATCGACCACAACCCGCGGTGACGGGCCGGTCACGAAGGTGCGGTCCAGCGGCGATCCGGACGGACTGCGGAGGCCCTCGAGGTTCGGCGGCGACAGCACGAGCGGACCCGGGGCCGACATGATCCGCCCCAGACCCAGCGCGCTGGCGGCGACGCCCACGATCGCGAGCTCGACGACGACCAAGGCGGCGATGAGGGTCGGGCGAGAAATCATGTCCCATGTACGACCGGGCGCCGGCGGTGTTTCGCTGGATCGGAGCGGCCCGGCAATGCGGACGAAACCGGGCGCGCCCTCGCGCGTACATGGGGGCAGGATGGGAGCCGCAGTCGCGATGGAGCCCCCGGTAGCGGCGGCCGCCGTCGACGACCAAGAATTGATCGCGGCGACCCTGGCCGGGCGTCCGGATGCCTTCGGCGAGCTCGTGGGCCGCTACGAACGCGCCGTCTACAACCTGGCCGTCCGTACCCTGCGCGACCGCACCGAGGCCGAGGACGCGGCGCAGGAGGCTTTCTTCAAGGCCTACCGGGCACTGAACTCGTTCCGGCCCGGGGCCAAATTCTCGACCTGGATCTTCACCATCTGCTATCGGGGCTGCTGCGACCGGCTCGCCAAGCGCAAACGGCTCTCCGGCGACGAACTCCCCGACCGCGCCGACCCGGCCGCCGGACCCGCCCAGCTCGCCGAACGCCACGACGAAGCCCAGCGGCTCCGGCGCGCCATTGACGAACTCCCCGAAAAGTACCGCACGGTGATTACCCTCTACCACTTGCAGGGGAAGCAGTACGAGGAGATTGCAACCGTGTTAAACCTTCCGCTGGGAACGGTGAAAACGCACCTGTTCCGGGCGAAAGACCTGCTCCGGAAGGCCTTGACCACATGATCGACGACGACGCCCTCGACCGCGCCATCAGCTCGCTGCCGCTGGAGGAGCCCCCCGCCGGGTTCCATGGCCGCATCATGGCCGCCACGGTCTACCGGCCGCGTTCCGCGAGGCTGGGCTGGGAAGTATGGCTGATGGCGACCTTGGTCGCCGTGGCCGGCTGGCTGAGCTGGCTCATCCTGAGCGTGCCGCGCGACTCCGAGCGTCTGGCCGACGCGATCGGCCGCCTGGTCGACGCCGGCGGCCTCACCTCGCCGAACACCCTGGTTTGGCTCGCGGTCGGGATTTCGGCCGCCTGGTGGCTTTCGCAGCTCACGATTCCGGCGCGCCGGCGCATCGAGTCGCGGTGAGGTCGCGTCCCGGCGAGAACGCCGCCCCCAGCGGCAGCGAGGAACGGAAGTACAAGATCCTCCTCGTCGAGGACGATGCCCAAATCATTCGCGTGCTCAAGCTCGAGCTCGAGCACGAGGGTTTCGAAGTGGACACGGCCAGCGACGGCCTCTCGGGGCTGGAGAAGGCGCTCAAAGAACCCGATCTCGTCGTGCTCGACCTGATGCTGCCCAAGCTCGACGGGCTCGAGGTCGCTGCGCGCGTGCGTGCCAAGTCGCGCGTTCCGATCATCATGCTGACCGCCAAGGACCGGATCCCCGATCGCGTCGCCGGGCTGGACCGCGGGGCCGACGACTACGTCGTCAAGCCGTTCTCGATCGAAGAACTCTTGGCGCGGATTCGCGCCCGTTTGCGCGATCGCAACCCGCACGAGAATGTGCTGCGCGCAAAGGATCTCGAGATGGACCGCGATCGCCATGAGGTGATGCGCGCCGGAAACGCCATCCACTTGACCGCGAAGGAATACGCGCTGCTCGAATATCTCCTGCTGCACCGCAACAAAGTGCACTCGCGTGACGAGCTCTTCAACGGCGTGTGGGGCAGCGACTTTCTGGGCGACTCCAACCTGATCGACGTGTACATCCGTTACCTGCGCGGAAAGATCGATGACCCGTTCGAGGACAAGCTGATCCAGACCGTGCGCGGCGTCGGATACGCGCTCAAGGAATGACGCGCGGCTGAACAGTCTCCGGGTCCGGATCGCCGTACTCTACGCGGCGCTGATCGTCGTGGTCATCGCGGTCGGAGCGGTCGCGATCGACTTCGCGTTCCGTTCGCTGCTGGTCGATCAGGCGCGGCTGCAGCTCACCCAAACCGCCGACCAGATCGAAGGTCTCGCGCGCGACGCATCGCAGTTCGGTTTCGCCGAAGACGAAGCGCCGCTGCGGATTCGCCTCTCCGACCGCACGACGCTCGACCGCTGGGCGTCGGCCAACGAGTACGTCCAGATCGATACCACCGGCGGACAAGTGCTCGGGAAGAGTTCGAACATGGGCGGGACCACCTTCCCGCCGTATCATTCGCGCGGAACCAGCTCGGCCTTTTCGGTGCTCACGCTGACCGGTAATCGCCCGGGGACGATGCTCGTCATCAACACGGTGCTGACCGACGCCGACGGCCGCCCGCTGCTGATCGCGCACGTCGGACAGCGGCTCGATATCGTCGACCAGCTGATCGCGCGTGCGCGCCTGATCTTGCTGGCGATCACCCTGTTTGCGATGGTCGTCATCGCCGCCGCATCGTATTTCGTCGCCGCCTCGGCGACCGATCCGATCGAACGGCTGACCGCGGAGGTTGCCGAGATCGGCTCCGAACGTCTCGACCGCCGGCTGCGCTGGAAACGGCGTGACGAGGTAGGCCGGCTGGCGAACGCGTTCGATGCGATGCTCGATCGCCTGCAATCGGCATTCGCGCGCGAGCGCCAATTCATCAGCGACGCGTCACACGAGCTCCGAACGCCGCTGACGGTCATCAACGGAAACGCGCAGATGCTGCAGCGTTGGGGCGATCGCGACCCCGAGGTGCTGCGCTCCTCGCTGCACGCGATCGCGGAAGAGAGCGGGCGGCTCGCCGGGATGGTGTCCGGAATGCTGACGCTGGCCAAAGCCGAGTCGGGCGACGCGATCCCCAAAGAACCGCTGGTGCTCGAGCAGATCGTCGACGACGTGGCGCTGCACGCACGCGAGCCGGCCCTCGAAAAAGGGCTGCAGCTGTTCACGCATCACCCGGACGACGCCCGCACGATCGTGATCGGCGATCCGGGTTTGCTGCGGCAGCTGGTCCGCAACCTGGTCGACAACGCGATTAAGTTCACCGAGGCGGGGCGCATCGACGTCACCGTTCGCGGCAATGGGGGGCGCGCACGGATTGAGGTCTCCGATACCGGCAGCGGTATCGATCCCCAGTCGGCAGAGCGCTTGTTTGACCGCTTCTTCCGCGGCGATCCGGCGCATGCTCGGGTTACGGAGGGGACCGGCCTCGGCCTCGCGATCGTGCGCAGCATCGCCCGGGTCCACGGCGGCAGCGTCAGCGCGCAGACCCGCCCGGAGGGCGGCTCGACGTTCACGGTCACACTCCCCTCCGAGCCGGAATTCACCGCTGGTTCATGACCGCGTGAGCGGCAGACCGTACACTCATCAGGTGGACGTCCCTGGATCCCGAGCCTCACGGTGGATCACCGCGGGGCTGGTGGTCGTGCTCGGCTGGTGGCTCGCACCGTCTCCCGCTGCGGCGGAGACGGCCGGTTTCGACGTGGGCGACCAGGTCGTCGTGGCCATCCTGGGCCGCGGGCGCGGCAACGACGTCGTCGTGCGGACGTGGGACCGGCCGGTCGTCCAGGTCGAGTCCTCGGCAGGCCCTCCGGTCGTCGAGCGCCACGTCGCGATCTTCGGCACCGCGGCACTGCCGCTGACGGCACCGATTCCGCCGATGCAGTACGCCCAACGCGAGGGCGGCGAAACGGTCGGAACGGGGATGCTCGCTCCCGAAGAGTTTCCGTTCTCGTCGTTTCGCGCCGGACCGCACGACGTCGTGCGCGTCACCGCCGACGAAGGAACGCACCTCGTCGTGACCATTCCGGCGTCGACCGGACTTCTGCGCACCGCGATCCTCGGCGGACAGACGACGATCGAAGGCTTCCGCGGCTCGAACCTCTACCTGCTGCAGGGCAGCGGCCGGATACTGGTCAACGGCGCGTCGACGACCGCCTTCGTTCAACTGAACACCGGCCGTATCACGATCGCCGATTCTAACTTCGACCGCATTCGTCTGCGCGCCAACAGCGCGCAGGTCGTGTTCGAGCACTGCCGCAGCCGGCAAGTCGAAGCGACGACCGTCAGCGGCGCGATGATCTACGACGGCGGCACCTTCGACCCGGGGCTGGCGCGCTTCGATTCCCAGAGCGGCAACATCGCGCTCGGTGCGGCGGCTTCGGCACAGCTCGCCGGCCGCTCGCAGAGCGGACGCGTCTACACGAGCTTTGATAGCCGCACGACGGTGCAGCAGGCCGCCGACGGCACTGCCACGGCCAACGTGGGCGGCGGCGGCCCGCTGGTGAACGCGATCAGCTCACGCGGAAACATCTACCTCTACGATGGGTCGCTGGCGAATCGCCGCGAGCTGCCGGCGGATTGGCGTCCGGTTCGGGCGGTCTTCGCCACGCGGCGGCGTGAGGCGCCGGCGGAAACGCTGCGCAGCCGGATGCACGAACGGTTCCCGAACTAGAGCAGGAACTTTCTCAGCACGGCAACGTCGAGTTTGAACGTGTGCTGCGGCAGTACGGCATCGAGCTTGTAGCCGCAGGCCTCGAAGAATCGCTGTGCCGGGCGCGCGTGAAACACCGCCGCCGTCATCTTGTGGCAGTTGTAGTAGTTGGCGACTTCCTCGGCGTGCGCGACGAGCAGACGCCCGATGCCGGCCCGGCGGCACTCGGGCAGCACGTACAGCGCTTCGACTCCTCCCAACGAGGCGGCGATCCGCAGCCGAAGCGCGGCCACGATCCGGTCGTCATCGCGTGCGACGATGTCGTGCACTTGCTCATGCCACACGACCCGGAAATGCCACAGCTCGGTACGCCAATCGCGATCGTAACGCTCCCAAAAGCCGTCCGCCTGGCCGGGTTTCGCCCGCTCGATCTCAAACGACATCGTACGTCCAGCCGTCGTACGCGGCAAAGGTCTTGATGCCGGTCGCGTCTTCGAGTTCATAGGCCAGGCGTTTCGGATCGCGTTCCAGCATGCGCGTGCCGAAGTGCGACATGATCGCAGCCCCCGGGCGTATCCCTTCGATCAGCCTTCTGGCGTCGTCGTAGGTCAGGTGGTCGACGTCCATCGAGTCGCGATAACGCAGGACGTTGATCACCAGCACGGCGGGGGCGCGCGCGCGATAGTCGTCGACGATTCCATCGAAGTAACGCGTGCAGGGAATGTAGGAGACCGTCGCGCCGCCCGCACGAAAGTGCAGCCCGTACGTCTCGACCGGATGCCGGAGCCGGGGTGAAGCAGTGATCGTGACGCTGCCCACTTCGAACGGTGATTCGTCGGCACCGACGATCCACTCGCGCGGAACGAAGCGGCGCGCGTACGGGAAAACGACCGGCTGCATCGACTCGTCCAACGCGTCGCGCGGCGCGCACAACGCGCCGCGCGGTCGCCAGCCGCCCTGACACATCGCTTCGATCATCACGTTGACGTCGCCGGCGTGATCGAGGTGCTTGTGCGAGAGCACGATCGCGTCGAGCGTGGCGGGATCGCACGGCGGAAGCTGCGCCAGGGCCCGCACCAGCGCGCCCGGACCCGGATCGATATGCAGGTTCGTGCCGTCCGCTCGAATCCAGAAACCGGCCGACGACCGGATCTGCTTCGCGACGACCCAGCGCGCGCCGCCGGTGCCGAGAAACTGCAGCGAGACCACGTGGCTGCGTTCGCAGCCCGGAAAAGGCGGGCCCGCATTCGCGGCCCCAAAAGGGGACCTATTAGGAACGCCTAATTAGGAACGCCTAATGATTGCTCGCTTCGCGACGGCCGCCCTCGCGGGCGCCGCGGCCTTTGGACTCGCTGCCCTGCCGCGAACCGCGATGGCGATCCCGTATTTCGCTCACGAATATGGGCTGACGTGCCAAAAGTGCCACTCCGTGATCCCGCGGCTGAATGAGTTCGGGCTCAGCTTCATGGATCACGGCTACTCCCTGCCGGGCGCGACGCCGCAGCCCGTCTTCCCGCTGTCGATGAAATTCAACCTGGCCTACTCGAGCCAACCCGATCCGTCGGGTCTGCCGAAAGGGATCGTCGACGAGGTCGAAATTTTTCTGGCCGGCAAAATGAGCCCGCGCACCAATTATTTTATCGAGCAATACGTCGTTGACGGCGGCGTTCCGGGGGCGATCCGCGAGGCCTGGATCGCGAACCGCTTCACGCCCGATGAAGCGAAGATCCCGGTGTACCTGCAGGCCGGTTCGTTCACGCTGCCGTTGCCGGTCGATCCGGAGACGCTCCGGGAGACCGCCCAGCACTACACGCTTTTCGATCAGACGGTGGGCGCCAATCCGTTCAACTTCTTCGATCCCAAGAACGGCATCGAAGCGCGCGCGGGCTACGCCGATCATGGCCTGAGCGTCCGGCTGGCGGCCTTCCAGGGTCACGACAAACAGAGCGGCATCCCCACGCTCGGACTCGATCGGATGCTGGAGGTACAACAGGTCGTCGGCCCGCTGACGCTCTCCGCGTACCGCTACGACGGAAGCCGGCCGGTTGCGCTCGCTCCCGATCGTTTTTGGCGTCAGGGGTACGGACTGACGTACGTGCGTGGACGCTGGGAGAGCGACACCGTCCTGCAAACGGGGAATGACAGCAACTTCAACGGTGCGCGACGCGCGGCGCTTTCTAGCGGCGGCTTCACCCAGCTGCGCTACGAGTTTGACCGCCGCCTGTTCGCGCTAGCGCGTTATGAAGGGACGTGCGACCCCAGCAACGGCTTCGCGCGCGATCTGGTCGGCCTGCTCGGCTATCGCGTCTCGCGAAACTCGCGCTTCACGATCGAGGATGTCGTGCAGCATGCCGGGCCGACGACCAATACGCTGAACATGCAGTACACGGCGGCCTACTGATACGCATGCGCAGTCGCAGCCTGATCCTCGCAGCAGCCGTCGCTGCTCTGGCCCTTCCCGCCGATGCCCAGGACGCGGTGATACGCGCCATCGACCCGGCGCGCTCGCACGCGTCATTCTCGGTCACGCACCTGTATCTGGCCCGCGTCACCGGGACGGTGCCGATCATGAGCGGTTCGGTGACGCTGGCTCCGAACTCGACCGTTCCGACCGCGGTCGAAGCGACGCTGGACCCCAACCACATCGCGAGCGGGAACCCCGATCGCGATGACGACCTGCAGGGCCCCGACTGGTTCGACACCAAGCGCTTCGCGCATTGGACGTTCAGGAGTTCCGCCGTGACGCCCAAAGCAAACGGCGCTTTCACCGTCGCCGGCACCTTGACCGTGCACGGCGTGGCCCAGCCGGTCAACCTCGACGCCACCGTCGTCCGCGGCGAGCCGCACCTCGCGTACCACGCCGTCGGTCACGTCGACCGTCACGCGTTCAACATGCGCGTGACGCCGACCGACGGACTCATCGGCAGCGACATCACGATCACGCTCGACGTCGAGGTTCACGAGAACCCGCCGCCGCAGGCGCGCGAGTAGGCACGCCTCGGGCGCGCGCGAACGTCCCGGCATGGCGGCGAAGGTCTTCGCGGTACTCCTGGCGCTCGCGCTGATCGCAGCAGCGCCGCCCGCATCGCCGGCACCGGCGCCGGCGCCCACAGCGACGCCGTCAGCCTCGCCGTCACCGTCGCCGAACGCGAGCGCCGCGCCCGTTCCCGCGAAAGCCGGCTCCTCGGGCGTGACCACCTTACCCGCCGGCGCGCACATGCGGCTCCACTGCGTTCAGGTCGGCGACGCGTTGTTTCGTACCGCCGAAGTTGTCGCCGCTCCGACGGGGGCGCCTCCGTCAATCCCGGTTCCGTCGCCGGGCGGGATCTACCAGGCCGCGCCGTTCGTCCCCCTGCCCTTGGCGATGGGCGCGGGAGGCCTTCTGCTGCGCGACGGTTTACTCGGCCCCGGTTTTCCGGCCTGGCGCACGCAAGTTGTCGGTTCGGGGGCTCCGCACCACGATTGCGAACTCGACGTCGACGACGGGAGCGGACGGTTCCAAACGCGTTACGCGATCCTGTCCGCACTGCCGACGCTGATCGCTCCCAATCCGCCGCGTGCCGACGGCGCCGTAGGCGTGCTCATTCTCAGCCACGCGGGGATTCGGCTGCTCAATTTTTAGATGTCCGGCCGCTTGAGCGCGTAAGCGCTCAAGCGCGAAGGGTTCGCGCGCAGCCCGAACCCACTAGGTGATCGCGGGCAGGGTCGGAAACGAGCCGCCGACGATCGCGATCGAGGGCCGGCCGAGCCAGCGTTCGATCACCGTTGCGTAGACGCTCCGGAAGTCGGTACCGAAGGCCAGATTGCCCATGTTGAGGCGGGTCAGATCCGGATGCGAGCCGTACAGGCCGCCCTTCACGCCGCCGCCGATCAGGAATACGGGTGCGGCCTCGCCGTGATCCGTGCCGCGGCTCGCGTTCTCCGCGACGCGGCGGCCGAACTCGCTGAATGTCATCGTCATCACGCGCCGGTCGTTGCCGTGCGCGGCGAGATCGCTGTAGAACGCCGCTATCGCGTTGCCGAAATCCGCCAGCAGACGCTCCTGCGTTTGCTTCTGGGTCACGTGCGTATCGAACGAACCGTGCTGCACGTAGAGGACGCGAGTGCCGAGCTTCGAGCCGATGATCTGCGCCGCCAGGGAGAGGCTGCGACCGAGCGGCGTGGTGGGATAGGTGGCCTGCGGCGTATAGCCCGCGACCAGCTTGGGCAGCTCTTCGGCGCCGCGCTGGGCGTGGTCTTCGATTTCGGCAACGGCGTTGAGATACGGCGAGCGAAACGGCACGGTCGTGTCGCGCACGAACTCATGGAACGCTTCGCGGTCGGTTCCGTTCCGGTCGCTGCGCAAGCCGTAGCCGCGCAGCGCGTCGACCGCGGGCACGTCCGTGTTCTTGGCGATCAGCGCCTCGGGCAGCACGTTGCTGAGCGCGACCGCATTGAACAGGTTGTCTTTGGGCAGCTCCGACTCGTCGAGGTAGCGCCCAAGCCAGCCCGTCGTTTCATAGGTGCGCGGAGCGGCGGTTTGCCAGATCTCGGTTGACCGGAAGTGCGAGTGATCGGGATCCGGATAGCCGACGCCCTGGATCACCGCCACGTTTCCCGCGTCGTACATCTTCTTGAACGGCGCAAGCACCGGGTTGAAGCCGACGGTGTCGTCGATCCGGAGCACGTCGGATTGCGGGACGCCGAGCGAGGGGCGGTAGCGGTAGTAGTCGGGGAGACCGAACGGCACGACCGTATTGAGGCCGTCGTTCCCGCCTTGGAAATTGATAACGACCAGCACCCGGTCGCCGGCGCCGGGGAGTCCGGGCAGCGGCGCCTGCGCGAAGGCCGCAGCAAAGACGTTGTCGAGGGAGCTCACGACCGACAACCCGCTGATCGCTCCCAACAGGAAACTCGAGCGATTCATCCGTTTGATCGTCATGGTGTTGCGAGCCCTCCGGGGCACAGCTGGGGTATGAAACGGCACACTAGCATAGCTGGTAGGCCGGCATCGCCATGGTGAGGTAGGCCGCGCCGCGGACGCGTTCGTCGACGTTTTCGCCGGAGAGCTGACCCATCTCGGCCTGCCCCGCGCCGGCCAGATACGCGACCAGCTGGCCCATCGCGGCCGGCGAGACATCGCCCTGCAGCAGTGTTTGCGTCAGCGTGAACGCGATTTGCTTGGGATCGCGAGTGCGCAGCGTCGATGCAATCCAGGTCGCATCTTGCAGCATGGCCGGATTCTGCGCCACGCCATTGGCGAAATTCTCGCGGGTCAGCATCGTCTGGCTGTTGATCCAGGTCTTTCCGCCGTCCCAACCCTTGACGTTGGGCGGGTAGAACAGGGTCTGACCCATCGAGCGCAGCGTGGCCAGCTCGACCAGCGCGACCTTCGGGACCGCGAAGAGCTGGTGCGTCCCGACGACGAACTCGACCGGGCTCTTCACCAGCGCGCGATAGGCGCGCTCGCTGAAGAACACGTTGCTGCGCAGCAGGACGCTCATGATCGGCTGCAGCTCGAACCGGTTCTTGACCAGCAGTGCCGCAACCTGATCGACCAGCTGCGGCTCGGGGTCGTCGTAGACGAAGAACGACAGCAGTTCGGTCGCGAAAAACCGCGCCGCGGCCGGCTGGGCGAAGATGATCTCGATGATGTCGGAACCGCCGAAGTTCCCGCTGCGGCCGAGGAAGGTTTTCGTCCCGTCGTCGTGCTGTCCGCGGTTATCGACGAACGTGCCGCTGCCGTCCGGTTCGCGCCGGAACGACCAGCCGGTGAACGCGCGGGCCGACTCGCGGACGTCCTGCTCCGTGTAGTTGCCGATCCCGAGCGTGAACAGTTCCATCAGCTCGCGGGCGAAATTTTCGTTGGGATGCGCCTGGACGTTCACGTTGTTGTCGAGGTAGCGCAGCATCGCCGGATCTTGGGCAACGTGCAGCGTCAGCTCGCGAATGTTTCCCAGCGCGTACTGCCGGAAAAGCCGGTTCTGCGCCAGCAATTCTTGCTCGGTCGTCCCTTTTTCGGGCGAACTCGTGAAGTGGCCGTGCCAGAACAGCGTCAGCTTTTCTTGCAGCGGCGCCGGCGAGGCGATCATCCGCTCGAGCCACCAGGTCTGCATCGCGATCAAATTGCGGCGGCGCGAGGCGTTGCGCTGCATCTGAAAAGCCTTGCGGCGGTCGGCCGTCTCCGAATCGGCGGGCATGCCGGCGGCGAAACCGCGATAGAGCCCGGGCGGGGGGATCGGCGGCGTTTCGAGTTCGGGGCCGTTCGACAGTGACGAGGTGTTGGGAAAACGAACGAACGTATCGACCGCAGCCTGCGGCGAGAGCGCGGCCAGCCGCTCGACATCAACCGGTGCGCCCCCGAATCCGGCCCGCCGCAGCAAATGCGCGGCAAGACGCGGGTTCCAGGGGCCGGAGTACGGAGCGAGCGCTGTCGCGGCGTCGAGCGTTCCTACAGGGCGGAACGTCGCCGGGGCGGTCGTTTGAGCAGCCACGAGTGGATCATAGCCCGCCGGCCGGCCCGGACGCTCGCCGGGATGGATATTCTCACACGGGCTTAAATCCGCCAGCGTGAGTATTCTCGCGAGCCGGATCGACGCGGCGTCACCCGACTTCGAGCGCAACGCGCGCGCGATGTCGGCGTTGGTGGATGACCTGCGGACGCGCCTTGCGCGGGCGCACGAGGGCGGGGGAGCGGCGGCGGTCGCGCGGCACCGCAAGCGCGGCAAGCTGACCGCGCGCGATCGCATCGACCGCTTGGTCGATCCCGGTACACCGTTTCTCGAGTTCTCGGCGCTGGCCGCCAACGGGATGTACCACGATGATGCGCCGGCAGCCGGCATCGTCACCGGCATCGGCTCGATCGAGAGCGTCGCGTGCGTGATCGTCGCCAACGATGCGACCGTCAAAGGCGGGACATACTATCCGATCACGGTCAAGAAGCATTTGCGCGCCCAGGAAATCGCCGAACAGAACGGTCTGACCTGCATCTACCTGGTCGACTCGGGCGGTGCGTTCTTGCCGCTACAGGCCGACGTCTTTCCCGACCGCGATCACTTCGGCCGCATCTTTTACAATCAAGCCCGCATGTCGGCGCAAGGCATCCCGCAGATCGCCGCGGTGATGGGATCGTGCACCGCCGGCGGCGCCTACGTACCGGCGATGGCGGACCAGTCGATCATCGTCAAGGACGAAGGTACGATCTTTCTCGGCGGACCGCCGCTGGTGCAGGCGGCGACCGGCGAAATCGTCACCGCCGAAGAGCTCGGCGGTGCCGACGTGCACACGCGGATCAGCGGCGTCGCCGATCATTTTGCGGTTGACGACGAGCACGCGCTGGGAATCGTGCGCGAGATCATCGCCCATCTCGAGCGCCGCCCGCACGATCCGTGGCCCCTGCACGCGCCGCAGCCGCCCGTTCACGATCCGCGCGAACTCTACGGTATCATCCCATCGGATGCGCGCCACGCCTATGACGTGCGCGACGTGATCGCGCGCCTCGTTGACGGCTCGGACTTTGCCGAGTTCAAAGCCCGCTACGGTACGACGCTCGTGTGCGGCTTCGCAAGGCTCGAAGGCCATCCGATCGGGATCCTCGCCAACAACGGGATCCTGTTCAGCGAGTCGGCGCTCAAGGGCACGCACTTCATCGAACTCTGCTGCCGGCGCGGTATCCCGCTGCTGTTCCTGCAGAACATCACCGGCTTCATGATCGGGAAGGAATACGAAAACCGCGGGATAGCAAAGGACGGCGCGAAGCTGGTGATGGCCGTGGCGTGTGCGGAAGTACCGAAGTTCACCGTGGTGATCGGAGGCAGCTTCGGAGCCGGGAATTACGGGATGAGCGGCCGCGCCTACGGTCCGCGGCAACTGTGGATGTGGCCCAACGCACGCATCAGCGTGATGGGCGGCGCGCAGGCGGCCTCGACGCTCCTGACCGTGCGCTTGCAAGCCGACCGCGAGAAAGTCAAGCCCGCGTTAAGCCCGGACGAGCAGGCCGCGTTCACGGCACCGATCCTCGAGAAATACGAACAGGAAGGGAACCCCTACTACTCGACGGCGCGGCTGTGGGACGACGGAATCATCGACCCGTTTGACACCCGGCGCGTGATCGGCGTAGGCTTGAGCGCCGCGCGATATCGTGCTGCGGCGAGCACGACCTTCGGCATTTTCCGCATGTGACGCGCCGCGGAATCGCAAGGCAGCGGTTAATTTGCTGAAAAGCCAGCCAAAAGGTCTGGACAGGCCCTCCCCCCCAGGGGCTATGCTATGGAGTATGAGAGTTTCAACGCTTCACGCCCTCATCGGCGACGAAGAGGGCGCGACGTTGGTGGAATACTCCCTGGTCGTGGCGCTCATCGCGGTGCTCTGTATCGTAGCGATCAGCTTCCTCGGCCAAAAAGTCAGTCACCTCTTCAGTACGATCGGAAATTCGGTCGCCGGAGCCTAACCGTCGAGGGCCATGAGCATCCCCGCGCCGTCGCCCGTTCAGATTCCCGCGTACCACTCGTAGTTCTGGTCCTCCCAGTATCCCCCGCCCCCGCCGTAGAGCCCGTCGAGCGTCGCCACCAGCTCGATGCGGCTCACCCATTTGGCGCTCTTATATCCGAGCTGGGTTGGGATGCGCAGCCGCACCGGCGCCCCGTGATCGGGGTCCAGCGGTGCATCGTTGAGATCGAGCGCGAGCAGCGTCTGCGGATGCGCCGCCTGATGCAGGTCGAGCGACTCGTAATAGGGCTGACCGCTCGCGTCGCGGTCGAAACACCGAAAGACGCAGAAACGGGCACTCGGCTTCGGCTGGGCCATCGCCAGCACGCTGCCGAGCCGAAGGCCGCCCCACTTGCCGATCGCGCTCCAGCCCTCGACACAGTCGTGGCGGGTCGTTTGGGCGAGCGAGTCGGCAGCCCGCAGCTCGGCCAGCGAGAGCCTCTGCGGCCGATCGGCGAGCCCGGCGACGATCAGCCGATAGTCGCGAAAGCCTTCGCGCGCCAGGCGCGTGTAGGTGTCGTCGCTCGGCGTATCGAGTCCGTTGACGCGGAAGTTACGGTCGACGGCGGAGTCGGGGTACAAACGCGCCATGCCGTGCGTGTCGATGACGGCGCGATTGAGGCTCTCCGTTCCTGTGAGAATGCTGTGAAAGGGCCCGTTCGTCAGCGCGTCCTTGATCGGACCGCAGCCGCTCAGTCCGAGCGATGCCAGCGACGAGGCCACGAAGAGGCGGCGCTTCACGGTCCGACCCCGTCGTGTTCCTTGAGCCGATACCAACCGGTGATCATCGAACGCATGTTGTTCCACATCCCGGTCGAGGCGACCAGCATCAGGTGCGTCCCGAAGTATCCGAGCAGCAGCGCCATCAGCACGAAGTGCCACAGCCGGGCGTACTGCCGGCCGCCGAGCAGCACGGTCAGCCACGGCACGGCCGCGTCGATGCCCGGCGAGAGCGCGAGCCCGGTGACGATCAGCAGCGGAAAGAAGCCGAACAGCACGACCGTGTACGCGACTTTCTGCAGCGGGTTGTAGGTGCCGTGCGGCGGCGGTTCTGAACGCAGCCGCAGGTAGTAGAGCTGCATCGGCCAGAGCCTCGGCAGATCGGAGGGCCGCAGCACGAACTCGCGCAGCGTCCCGCGCGTGCCCGCAGCGATCAGATAGACGGCGTACGCGATCAAGAGCACCCAGGCGAAGAACAGATGCCAGCGCCGCCCGTTGGCGAGATCCTGCGGACCGGGCAGCGTGAGCCAACCGGGAAACGCGCGCGCCGATTCGAAGCCCATTCCGTTATCGGTGAAGCCGAACAGATGCGTCGTGCGGACGGCGTGGCCGAACACCGTCACCGTACCGACCGGCTGGCCGTCAACGGTCGACGCGCCGAAGGCGAGGACGCGTCGCTGCGGATCGCTCTTGTCGGATGCGTCGAGATACGGCGCCGCGTTGAAGATCTGCAGCCCGCTCATGAACAGCACCAGCAGGGCCAGGGCCCAGAGCCAGTGCGTGGTGCGTTCCGCAATCCCATGACGGTAGACCAGGGTTCCCGGTTCGGCAACGCGGGGTTCCGCACGCGAGCGCGCGGCGGACGGTGTCATGCGTGTTCGGCGACCAGGGTACTCACGGTGCGTGCGAGCTGGGCGTCGTAGCCCTCGCCCACGTAGGTCGCGCGCAGCACTCCCTTGCGGTCAAAGACCAGCTGGGTCGGCCAGGCCTGCACGCCGTAATTGTTCCAAACCGAGAAGTTGTCGTCGAAGAGCACCGGCCACGAGATGTCCTGCGCTCGCAGCGCTTGGACGACGTTCGCGTGCACGTGTTCTTCCGCGGTCTCCGGCGCGTGAACGCCGACGATCGCCAGGTCACGCGACCCATACGCGGCGCGCAGCCTCTGCAGTTCCGGCATGACGTGCTTGCAGTTGATGCAGCTGAAAGCGAAGACGTCGACGATCGTCACCCGCCCCGCGGTCGGCGGCGGCCCCGGAGCATTCGCCCACGACGTGGCGGACAGGACCGGGGCGAGCGTCACGGCTCCGGCGAGCAGGAGGGTTCCGATCATGCCATCATCTCCGTCGGTACGACGATCGCCCGTCCGGCGTGCTTGAGGCGCCCGCGTTCGACCAGCTTTGCAAGTTCGAGGCTCACCGTTTCTCGCGTGCTGCCGACCAGCGACGCGATGTCGGCGTGGGTGAGGCGCACGTCGACCCGAAGGCCGCCCTCGACGGGAACGCCCTGTTCGGCGGCCAGCTTGCGGTACACGTGCTCGATGCGCTCGCCGACGCGCGCATACGCCAGGTCTTCCATCGTCGTGCGTGCGTCGTCGAGCCGCTCGCTCAGCACCTTCGCCACGTTGAGCGCTAGGACCGGATCGCGCGACAACAGGGCGAACAGATCGTCGGCGCGCGAGGTACACAACAGCGCGTCCTCGATCACGACCGCGTGCGTCGTGCGGCCCCCGCGGTCGAACAAGCTTTCCTCGCCGAAGAGGTCGCCTGGTCCGAGCAGCGCCACGGTGACTTCCTTTCCGTCGGCGGTTTGGCGGACGATCCGCACGCTCCCGCGCTTGACGAAATAGATGACCCGATCCGTATCGCCGGCCTCGAAGACGCGCGTGCCCCGCGGCATCTCACACATCGTGAAAAGGTGCTGATGCTCGATCAGACCCTCTTCGGTCGCCTCGCGAAAGATGCGGTTCTGCTGGAGATACCAGACCTTGTTGATGTCTTCGTTCACCAAACGCTCCGTCCGGAGCGCGGCGAGTGACGCAATCGCCGCTCCGAGGCCGCCCATCCCGCATCCTACCATGCGCCCAGCAGGATGGGCTGTAAGGGTTCTTACTGCTTAGCGGGCCGGACCTTCGATGACCCGCACGAAGTCGTGCGGACGAATCCAGCGCGCGAGCGCCGCGCGCACCGCTTCGCCGCTCGCCGCCAACTGCGTTCCGGCATCGATCCGGTCTTCGTCGAAGGGACGGCCGGTCGCGACGAAGTCGAGAATCTGGGCCGCCAAGCCGCCGTATGACTCCTGGCTCACTTGCAGCTGCCCCACGACCAGGGCCTTCGCCGTCAGCAGGCGCTCGGCATCGATCGGCTTCTTCTGCAGCGTCGTCAAATCGTCGACAACCAAGCGCGCAGCGCGATCGACGTTTTGCGGATCCGAGCCGAAGTTGACCGAGAACGTGCCGCGGTTGTGCGCGCCGTTCATGTTCGAACCGACCGAGTAGACGTAGCCGTGAGTCTCGCGCAGGTCGTGGAAGAGGAGTGAGGCGTAAAAGCCTCCGGTCAAGACCGTGTTCGCCAGTTGGAGCAGCGGAAAATCCGCCGCGCGATACCCGATCGGCAGCGTCTGTGCGAGCGTCACGTCGGCCTGGATCCGTCCGGTTGCCGGTACGACATGGCTCGAGGGTTTGTTCGGCGCGACTGCGGCCGGGAAGAGATCCGGCGGCAATCCCGTGGCGTGCCACCCGCCAAAGGCGGCTTCAACGACCGCACGTGCGCGCTCGGCGGTCACGTCACCGATCACGACGATCGTGGTCAAGTCCGGGCGGTAGGTCGCGCCGTAGTACGATTTCACATCGTCGAGCGTCACCGCACCCAGGCTGCCCGGCGTTTCGTGACGCCGCATGGGATCGCCCGGCGGGTAGAGTGCGTCGACGAGTGCGAGCTGGACTTTGTAGTCGGGGCTCGCGATCGCGCCGGTCAATGCGCCGACGTTCTGCGTCTTCACGATCGCGAACGCGTCGGCCGGGAAGCTGGGGTGCAGTTCGTCGTCGGCCAGCAGCGTGACGCCGCGCTCGAACGCGTCCGAAGTGACGTCGAGGGAGAAGCTCTTCCCGGCCGACACCGTGGCCGCGATCTTGTCGAGTTCGGTCTGGTACGTCAGCCGATCGTAGGTCGCGGTTCCGTACGAGAAAAGGCCCTCGACGATATCGTCGATGCCTTCCCTGCCGGCCGGATCTTGGATCCCGGCGTTGCCGAGGATGTTGCCGCGCAGGGTGACGGTCTTCGAGATCGCCGAAGGGATGACGACCAGTTTGATGCCGTTGGCAAGCGTCGTTTGGACCGGATGCACCGTCTGTTCCGGCAGCCGAAGATTGTGCAGCACGTTGTGTGCGAAGGCCGGCAGCGGAGTACGCGCATCGGGGATGACCGTATTGTCTTCGCCGAGGCGGCCGCCGAAAGCCGAACCGGCAGCCGCCTTCGGCGTTGCGATCGCGACCGTTGCGGTCGCGTTGTCGTAGTACGTGCGCAGCACGCGGTTGACGTCGTCGACGGTCACCTTCTGCAAACCGGCGAGATCGTCGTCGGGTGTCCGGTGCTCGACCGCCAGCGTCTGGCTCCAGGTCGAGGCGAGGTTGTTGATCGAGTTCCGTGCGAACTCTGCCTGCGCGACCTCGCGCTGCTTCGCGACCTCGACCAGGTCGGGCGGCAGGCCGGTGCGCTTGTAGGTGTCGATCACGGCTTTGACGTCCGCGACCGCCGTTTCGCCGCTGGTGGTCACCGGCACGACCGACCCGACCAGCGACATCCCGGCGGCCGGGAACGTCTGCGCTTGCGCGAACGTTCCGAGCGCCTTGCCGCTAGCCTCGAGCTCGTAGAGCGCGCCGCGCTGGCTGTTGAGCACGTCGTTGAGGATCTCCGACGCGGAGTAATCGGGACTGTCGTAACCGGGCACGCGGTACGCGACGAAGTCCGTGACGATCGGATCGGAGCTATTGTCGCGCAGCGTGAGCGGGGTCAGCGCGCCGAGCCGCACCGCGCGGTGCACCGGCAGCTTGGCGGCCGGCACGTTTGCCCAGAGCGCGCGAATCTTGGCGATCGTCGCGGCCGGATCGACGTCGCCGGCGATCACGTAGACGGCGTTGTTGGGATGATACCAGCGCGCGTAGAAGCGCTTGAGATCGGCGCTTGTGATGCGTTTGAAGCTCGCGACAGTGCCCAGTCCGACGTCGCCGTAGGGCGTGCCGGCGAACAGGTGCTCCACCGTTTTCGCGTAGAGCCGGTAGTTGGCGCTCGAATTGTCGCCGGTCACCTCTTGGGTGATCGCGCCGCGCTCCTGTTCCCACAGCTTCTGCGTGTCGAGAATCCCGCTCGCCCGCGAACGGTCGAGGTTCAGCGCGATGGCGAGATCCTGCGCCGGCATCTCAAAGAAGTATTGCGTGATCTGGTTCTGCGTGTCGGCATTGAAGGTGCCGCCGGTCACCGCGATCGCCTTCGAAAACTGCGAGGCGTCGACGGTCGCGCTGCCGCGGAACATCATGTGCTCCTGCGCGTGCGCCAAACCCGTGATCGGCTCGTCGTCCGAACCGGCCAGATAGTTCAGGTACGTGGCGGCCACCGGTGCCAGCCGGTCGCGCAGGACGACGACCTGCAGGCCGTTGGGGAGGGTCGCGCGGGTCACGTCGACAGGCAGGGCGGCGGGGACCGGGGTCTGCGCGCCGGCCCGGAGCAACGGAGCGGCCAGCAGCGCGGCGGCGGCAAGCAAGGCGGCGACGGGACGAAAGCGCGACATACGCTCTGGTAAACGCCGCCTCTGCGCGAAGCGTCACACCGGCCGTCGCGGGAGCCCAGGGGGCGCCGTGGAAACCGCTCGTTTCGTGTCCGAGACCGTCCTGACGGTGGCGAACGAGCGGGGGCGCGCCCGCGTTACGCTGTCCCGGCCCCAGGTGCGCAACGCGTTCAACGCCGAGCTGATCGCGCGTTTGGCGACCGTATTCACCGCCCTGGGAGGGGACCCGGCCGTCCGGGTGATCGTGTTGGAGGGCGCCGGGCCGTCATTCTGCGGCGGCGCCGACGTGAATTGGATGCGCGGGTCGCTGACGCTGGGCGAAGCCGAGAACCTGCGCGACGCGGAGGCGATGTCGGACATGTTCCGCGCGATCGACGGCTGTCCGAAGCCGGTGATCGGGCGCGTGCACGGCGCCGCGCTCGGCGGCGGCGCCGGTCTGTGCGCGGTCTGCGATGCGGTCGTCGCACTCGATACGACCGTGTTCGGATTCACCGAAACGAAGCTCGGGATCATCCCGGCGGTCATCTCGCCGTTCGTCATCGCCAAGATCGGGGTGACCCACGCGCGGCGTCTTTTCCTGACCGGCGAGCGCTTCGAGGCGGAGCGCGCACGCGCAATCGGCCTCGTGCATGAAGTCGTCGGCGAAGATGCCTTCGACGGGACGGTCGACGCGATCGCGCGCGAGCTGGAGACGGCCGGGCCGTCGGCAGTTGCGGCCGCGAAGCGGCTGATTCGCGAGGTCGCCGCGGCGTCGTACGACGCGACCCGTGCGATCACCGCCGGCGCGATCGCGCGCCAGCGCGTCACCGACGAGGGGCAGGAGGGTTTGCGCGCCTTTCTCGAGCGGCGCGCAGCCGGTTGGATCGTCGAGTGATCCGCACGCTCCTGATCGCCAACCGCGGCGAAATCGCGATCCGCGTCGCCCGCGCAGCGCGGGAATGCGGGATCTCACCGGTCGGCATCTACTCGGACGCCGACGCAGACGCGCTCTTCCGATCGGTGATGGATGCCTCGGTGCGCATAGGGCCGGGACCGGCTAACGAGTCGTACCTCGACGGCGAGCGCATCGTCGGCGCCGCGAAGACGCTCGGCGCGGATGCGGTTCACCCCGGGTACGGGTTTCTCAGCGAACGCGCGACCTTCGCTCAGTTGGTGATCGACAGCGGACTCGTCTTCGTCGGCCCGACGCCGGCTGCGATCGCAGCGATGGGTTCGAAGATCGATGCCAAGCGGCGGGTGCGCGCGGCCGGCGTTCCCGTCGTCCCGGGATACGACGGCGACGATCAGCAGGACGAACACCTGCGCGCCGAAGCCGCGCGGATCGGCACGCCGCTGCTGATCAAAGCCAGCGCCGGCGGCGGCGGCCGCGGGATGCGGGTCGTGAACGAACTGGCCGGCTTCGACGCGGCGCTGGCCAGCGCGCGGCGCGAAGCGAAAGCCGGTTTCGGCGACGACACCGTACTACTCGAACGCTACTTGGAGCGGCCGCGCCACGTCGAGTTCCAGGTGCTCGGCGACACGCGCGGTACCGTTGTTCACGTAGGCGAGCGCGAGTGTTCGATTCAGCGCCGCCACCAGAAGGTGATCGAGGAAGCGCCGAGCGTCGCGCTCAATCCCGGTCTGCGCGCGCGCATGGGCGCGGCAGCGGTAGATGCAGCGCGCAGCGTCGGATACACGAATGCCGGGACGGCTGAGTTCATGCTCGACGCCGACGGCAATTTCTATTTTCTGGAGATGAACGCGCGGCTCCAGGTCGAGCATCCCGTGACCGAACTCGTCTACGGGATCGACCTCGTCCACGAGCAGCTGCGGATCGCGAACGGCGAACCGCTGACGATGACGCAAACCGCGCTGGTGCCGCGCGGTTGGGCGATCGAGGCCCGGCTCAACGCCGAGGATCCGGCGCACGACTTCTTACCCCAGTCCGGCACGGTAACCGCGTTCGACGTGCCGCGCGCGCCCGGCGTGCGGCTGGACAGCGGGATCGCCGCCGGCAGCCGGATCCCGATCTACTACGATTCGCTGCTGGCCAAGATCGTCGTTTGGGGGTCCGATCGCGCAGCCGCGATCGCTCGACTCGACGTCACGCTGCGCGAGACGCGCGTGGCGGGGATCGCAACGAACCTGCCGCTGCTGCGCGCCATCGCCGGCGACGCATCGTTTCGCGCCGGCGACACGACAACGCGGTTTCTGGACGAACGGATGCCGCTGTTTCGGCTCGGCGATGCGCCGGCAAGCGACGCGGCAAAGCGGCGGATCGCGGCTGCACTGCTGTCGCGCGGGAGCGACTGGCGCGTCGCGCGGACCGGCATCCCGCTCGCGTTCGTCGTCAACGGTGAAACCGTGCATGCCGCCGCCGACTACGACGGCACGCGCTGGATCCTCTCGGGCGATCTCCGCGGCCCCCTCGACGCCGGCGATGTCGATGCGTCGTTCGATGCCGGCGGCGGGACGATCGTGTTCGACGGGCGCCCGGTGCGCTGGGATTGGCCCGCGCCGCCGAGCGCGGGCGCGGAGCACGTCGCACACGCGGCCGGCTCCGGCGACGTCGCCGCGCCGATGCCGGGCAAGATCATCAGCGTCGCCGTGGCGCCGGGCGCCACGGTCGAAGAACACGCGCTGCTGGTCGTCCTGGAAGCGATGAAGATGGAACACCGCATCGAGGCGCCGATCGCCGGCACGATCCGCGAGGTGCGGGTGAAGCCGGGCGAGCTGGTGGCGTCCGGAGCGTCCCTGGTCACCATCGGCCCCAGGCCGGGCGCGGCCTGACGTGCGCGTCATTCTGATCGCCGGCTGGAACGAGCAGTCGGACTTGATGCGCACCTTCATCGACGGGCGCAATGGGATCGACGGTTTGGCGGCCTTCGGCTTCGACTGCTCGATTTTCCCGGCCGACGGCGACGACCTGATGCGCGACCGCATCGATCGCTTCGCTTCCTTCTTGGACACGCTCCGGGATCGCGAACCTGAGGCCTTTCCGGTCGCGACCTTGGGCTATAGCGTCGGCGGCCTGATCAATCGCGGTTTCCTGCGGGCCTACCCGGAGCGCGCCGGCGAGATCGCCGCGACCATTCAGATCGCCGCACCGAACGCCGGTCTGATCACGAACTACACCCTGGGGACAATGCGCTTGGCGCGGGTGCCCACGCACATCCTGGCCGACATCGACGTCGAAGCACCGTTCATGACCTGGCTCAACGGCGTCTCCGGCTCCTGGGTGCCCGATCCCGACAATCGGCGCAAGCAGCGCTGGAAGCTCGACGGCGTCCCGTGGGTGATCGCGCCGGAACACCGTCTGCTGCACGTCGTCGGCCGCATGCCGAAGTATCATCTTCAGAGCGACGGGGTGGTGATGATCGAATCCGCAACCCTGGACGGAGCCATGCCGTGCGTGTCGATCGACAACGATTCGGCCAACCATTTGAACTTGGGTGCGGTGTCCAACATCTTCGCGACCGTGTTCCGGCGTTTCAAACACGACGACTCCGTCTGGCCGCGCTGCGTCGAGCTGGCGGCCCGTTTTCTGCGCGCGGAGCCGGTGTCGTGATCGACCCCTTCGCTGCCGCGCCTCGGCGCGTCACGATCTGCGAGGTCGGCCCGCGCGACGGCCTGCAGAACGAGCCGGAGGCCATCGCGGTCGACGACAAGGTCCGGTTCTGCGATCTCCTCTCCGCGGCCGGCGTGCCGATGCTCGAAGCCGGCTCGTTCGTGAGCCCCACCGCGGTGCCGCAGATGGCCGATGCCGAGCAGGTCTTCGCGCGCATCCGCCGCTTCGATGGGTGCCGTTACATCGCGCTCTGCCCCAACGAGCGCGGCTTGGATCGCGCGCTCGCGGCCGGCGTGAACGCGATCGGCGTTTTCACCGCGGCGTCCGAAGCGTTTGCGCAGGCGAACATCCGGATGTCGATCGACGACTCGCTGGAGGTGATCGGGCGCGTGATCCGGCGCGCCAAAGAGCACGGCCTTTGGGTGCGGGCCTCGGTGTCGACGGCGTTCGGCTGTCCTTTTGCGGGAACGGTTCCGGTCGATGCGGTCGTGCGACTCTGTGCGCGCCTGCTCGACGCGGGCGCCGATCAGCTCAGCGTCGCCGACACGATCGGCGTCGGGACGCCCAACCAGGTCGTCGACGTCGTCGCCGCGCTCGACGGCATCGTGCCGCCCGACGCGCTCGCGCTGCACTTCCACGACACGCGCGGCACCGCGCTGGCGAACGCGCTCACCGGACTCGCGCTGGGCGTCCGCACCTTCGACAGTGCCGCCGGTGGACTCGGCGGATGCCCGTTCGCGCCCGGCGCAACCGGTAACGGCGCCACCGAGGATCTGGTGTACGCCCTCCACGGGATGGGCGTCGAAACGGGGATCGATTTGACGAAATTACGCGCCGCATCGCGGTTCATCGCCGCGAAGCTCGGCCACGCCCCGGTCTCACGCGCATTCACGGCGCTCGAGGCGGCCGAGCCGTGCTCGACCGTGCCGGGCGGAGCCTGAACGTGCGCCTCGCAGTTCGCGCGGGCATCTTCTACGACGGCACGAACGCACCGCCGCGGAACAACGTCACGTTGCTCGTCGACGGCGGCCGCATCGCAGCGCTCGACGGCGAGCACGGCCCGGTCGATCGGACCCTCACCGCCGCCTGCGTGGTGCCGGGCCTGATCAACAGCCACGTGCACCTCGAAGTCAACGGCGAGCCGGATATCCAGACCTTCTTTCTGATCCGTACGCCCACCGAACGCACGCTTGACGCGGCCCGAATCGCCCGGCTCTCGCTTGAAGCGGGCGTCACCACCGTGCGTGACTTGGGCGGAGCCGACGCGAACGCGGTCGCGCTGCGCGACGCGATTGCGCGCGGAGAGCACGTTGGGCCGACAATCGTGGCGGCCGGACGCGCGATCTGCATGACCGGCGGCCATGGCTTCTTCCTCGGACGCGAAGCGGATGGTCCCTGGGACGTGCGCAAGGCCGTGCGGGAACAGCGCAAGGCCGGTGCCTCCTGCATCAAGCTGATCGCGACCGGCGGCGTGCTCACCAAAGGCGCCGTTCCCGGCCAGGACCAACTCTCCGAAGACGAGATGCGCGCCGCGGTCGTCGAAGCCTCGACGCACGGCATGCGCGTCGCGGCGCATGCGATCGGCACCAACGGAATCAAGAACGCGCTGCGCGCCGGTGTCACCTCGATCGAACACGGCCACCTGCTCGACGATGAAGCGATCGCGCTGTTTCTCGAGCGCCGCGCCTACCTGGTGCCGACGCTTGCGGCCCCGGCCTGCATCATCGAGAACGCCGCGGCCGGGAATCAGCCCGAGTACGTGGTGCAAAAGGCCAACGAGATCTACGAAAAGATGGGCGCGAACATCACCAAAGCCTGGCGCGCCGGCGTCCCGATCGCGGGCGGCTCCGATGCGGGCACACCCTACAACAGGCACGAGAACTACGCCTACGAGGTCGAGCTGATGGTGCGGATGCTCGGCATGACGCCGCAGCAAGCGCTGACGGCCGCGACCGCGACGGCGGCGGAATTGCTCGCCGTGGAAGCCGGCGTACTCGCGGTGGGCCGTCCGGCCGACCTGCTGCTGCTCGACGCCGACGCCGGCGCCGACACGCGCGCGCTGCGCTCGCCCCGCGGCGTGATCAAGGGCGGCCAGGTCGCGTTCGAGCGCCTGTGAGCGCGCCGGCTGAACTGGCCGGACTGCGCGTTGCCGTGCTGGCGAGCATCGCCTGGCCGGCACCGCCGCCGGGATACGGCCCATGGGAACAAGTCGCCTACGACATCGCCCGCGGCATCGCCGCGCGCGGCCTCGACGTCACGCTGTTCGCCAGCGGGAACTCAAGGAATCCCGGCCATCTCGCATCGGTCGTGCCGGTGAGCTTGAACGAAGATCCGCATCTCAACGGGGAGGTCTTCAGCGAGCTGAACGTCGCGGCATGCTTCGCGCGCGCGTCGGAGTTCGACCTCATTCACAACAGCAGCGATTGGAAACCGCTGCTGTACGCGCTCGCGACCTCGGCGCCGCCGGTCTTGACCACCGTGCACGGTTTCTCGTCGCCGCAGATCCTGGCGGCCTACTACGCCGGCGCGCGGCGCTCGTTCTTCTGTTCGATCAGCGATGCGGATCGCGACCCGGGCCTGGCGTACCTCGCCACCACCTACAACGGCGTCGACCCCGGCGCGTGGACCTATCGCGACGTACCGGGCGACTATCTCCTGTACCTCGCCCGCTTCCATCCCGAGAAGGGCGCCCACCGCGCGATCGCGGTCGCGCGGCGCGCCGGCGTACGGCTGATGCTGGCGGGCATCCCGCAGGACACCGCCTACTTCAACGAAGCGGTGGCGCCGCACATCGACGGTGACGCGGTTCGCATGCTCGGGCACGTGCAGGGCGCCGCGCGCGACGAGCTGGTCGGCGGCGCGCTGGCGCTCGTGCACCTGACGACGCGCCCGGAGCGGTTCGGTTTGACGCTGATCGAAGCGATGGCCTGCGGCACGCCGGTGCTGGGCGCACGGATGGGCTCGATCCCGGAGATCGTCATCGACGGCGTCACCGGTTTCTTATGCGACGACGACGACCAGGCCGTCGCCCGCGTCCCGCAGCTCAGCTCGCTCGCGCGCAGCGCGTGCCGCGCGCACGTCGAGCAGACGTTTTCGGTCGAGCGCATGATCGACCGGTATCTCGACGCCTACGCCGCGGCGCTGCTCCTGCGCACGCCGCCGCCGCCGACCGACGAGCAGTTGGGCTGGCGGCGCCACGATTGGTGGGACCGGCCGATGGCCTTCACCGATATCCCGCCCAAGCCCGACCACCCGCCGCACACGTTCCGCTAGGGTCAAATATTCCGGGGTGACGACGCCCTAGGGGCGCCCCGAGCGGGGCCGCGGTCCGGGCGAACCGAATCGGACGCGCTGAATATGGTCGCCGCGTCCCGCTTTTGGACCACGGCACTGTCCCTGCGCCGGTTTTCCGGAGCGGCAGTCGCCGGGGTCGTCGCCTTCGTCGTCATCCTGCTGAGTTCGCACTTCCGCTCGTCGCAGCAGAACAACTACGTGCGGGTCGCGTACGCGTGGCTGCACGGCCATATGTGGATCGACTGGCCGGGTCGTTGGATGGACGCGATCCTGTACCACGGTCACTATTACGGCATCGACGGCCCGGTGCCGGCGCTTTTCATGCTGCCGCCGGTCGCGATCTGGGGCAACAATGCGAACCAGACCACCGTCGCAATCATCTTCGCGGCGGTCTCGACGGCGCTGGCGTGGCTCCTCGCCGAGCGGCTCGGCGTGCGCAGCCTCTCGACCAACGTCTTTCTGGCGCTGTTCTTCGTCGCCGGAACGGACATGTGGTGGTGCGCTCAGCTCGGCGACGTGTGGTTCCTGGCGCACCTGGTCGCGGTCGCCTTCATCCTCGGCGCGCTGCTCGAGCTGACCGGACGCGGTCGCGGCGTCGTCGTCGGCATCTGCTTCGTGCTCGCCTGCGGCGCGCGCTTCCCCGAAGTGGCCGCGCTGCCGCTGTTCGTGTGGGGGCTATGGACCGGCGCCTTCCGTGGCGCGACGCTCACGCGCGAGGAGAGCATCGCGCGGCTGCGCTCCTTTGGGATCGTGTGCGCGTGCGCGGCCGTCGCCTTCATCGGCTACGACGAGCTGATGTGGGGAACGTTCTACGATATCGGCCACACGCTGTATTACCATGCCGACGGCTGGGGCTCACCGACCGGCTCACCGTTCCAGCTTTCCTACCTGCCGTATCAGATCTACTCGTTCTTCTTTCGCGCGCCGATCTTCGTCGAATGGCTGCAGCACGCGCAATTTCCCTACGTGAAGCCCGACCCGACCGGCATGGCGCTGACCTTCACCAGCCCGGCGCTCGTCTTGACATTTTTCGCCAAGACTCCGGCCAATGTCGTGCGCGTGCTCTGGATCACGACCGGCCTCGTCGCGCTGCCGGAGTTTCTGTACTACCTCAACGGCTGGGTCCAGTTCGGCATGCGCCACGCGCTAGATTTTTTGCCCTACCTGTTCGCCCTGATGGCAATCGGCGTGCGCGAGCGTCTCCCGCGCTGGGGCATCGCGCTGATCATCTATTCCGCGCTGGTCGGCGCGTGGGGCGTCTGGTGGTGGAACGCCTTCGCCCGAACCGCGAACTGAAGCGGGCTACCGCCGCGGCGTCGGCTTCTTTGAGAAGTCGTTGTACTCGGTGGGGCCGAGCTGGTTGGGGTCGTGATCGGGGCAGGACGCGACTTCTTGCGGCGCGCCCGACTTTTGTGACGATGAGGTGACCCAGCACTGGTCGAGGATCGAGCAGTAGCAGGCACTCAAGGCGCTATGCAGCGCCTGCGGCCCGATGATGTCGCGAATGCCGGGGCCGGTCAGATCGAGCAGCACCACGCCGTCGCCGGGCCGGATCGCCGTTCCGGGACTGACGTCCGAGAATGTGAGTCCGAGGTGTCTGCCCTTCGGCAGCATCGGTCGCAAGAAAGCGCCCAGCGTATGGACGACGACACCGTTGTTCGTCAGCACAACGTCGCGCAGGATCGCCGGCCCCAAGCCGTAGTTTTCAAGTTGGACCTTGATCTCGTTCTCGCTGAACGTTTCGTCGACGCTGACGTAGGGCCACACTTGCGCGCTGAGCTGTTTTTGAACGACCCGCGTTTGCCAGATGGAGGCACCCGTCGCGAGCGTGCTGATCAGCAACGCGCACACGGCGATGACCACGTCGAATCGAACGATGCGCACAAGGCGGCCGAACTGGGTGAGGAAGCCTGCCTTTTCTTCGCTCATCGCAGTGCCGCTGCGCGGTCGTCGATCCAGCGCAACGCGTGCCGCCCGTGCTCGGCTTTGACGAGGGCTTCGTCGATCGTATCTCCCAGGACGGTGAAGTGTCCCATCTTGCGGCGCAAGGAGGCGTGGGCCTTGCCGTACAGGTGCAGCTTGAGCAACTGCTCGCGCAGCAGCTCATCGAGCCCGCCAAGCGTGTCGCCGGCGCCGGTGCCGAGGATGTTGACCATGACCGCAGGCAGGAACTGACGCGGCTCGACCAGCGGCAGCCCGCAGATTGCGCGCACGTGGGTTTCGTATTGGCTGATCTGCGTGGCATCGAGCGAGTAGTGCCCGCTATTGTGCACGCGCGGTGCGACCTCGTTGACCAGCAGCTCGCCGTCGCGTTCGAAGAACTCGACGCAGAACGTGCCGACGATTGCCAGCTGCTCGGCGATCGTCGTCGCGTAACGTCGCGCGCGCTCCGCGATCGCCGGGTCGATCCGCCCGGGAACGATCGTCGTGGCGAGCACGCCGTGATCGTGCTGGTTCTCCGAGGTCGGAAACGCGACGATCTCGCCCCGCTCGTTGCGCGCAGCGATGATCGAAAGCTCACGGTCGAACGCGATCAGCTCTTCCCAGATCAGCGGACGCCCCTGCGCCTCGCTCCATGCGTGGTCGACGTCCTCCGGCGAGCGAACGACCCACTGACCTTTGCCGTCGTAGCCGCCCATCGTCGTCTTGAGCACGCCCGGGAAGCCGATGGAGCGGGCTGCAGTCTGCAGTTCGTCACGCGAACGCACGCCGGCGAAGGCAGCGGTCGGGATCCCGCATCCGCGCACGAACATCTTCTCGAGAATGCGTTCCTGGGTCAGGCGCAGCACGGTCGAGTCCGGGTGCACGATGCGCCGATCGGCCTCGAGCGCGAGTACGGACGCGAGCGGAATATTTTCGAACTCGTAGGTGACGACGTCGGTCCGCGCGCCGAGCTCGCCGATTGCGCGCAGGTCGTCGTAGGCGGCCACGATCTGCTCGTCGGCGATCTGGCCGGTCGGAGAATTCGGAAACGGCTCCAGCGCGACGACGCGATAACCCATGCGCTTGGCTTCGAGCGTCAGCATCCGCCCGAGCTGGCCGCCGCCCAGGATACCGATCGTCGCGATCACAGTTCGATCGCCTCGACCTCGGCGGCGATGCGCGCGCTTCGTTCCTCGAGTGCGGTCGCCAGCGCCGGATCGTTCAGGGCGAGGATGCGCGCGGCGTAGAGCGCGGCATTGGCGGCGCCGCCGATCGCCATCGTCGCCACCGGAACGCCGGCCGGCATCTGCACGATCGAGAGCAGCGAGTCGAGCCCGTTCAGCGTCTTCGATTCGATCGGGACGCCGATCACCGGCAGCGAGGTCTTCGTTGCGACCATCCCCGGGAGGTGGGCCGCGCCGCCGGCGCCGGCGATGATGACCGCGAGACCGCGCGCCTTGGCGCCGCTCGCATAGCGGAACAGCAGATCGGGCGTGCGATGCGCGGAGACGACGCGCATCTCGAAGGGAATGCCGAGCTCTTGCAGGGCGGTCGCCGCAGCCCGCATCGTCTCGAGGTCGGATCGGGAACCCATGATCACGCCGACGCGCGGCTGTGCGCTCATTGAACCCGGCGTTCGGGCCGCCCGCCGAGGCGCCCTCGCGGCGGCGCGGTTGTCGGCGCCGCCTCGCCGGGGTACCCTCGGATGGTGCGCTTCTCGCTCGGGATCAACTACTGGCCGCGCCGCAGCGCGATGGCGATGTGGCAGCGCTTCGATGCCGGTGAGATCGCCGAAGACTTCGCGCGCATCGCCGCGCTCGGACTCGACACGGTACGCTTCTTCCTGCGGTGGTCCGATTTTCAGCCGCAGCCCGGCGCGCTCGACGCGACGATGCTGGCCCGGCTGGAGGCGCTGGCCGATCTGGCTGCGCGGGCCGGCCTGCGCACGATGCCGACGCTGTTCTGCGGGCACATGAGCGGGGTCAACTGGCTGCCTGCGTGGTCGCTCGACCGCTCGGCGCCGGGGGGACGATTCCGCACGCTCACCGAGCACGGGGAGGCCGACTGCGGCATCGGCGATCTCTACACCGGCGCGCTGCTCGAGGCGCAGCTGGTCTTCGTGCGCGCGGTCGGCGAACGACTGAAGGCGCACCCCGCGGTCACGGCGTGGGATCTCGGCAACGAGTTCAGCAACCTGCGCGAACCGGCCAGCGAAGGCGAGGCTGCCGATTGGAGCCGCCGGTTGTGCGACGCGCTTGAAGAGCGCTCCGCGATCCCCGTCAGTGCGGGGACGCACGGTGAAGACCTGACCTGCGACCGCAGGCTTCGCCTCTCGTCGCTCTGCGCGCCCTACGCCTTCGCCACCATGCACGGTTACAGCGTGTACAGCGCGTTCGCGCGCGGACGGCTCGACGCCGAGGTCGTGCCGTTCCTGGCCGCGCTCGCGGGGTCGTTCGCGCGCAAGCCGGTGCTCTTCAGCGAGTTCGGCAACCCGACGTGTCCGCCCGGGAAGCGTTCACCGTTCGAACGCGTCGCGCTGCCGGACGAACCGCCCCTACCCCCGATTCCGCGCGATGATCCGAGCCGCGCACCCTTTGCGTGCTTGACCGAAGACGAGATGGCCGGCTACTGCACGCAGGTGCTGGAGCGCCTTCACGCCGACGGCCGGCTCGGCGCGTATTGGTGGTGCTGGGCCGACTATGCGGCCGAACTCGCCGCCGAGCCGCCATTCGACCGCGCGCCGCACGAGATGTCGTTCGGCATCATCCGCGGCGACGGCAGCGAGAAGCCGGTCGCGGCCGCGTTGAAACGCTTCGCAACGGAGCGCCGCACCGTCCTCGCCGCCCGCCCCGCCGCGTTCGATGAGGCCGCCTATTATCGCGACCTGCCGGGGGCCACAACCTCCGCATATGCGCGCTGGGTCGAGGAACGCCCGGACGCCGCGCGGTAAGCGGTGCACGATGCGCGAAAACCCACTCAAGAAACGTCTGGCTGCCGGTGAAACCGTCGTCGGCATGTGGCTCTCGCTGAGCGAACCGCTCGCTGCCGAAGCATTGGCGAGCCTTGGCTGGGACTGGCTGCTGGTGGATATGGAGCACGGGCCCATTCCCCTCGGACCGGCCGCCGCGATGGTCACCGCAATCCGCGCGGGAGGCTCCGTCCCATTCGTGCGGCCGGCGTGGAACGAAAGCTCGCAGATCCAGCGCGTGCTCGACCTGGGCGCGTACGGGATCGTCGTGCCGGTCGTCAACACGGCCGACGACGCGCGTGCCGTCGTTCGCGACGCGCGGTTCTTTCCGCTCGGCGAGCGCAGCCGCGGCGGCGTGCGCGCCAACCTCGCCTTCGCGACCGACGGCAACACCTACGGCGCGCGCGCGAACGACGAAGTGCTCGTCTACGTGCAGATCGAGACCGAGCTCGGTGTTTCCAACGCCGACGAGATCGCGAGCGTCGAGGGCATCGACGGATTGTTCGTCGGCCCCAACGACCTGGCGGCCGCGGGCGGCAAAGCGTGGCCCGATGTCTGGGACACCGACGCCGGCTACATGGAGATGATCGCCGACGTACCGCGCGCTGCCGCGCGGTGCGGCAAGACCGCGGGTATTCTCGCGCGCGACCCGGTGATGGCGACGCGCCTGATCGCGATGGGCTATCGTTTCGTCGGGGTCAGCAGCGACGTGCAGGTGCTGATGAGCGCGGCGCGCACGGCGCTGGCGGACGTGCGCGGGCCGAAAACCTCGCCATGAGTGTCGTCGTCATCACCGGAGCCTCGTCGGGCATCGGGCGTGCGCTGGCGATCCGTGCCGCGCGAGCCGGCTACGACGTCGTCGCGATCGGCCGCAACGAGGTTGCGCTGGCCGCGGTTGCGGCGCAGGCCGGCAGTGAATACGGCCGCATCGTCACCGCCGCAATCGACATCGCCGATCCGGCGAATGCGCCGCGTGTCGTCGCGCTGGCGAAGGATCACTTCGGCCGGCTCGACGTGCTGGTCAACAACGCCGGTTCGGTTGCCGTGGGTCCATTGGCGGAGCAGTCCGACGATGCGCTGCGAACGCAGTTCGGCACCCACGTCATCGGTCCGATCGCGCTGGTCCGCGAGGCGCTCCCGCTGCTGCGGTCGGCCCAGGGCCAGGTCTTCCTGGTCGGAAGCGGCGTGGCGCGCGCTCCGCTGCACGGTTTGGGTGCGTACTCGCCGTCGAAGGCGGCCGTGCGCTCTGCGGCGACGATCCTGCGGCGCGAGTTGAAGCCGCAGGGAATCGCGGTCACCTACGTCGATCCGGGCGCCGTCGACACGATCTTCATGACCCGCGCGGGGATGACGGGTGCTCCGCCGTCGATGCTCGTCTCGCCGCAAGAGGTCGCGCGGCAAATGCTGCTGGCGATCCACACCCGCCCGCGCGTGGTCAACGCCGTACCGTGGCAAACCGCGTTCGTCGTGCTGGCCGAGACGTTCCCGCAGCTCACCGACTTCATCCTCGAGCGCAATCCTGCCCTGGTCGGCATCAGTGCTTCCCAGCCGGTGCTGGAGACATCGCCGCTTCCGGCGCTCGCCATCCCGGTCGAGCCGCCGGCGGAGGCCGCGCCGGCGACGAGCTTCGACGACGCGCTGGAGCCGCTGGCGCGGCGGATGGAGCGCGTCAAACTCAGCCCCGCATTCGTGCGCGGACTGCTGGTCAACGGCACGCTGCTCGATCCCAGCGAGGTCGCGATGCGCTGGGCCGGCATGCCGAACAAGAACGAACGCGCGGTGACGGTCGCCGTCCTCGGCGCGCTTGCCGAGGCCGGGTATCTGGGCGCCGACGGCAACGGCTATCGCGTCCTGCGCGAGCCGGAGGCGGCGGCCCGCTAGTCCGGCTCTACCAGTACGCGACGTCTTTCGCGTGCGTGTCGGTGTATTTTCCGAACACGTCGGGATTGGTGTGGAACTCGTTCTCCAAGTCGGTGATCCGCGCTTGATCGAGCGGGTGATCGCGCATCCAACTGTTCTGGCCGGGTCCGTACTCTTCGGTCATGATCTGGAAGAACCACACCATGCCCCAGGGATTGTAGGTGTTCGTTGCAGCCATGATGCGCGCACCTTCTTCGTCGGCCTGCGCTTCGAT
>Ga0182024_10001900_pt1 | contig 52721 bp, 45 predicted proteins | sample P32metaG_FD_120480 | JGI IMG/M metagenome (GOLD analysis project Ga0182024, IMG submission 120480) | Permafrost microbial communities from Stordalen Mire, Sweden - P3-2 metaG (Illumina Assembly) | ecosystem: Environmental > Terrestrial > Soil > Wetlands > Permafrost | place: Sweden: Stordalen... | reverse complement strand
GGGAAGTGTGGCGTTTGAGATCGCCACCCGGGCCCGTCAGGCGGGCGTGCCTGCCTACGCGGTGACCGGCTCCAACGCGCTTGATCTGTTCGACGCGCGCATCCTCGACCTGCAGGTCGTCGTGCAGGCGGGCAGCCGAAGAGCGCTCGTGGCGGCGGGCAAGAGGCTGGCACGATTGGTCGGCACGGGATAGCTGTCTTTTCGATTCTCTAACGCCAGATCCAAGTTTTCTGAGGCCAGATCCAAGTTGTTCCAAATTAGTCCAAGTGCTTGGAGTTATGCCAAACTCCAAATCCTTGGCGCAATCTGGAGTAATTTGGAATTACGATCTGATGTATGTGACCCCAGCCCCCACGATTTCCGAGATGATCGGCAAAGTCGTGGACAACGGCGCCGAGCGCTTGCCGGAACTGCTTCGGCGCGGCCTAGCTCAAGACGGTCGAGACTATCTCCACTGGGAGAAGCTGAGACAGCTCGAGCCACCCGGCGACCTAAGCTCGGAGGAGTGGTGGCTGCTGATCAAGTGGGGGCGCCAGAACGCGCAGCGAGCGATCCCGCTTACGGACCCTTCCGGGCAACATTTCGTCTACGGCGTACCCGACCTCGTTGCTCGTCGACTCCACTACGTCGATCAGCGGTGTGCTGGCGAGGTCGCGATGTCCGAGGTCGTCACGGCCGACGCTCAGGCTCGCCAGCACTATCTGGTCAACTCGTTCATGGAGGAGGCGATCCGCTCCAGCCAGCTCGAGGGAGCCACGACGACTCGACGCGTCGCCAAGGAGCTACTCCAGACTGGCCGGGAGCCAAAGGACCGCAGCGAGCGCATGATCCTCAACAACTACCGAGCGCTGCAATACATGCGCGATGAGATGCCCACGGAGCTGACGCCCGGCACCGTTCTAGAGTTACAGCGCATCCTGACGGACGGCACGTTGGAGGATCCGGATGCGGCCGGCCGACTACAGCGCCCCGACGAGGAGCGAATCACGGTCGTAGATCGCCTCGATGGGACTGTCATTCACGCCCCGCCTCCCGCCGTGCAGCTTCCCGCTCGCCTGCAGGCGCTCTGCGACTTCGCAAACGAAGGCGAAAGTCTCGATCGATTTATTCACCCAGTCCTGCGGGCGATCCTGCTGCATTTCTGGCTCGCATATGACCATCCATTTGAAGATGGGAATGGACGAACCGCTAGGGCGCTGTTCTACTGGTACATGCGCACGCACGGCTATTGGCTCGTCGAGTACCTGTCGATCTCTCGCATCCTCCGCCAGGCTCCCAGCAAGTACACCCGGGCCTTTGTACTGACCGAGACGGACGAGCGTGATGCGACCTACTTCATCGTCTACCAGCTCGGGGTAATCCAGAGCGCCGTTGAGGAGCTCCACCACTATCTTCGGCAGAAGATCAAGGACGTTCGTGATGTCGAAGCACTACTCGAGGGGTCGGATCAGCTCAACCACAGACAGTTCGCTTTGCTTGGGAACGCCCTCCGAGTTCCAGATGCTATTTACACGTTCCAGACGCACGCAGCGAGTCACGGCGTTACTCACGAGACAGCGCGCACTGATCTACTAAGGCTTGTCGAGATGGGATTTCTCGAGCAGCGTCGCCAAGGACGACGATACGTCTTTTCGCCGCCCGCAGACCTGCCCAAGCGCCTGACGGCATCCAATAGCGCCGGCCGCTAGTCAGTTGTTGGATCCCTTGCTGGACCCCTTGCGCTTCTCGTCGATCTCGATCTTGGCGAGCGACCGCGCCAGCTCGTAGACCAAGCGGGTCGCGTCGGCGACCGTGCCGAAGTCGAGGTTCGCGGGCACGTCGCTGGGCAGGTGGTAGTTGGCCAGGCTGCGCCAATCGGTCATTGAGACGAGCGTGACGATCGGATAACCGGCGCGACTCGGGATCACACTGTCGGTCGAGGCGCGAGCGCGGAAGCCTCGCTGCAGCTCGACATCGATCCGCTCGGCGCACGTGGCAAGCAGATCGCGCAGCCAGGGGCCCGCGTAGCTCTCCATCCACACCGGCCCCTCCGCCTCCAGCGACACCAGATGGGGCGATCCGATCGTGTCGAGGTTCGCAAACCACGTGCGCCCTGGCTCGAGCTCGTGACGGTGACGCGCGATGAATGCGCGGACGCCGTCCTGGAGGGTCTCCTCGGCCCCGCAGGAGACCAACAGCACGCGTAGGCCGGGCAGCGGCCGCTCACGCAGCAGCTCGGCGAGGGCAACCAGCGCGGCCACGCCGGAGAGGTTGTCATTCGCGCCGGGCACAGTGGGGCTGCGCCACACATCGGCGACCAGCGCGCTGCCCACGGCGCCGAGCAGCAGCCCGGCGCGCGCGGGGGCGCGACGACCGCGGAGCGCAGCGAGCAGCGTGGCAAGCGGTCCGGCCAGGCCCAGCCACCACTGCGGCGCCGATGTCTTGAAGCGTTCGATCACCTGCGGGGCGCGCTCGTAGAGACGTCGCTGCAGAGTCTGGTCGAACAACATCCCCGTCTGAGGAGCGTCGTGGTGGGCGAGCACGACAAGCGTGCCGGCCCCGTTCCGGTCGCCGGCCCGCGCGATCAGGTTGACCGTGGTACGCCGGCGGCGCACCAGGCGCCGCAGGAGCCGCGGCCCGTTCTGGGCCTCGTCGACGATGCCGGCGAGAGTACTGGTGGCGAGCAGCGCGCCGAGCGCGCGCCGACCGCGCAGGGTCAGCGTCGCGGCAACCATGCCGAGCACGCCGAGCCCGGTGACGGTCGGGGCGAAGATCCCCCACGAGGGCTCGTCCTCGAGCGCCACCTCGACTCCGCTGACCGCGCGCAGTCGCTGTGCCAGCCACTCCGCGGCCGCTCGCTCGCCCGGTGAGCAGGGCGGCCGGTCGATCACGGCTAGCGTCTCTACGACCTCGCGCAGGGTTGCCTGCAATGAGTCTGAAGCGGGGCTCACAGAAGGCATCGAAGGGTCGCCTCAAGTGAGTTTGCAGTGTGGCTCACAGAAAGCATTGTCCCTCGCCACGGTAGGTCGGCACCTCGTCGATGATCCGCTCACCTTCGAGCAGGTACAGACTTGCAAAGCGCTCGCACAGCTCACCGGCCTTGGCATGGCGTAGATAGACGCGGTCGCCAAGCGCGAGTGTGTCCGCGGCGGCGCCGAGCAGCGGCGTCTGCACCTCGCCGGCGCCCTCCTGGGAGTCCAAGCGCAGTCCCGCCGGCAGATGAGGGCGTGGCAAGCGGGCCCGATCGGCGGGCCCGGAGGCGGGATAGCCGCCGCCCAGCGCCGTGATCACGCCGGGCCCGGGACGGCGCACGACGGGCAGAGCGAACAGCGCCGCGGAACGGGGTGTGAACGCGCGATAGGCGTCGAACAGGCCAGGGCCATACAGCCCCGAACCGGCCGTCACCTCGGTGACCGCCCCCTCCGCGGCCGTCGACTCGAGGCTGCCGGTCCCGCCGCCATTGACGAACTCCAGCGGAGCCGACGACGTCTCCCCGATCGCCTGTTGCACCGCGACCACCGCGGCGGCGCGGCGCACAGCCAGCTCGCGCGCGGAGAATGTCTGCATCGCACGGATCGTGCGGGCGCGCAGCCGGGGGCCGATTCCCCGCCCGCTCGGCGTGTCGCCGAGGCCGGCGATCTGCGCCTCATAGGACATGATCCCCACCAGCGCCAAGCCGTCGCGGGCGAGGACCGCGCGCACCAGCGCAGCGGCCTGCTCGGGAGTGTGGACGGGCGAGCGCTTGGCGCCGACACGCAGGCGGCCGCCGAGTGTCCACCAGCCGGCATCGAGATCGATGCACACGCGCAGCGCAGCGGCGTCGCGGCCGCTCTGCGTAGGCTCGAGCGCGCGGTCGATCAGGTCGAGCTGCTCGATACTGTCGACCATTACCGTTACGCGCGGCGCTCCTCGTTCGGCGGTGAGCGCTACGAGCGCTCGGAGAGCCTGCCGGTCGGCAGTCGGATAGGCCACCACCAAGTCCTCGGCGCCGTGGGAGGCCAGCCAAAGGGCCTCTGGGAGCGTGAAGGCGAGCGTGCCGGCGAATCCCGGGCGAGCAAGCACGCGTTCCTGCAAAGCGCGGCAGCGAACGGACTTGCTCGCCAAGCGAATCGGCTTGGGGGCGGCGCGGCGCACGAGATCCTCGGCGTTGGCCCACAGCGCGTCGAGGTCGATGACCGCGAACGGCGCCTCCAGGTCCGCGGTGGCCCGCTCCAAACGCTCGTATGCCGCGCGCTCATATGACACATGGTGTTGCGCCGCGTGGTCGGATGTGGCCTCAACCATCGGCAAGGGCGGTTGGTTGAACAGGGTGGACGGGTCCCAGGATTCGGTCGGTCCAAGCGTTGGCAAAGCGTCCCTCGGGGTCGAGCCGGGCGCGGACGGCCTGGAAGCAGTCCCAATCGGGATAGCGCGGGCGCAGCGTGGCGGCGGTCTGGAAGTGGCGCTTGCCCCAGTGCGGACGCCCACCCAGCTCGTCCATGATCGCCTCGACGGCGCGAAAGTATGGCTCCCAGGCCATCCCGCGATACATGTGGACCGCGACGAAGCCACTATCGCGGCCGGCCGCGGTGCTGAGCAGCGCATCGTCGGGCGCGACCGTGCGCACCTCGATCGGGAACGGCACGGCGAAGTTGCGGCTGGGAACGAGCGCCATGATGCGGTTGACCGCCTCGGGTGTGGCGGCGCGCGGGAGCGCGTACTCCATCTCAGTGAAGCGCACCAACCGCGGACTGGGGAAGATTCGATCGGAGCGATCGACCCGCGTGGTCGCGCCGGCGAGGCGGGTGACGAGGCGGTTGAGCTGGGGGATGCGCCGCGGGAAGCGACGCCCCGCGCGGCAGAGCAGCTCGAAGGCGTGGTTGGTGAGCAGCACGTCGTTGGCGTAGGCGCTCGCCCGACCGCGTGAACGCGGAGGCTGATCGGTGCGATTGTTGGTGCGTGTGAGCGCGGTGTCGGCATGCGGGAAGACGAAGAACTCGAAGTGGTCGTTGCCGAGCGCCAGCTCCTCGAAGCGCGCGAGCGTGTCGTGCAGTGGCATGGGAGCGTCGACGCCGCGCAGGGTGAAAGCGGGGACACAGCGGAGGGTAACCTCGGCGATCACGCCGAGCGAGCCGAGACCCACGCGCGCGGCGCGGAAGACCTCAGAGTCGATCTCCTCGGCACAGCGCAGGGTCGAGCCATCGGCGAGCACGAGCGTGAGCTCAGCCACCTGCGCGGAGATGTTGCGCAGGCGGGCGCCGGTCCCGTGCGTCGCCGTGGAGATCGCGCCAGCGATGCTCTGGACGTCGATGTCCCCGAGGTTCTCCAGCGCCAGCCCGTGCTCGGCCAGGCGCACATTGCACTCACGGATCGTGATTCCGCCCTGCACGTGCACCAGCCCGGATGAGCAGTCGACGTCGAGCACGCCGGTGAGCCGGTCCAGGCGTAGTTGAGAACCGTCGGTGAGGGCGACATCGCTGAAGGAGTGCCCGGCACCGGCCACACGCACGCGGCGATCGTGCGCAGCGGCGCGGGTTATCGCTTCAGATATCTCCTCAATCGAGCCGGGGAGCTCGACGGCCGCGGGACGGCAGGATTGATCGCCGGCCCAGTTGCGCCAGTCGACGGCGCGCTCGTACGGATCGTTAGGCTCGCTCATCAGATGACCGACCTCGAGCCTACTGCGACCCCGGGTACGCCGGGCGCCGTCACACCCGCGAGCGCGGCCGCGAGCCCAGCAGTCCGTGCCTCGCGCGCTCGCTCGCTGCCCACGCCGGGCGCCAAGCGCGCGACCGTGATCGGGGCTGGATCGTTCGGCACGGCGCTGGCCGTGCTGCTCGCGCGGGGCGGGCTGCGCACGACGTTGCAAGCGCGCACCGCCGAGCAAGCGACCGACTTGGAGCAGGAGCACGAGAACCGTGTCTACCTGCCCGGCGTCGAGTTGCCCACGCAACTTCGCATCGAGCCAACCTCTGCCGGCGTGGCGCGCGCCGACTACGTGTTCCTGGCTGTGCCCTCCAGCGGGCTGGACGAGGTAATCGCGATGCTCGACGAGGCCGGACTGGGCAAACGCGCGGCGGTGGTCTCGGTGGCCAAGGGTCTCGTTCCGCCGGAAGGACTGCCGCCCACGATGGTCCTCAGCGCGCGCTTCGGCCCGCACCGGGTCGCTTGCCTCGGCGGACCGGCGCACGCCCAGGAGATGGTGCACGAGGGAGCAGGGCTGGTGGCAGCATCCAGCGAGGAGGAGCTCGCGCGCGCACTCGCACAGGTGTTCACGCGCGCGGGAGTCGTCTGCGAGCAGTCCAACGACCCGCTCGGCGTCGAGCTGGCCGGCGCCGCCAAGAACGCCGCGGCGCTGGCCGCGGGGGCCACGGAGGCGCAGGGCCTGAACGCCGCCGGTGCGGCCGCCGGGCACATCTTCGCCGAGGTATGGCGCTACGCCGAGGGGCTGGGCGCGCGGCCGGAGTCGATGATCGGACTGGCCGGCGCGGGCGATTTGGTAGCCACGGCCCTGGCACGCGATAGCCGCAACCGCCGCGCCGGTGAGTTGCTGGCCGCGGGCGTGGCCGCCGCGGAGATCCCCGCGCGCATCGGACAAGCGGTCGAGGCCTTGGAGTCGGTGCCGCTTTTGGCCCGTGCACTGGAGGCTGCGGGCGTGGGCGCACCGGTCACAAGCGCGCTCGGGCGGCTGATCTCCGGCGAGCTGCCGCTTGACGAGTGGGTGGCGCTGGTGCGCGCCACAGTGCCTCCGCCGGCGCTCTGGCGCAGACGCCCGCAGCCCGGTTTTTGGCGACGCACATGGCGGTGGGCAACGGCAAGATAGATACACGCTCGTATCTCTATGGTATGAACCGATATTACCATAGCGCTCATAAGCGAGGAAGGAACATATGCCGCAGCCCGCCAAGAAAAAAGCCAAGGCCGAGCCTACGTTCGATCCCATCGCGAAACTGCCGGTCGATCCTGACCAGTTCCTCGCCCAGGAGGCCCGCCGCGAGAAGAACATTCGTATGCAGGACCTCGTCCGCCCAGGGCGCACGACGCCGGTCGCGGTGCGCTTCGACCAGTTCACCCTCAAACGGCTGAAGTCACTCGCCGCACTGCGCAACACGGGCTATCAGACGCTACTGAAGGAATTCATCGTCGAACGCCTCTACGAGGAGGAGAAGCGCGAGGGCATCATCAAGCCATGAGGGTGCTCAGGACCGCCTCGTAGACGCCCGCGCCGTGCCCGGCCTCACACACGCGCGCGTTCCCGTGCCCTGCCAGCGCCTCGCGGATCGATGGATCGCGCTCGACGGCGTTTGCCACCAGCCAGAAGGTGTCCACCTGCGCCGCACACGCCAGATCCTCGCGCGAGTCTCCCACCGCAAACGTCTCCTCCCGCGCGTACCCCCGCGCGCGCCGGTGCCAGGCGAGCCCGCCCGCCTTCGACGCGCCGGCCGGCAGCAGGTGGTAGCCGCGCACGTGCTCCAGCTCCGCGAGCGCGGGCGAGCGGCGGTTGACCACGCCGTTGTCCACCAGTCGCAGATTCCCGTGGCCGTGCTCCCGTAGCAGCGCATCCACTTCGAAGGCGTCCACGAGACCGCGGAACAGGTGCGAGACCTCGCGCTCGGTGTGCCATGGCTCGTGGTACTCCAGGCGCCCTTCGTAGCGCTCCAGCAGCAGCGCAGGCGCGCCTGAGTGCTCGATCTGCTCGGCGATGCTCAGCTCGCCCGGCAAGAGCTCCCCCGTCAACCACTGCTCCTCCCCATCAAGCACCACGCACGCGCCCGCCTCGTAGATGAAGGAGCTCTGTCCGAGCAGCCGCGCGTCCTCGAACACCTGCGCGCGCCTGCGCCCTGACATCAGCACTACCTCGACGTCCGCTCTCATGCACGCCTGCACGGCGCGTACCCCCTCGATCGACACGTTCCCCTCGCCGTCGCGCAGCAACGACGCGCCGCGGCCGAGCAGCGTGCCGTCGAGGTCCACGTACATGCACCGTGCTCGCACGTCGGAAAGACGGTGGTTGCCACCTTCGTCGGGGCGATCGGTGCTGCGCGAGCTCATCGCCTCTACTATCGCAAGCGGTGGCCCTGCAACGCACGATCGAGCCCTGGAGCGCACTGTTGGACGAGGCGCGCGAGGATGGCCGGCTCGTGCGCGAGGCGCGCGAAGGACCGGGTCGCGCCAAGTTGGTCGACCCCCCCGAGGAGCTGCACCCCGAAGTGCTCGCGGCGCTCTCGCGCTTGGAGATCGAGCGTCTTTACTCCCACCAGGCCGAAGCCCTCTACTCCTCCTGGGAGGGCCCGACGATCGTCACGACCGGAACCGCCTCGGGCAAGTCGATGTGCTTCAACCTGCCCGTCCTCGACGTGCTCTGCCGCGACACCAAAGCGCGCGCGCTGTACCTCTACCCGACCAAGGCGCTCGCCCAGGACCAGGCCCGCGCGCTCTCGTCCTTCGGCCTGACCAAGCGCGTGCGCCCAGCGATCTACGACGGTGACACCCCACGCGAGGCGCGCGCGGACATCCGCCGGCGGGCGAACATCGTGCTCACCAACCCCGACATGCTCCACGTCGGCATCCTCCCCAACCACGCCGCCTGGGCCGAGCTGTTCGCGAACCTCGCAATCGTCGTTGTTGACGAGGCGCACGTCTACCGCGGAGTGTTCGGCTCGCATGTCGCGAACGTCCTGCGCCGGCTGCGCCGGATCGCGGCGGCCTATGGCACGACCCCACGCTTCCTGCTCACCTCGGCCACGATCGCCAACCCCGTCGAGCTGGCGGAGCGCCTCACCGGACTGGAGGACGTGGGCCTGATCGACAAGGACGGCTCGCCGGGGCCAGGGCGGCAGATCGCGGTCTGGAACCCACCGCTGACCGACGAGGCTTTGGGCAAGCGCCGCTCGGCGCTCGGGGAGGCGGCCGAGCTGCTCGCGCGGCTCGTGCGCGACGGGGCGCGCCTGATCTGCTTCATGAAGTCGCGCAAGGGCGTCGAGGTCCTCCACAAGCTGCTCGTCGCGGATTTGGAGAAGGGCGGCGATCCAGAGCTCGCAAAGCTTGTGGCCCCCTACCGCGCCGGCTACACCTCCCAGCAGCGCCGCGACCTGGAGGGTCGCCTCGTCCGCGGCGAGCTGCGCGCGGTGATCACGACCGACGCTCTGGAGCTCGGGATCGACATCGGCGAGCTTGACGCCGCGGTCGTCGTCACGTTCCCCGGGACCGTCGCCTCGCTGCGCCAGATGTGGGGGCGCGCAGGGCGGCGCGGCCGCGGCCTGGCCGTATACGTCGCGGGCGAAGACGCGCTCGACCAGTTCTTCTGCCGCCACCCGGACGACTTCCTGGAGCGTCCCGTCGAGGCGGCGATCCTCGACCACGAGAGCCCTTTGATTTTCCGCCAGCATCTCCTCTGCGCCGCCCACGAGGGGCCGCTCTCCGGCCAGGACGCCGAGTTCCTCGGGCCGCGCTGGGAGGGTCACGCCGAAGTTCTGCAGAGCGGGGGTGAGCTGCGTCGCCGGCCCGGGGGGGCTGCGTCGGACGGAGCCCCGTCGGCGCCCAGCACCTATGTCCCGCGCGAATCCGGCGGCTACCCCGCGGCGGAGGTCTCGCTGCGCTCGGCCTCGCCCGAGAGCTTCGCGATCGTCGACGTCGCCTCCGGCGAGTTGCTCGGCTCGACCGAGGCCGCCCGCGCCCATTCGACGGTACACGAGGGCGCGATCTACCTGCACCTAGGGCGCTCCTACGAGGTGCGCGAGCTCGACCTGCAACGCCACCGCGCGCTGGTCGCGCCGTTTGACGGCGATTGGTACACGCAGCCCAAGCGCGAGACCGACACCACGATCGAGCGCCTGCTCGACCGCCGCGAGGCGCTCGGGGTGACGCTCAGCTTCGGCGAGGTCGCCGTCACCGACACGGTGCTGGCTTACCAGCGCAAGCGTGTGGCAGATAACGCGTTTCTCGACCTCGTGGGGCTCGATCTACCGCCCACGAGCTTCTCCACGCAGGCCCTCTGGTTCGAGCTGGACTCCGCCGAGCTGGCCGAGACGATCCCGCTCGAGTCGCTGCTCGGCGCACTGCACGCAACCGAGCACGCCCAGATCGCCGTGCTACCGCTGATCGCGATGTGCGACCGCTGGGACATCGGCGGGCTGTCCACCAACCTACACCCTCAGACCGGCGGCGCCACGATCTTCATCTACGACGGGCACCCCGGCGGCATCGGCATCACGCGCACCGCCTTCACCCGCTTCGAGGAGCTCTGCCGCGACGCGCACCGCCTGATCTCCGAGTGTCCATGCGCCACCGGCTGCCCCTCGTGCATCCAGTCACCGAAGTGCGGCAACCTCAACGAACCGCTCTCCAAGATCGGGGCGCGCCTGTTGCTGGAGCGAATGCTCGCCGCCAGCGGCGAGTCCGCCGAGGAGGCGGACCGCTCCGAACGCGACGCGCCATTGTTGAAGGCATAGCCATGCTCTGCATACCCTCGAAGGCGGCGCTCGCGGTCCTGGCGGCCTGCCTCGCGCTGACCGGCCTGGTCGCGACTGCCCTCGCACCGACACCGGCCTCAGCCGCCGGCTTTCAGTTCGGCCTCGCCGACTACGAACCGGCCACGTTCTCCGACCCTCGCGTCGCCGAGCTCGGCGTCCACATCGCCCGCGACGTCGTCCCCTGGAACGTCGTCGCAAACCCGCGCGACCTCGCCGCCGTGAGCGCCTGGCTGGCCGCCGTCAAGCAGGCCGGGATCACGCCGCTGATCACCTTCCAGCACGCCGACGGCAATGACCACGCGCCGACCCAGGCCCAATTTCTGAAGGACTTCCTCCGCTTCCGAGCGATATTTCCGTGGGTCACCGAGTTCTGCCCCTGGGACGAGGCCACCCACGCCGGCCAGCCGACCGCGCGCCGGCCCAGGCTTGCCGCCCAGTACTACAACGCGATCAGCTCGCACTGCGCCGGCTGCGAGGTCACGGCGCCGGACACGCTCGACGCCGACGGCGACATCGAGGCCTGGATCGGCCAGTTCCTGCGCACCGCGCACCCGTATCCGAAGGTCTGGCCGCTGAACCCCTACATCAGCGTCTCCACGAACAACTCGCGGGCGATCAGGCGGCTCCTCTCCTACGTCCACGGCCAGGTCTGGTTCAGCGAGGTCGGCGGCATCGTCTGGTGGCGCTTCCACGGCAAACTGATCTACCACGGCGTCGCCTACGCGGCCAAAGTCGCCAAGAACATCTTCAAGCTCGCATCGATCAGCCCGCGGATCACACGCATCTACTACTACCACTGGCGCTCGCCCGGAACTCCCCAGTCGGCGAAGAAGTCCACCTGGGACGCCGGGCTCGTCACGGCGAACGGGGTCGCGCGGCCGGCGCTGTTCGCCGTCGCGAAAGCACTCCATCGGCAGATCCAGGTGGCGACGCCGAGTTCCTTTTAGGGCGCGAGATCCGGCGCCTCCAGCCGCCAAGCTCCTTTCGGCCCGGGGTGACGCGCGTTGTATTGCAGCAGCGCGACGCCGACGACGATGAACGGGACGAAGTTCACCGCGTGCAGGACGAGCGCGTAGGGCAGCGCCTGCGAGTGGGGCACACCGTAGGCTTTCAGCGCGATCAACGCCGCGCCCTCGAACACGCCGATCGCGCCGGGTGGCGAGGGCAGGATCATGGAGAGGCCGATCGCCACGGCCACCAGCACCCCGCAGGCGAAGGGCAGGTGCAGATGGAAGGCGACGCTCACGAAGTAGGCGCACAGCGCCGAGAGCATCCAGGCGGCGAGGGTCCACAGGAAGGCTTCCAGCGCAACCGTCCCGTGGCGCAGGCCGGACAGGCCGTGGTTCAGCTCGTCGATCGTGCGCTCTAACCGATCTCCGGAGAACAGCGAGAACCTACCCAGCGGACGCAGCAGCAGCCGCAGCGGCCGATCGCCATACACCGCCAGCACGAACACGGCGGCGACGATCAGCCCTGCCAACACGATCGCGGCGAGCGCCGCGGCTCCAAACCAGCTCACGTGCGGCAGCCAGTGCTCGGCGGCGAAGAAGATCACGAGGATCGTGATCACGTCATACAACCGCTCGATCACGACGGTCCCGATGATCTCCACCGCCGGAGTCGAGCTGCGCTGGTTGAGCACGAGCACGCGGGCCGCTTCGCCGGCGCGCGCAGGCAGGATCGAGTTGTAGAAGTAGCCGATCATCGTCGCGTTCACGACAGACCCGCGCGGGGGACGGCGACCGGGGGCGAACAGCGAGCGCCAGCGCAAGCCCCGGGCCACGTCACCCAGCCCGAAGGCGAGCAAAGCCGGGATCAGCCACAGGTAGTCGCTCGTGCGCAGCGCGCGCCACACCTCGCTGAGGTTGATCCCACTGAGCGCGATGTATGAGAAGAGCACGGTGACCGCGACCGTCACCGCGTTGATCAGCAGCCGCGAGCGCCGCGGCAGGCGCGGCGATTCTCGTCGGGCCCGGACCTGTTCAGACGCGCTCAAGCGAGGCTCAGTATGCCCTCTTGCCCGGACCGAGGCATCTTGCCCGAATTCGGGTGCTTCATCGGGACGACGATCAGTAGGCGCCGATCGGCGGACCTTCGTACTTCACGCCGGCTGGACTCACCCAGCGCACGCGCCAGGCGGTTCCCTTGGTAGAGGAGTTGAAGGACCAGTAGCCGGCGCCGTTGGTCGTAACCGTCTTCAGCCTGCGGTAGCTGTGCGCGCCCCTGAGCTTCACCAGCACTGTGGCCTTTGTGACCCCGGCCGTAGGGCGGACAAGGCCCCACAGCGAGAAGCCGTGCCCGCGCTTGGTCACCGTCAGCGGCACCGGGAAGCCGTTGTAGAGCGGCTTGTGCTCGCCGCTTACGTACTCCAGACCGGTCTGGAAGCCGACAAAGCCGCCGATCGCGCTGACCGAGAACGGGCCACCAACCGGATCGTCTTTGAACAGATACTGCGAGAAGGCCGCCACGCGCGGGTTGTCGTAGGCCATGTGCTCGGCGATCGCGTCGTATTCGGCCTGCTTGGCGGCGGAGACGCCTTCGTACTTGTTCGGCTTGCTGTTGACCCCGAACTCGGTCAGGTAGATCGGCACGCCCCCTGGGATCGCGTGCGCTCGCGCGGCCAGGTTGAGGGCATTTGACAGGCGCGAGAGCGAGGCGATCGTGACGCTGTCCTTCTGCTTCCAGACATAGCGGGGACCGGCCGCCGGGAAGTAGGCGTGGTGGGCGTAGCCGGTCATCTGCAGCTCACTGCAGGAGCTGGATTTCTTGTACTTCGCGTTCAGGCACAGCGCTTCGCGCATAAAGGCCAGCGGCGCCACCGGATGCAGCAGTGCGCCCGCTTTTTCCTTGCGGAGGTTGACGGTGTCGTAGCCGACCGGCGCCGTCTCACCGAACAGCACGCGTGGGTGCGCGATCCCGGCCGCCTGCAACCCCGCGTAGCCGGCCTGGTAGAGGCCGCGGTAGATGAATCCCGAAACGGGCTTGCCGCTGGAACTCCACTGCGGCGTCAGGTAGGCAGGCTCGTTGGGCTCGTTCCAGATCGAGTAGAGCGAGACCTCCGAGCCGTAGTGGCGCGCCACAGCGGTCATGAATTCCTGAAAGTCGAGGGGGTCGGGCCGGTAGGTATAGGGAGCTTTGTGGTTCGCCGTGGCCCAGCTCGGCGCCGGCGCGGTCACGGTCAAGAGCACCTGCCAGCCCAGCTTCTGCGCTTCGGCGAGCAGGATGTCGTATTGGCCCCAGTTGTAGCTCGCGGGGTTGGTCGCTTCGAAGCTCGGCTTCGTCGCGCTGGTGGGAGCGGGCGCAACCGTGTACCAGTTGAGCTCCACACGCAGCGCTTTCACGCCAAGCGTTTTGAGCTGCGCGAGCGTCGCGGGACGGGTGATTGGGTTCAGCAGATCGGTCGAGCCCTCGAAGTAGAGCTTCTGGCTGGTCGAGGCCTGCGCCGAACCGGCGCCGATCGCGCCGCAGGCGATCGCCGAAATGAGCGAAACAGTGAGAAGGATGCGGATGCGCGACATGGGCCTCGATTCAATCGTTGCTTGCGGGACGGGTGGTTACTGCGAGCTGACCTTGACCTTGCAGTGCGCCCCGTGCAGGTGCGCGCATACGATCACGTAGCCCGGTCGCGGCCGGTGATGGGCGTCGGTCAGCCCAGAGTCGAAGATCGTCGAGGAGGTACCGCCGGTCCAGTCGTAAATGTACAGACGCTTTATGCGCGAATAGTTGGACGCGATCGCAAACATGTAGCCGAGCGCTTTCGCCGCGCGCGCCAGACCCGAACCTCGGTAGTTCGGGAAGGCACCTCCGAATTTCACGATCCCGCCGGTCTCGGTCAGCCAGACGTCCCCTGGCACCGCCCCGAGGATCGCACGGGTGCGTTCACTGGAGAAGCGGTTGGTGTCCGAGTAGTTGTGCAGTCCCCAAAGCGTCGGCGTCGGCACGCGCAGATGACGCAGCTCGGCTTTGAATTCAGAGATGTAGGTGAGCGTGGGGCCGACCTGGTTCTGGTCGAGGATGTCGAGGCCGAGGATCGTGCAATGTGGGCATACGTGCCTGAGCGCCTGGTAGTACTTCGCCGATTCGACCGCCGTGGGGCTGTCGAACTTCTCGTAGCTGTAGCGGACGTTGCCCCGGTTGGTCTCGTTCCATGGCTGGTATTGATGGACGTTCGGGAACGCCTGCATGAATTTCTTCGTGTCCTGTTCGTAGGTCTTGATGCTCGGCATGCGTGTGGGCGTGTACTCGGAGTGATAGAAGGCCACCAGAACCTGCTGATGCTGGGCTTCGGCGGCCGCGATCCACTGCCTCGCCTTCGTCAGCGAGTAGCCGTGGACGGCGGCATCGTAGGGGGCGATGTAGCGAGTGATGTGGGTGTGCAGTTGCTTCCAGAGCGGATCGGAGAACATCTCGGTCCCCTCGTCGGCGATGCCGGTCTGGAAGGAGGCGGCGGCGTGGGCCTTAGGCTGATTCTTCGATCCGGCGGAGAGCGCCGCGGGGACGCCGACCGCGGCGCCAAGCGCGAGCGAGGAAGCGCAGAGCAGCAGTGCGGCGGCGAGCAGCAGGCGGGAGCGCGGGGTCGTGAGGCGCAGGGTGGTGAGCACGGCCATCGAAACAAGCTATACGCCGGAAAGTTGCGTTTCCCTGCGCCCCAAGCGGGCGCCCGCGGAGCCGCATAGGATGGGAGGCGATGGGCAACGGGCGATGGCGCTACTGGGGTCCGCTGTCGGTCGTGCTCGTGGTGGCGTTCGCCCTGCGCCTATGGGGCATCAAGCAGGGGCTGCCCTACGTGTACGACGTGGACGAGTACGGGCACTTCGTGCCCGAGGCGGTGAGGATGTTCGGCCACGGCCTGAACCCCCGCTACTTCGTCAATCCTCCTGCACTGACCTACCTTCTGCACGTGGGCTTCGGCGTCTGGTTCGGCCTCCTGGGATTGGGTTCCCACCCACCCGGTCCCCACGCTTCGTCCATCGCGCGTGAGTTCGCGCTGGGACCGGACCGGTTCTTCCTGGTGGCGCGCGTGACGGTCGCGCTGCTCGGGACGGCGTCGGTGTGGCTGCTCTACCTGGTGGGCGCGCGCCTGCTGAACCGGGGGGTCGGCCTGCTCGCGAGCGCCGTGATGGCGGTGGCTTTCTTACCGGTTTTTTATGGCCATCTCGCGCTCAACGATGTGCCGACGCTGGCGCCGCTGACGCTCTCGCTCCTTGGCACGGCGGGCGTCCTGCGCCGGGGGCGGATGATCGACTACCTGCTCGCCGGGGTCGGCCTGGGCCTTGCGGCCGCGACGAAGTACACGGCGGGCGTGATGCTCCTGCCCCTGCTCGCCGCGGGCGTTGCTCAGTATCGCGATGGGAGCGCGCGCGCGCGGCGGGACGTAGCGCTCGGGATGGCGATCACCCTAGCGACCGCGCTCGTCGCATACCTGATCGCCAACCCTTACTCGCTGCTCGACTTCCACGCCTTCCGCGCGGAACTCGAAGTCCAGTCCAGCTACACCGAACAGTCGCAAGCCTCGTGGATCGGCGGCCCAAAGCAGGGCAGCTTCATCTACTACCTATGGTCGTTCACGTGGGGGCTCGGCTGGATCCCGGCGCTGGCGGCGCTCGGCGGGGCGGTGAGCATCTGGCGCAAGCAGCGGCGGGTCGGCTGGGTGCTCGTGCCGGTCGCCGTCCTTTATCTCCTGTTCCTGAGCCTGCAGGGACGCTACTTCGGCCGCTGGCTGCTGCCGATCTTCCCGATCGCCTGCCTGCTGGCCGCGAGCTTCGCACAGGAAGTGGCCGGCTGCGCGGCGCGGCGCGCGGAGCGGCTGCGCGGCGCCCCGGCCGCTTTCACCGCGCTGGCGGTGATCGCGCTGGTCACGCAGGGCCTCGTTTACAGCATCCACTCGGGCCTGGTCCTCTCACGCCCCGACACGCGCAACCTCACGCGCACGTGGGTGGTGGAACACATACCCGCAGGCGCGAAGATCGTCGTCGAGCCGGTCGTACCGAACGCGTGGCTGAATGACACCGGCGGGCTCGGCACCGCCCACGTGCGCTGGATCAAGTACCCGACGTTGCGCGTGGTGCTGAACCCCGCGACCGGGGCGCCCGAACCGACGCATCGGACCGTGCAGTTGGAAGACTACGAGAGCACGCTGAGCCCGGCGCTGATCGACTACTACGAGCGGGAGGGCTACTGCTGGGTGGTGAGCGGCTACACCCAATCCGGGCGCGCGTTCGCCGATCCGAAGGTGGTGCCGCACGCGATCGCCTACTACCGGGAACTGGCAAGGCAGGGAGAGGTCGTCTACCACGTCTCTCCATACAGCCTGGGGAAGGGCCCGATCAAATTCAACTTCGACTGGACATTCGACTACTACCCGCTCGCCTTCCACCGGCCGGGCCCGGAAATGACCGTCTACCGATTGCACGACGGACGTTGTGCGAGCGTCACCGAACAGGCGTGAGAGCGCGCGTAGGCCTACTGATTCCCCCGTGCGATCTTGCGCAGGTTGATCGTCGCGTCATAGAGCTTCGCGTCGACCCCCTCCTCGAGGGCGATCTCACGCAACGGACGGCCAGAGTCGGTGGCCCGCTTGACGATCGTCGTCCCCTTGTCGTAGCCGATCGCCGAGTTCAAAGCGGTCGCGGCGGCGAGCGTCGCCCCCGCGGAGGCCTCACAGCCGGCCTTGTTGACCTCGATCCCATCGACACACTTCTCCGCGAACACGCGTGAGGTGCTCGCCAACAGGTGCAGAGACTGAAGCAGGTTGCGCGCGAGCAGGGGGATGCGCACGTTCAGCTCGAACTGGCCCTGCATCCCACCGATCGTAATCGCGGTGTCGTTGCCGATCACCTGCGCGGAGACCTGGAGCACGACCTCGGGGATCACGGGGTTGACCTTGCCGGGCATGATCGAGGAGCCCTTCTGCAACTCGGGCAGGCGGATCTCGCCGATCCCGGCACGCGGGCCGGAGCCCATCAGCGCGAGATCGCCGGCGATCTTGCTCAAAGACACCGCCACGACCTTCAGCGCGCCGGAGAGCTCGACGAGCGCGTCGCGGCTGGCCTGGGCCTCGAAGCGATCCAGCGGCGCGGCGATCTGGCGCAAGCCGGATTCCTTCTTCAGCCGTGCACGGACCTTCTCCGCGAATTTGGGGTGGGTGTTCAGCCCGGTGCCGGTGGCGGTGCCCCCGAGCGGGATCTGCCCGACGTGCTCCAGAGCGGACCGCACACGCTCCTGGCCGAGCGCGATCTGCGCGGAGTAGCCACCGAACTCCTGCCCGAGCGTGACTGGGACGGCGTCCATCAGGTGGGTGCGCCCTGACTTGACGACGTTCTGAAAGCTCTTCGACTTCTTCGCAAACGAGCGCTCCAGCTGGCGGAGCGCCGGCAACAGCTCGTTCTGGGCGACGTCGAGCGCCGCGAGGTGGACGGCCGAGGGAAACACGTCATTGGAGGACTGGCCCATGTTGACGTGGTCGTTTGGATGCACGCTGGAGCCCGCGAGCGCGGCGATCACCTCGTTGGCGTTCGTATTCGTCGATGTGCCAGAGCCGGTCTGGAAGACATCGATCGGGAACTGTGAATCGTGCTTGCCGGCAGCGATCTCGGCGGCGCCTTTGGCGATGCTCGCGGCGCGGCGTTTGTCGAGCAGCTCGAGCTCGCCGTTGACGAGCGCGGCGGCGCCCTTCACCCGGGCGAGCCAGCGCACGACCGACACGGGGACGGTCTCGCCCGAGATCGGGAAGTTGTCAACTGCCTTGGTTGTCTCTCCGCCCCACAGCTGCTTCTCCGGCATTGGCTCTCCTTGGTTTTATTGGGCCCCACCCGCCCGCAGAACCCTACCCGCAGAACGCGGAAAGCTCGCGGGCCAAGCCGACCGGGTCGTCGTAGGCCATCAGGAAACCCGTGCTCTGTAGCACGCGTAGCTGGCCGTCCGGCAGCAAAGCCAGCGTCTCTTCGGCGGCCGCGAGCGGGTGCTGGCGGTCGCGGTCGGGCCACAGCAAGAGCACGGGCATCGAAAGGCGCGGGTACAGCTCGAGCAGCTGGGTCTGCGCCCCGCGCGGCCAGGCGCGCGCGCAGCGCGCCCAGGAGCGCGCGAGGTTTGGGTTGCCGGGGACGTCGGCGAAGGCGTGGCGCAGGAGGTCGCGCGCGGCGGGATCGGCGCGGGCGGACAGCCGCTGGCCCCGCTCGGGGGTGAAGGCGGCGTGAGCGGCATAGGTGAGCAGACGGTCCAGACCGGGGACGGCGCCGGCGCCGGCGGCCAGACGCCAGGCGGTGCGCAGCCGCGCGTTCTGCGGCGGCGCGTGAAGCCGACTTCCCATCAACACGAGCCGCTTGGGCTCGAGACTGCCACGAGCGATCGCGTGCAGCAGGATCTCCGCACCGGCGTCGTGGCCGCCGATCAGGGGACGGGGGCCGAGCACATCCGCGGCGAACCCAGACATCACATCGGCGAACCAGTCGAGCGTGTAGGGATGGCAGGGGCGATCCTCGGAGTCTCCGTGCAGCGGCAGGTCGGGGAGCACCACGCGGAAGCGGTCTGAGAGCTGCTCGACGGCCGGTTCGAACTCCTTGTGGGAGAGCATCGCCGAGTGCAGCAGCGCGAGCGGCGGCCCGGCGCCGAACTCACGGTAGGCCACGCGCGCGCCGTCGGGGTGGTGATAGAGACGCAGCCTCACACTGGCAATCGTAGGCCGCACCTACAATGGGCCGCTCTGTGAGCGCCCCTGAGAAACACCCGCTGATCCCGCGCCGCGAGGTCGATCCTCGCCAGGATCTGCCCGAGCTGGAGCTGGAGGTGCTGGAGCGCTGGCGCGAGCGCGACGTGTTCGCCGAGTCGCTGCGTGAGAGAGAGGGCGCCGAGCAATGGGTCTTCTACGAGGGGCCCCCCACCGCGAACGGACCTCCGGGCTCACATCACGTGCTCTCGCGCGTGTTCAAGGACATCTACCCGCGCTACCAGACGATGCGCGGCTACAGGGTCGAGCGCAAGGGCGGTTGGGACTGCCACGGACTACCAGTCGAGATTGCGGTCGAACGGGAGCTCGGGATTAAATCGAAGGCGGAAGTCGAGGAGTACGGGATCGGCGAGTTCAACGCACGCTGCCGTGAGTCGGTGTTCACCTACCTGGAGGAGTGGAACCGGCTGACCGAGCGCATCGGCTTCTGGCTGGACCTCGACGACGCTTACAGAACGCTCGACGAGAGCTACATCGAGTCGGTCTGGTGGGCGCTGTCGCAGATCGATCGCCGCGGGCTGCTCTACGAAGGCCACAAGGTCAGCCCGTACTGCCCGCGATGCGAGACGACGCTGTCCTCGCACGAGGTGGCGCAGGGCTACAGGGACGTCGTCGATCCGAGTGTGTATCTGAAGTTGCCGGTCACAAACGACCGCGGATCGGCCAGCGAGGACAAGCTGCTGGTATGGACGACGACGCCGTGGACGCTGCCCGGCAACGTGGCGCTCGCGGTGTCCCCCACGGCGAGCTATGCCAGGGTGCGGGTCGCGGATGAGATTTTTGTACTCGTCGAGGCTCGTGTCGAGGCAGTCTTGGGCGAGGGAGCGAAGATCCTCGAGCGGTTCACCGGCGCCGAGCTGGCGGCCCGCTACAAGGGCTACGGGGGACCGATATTTCACACCAGGCAACCGGGAGGGTTCCCGATCCTGTCCGATCCTTTTGTGACGACCGAGGACGGGACGGGCATCGTGCATCTCGCGCCGGCCTTTGGCGAGGAGGACTACCGCGTGGCGGCTGAGGCCGGCATCTTCCAGCCGGATCAGCCGGGCACCCTCTTCAACCCAGTGCGGCCCGATGGAACATACGACCAGCGTGTCCACGGAGGTGACGGAGCGGTTAGCTACGTGGGTCGCTTCGTCAAGGACCCTGAACTGACGCAAAAGCTGATCGCAGACCTGGACGCGCGTGGGCTGCTGCTGCGGGAGGAGGATTACGAGCACTCCTATCCCCACTGCTGGCGCTGCGGCACGCCGCTGCTGTACTACGCGAAACCGTCGTGGTACATCGCGACGACGAAGCTCCGCGACGAGCTGCTCGCGGCAAACGAGACCGTCAACTGGTATCCGCCCCACGTCAAGGAGGGGCGGTTCGGAGATTGGTTGAAGAACAACGTCGACTGGGCGCTCTCGCGCGAGCGTTACTGGGGCACGCCACTGCCGGTGTGGCGCTGCACGAAGGGTCACGTGCACGTGGTGGGCTCGTTCGGAGAGCTCCAGGAGCGCTCCGGCACGACCCTCGACGATCACCATCGCCCGTTTGTCGACGAGGTCGAGTTCCCGTGTCCCACCTGCGAGCAGCCGATGAAACGAGTGCCCGAGGTGATCGACGTGTGGTTCGACTCCGGCGCGATGCCGTTCGCCCAGCACCACTTCCCGTTCGAGCACGAGGACGCGTTAGCGGAGCGCTTCCCCGCGGACTTCATCTGCGAGGCCCAGGACCAGACGAGGGGCTGGTTCTACTCGCTGCTGGCGATCGCGATGCTGTTGGGCGACGAGGCGCCCTTCGACCACCAGGCGCCGTACCGGAACGTGGTGTGCCTCGGGTTGATCCTCGACGAAGAGGGTCAGAAGATGTCGAAGTCGAAGGGCAACACGGTCGAGCCGTGGCAGGTGCTGAACCGATACGGCGCGGACGCGTTCCGGTGGTACTTCTTCACCTCCAAGCAGCCCTGGGACGGATATCGCTTCTCCGAGGAGACAATCGGTGAAGGGGTAAGGCTGTTCCTGAAGCAGCTGTGGTCGACCTACTACTTCTACGTCCTGTACGCAGAGGCAGCCGCCGACGACCTTCGCGACGCGCCACCAGCCATCTCGGATAAAGACCTGACCGATCTCGACCGTTGGGCGCTTTCGCGGACTGAGTCGGCGGCGCAGTTCGTCACTGCCAGACTGGATGCTTACGACGCGACGGGCGCTGGGCGGACCATCGCTGAACTGGTGGACGAGCTGTCGAACTGGTACGTGCGCCGCTCACGCCGGCGCTTCTGGGACGGCGACGTGGCGGCGTTCACGACGCTGCGTACGTGTCTTTTGACGGTGGCTAAGCTGCTGGCGCCGTTGTGCCCGTTCATCGCGGATGAGATCTACGACAACCTCGACGGCCAGCTGGCGAGCGTTCACCTTTGCGATTTCCCGAAGACAGGCGAGATCGACCCGCGCGATGAAGGGCTCGAACAGGCGATGGCACTGGCGCGCGAGACGGTGCGACTGGGACTGGGGGCGCGCGGGAAGGCCAAGATCAAGGTGCGCCAGCCGCTGAGCGAGGCGGTCGTGGTGGCAGCCGGGCGCGAGCGCACGGCGATCGAAGGGCTGGCCGACGTCGTGCGCGAGGAGCTGAACGTACGGCGGGTGCGCTTCGTCGCCGCGGCCGAGGAGCTGGGGAGCTACGAGGTGAAGGCCAACTACCGCACGTTGGGCCCGTTGTTCGGCAAGGACATGCCGCACGCGGCCGAGGCGATCGCGGCGCTCGACCCCGCGCGCGTGGCAGCGGCGGTACGGGGGGGCGACGAGGACGGCGATTCGATCGGGATCGCCGTGGCCGGACGCGAGCACACGCTGTCGGCGGAGGATGTGATCCTCACGATGAAGGCCCCCGACGGCTACAGCGTCGAGCGCGAGGGCGCCCACGCCGTGGCGCTCGACCTCCAGATCGACGAGGACCTGCGCGAGGAGGGGCGGGCGCGCGAGATCGTGCACGCCGTGCAGAACGCGCGCAAGAGCGCCGGCCTAGAGGTCGAGGACCGGATCGATCTCATGCTCGACGGTGACACCACGCTGATCGAGGCGGCCGAAGCCCACCGTGACTACATAGTCGGGGAGACGCTGACGGTCGAGTTTGGCGGCCTAGCGCCGACCGCTCCGCCAGAGATGACCCACGCCGAGCAGGTGACAATCGACGGGCTCACACTCAGCATCGCCCTGCGCCGCGCCGAGCGCGCCTGAGCACCCGATCAGGCAGCGGTAAGCGCAGGCTCCAGCTCGGCCTCCAACTTTTTCTTCGGATAGGCGCCGACCACCGTCTTGACCGGCTGGCCGCCCTTGAACAGGATCAGCGTCGGGATCGAAAGCACCTGGAAGTTGGCTGCAGTCTGCTGGTTCTCGTCGATGTTCAACTTCACGATCCTCAGGTCGGGACGCTCGGAGGCGATCTCCTCGAGCACGGGCGCGACCATCCGGCAGGGCCCGCACCACGGCGCCCAGAAGTCAACGAGCACCGGACCCTCGGACTCGATCACCTCAGCCTGGAAGTTGGTGTCTGTGACTTCGTTCAGCGTGCCTGCCATTGGGGTCTCCTTGCTCGTGTTCCGCTTGTCCGTTCCTCTTGCCTACACACTATACAAAGTGTAGTGACCCCTCGAGGACGGACTGGTCGCTCATCGGATCGTCACGAGCCAGCCTTCGGAGTAACGCACGATTGGAGTATGGATGCCGGTCAGCGTCGTGAACAGGTGGGGGGAGATGTAGACCTCGATCAGGGCCGCGACGACAAGCATCGGCACGGCGATCGCGACGGTCACGAACGTAGCGGCCAGCAGCTGGTCCCACTCCCCTCGCCGGCTGGCGATGATCCAGGCGGCCAGCGGCAGGAACAGCGCGGTCAGCTCGAGAATCGCGTGCGGGAGCAGGCCCAGCAACAGCAGGCCGGGCGAGACGTGCAGGAAGCCGGAGACGCCGGCGAGCGTGTGCCCGAGCACATAGGCCTGCGTGCTCAGCGAGAAGGCGGTCGCGGCGACGACGAAGCCAATTGCGATCCGCCCGCCGTGTTCGTGCACCCAGCGCGAGACGCCGTGGTGGTGCTCAGCCTGCAGCGGCAGCGAACTGCCGGCGATGAACCCCGCGACACAGGCCATCGCGTGCAGGGCGAGCACGAGCAGGTTACGCCGCAGGATGCTGAACACATCGGCGCCGCCGCCGACCGCGAACGGCGGTTCCAGAATCAGGACCTGCTGGTAGCCGGAGAACAGCGTCGCGACGAGCCACACGGCGCACAGCAGGCCCGTGGCGGCCAGCGCGGAGCCGGCGAACCAGCGTCCCAGCACGACGCCCGGAGTCCGCTGCCATGTGCGCAACGTCGAGCGGGTCTGGCGCACACCGTGGGCGAACGCGTCGGCAGAGGCATCCATCTCTTCGTTCTATCGACCGCCGAGTGCCCACAGCTGAGGGTCAGCCACCGCAGCGTCTCTCAGCCGGCGCCAGGACGCGGGTGCTCGGTCATTTGAAGCGCAGCTGCGGCACGAGCCACATCGCCTCGGCGGCGATCCGCCAGGACATCTTGCTCTCGCCACGCAGGCGGTCTTTGAAGACGATCGGCACCTCGACCACCTTGAAGCCCGCCCGCACCGCGCGGTAGGTGAGCTCGACCTGGAAGGCATAGCCCTGCGAGCGCACGCCGTCGAAGTGGATCTCTTCGAGCACCTCGCGACGAAAGCACTTGAAACCTCCCGTCAAGTCCTTGACGCGCAGCCCGAGCACGATCCGTGCGTAGGTCGAGCCGCCCTCGGAGATGAAGCGCCGCAAGAGACCCCAATCGACCACGCCGCCACCGGGCACGTAGCGCGAGCCGAGCGCCAGGTCGGCGCCCCCTTTGACCGCCGCGAGCAGCCGGGCGAGGTCGGCGGGGTTGTGGGAGAAGTCGGAGTCCATCTCCATCACATAGCCCGCGCCGTGGTCGAGCGCGTGGCGAAAGCCCGCGAGGTAGGCCGGGCCGATGCCGTTCTTCTCGGCGCGGTGCAGCACCTCCACCCAGTCGTGCTCGGCGGCCAGCCGATCGGCGATCTGCCCCGTGCCGTCGGGCGAACCGTCGTCGACGACGAGCACGCGCCAGCCCTCGGGTGCGGCGCCTCGGAGCGCCTCGCCGGAAGCGGCGACGATCGCCTCGATGTTCTCGGCCTCGTTATATGTGGGCAAAATCAGCCAGGGCTCGCCGGACATAGGTCGGCGTACCCTAGAGCAGTGGACCTGCCCAACGCCGCGATCGCCGACGCCCTGGAGGAGCTGGGCGACCTGTACGAGCTCGACGGGGCGATCGTGCACCGCGTGCTCGCCTATCGCAACGCGGCCAAGGCAGTTCGCGAGGCGTCCGTCTCGGTCGCGGCGCTGGCCCGCGCGGGCCGCGCGACCGAGCTGGCAGGGATCGGCGACACGCTGCAGCAGAAGATCATCACGCTGCTCGACACCGGCACGACCCCTTCAACGGAGCGAATGCGCGCGCAGTTCCCGCCCGGCCTGATCGCGATCACACGACTGCCCGGCCTGGGACCGAAGCGCGCACGGCTGCTGTACACGGAGCTCGGAATCGACTCGCCGGAGAAGCTGCGCGAGGCGGCTTTGTCGCAGCGACTGCGTACCGTGAAAGGCCTCGGCGCGAAGTTCGAGGAAAGCGTGCTGGCGGGACTCGATCGCATGGCCTCCGAACCCCCCGAGCGGGCGAGCGGGCGGCTGCTGCTGCCACGCGCGATCGAGCTGGGCGAGACGCTCGCCGCAGGGCTGATCGAGCTGGGAGGTCCGGGAACGCATGTGCAGATCGCCGGATCCGCGCGGCGTCAAGCAGACAGTGTGAAGGACATCGACCTGATCGCGACCACAACGAAACCGACGACGCTCGCGAAGAGCCTTTCGCGGCTGGGAGAGATCGAGCACGTGTCCTCCGCCGGCAAGCCCGGCGCCAGAGGCCGCACCCACTCGGGTGTCTCCGTAGACCTGCGGATCGCGAAGCCCGCCCAGCTCGGCAACCTGCTTCAGCACTTCACCGGCTCAGGCCCGCACAACGCCGCGTTGCGCGAAGCGGCGGTGCGACGCGGACTGCACGTATCCGAGTACGGAGTACTCGAGGACGCGACAGGCGTCACCCACATCTGCGCCACCGAGCAGGAGGTATACGAGCTGCTCGGCCTCTCCTACATCGAGCCCGAGCTGCGCGAGAACCGTGGCGAGCTGGCGGCGGCCGGTGGCGGCCAGTTGCCTGAGCTGATCCAGCTCCAGGACATCAAGGGCGACCTGCACTGCCACACGACCGCCTCCGATGGGAAGAGCTCGATCGGGGAGATGGCCCTCGCCGCCCGCGAGCGGGGGTACGAGTACCTGGCGATCACCGATCACTCGGCATCGCACGGCTTCGGCAACGAGGTCTCCCCCGCGCAGCTGCGCCGTCAGATCGAGCTGGTTCACGAAGCGAACGCACGCATCGAGGGCATCGAGCTGCTCGCCGGGAGCGAGGTGAACGTCATGCCCGACGGCTCGCTCGACTACGAGGACGAGCTGCTTGCCGAGCTCGACTGGGTGATCGCGAGCGTGCACACGTCCTTCGGGATGGGCGAGCAGGCGATGACAGAGCGGATGATCACCGCGGTCGAGCACCCACTGGTCAAAGCGATCGGCCATCCGACTGGGCGGCTGATCGGGCGGCGCGAGCCCTACGCGATCGATCTCGATGCCGTGTTCGCCGTGGCCGCGCGGACGGGGACGATGCTCGAGATCAACGCCAACCCCGACCGCCGCGACCTCTCCGACATCCATGCGCGCGGAGCGGCGCAGGCAGGCGTGCGAATCCTGATCGACTCCGACGCCCATCGCACGGACACTCTTCAGAACATGCGCTGGGGGGTGGCCACGGCGCGCCGGGCTTGGCTTGGAGCCGACGACGTGGCCAACACCCGGCCGTGGCCGGAACTCGCAAAGCTGGGAAAGCAGACTTCTCGATAGCCGCTCGGCGTTTCGGACCTACGCAAGCAGACGCGGCAACAGCTGCTCTGTGACCAGGCGATCGACCGTCGCACTGCTGAACGGCGCAAGCGCCTGGCGCGCGCGCGCCGAGTAGTCGGCGGATGGGTCATCCAGGGCAATGCGCAGGGCTCCAGCCAGGTCCTCGCTCACGAGCCGCGGGGCGAGCTCGCGGGCGATTGGAAGCGCCGCGTAGGGGCCGGGGGCCGGGGTGCTGACAAGCATGCAACCATCGGCGAGGGCCTCGAGCTGAGCCTGACCGTAGTCCTCGCGGCGGGGAGCACACACGAACACGCGCGCACGGCGCAACAGAGCCCGGTACTCGTTGCGCGCAAGCATCCCGGTCAGACGCACACCCTCCCCGGGCAACTCGATTTTGGCCCGGCGCAGGTCCTCCTCGCGCACACCGGTGACGAGGAGCTCCTCGGAGGGCAGCCGCACTGCAGTCCACGCCGCGAGCACTCGATCGAGGCCCTTCTTGCGGGGGTTGGCCGCGTAGGTGATCGCGTCGATGTCCCTCCTCGCCGGCCCGACGCCCGAGGCATCGATCGGAACCGGGAGCACCAACTCACGGCCAATCCGCCGTGCCCCCTCGGGCACTTCACGGAGGGCGCCCTCGCTCAGCGGGAGCAGCAACGACGCCCGGCGCAGCTGCCGGCGCTCCAGCGGGCGCTGCCAGAGCCCGTGAGCACCCGGACGGTTGCCGGCCGCGGGTGCGTCGAAGCGGATCGTCCCCGGGCGCGGCCACAGCAACGCGGCCGTGGTGCTCGAGTAGATAATCGCGCGCGGCGTGCGACGAGCCAGCTCGCAACGAGCGACACGACGGGCGGCAAGCGCCCACGAGAGGTCTGTCAAAGCCAGCGTGCGAACCGGGCGCGGTGGTGTGGCCGAGGCGACCGCCACGCTTGCGCCTGCCCTTTGCAGCGACTCTGCCAGCTCAGCGTCGGCCGCACGCAGACCCCCCGTGGAACCCAGCGAGACGATCAGCACGTCGACGGCTCCCGCCGCGTCCCCCATAGCCATCTCAGGTGACGGCGCCGTTCACGCGCTCGGGGCGCAGCGTCTTGAAGCCGGGCGCACGCTCGAGCGACATTGGCCGCACGGGAGAGGTGCGACGCACGTAGAAGCACACACCGTCGCGCTCCTCGATCGCGGCCACGGCGGCGTCCTGACGTCGCCACGCGAGCGCCCAGATGATCGCGAAGCCAGCGGCGATGCCGGGGATCTGTGGAGCGAGAAAGGCCAAGCCGCCGGCCAGCAGCGTGAACAGCAAAAGTGCCCACAGCCGGTTGAGCAGGACCGCGCCCGGATGGTGCTCGGGCAATGTGGTCGTTGACTTGGCGCCGGCGAGCAGCCGCGCGATCGGCGGGTTCGTCTCGGCTCGGCGGCCCAGGCGCAGACCGATCAGCGCGGCGAGGACCCACCAGCCCACCGCGATCGGCCCCACCAGGGCGTCGGAGCTTTGCGCCGCGGCGAGGACAGTTACCGCAGCCAGCGCGGTGGCCGCCCCGGCGCTGAGCAGGACTGTGGTCTTGAGGAAATCGACGAAACGCACATGCCTACTACAGCAGCGCCTGCAGCAGACCGCGCACACCGCCGGTGCCGTCGAGCAGGAGGTCGGCCTCCGCCGCCAGCTCCGGGGGAGCTTCGTCGGAGCTGACCGCCGCGCAGATCGCGGTGGTCAAGGCTCCTTCTGAGACGAGCGAGCGCAGCCCGCGAAAGGCATCCAGGTCGGTGGTGTCGTCGCCAACATACAGCGCGGCGGCGACCGGCTGTCCGTGCAGGAGCGTGGCGATGCCGAGACCCTTGTCCAGGGCAACAGGCGGACGCACCTCCAGGACCTTGCGCCCCCAGTGGACCGCCAGGCCCTCCTGAAGCGCGCGCCGCGCGATCTCCTCGATCGCGGCGGCAGCGGCGGCCTCGTCGGGGGCGCCGCGCCAGTGGAACGCCGCGATCGTGTCCTTGTCCTCGCTACGCACGCGCAGCCGCTGGTGCTCGGCAGTGAAGGCGCTCGCGGCGAACCGCCGCACCCGCTCGGTCCAGGCGGCGAGCTCGGGATCGACCTCGGCGCGAGTCGAGCCGGGACGCAGCAGCTCGCCGCCGTGGTTGCCGACGTAGGCGATCGTCCCGATCGAGACGATCTGGCGCGCGGTGGCCGCGCGGCGCCCGCTGACGCAGCCGACGACGCGATAGCGCTTGGCGATCTCGATCAGCAGCGAGCGCGTGGCCTCGGGCACGTGCGCGTCGGCGGCATGCCGGACGATCGGCGCCAGGGTGCCGTCGATGTCGAGTAGCACCGCTGCGCGGGCGGGTTCGGAGCGGAGCGGCTCGAGCGCCTCCACGAGCGTGGCAGCGGGGGACACGAGCATAAGTATGGCGCGCCACCGAAAAAATGATCCGAATGGGCCCAAGAGGGCGTAGACTGGTGGTAATGGGACTCGATAATCCACTCCACATTGCCTTCATCGTCATCATTCTGTTGCTGGTGTTTGGAGCCAAGCGACTGCCGGAGATTGGCCGCTCGCTGGGGACCGGCATGCGTGAGTTCAAGGACTCTGTAAGCACTCCTCACGCGGAGACACCTCAGCAGCAGCAGGCGACGCTCACCCCTGCCGCTCAGCAGCCGCAGGCTCCGATCGCACAGCCCGCCCCCGTCCAGGTGCCCGTGGCCGCGCCATCGACTCCTGCTCAAGCGGCTCCGGCTCCGGTCGAGCCGCAGCACCAGCACCAGCACCAGGCCTAGAGGCTCAAGCCGCCGGGGAGGTGGTTACTCAGGTACCGCGTACCGGTTCTGCCGGTGTGCAGCTTGCGCTGGAGCCCGCTGACCGTTCCCGGCAAAAGCGATCTCCGGCGATCGCGTGCGGCCTTTGGCGAGCGCTCACTTGATGAGCTTAACCGGCACGCTCTTGGGGGTGCCGCCGCCGGAGGAGAAACGCACGGTGGCCCACACCCTGGCCGACTTGCGCCCCCGCTTGAAGAGCTTGCGCCCGTTCCCGTTGAGTGTGACGTTGACCTTCCCGGTGGTGCCGGCCTTGATCGAAAAGCCAGCCGAGCCGTAGCTCACGACCGCCGGTTTCCCGGGCGTTTTCTTCTTCCTTGCCGCCAGCTCGGCCTGGCCGGCAAGCTGAACGTTCTGCAACGTCAACGTGCCGGTGCAGTCGACGACCAAACAGCGAAGCGGCACGGTCATCGCGTTGCCCTCGAGGGGAATCGTCAGATCGGGCAGGCCGATGACCGGGACGGGCACCGGCCCGGCTTTGGGAGCCGGGCCGCCCTGGCCGGGAGCGCCGGCGCCACGAGGAGTCCCGCCACCGCCGGGCGCGCCCCCGCCTCCGCCTCCGCCGGGCGCGCCGCCACCACCTCCCGTGCCGCCACCTTCGAGGTCGGCGCTGAGCATGACCTGGGCTCCGGTGCCGTCCGTCGCGGCGAACAGGGGCGTGAGGCTCGGGGCCGGGAAGGTCCCTTCGGTCGGCGCCGGGTAGTACCCCGAATAGCCGCTCTGCTGATCGAGGAAGGCCGGAATCGGCACGTTTGGCGCGAGCACAGACAGCGCCAGGAAGTCATCGGCGGCGCTCGTTGAGAAGTCATCGGGCGGCGGTGTCGGTTCCTCGGTCATCGGCAGATCCGTCCGCACCGTCGCGATCGTGTTCGCTTCTGGTGTGAATGTCGGTCCATAACGCTCGACGAAACAGCAGGCGAAGTCGGGGCGACCGGGTTCAACCACGTTGTTCTGGTACAGCGAGCGCATGATCACGACCTGCATGGGTCCGGTGACGTTGCCCACCCGCACGTGCACCGCGGTGACGGTGCCGCTTTCGGGGGCGTAGGGAGAGGGACCGGGAGCGCCTGAGAAATACAGGCACGACGGACTCCCCATCGGCGCCGAGTAGTAGGGGAACACGCCATCCCCACAGGTCGCGGTGTTGTTGGGGGCGTTGTTCAGATCGGCTCCGAACGTCACCGCTCCGGCGTTCGCCGAGGCGCTGCCCGCCAATGCGAGCGCCACGACTGCGGCCACCACCCAGCTTCGCCGGTCCCCACGCACTGGCCAATTCTATCCGCGACGCGACTGCCGGGGCAAGGCCGCCGGACGCGCGACGCTAGCTGTCCGCAGCGTTGTGCCTTGGCTCCTGAGACAGCACCGCCGGGCGCGCCTCCACCAGGAGCGGAACGCCACAGTGCCAGCAGTAGGCGGCGCCGCGGCTGTGCACCGCGCCGCAGGAGTGGCACTGCCCATGGACGCCCGCCTCGGCGGCGCCCAGCAGCCGCTGCACCTCGCCGAGCTGAGCGTCGGCCTCCTGCAGCTCGGCGGCTTTGCGGGCGAGCACGTCGAGGCGGTAGTGGTCGCGCACGGCCATCTCGTAGGTGAGCCCGCCGAGATCCCAGGTGAGCGCGGCGACACGCTCGGCCAGCTCGTGGCGGCGGCGGCGCAGCTCAGCCAGCGAGCCGCCCGCGCCCGCGGAGATCAGGCCGCCGACGGGCACCACGGCGCCGCTGACTGGACGCGGGCCCAGCTCCTGCGTCGCGTCGCTCGCGGACGAATGCCCGTTCGGCGTCGCCATCAGCCGCCCGTTTCGATCGGCTGGGCGCCGAGCTTGTTGATTTCTTCCTCGTGCTTCTTGCCGGTCGTGCTGCCGAGCTTCTTGGCCGTGGTCGAGCTCACTTTGACCGCTTTCGGGAGCGGTTTCTTTTCGATCGCTTTCGCTTCCTGCACTTCCTTGGCTTCGGTTTTCGCGGTTTCCTTCGGCGCGGCGCTCGCGGCCGGTTTCGGGGTCGTGCTCGCCGGAGTGGTGCTCGCCGTGGTCGCGCTTGGAGCGGAAGCGAGCGGAGTGGCGGCGGCGGCGCTGCCGAGACCTTCCACCTTGAGGACCTGCCGGCTCGGGGCTTTGCTCTGGGTGACCCAGTGGCCGACCAGCAGGCCGGCGACGATCGCCAACAACAGCACCGACAGCAGCCCGAACAGGCCCGAGTAGCGGCGCAGCCACGCATACGGACCCGATACGGGCTCGATCACCGAGGCATACCCAGGCGGCAGCGAGGCGATCTGGCCCTGACCGCTCCCGTAGGAGGACTGGGCGTCGGCCTGGAGCACATCGAGGAACGCCAGCCGCACGGGCGAGACGGGCTGGCCGCACGCCAGGCAGTAGCGCTGGTCGGGCGCGAGCGGCGTACCGCAGTTCGCGCAACTCGCGGCGTCCTGTGGCAGCTCGGCGGGCACGGGCGCGAGGCTCATGGCTGTGTTGCCCTGCTCCGGCCGGGAGCGCCGGCCGAGCGGGCCGGGCGATCCGGCCGGCTCATCCGAATGCGCCTCGCACGTAGTCGCGCGTGCGCTGGGCGCGCGGCTCTTCGAACACCTCGGCGGCAGTCCCGTACTCGATCAGATCGCCCAGGTACATGAACGCGACCTTGTCCGCGACGCGGCGCGCCTGGGCGAGGTTGTGGGTGACGATCACGACCGCAAGGTCGCGGCGCAGTTCGCCGATCAACTCCTCAATCACGCCAGTGGAAATCGGGTCCAGGGCGCTGCACGGCTCGTCCATCAGCAGCACCTCCGGGCGCAGCGCGATCGCGCGGGCGATGCACAGCCGCTGCTGCTGGCCGCCGGACAGACGCAGGGCCGGGCGGTCGAGATCGTCGCGAACCTCGTCGTAGAGGCCGGCGCGGCGCAGCGCGTCGACCACCAGCGGCTCGAGCTCGCGCCGGCGCGGGCGCTTGCGCGACTGCTCGCGCAGCGCGAAGGCGACGTTGTCGAAGATCGACATCGGGAAGGGGTTGGGCTGCTGGAAGACCATCGCCACACGCGCGCGCAGCGTCGTGTCGGGCAGATCGTGGATGTCCTCGCCGTCGAGCAGCACCTGACCCTGGCGCGCAGCGCTGGGGGTCAGCTCCGTGAGGCGGTTGAGCGTGCGCAGCAGCGTCGTCTTGCCGCAGCCCGACGGCCCGATCAGCGCGAGCACCTCGCCCTGGTGGATCGACAGCGACACCGACTTCACCGCCGGCTTGCCGGCGTAGGCGATGCTGAGGTCGCTCAGCGCCAGCCGCTCGGGGCCGGCCGTCGACGGGGAATGGGCGCGCAGCGGGTTGCGCTCGCGCACCGGCGGCGCGACCGGGACGGGCTCACGGTCGAGCACGATCGTCCGCACCGGCGGCACCTCCGGCTCGCGGACGGCCGGGGGCGGATCCTCCATCAGCCGAAGCTCCTCGGGGCTCATCGCATATTCTCGATCAGGACGATCTTCTCCATCAGACCAATGAGGTTACCCACATTTTTGGTCCTCGTGGGAAAAGCTCGCGAAGTTTCACGTGGGCCGCATTCGAGACAGTCTCCGCCTCGACGGGCACGTGTGCGCGGGGTCATACGATTCCTCCCGCGACCGACATCCCGGTGGACTGCGCGTTGGAGCGGCCGATCCGGCCGACGAGCAGATTCAGACCCAAAACGAACAAGAGCAGCACGAACGCCGCCGCGTAGGCCTTCTGCGGCGCCGCGCCTTCGCCGGCAGGCGAGTTGTCGTAGACGTAGCTGGTCAAACTCGAGCCCGTCCCGCGCAGCAGGCCCAGGACCGGCGTCGAGCCCTGCGTTTCGATGTGGAGCGTCTTGCCGAGCAGCAGCACGACGATCGCGGTGTCGCCGATGATGCGGCTGACACCGAGCGTCACGCCGGTGGCGATGTTCGAGCGCACGCTCGGCAGCAACACCCGGCGGATCGTCGCGATCCGCGTCTTGCCGAGCGCGAAGGCCGCCTCGCGCATGTGCATGGGTACAGCTCTCAGCCCGTCGCGGGTGGCGACGAACAAGGGCGGCAGCGCGATCAGCGACATCATCGCCCCGGCGGCGATGAACGAGCGGCCGTAGACGCCGCCGCCTTCGGCGCGGAACGACAGCGGCGCGAGGATGCCGAGCTGGAAGATCGCCACGCCGAACAGGGCGAGCACGATGTCCGGCGTCCCCGCGACGATCTCGATGCTCGACTCGACGATCCGCGCGAAGGTCTGACGTGCCCGCCCGACCTGGCCGTACTCGGCCACCCAGATCGCGCTCGCGACGGCCAGCGGGAAGGCGAGTGCGATCCCGATCGCCGTCAGCAGCAGCGTGCCGATCAGGGGATCGAGGATGCCTCCGGTGTGGGCCTGCGAAGTGCTGATCGAGGGACGCGTGACCAGGAGGCTCGGGGTGAGGTACTCGACCCCGCGATAGCCCGTGTAGATCACGATCGCCGCGGCGATCGCGCACAGTCCGAGCCCCGCCGTCCACGCGCACAGCAGCACGAGCCGGTCGCCCCAGCGCCAGGTCCAGGGCGAGGAGCGGCGCCCGCGTCCGGACTTCATCGGCATCGGCAAGCGGCCCTCGAGCGCCTGCTCGACCCCGCCGAGCTTCACCGACGTTTCCCAGCCCTGCGGCCTCATCCGCGCACCTGGTACTTCCTTAGGGGCAACTTGATCAGATAGCCGCCGACCGAGAGCACGAACGCGGAGATCAACAGCAGCGCCGCGAACGCATACAACGTCGAGTCGAGCGCCGGGGCGCCGGTGCCTTCGCTGAAGTCGATGATCGTCGAGGCAAGCGTGCGCAGCGGCTCATACAGGAAGATCGGCACCCCGTGAGAGAGGTTCGGCGTGAAGAAGCTGGCGCCGGAGGCCATCGAGATCATCACCGCCTCGCCGAGCGCGCGTGCGGTCGCGAGCACGGCTGCGGCCACGATCGCGGGGCGGATCGCGCGCAGCGTCACCGCGAGCATCGCCCGCAGCGGGTTCAGACCGAGCGCGACCGCGCCCTCGCGCCAGGACCGCGGCGCCGCAGCGAGCGCCTCGCAGATCAGCGCGATCATGATCGGCGTGATCATCACCGTCAACGTCACCGCCACGACCAGCAGGCCTTCGCCGGTGAGCTGGACGGAATTCTGGACGGAGGTCTTCTGCGAGGCAGAGATCAGGTGGTTGCCGACGAACGGCACGAGCACGAGAATCGCGATCAGACCGTAGATCACCGAAGGTACCGACGCGAGCAGCCGGATCACGGGGATCGCCACGCGGCGCAGCCGCGCCGGCGCGAGCTCGACGATGAAGATCGACGAGAGCACCGCGATCACTATGCCCAGCACGACCGCGATCCCGGTCGTGAGGATCGTCCCGTAGATGATCGGCCAGGCGCGCAGGTGATACGCGGAGGCGGGCGGGTGCACGCTCGTGGCCTGCATGTTTTCGAGCTGCGTCTTGAGGCTCCCGCCGGACCCGAGCCAGCTGAGACCGTTGTGCGCGAAGATCGGCCAGGCGCGGATGAAAACGAACACGACCATGCCGATCACGGACGCGCACACGAGCAACGAAACCGCGCCGAGCGTGAGCTCGGCGCGGTTGTCTGACCAGGGGTTGCGGAGTCTCTCGAACACCGCTACCCGGTGATCGGGACCCACTGGCTGGCGATGATCTTGCGCGCCGCGGCCGATGACTCGATCCAGCCGATGAACGCCGAGGCGGCGCCGGTCGCCTTGCCTTTGGTCACCTCGTAGAATTGCGCGATGCCGGCGTACTGCCCGGATGCCACGGTCGTCTGGTTGCAGGCTACGCCGTTGTAGCTGACCGAGTTGACCGAGCCGAGCGTCGCGCCGTAGTTGGAGATGAAGCCGATCCCGTTCGGATCGTTTTCGACCGCCTGGCGCAGCAGACCCTCGGAGGCGAGTTCGGAGGCAAGCGAGGAAACTTTCTTGCCTTCGAGCAGCAGCGTCTGGAAGCTCGTCAGCACGCCCGCGACCGAGGTGCGGCTGATCAGGTCGATCGTGCCGCTGGCGGTCGCGCCGGGGACCTGGCTCCAGGAACGCGTCTTGCCGGTGAAGATCGAGACGACCTGCGCCGGTGTGAGGTTGCTGAGCGTGTTCGCTTTGTTCGTGACCACGCAGATCCCGTACTTCGCGATCGGGTAGAAGACGAGGCCGCCCGGAGGAGCGGGCGGTTCAAGAGGGCCACGCGAGGAATCGCCGATCGTGACGCGGCCGGCGGCGACGTCGTTGATGCCGATCTGCGCGCCACCCTGGGCGATCTTGAATCTGTATTTGCGTGGGAACAGCTTCACGTACTTCTGGGCGAGCAGCGAGACGAGCGGGTAGGAGGCGGTGGCGCCGCTGATCGTGACCGTGGTCGTCGCTGCCGAGGCGGCCGCGGGCGCCGCGACTCCGAGTACGCCTGCCACCGCGAGGGCGACGGAGAGACGGCGAAATCGATTCATGAACTGGGTCTCCATTCAGATGGTTGACGTTGTGTCTCGATCGAAACTACCATAAACCTCAGTAGCTCGATCAAGATAAGCTAGTTTATGCGGAAGCGTCGCAGTGCGCCGGGTCGCGTGACCGACCTCGACCAACCCAACCCATTCCCCCATTGCCAACCCCACCCGATACCCCCGCGCTCCCCACGCCCCCTGCGCCCCCCGCGCCCCCCGCGCCCAAGGGTCCCCCGCGCCTGCCCTCCACGCGCGTTGCCGCCGTGCTCGCGGCCGGGATGCTCGCGCTGGGCGTGGCCGTCGGCGCGGCGATCGGCCCCGCGCCGGAAACCTCGCTCGCGGGCGAGCGCATCCCGCTGTTACTGCCGGCGATCGCCGCGATCGCCGGGGGCGGCGGCGCACACACGACGAGCACGAGCACGGCGACGGCGGTACAGCCGCCGCCGGTCACGCCCCAGCCGACGCCGTCCACCTCATCCACGGGCGCGGGCGCGTCGAGCGGCGCCACAAAGACCTCGACGCCGGCGCCGAGCGCCGCGGCGACGCCGGCACCGAGCGCCGCCAAGACGCCGACCAAGAGCACTCCAAAGAGCGGCACGCAGGCCACGCTCCCGCCCGTCACGAGCGTGTGGTTGATCACTCTCTCCGGCAGCAATTTCGCGCAGGCGCTCGCGCAGACGACCGCCGCCCCCTACCTCGACTCCCAGCTAATCCCTGCCGGCACGCTGCTCAGCGGCTGGTCCTCGCTCGAGGCCAGCGCCTTCGCGAGCGAGGCGGGACTGCTCTCAGGCGAACCGCCGCAGACGCTCGACTCGATCGTCCAGCCACCCTGCCCCGAAGGCGCGGCCGCCGCGGCCTGCGCGCCCGAAACCGCGGGTGCGCTGACGGCCGCCGACGAATTCCTGAAAGCCACGCTGCCCGCGATCACCGCGAGCGCCGCCTACCGCGCGCACGGTCTCGTCGTGATCACGTTCGGCTCGGTCGGCAACGCCACGGCCTCCAGCCTGCCCGCCGGCTCCTCGACCGCGACGCTCAGCTCCACGCCCCCCCCAGGCGTGCTGCTGCTCTCGCCGTTTGCCCGCGCCGGCTCGCGGCCGACGACGGCCTTCAACCCAACTTCACCCAAGCAGAGCCTTTCCAGGCTTCTGCACTGATCCAACACCGCAGCCCGCATTCCCGCATTTCCCACATACCCACAGTCCATACAACCGCAGTTCTCAAACCAACCAAGGAGACCCACGTTGCACGCACTAGATCCCGCCCACCGCAAGCAGGCCACGTGGTGGCTCGTCGCGCTCGTGGGCCTCACGCTGGCCCTCGCGGGGCTCGCCGTTCCGGCGGTCAGCCACGCGGAAGAATCGAACCCGAACAACTACGAATGCCTCGGCAGCATCGCGCCCGGGAAGCCCGAAGTGGGCAGCGAAGAACAGCAGGTGGCGTATGTCTTCTACTGCAACGGCCCGATCACCGGCTACCAGCTGCAAGCGCAGATCCCGCTCACCGGCGTCCAGACGCCGCCGCTCGTGACCGCTGGAGCCTCCGTGCTGGGCGCGCCGACGGGCAAACCGCTGACCGACACGTTCTCCTGCTCCGGGGAAGTCCCCGGCTACGCGGTCAACTGCGTCGGCTTGGCCAAGCAGGGCTACGAGACGATCTCGGGACAGTTCGCGATCGGCACGAAGATCTGCACCGAGCCGCGCGTCGACCCGCTACTGACGGTCACCTACGCGTATCTCGAAAAAGGCGTCGTCACCCAGGCGATCTCCGGCCCGTTCGATCTCGGCCGGCCGAACGGCTGCCCGCCGAGCGCCAACTCGGGCCACAACCGGCTGAACCCCAAGCCGGTCACGGTCGCCGCCAAGAAAAGCAAGAAGGGCAAGGGCAAGAAGAAGCCCACGAAGAAGAAGGTCGTCGGCAAAGCGGCGCCCAAGAAGTAGTCCCAGCCGGCGTGGGCTCACCCCCTACGGGCATAACCTGTGAGGGGTGAGGATCGCCTACGACGCAGCGAGGAGCCGGCGCCCCGGCCGGCTCCTCCTCGCATGCCTTGCAGTGGCGCTCGTCGGCTGCGGCTCGGCCGCGGCCACGCACAACGCGGCAAACGCCTCGTTCACCACGAGCTCCGCATCCTCGAACTCGTCCACGGGCTCAACGGCCCTTGATACCTCCACGACCGCTCCTCCCTCCGGGAGCTGCGCGACGGCGGTCGCCGCCACGCTCGGCACGGTCGCCGCACGCATCTACCACGAGGCCGCGACCGGCGGCGACGTCGAGGAGGCGGTGCACCGCATACAGAGCTCGAGCGCCCTCACCGGCGCGCTCGACAGCGGCGACGCGGGCGCGGCGCATACCGCGCTGCAAGCGCTGCTGCTCGACCAGATCGTGCGCGTCGAGATCCTCCGCGGCGGCCACGTCTTCGCGCAGACCGGCTCGGGCGCTGCGATCGCGCCCGTCCACGGTCAGATCCCCGGCACTTCTGCGAGCTTCGTCCTCTCGACCCAGCCCGCACACGCCTACCTGCAGGTCGTCCACCAGGTCACCGGCGCACAGGTGCTGCTGAGGGCGGCCGGGCGGCCGCTCGCCGGCACGATCGGCGGCTCGCTCCCCGTGAGCGCCCCCGGCGCAGGAGCGCTCACGCTCGCCGGGCAGAGCTACCAAACGCTCACGCTCCCGGGCGCCGTCTACCCCTCCGGCCAGTTGCAGATCGTGCTGCTCGTCCCGTCGGCGACGATCTCCTGCCCCGGCTCATTGGCCCAGGCGCGCGTGGAAACGCTCGGCCATGTCGGCGAACGCATTTACCAGGAGCAGCTCCACAGCCCGGATGTCACCGCGACGCTGCGCTCGATGGAAAGCTCGACCGCCTTTCAGCGCGCCGTCGCCGCCGGCAGCGTCGCCGCGACCCGCGCGGCGATCATCGACTTCTTTGTCGCCCACATCCACGTCGTGCGCGTGCGCGTCACGATCGAGGAATCGAAGATCGGCCAACGGCTGCTGATCGACGAAGGAGGCCCGTTCGTGCTCGCCCCGGTCCACGGCACCCTGCGCAGCGGCGGCCGCGTAGTCGGCCATTTCGAGATGGCGATCCAGGACGACGCCGGCTATCTCAAGCTCGCCCACCTGTTCACCGGCGCGGAAGTCCTGATGCGCACAGGCTCGCGTCAGGTGATGGGCACGCTCTCTCCCGGCCCGGCGACGATCCCCGACCGGGGCGAAGTCACCTACCGCGGGCGTAGCTACCAGGCGTACTCCTTCGTTGGCGAAGCGTTCCCAACAGGACCCCTTCGGATCTCCCTGCTCCTGCCAATCTAGAGGAGGCTCGAGGTCATCCGTTCGACCTCGGCGATTGAAGTGAGCCCTTCGCGTACCTTCACCAGACCGTCGTCGCGCAGGCGCAGCATCCCATCGCTGACGGCGACCGCGACCATCTCGTCGACCGAGGCGCGCTCGAGGATCAGCCCGCGGATCCGCTCGCTGACGGACATCACCTCATATACACCCACCCGGCCGCGATAGCCCGAACCACCGCAGCGTGAGCATCCCACCGGCTCATATGGCTCGGCGCCGGCCAGGCCGTGCTCGACGAGCACAGGCTCTGAGACCTTCAGCGGGCGCTTGCAGTGCTTGCACAGCAGTCGCAGCAGGCGCTGGGCGACGATGCAGTCGATCGCCGAGGACACGAGGAACGGCTCGATCCCCATATCGATCAGCCGGCCGAGCGCGCTCGGCGCGTCGCGCGTGTGCAGGGTCGAGAGCACGAGGTGGCCGGTGAGTGCCGCCTCGACGGCGATGTGCGCAGTCTCGCGGTCGCGGATCTCCCCAACCATGATCACGTCGGGGTCGGCGCGCAGCATCGAGCGCAGGCCGACGTCGAACGTGACCCCCGCCTTCGGCGCGATCTGCATCTGCTTGACACCCTGCATGCGCTGCTCCACGGGATCCTCGATCGTGAGGATGCTCCGTTCTCCGTCGTTGAGCACGTTCAGCGCCGCATACAGCGTCGTCGACTTGCCCGAGCCGGTCGGCCCGGTCACGAGCACAGCGCCGTTTGGCTTGTTGATCGCACGAGTGAACCGGTCCAGCTCGTCCTTGCCCATCCCCAGCGCCTCGAGGCCCTCAACCCTCACCCCTCCGTCGAGGATCCGCATCACGACGCCCTCGCCGTAGACGAGTGGCAGCGTCACGACGCGGATGTCCACGCGCCGCCCGTCGACGGTCAGCGCGAAGCGGCCGTCCTGCGGCACGCGCTTCTCGGAGATGTCCAGGTCCCCCATGATCTTGATTCGCGACACGACGCTCATCGCCATCCTGCGTTTGACCGTGGCAGCCGGGGCGAGCACACCGTCGACGCGGAACAGCACGCGCGTATCACCCTCTTCAGGGTTGATGTGGATGTCCGAGGCGCCCTGCTGCACCGCTTGGGCGACGATTGAATGCACCAGCTTGATCACTGGGGCGTCGCGGTCGGCCTCCTCGGCCAGCGTGTCGGGTTCGGCCTCGGCCTCGGACTCCTCATCGACGATGTCCTCGATCGAATCGTCCATCTGGGCGAGCCGCGTCAGCAGTAGATTCAGGTCCTCCACCGACGCCGCCGCGACCTTCACGCGCCGGCCGGTCATCATCGCGACGTCGTCGATCGTCAACACATTGGTCGGATCCGCCATCGCCAGCAGCAGCGTCCCGTCGTCGGTGTACCCGACGGGCACCGCCTGATAGCGCTTGGCGGTGTCCGAGCGGATCAGGTTGACGGCGCCCATGTCGAGGTCGTAGACCGACAGATCGATGTAGTCCAGGCCAAAGCGCTCGGCCACGGCCCGAGCGAGCTGGTCGTGACGGAGGACGCCCATCTCGACCAGCACCTGGCCGGTCGGCCTGCCCTCCTCACGGGCAGCCGCCACCGCGTGCTCGACCGTCTCACGGTCGGCGTAGCCGAGGTCGACGATCACCTCGCCGATCATCCGTGCCGAGCGTCCCGAGTGAAGCGGTGGGTAGAGGCCGTCGTCGGGGGGCCCGATCGCGCTCTCCTCGAGGGTTTCCGGAGGAGATGTGGCTGTGGGCGTGACGGTATCGCGCATCGCCGTTTTTATCGGCATCCGTGGGACGCCGCTTGATCGGTTAACGGAGCTTTTCCTCGGTTTCTACAGGCTTTTGCGGCCATGCAGGCCTTTTTCCGAGGAAACCGGCCCTTTCTTCCAGCACCCTCGGGTTTTCATGCGCAGCCTTTGGCGACTCTCCCGCCCCCGACGGGCTACCGGCCCATTCCTTGCTCGAAAGCGCCCTTCACTTGAGCATCGAGCGTATTCAGCCGATAGAGAGCGAGCGCCTCGCCGGAGGCGAAACGCTGTCCTGCGCCCACGTCGGCGCCGTGGTGGAGCATCACGCAGTGCTCGAGCGCAAGTCGCCGCTCCCCGTCGAGCGTAGGCGGGGCGTGGCTACAGATCAGACGCAGCCCCAGCTCGACGTGACCCAGCAGCTGACCCTCGCGGCTGCGCTCGATCTCCGCACCGTAGGTGAACTCGCGGGTCTTGCCCAGGTCGTGGACGATCGCCGCGCTCAGCAGCAGATCGCGATCCAGGCGCGGATGCAGCGGGCAGAGCTCGAGCGCCATCGTGGCAACCGCGACGGTGTGCTCGAGCAGGCCGCCGAGATAGGCATGATGAGACCCGTAGCGGCCGGCGCCGCGTGGCTTGGAGTCCGCGCCGAGCGCCACCGGCGGCGAGCAGGGCGCGCGGCGGATCTCCGCGCGCAGCTCCCCATCGCCGAGCAGGCGCGCGAGCAGCCCCTTCAAGCCGGGTTCGTAGACCTCGCGCGCGAGGTGCTCGAGGAACCCTTCGAGCTCGTCGAGGTCGCGGTACGCCGTCGGGAGGAAGCGGGCGGGGTCGGCATCGATCCCATCCGCGCGCGCGATCGTCCCGAGCGCGATCTGCAGCTCGTCACGAAAGCGCTCCACACGCCCATGCACCCGCACCAGCTCGCCCTGCTCGAAGCGCCCGGCGAGTACGTCGGCGTCACGAAACGCGCGTGCGCGAATCGTTCCCGTGCTATCGCGCAGCTCGATCGTCAGGTAGGGCGTGCCGGCCCGAGACATCTGACGTTCCTTACGTATGCACGCGAAGACGCCATCCACCTCCTGCTCGAAACGGAGGGTCGCGATCTGCCCCTCGTCGATCTGTGTCGTGTTGCCGAGGGGGCTCATCCGCCCATGATGTACGGTGGTTCGGATGCAGCCCTTCATCTGGGACCGCCGTCCGGATGGCCTCAGGGCCCCAGCGATGGTATGCGCGTTTCAGGGCTGGAACGACGCCGGCGACGCCGCCTCCAGCGCGGTCTCCTTCCTGGCCGGCTCGTTGAACGCCAGTCGCTTCGCGCAGATCGACTCCGAGGAGTTCTACGACTTTCAGGCAAACCGTCCCAGCATCCAGCTGACCGACGGGAGGGACACCGTCGCTGGAAGCGGTGGTCGGGAGATCGTGTGGCCGACGGTCGAGGTCTTCGAGGCACGCGCGCCCAGAGCGCCGCGTGACCTCGTGCTCGTTCAAGGCGTTGAGCCTTCGATGCGATGGCGCGCCTTCAGCGCGAACCTAGTCGAGCTGGCTGAAGCTTTGGGCGTGCAGGTGGTCGTCACGCTGGGAGCGCTGCTCGCCGACGTGCCCCACACTCGCCCGGTGAGCATGACCGGGTTCGCGTCCGATCCGTCGCTGGTGGAGAGCCTGGGACTGGCGCCATCGAGTTATGAGGGACCGACCGGGATCGTGGGAGTCCTGCACAGCGCCTGTCTGGATGCGGGACTGCCGTCGGCAAGCCTATGGGCGGGCGTCCCGCACTACGTCGCCGCCGCCACCAATCCCAAGGCGGCGCTTGCTTTGCTGCGCAGGACGGAAAGCCTGATCGGCGTCTCCGTCGACGTCTCTGAGCTGGAGCTCTCGGCCGCCGACTACGAGCGCCAAGTCGGCCTCGCCGTGCAGAGCGACCCCGACATCCAGGCGTTCGTCGAACGCCTGGAGCAGGCCGCGGAGAGCGAAGAGTCAGAGTTCTCCCCCGAGAACGTTCCCTCGGGGGACATGCTGGCGCGTGAATTCCAGCGCTTTTTGCGCCAGCGCGGGGCCGAGGGAAAATAGGTCGGTCTACTTCTCTGCCGCGGGACAGACGATGCGATAGTCACAAATCGAGCAGGCCGCGTGAGACGGGGTGGGCTCAAAGTGCTGGCCGAGGATGCCCTCGCCGGCGGCGAGCACCATGTCCTTGACCGCTTCCGCATCTCCGTCGTCCCGGGGCACGGGCACCTTGAGGTCGTCGAGCACGTAGTAGTAGGCCTGCCGGGAAGACTCCAGTCCCCAGGACTCGCGCGCGGCGAGAGCATAGAGGGACAGCTGGATGTCATCCTGTAGCTGGGCGACGGTCTTCGGGCGGGAGGTCTTGTAGTCGATCAGCTCGTACTCGTCGCCCGTACCGCCCGCGAGACGGTCGACGCGGTCGACGCGGCCGCGGAGGTGGTGGGGTCCGAGCCGGAAGGCGAATGGGCGCTCGAACCACACCGGCTCGGAGTCCTGACCGTGCAACCGCTCGTGATAGAGGGTCAGCGCGGCGAGCGCCTTTGCGTGCAGCTCGAGCTCGTGCTCGCTGCAGCCGAAGGCGCTTCTGCGCCAGCTTGCGTCGAACAACTTCAACAGCTGCGAAAGCGTCTCTCCGGCGCTGGAGTGGTAGCGCTCGAGCACCTGATGCACGACGATCCCAAACCGCTGGTTCTGCGTCTGCTCGGTCGGGATACGGAGGACTCGAGCGAACTTGTACCGCAGTGGACAGCCGCGGTAGGTCTCGACATCCGAGGCCGACAGCGCCAGGCCGATCCCCTTGCGCGGCAGAAAGGGCCCCAGCGAGGAGGCTTCGCGCGGAGCGATCGCGCTCGCTCGGGCACGGTCCTCGTGATCTCGTCCGCGATCGTGTCCGCCAATCTCCGAACGGTCGGCCAGAAGCGTCTCGTCGAGCGTCGAGGTCTGGAAGATCTCACGCTGTAGAGGCGTCGTAGCGGCTAACAGACGCGCGTTGATGTCTGCAAGCGCCTCCTTCACGTCCTGCCCCTCCGGGCGCTGCGCCAGGGCGGCGAGCTTCAGCAGCTCCAGATAGCGAACCATCCCGTGGGAGATGTCCAGATCCGTGTCCAGCCGCAGCTCGCCGAGCCGGCCGCCGATCCGGGCGACGCTGGCGAGCACCTCCTCGCGCATCATGCGCAGGGTCTTGAGCAGGGCCTCGTCCCGCGGACGCCTGTCGTCCTTCGATCGACCCTCGTCCTGATCTTGTCCCTCGGCGCCGAGGACCACACGCGCGAGCAGATCCGGACGGCCGGCGTCCAGCGCCTCGGACGCCGCGCGGCGCAGCTCGAGAAACCGCTGGATACGCTCACGCGCGTCGGGCGGGACCTGGGGCGACTCGATCGCCGCCGTGAGCGCCGCGACCATGTCCAGCTTGCGTCGCCGCGCCAGCGCGATCACGCGCGCCAGATCGACCTGACGCAGCTCGATCGGCGGACGCGCGAGCGCGCGCACAACCGCGGCCGCGTCGTGCGGATCGGCCAGCAGGCGCATCCAGGCCAGCACATCGCGCACCTCGGACCGCTCGCGGAAGGCCGCCGCTCCGCGTTCCTCGCCCAACGAGTCGCCCGGCGAAGTAGTGGGCGCGGCATCTCCCGCACGCTTTGCTGGATCGATATCCCCAGGAGACCTCGTGGTGGCGGCATCCCCCCGAAGCTTTGCGGGAGCGGCCCCGCCCGCGGGCGTGGTGGGAACGATCTTTGAGGCAGGCGGCACAGATGAAGGATACGAGTCTCCCCCGGGCGAGGGCATGGGAGGCCCTACGCTCTGACGATGAGCTCAGACGCGATCGATTGGGGCGCCGCACAGCGGATCGGAGAGATGATCGCGGGCGCGCCGCCGCGGGGAGGAGTACAGGCCTCTTCGATCGCGCCGCTCGCCCACGACTTCGCCAAGCGCGTGAGCGACTACACGGGCCTGGAGCTGCCCGCGGAGCTGCCGCCCCTGGAGGTGGTCGACCGGCCGGCGTGGATCGCAGCGAATCTGAAGACGATGAAACCCCTGCTGGACCCGCTGACCGCGCGCATGGGTGCCGGCGACGGCGGCGGTGGGATCACTGGCATCGTCTCCGGCCCGCTGCGCACGGCGTCGGGCTTTCTGCTCGGCGCGCAGGTCGGGGCATTGACGGGCGTCCTCTCTCAGCGAGTGCTCGGCCAGTACGATCTCGCGCTACTCGACGCCGACGTGAAGCCACGCCTGCTGCTGCTCGCGCCGAATCTGGCGCAGGCCGCGCGCAACCTGGGGGTCGATCGCGACGAGCTCGTCCTGTGGGTGAGCATCCACGAGATCACCCACGCCGTCCAGTTCGGGGGGGCGCCGTGGCTGCGCGAGCATCTGGGGGGCATGCTGAGGGAGCTGATCGACGGCCTGCAGGTGAAGCTCGACGGACGTTCCACGCTCGGCGGCCTCGGGGGCGGCAATGGCCAGGACGGGTGGCGCGGGTGGCTGCCAAAACCTGGCGCGGGAGGCGGGCGGGGCTTTGACTCAAGTGCTCTGCGCCCGCTGCTGGAGCGTGCCCGTCGCGGCGAACTCTTACGCCTGACCCTCGGCGACGAGCGCTGGCAGCTGGTCGAGCGGATGCAGGCGACGATGTCGCTGATCGAGGGGCACGCCGAGCACACGATGGACGCGGTCGGCGCCGAGGTGCTGCCGTCGCTGCCACGGTTGCGCGCCGCTCTGAACCGCCGGCGCGAGACGCGCGGGCTGCCGTGGCGGGTGCTCGAGCGCCTGCTCGGGCTGGAGTTGAAGCTGAAGCAGTACGAGGTCGGCAAGCGCTTCTGCGACGCCGTCGTGCAGGCCGAGGGCCCGCGGGCCCTGGCCCGCGCGTGGGAGGGGCCGGAGATGCTGCCGAGCACCGCCGAGTTGGAGACACCGCGTCTCTGGCTGGACCGAACGCACGTTCCTCCTGTTACAAGCTCAGCGACTTAATACGCCCCGTTCACGAGGTCTTTACGGTTTGTGAAGGTCACGCTGTAACTATCTACTCAGACTGGGTTACAAACGTGTGTTCGATGCTACGCTGAGATCAAGGCCGAGATCGAACAGAAGCGAACAAATCGTCACCCGGGTCCTCGTTATGGGGACAGAACCGATCACAGGAGACCCCTCCACATGGCAACCGCCACCACTTCCCCCCGCAGCGCCAAAGCCCGCAAACCGGCCGCCAAAGCAGCCAAAGCATCGACCGCTCGCAAAGCCTCCGCCACCCAGAGCACGCAGGCGAAGAGCACGAAGGCGAAGGCCGCGCGCACTCGCTCGATCCACCAGACCCAGTCGGCCGTGCGTCAGACCGAAATCGCGGCGCGTAACACCGTCGACGTGTTCGGCGACTACACCGAGCGCGCCGTCCTGATCCCCGTCGGCGCCGCCCTGATCGCCCGCGACCGGGTGGTCTCGACCGTGAGCGACACGATCTCCAGCTACGGTTCGACCACCAAGGCTCAGGCCCAGCTGCGCCGCTTCGAGCGCCGCGGCAGCACAGCCCGCAACCGGCTCGAGCGCGAGGTCCGCAAAGCCCGTGTCCGCTTCGAGCGCGAACTGCGCCAGCGCCGCAACGATCTCGAGAAGACCGTCAGCACGCTCGAGGAGCGTCGCGACGCCGTCGCGAAGAACGTGACCGAGCTGCCGAACCGCGTTCAGGAGCGCATCCTCAGCATCGTCTGAACACACCCTTCCCCCGCCCTGGCTCGGAGAGGCCGGGGGCACTGCCCATCTCAAGGGCGGGCACGGGAAAGTCTGCCGGCCTCATATCCCGCCGGCAGTAGTAGCAACCTCTCCTCCCTCGACTCCGGGGCGGCCCCCACCGCCCCGGAGTCATTTAAATCGCCGAGTCGAGGAAGGTTTGCCACAATGGGCCACGTGAGTACTGAAGCGGAGATCCGCAAGGCCCTCGAGGTCGTGATCGACCCTGAGCTGCACCGCTCGATCATCGAGCTCGACATGGTGCGCTCGATCGAGATCGGCCCGAACGGGGTGCTCGACATCACCGTCTCGCTAACGACGCCGGGCTGCCCGATCAAGGGCCACTTCCAGACGGCCGTCGCCGAAGCCGCGGGCGCGCTCGAGGGCGTGACCCACGTGAACGTGTACTTCGACGTACTGGACGACACCCAGAAGGCCGCCCTGCAACAGAAGCTCGGCAGGGGCAGCCTGCCACAGGGCGCGCTCGCACAGGTCGCGAACGTGCTCTGCATCGGCTCGGGCAAGGGCGGCGTCGGCAAGTCGACACTGACCGCGAACCTCGCGGCGGCGCTCGCGGGCGAGGGCAAGAAAGTGGGCGTGCTCGACGCCGATGTGTGGGGATACTCGATCCCACGCATGTACGGCCTCGGCTCGACCCGGCCGCCGGTCTCGGCCGAGCGCAAGATCCTGCCGCTGGAGGCGTACGGCGTGAAGGTGATGTCGATCGGCTTCTTCCTCGAGGAGGACGCCGCCGTGGTTTGGCGCGGGCCGATGTTGCACAAGGCGCTAACCCAGTTCCTGCAGGATGTCGACTGGGGTGCACTGGACTTCCTGCTGATCGATCTGCCTCCCGGCACCGGAGACGTGTCGATGACGCTCGCTCAGCTGCTGCCGCAGGCTAAGTTCGTGATCGTCACGACACCGCAGGCGACCGCGCAGAAGGTCGCGCGCCGCTCCGCCGAGATGGCGAACAAGGTCTCGCTCGAGATCGGCGGAGTGATCGAGAACATGTCGGGCTTTACTACGCCGAGCGGCGAGCGCTTCGCGATCTTCGGCGAGGGCGGCGGCCAGGAGCTGGCGGATGAGCTCGATGTGCCGTTGCTGGGCAAGGTGCCGCTGACAATGCCGCTGCGCGAGCACGCCGACAGCGGCACCCCGCTCGTGATCGAGGATTCCGGCGACCCGGCGTCACAGGCGATCCACCAGGCCGCACGCGGGCTGATCGCGATGGGCAAGGTGCCGGTGCTGCCGGTGTTGCCCCTGGTGCAGGTCGGCGCCACGGCCGCCGTCACGCCCGAGGCGCCCGCCAGCCGAAAACCGGCGGGCATGTCACTGCCGATGGCCTGATCGGCGACCGCGGGGCTCTCCAGAGACATCCTGCTCGATCGCTTGATCAAGCGCAACCGACTTGAGAGGATCGTCTTATGTCCGTACAGGACCAGGAGGAGGAGCAGCAGCAGGCATCACAGGACGGCGTAGCCGAGATCGACGAACGCCGCGCGAAGATGGAGCGGCTGAAGGCCGAAGGGATCGACCCCTATCCGCCCGTAAGCCTGTGGGCGACGCGCACGCGCATCGCCGACGTGCTCGCCGCGCACGATCCGGAGGCACTGGAGGCCGGCGAGCACCCAGAGCTGAGCTACCAGATCGCCGGGCGGCTGATCTCCCGGCGCGGCCATGGCAAGACGGCGTTTCTGGACGTGCGCGACCTGTCCGGTCAGATTCAGGTCGTCGTGCGCGTGGACGCGCTCGGACAGGAGGTCTATGACCGCATCCTCGGCCTCGATATCGGCGACATCGTCGGGATCGACGGCTGCACGTACATCACCCAGCGGGGCCAGCTCGCGCTTGCCGTGAAGCAGTGCACGCTGCTGACGAAGACGCTGCGACCGCCGCCCGACAAGCACCACGGCCTCGGCGACACCGGCACCCGCTACCGCTACCGCGAGCTCGACCTGCTCGCCAACGAGGACACGCGCGAGCTGTTCATCACGCGCCACAAGATCGTGTTCGAGATCCGCAAGTGGCTCAACGTTCGCAACTTCATCGAGGTCGAAACGCCCGCGCTGCAGTCGCTCGCCGGTGGCGCCGGCTCACGGCCGTTCACCACGCACCACAATGCGCTCGACCGCGACCTGTACCTGCGGATCTCCGTCGAGCTGTTCCTGAACCGCTGCATCGTCGGCGGCATGGAGAACGTGTACGACATGGGCAAGGTGTTCCGCAACGAGGGCATCTCCCCGAAGCACAGCCCGGAGTTCACGATCATCGAGTTCATGTGCGCGTACTCCGATTACAACGACGTAGCGACGGTCACCGAAGAGATGTTCCGCGACGTCGCCCAGGCGGCGCTCGGGCGGACCACGATCAAACGAAACGGCGAGGAGATCGACCTCGCCAAGCCGTGGCGGCGGGTGAGCATGCGCGAGCTGATCCTCGAGCGCTTCGGCCTGGACTTCATGGAGTCCACGCGCGAGCAGCTCGCGGAGGTGCTCGATGAGCCGCTCGACCCCGACGCGACCTGGGCCGAGGTCGTCGCCGACATCTACTCGGAGAAAATCGAGTCGACGATCAACCAGCCGACGCACGTCTTCGACTTTCCACTCGAGCCCTTCCCGATCACCAAGCGCCACGCTGAGCACCCCGAGCTGGGCGAGCACTTCGACGCGGTGATCGGCGGCATCGAGCTGGTGAGCGGCGACACCGAGCTAAACGACCCGGTCGACGAGTGGCAGCGCTTCGTCGACCAGCGCAAGCGCCGCGCCGTGGACGACGGCGACGTGCCCCACCCGAACGACGAGGAGTACACGCGCGCGCTCGAGTACGGCTACGCCCCGACGGCCGGCGGCGGGATGGGCGTCGATCGCCTGGTGATGATCCTCACCGAACGCGACACGCTGCGCGAGGTGATCCCCTTCCCAATCGTCAAGGAGCTGAGGTGATTTCCAAGCTCGACCTCGATCCCGGCGTGATCGCCTCCTGCAGGGAGGCGGCGGAGCAGATCGCGAGACAGATAGGCAAGGAGATCGCCGGCAAGACGACCGTCTCGGTTGAGCGCACGGTTGCGCGACTGCTCGGCGTGGACGGCGTGAACGAGCTCGACGCGCCGCTGCCGAACGTGCTGGTCGACCACGTCGCCGACCACGGCGAGCTCAGCAAGGGCATCGGCTACTGGCTGGGCAATGCGCTACTAGAGGACGAGAGCCGCTCGCCGCAGCAGATAGCCGAGGCCGTGGACTCGAGGGCACTCGATCTGTGCGCGCTGCCGCGCGCACAGGACAGCGCGATCAGGGCGCGGATTACGCAGGAGTGCGGGGTCCGGCTGGCAGAGATCCGCGCGCGGACCCAGGAGCGCCACGAGCTGCGCGAGCGCCTCGGCGAGAGCCCGCCGCCGCTGCGCTATGTGCTGACCGCCACCGGGAACGTTTACGAGGACGTCGTTCACGGTCTCGCTGTCGCGGAAGCCGGCGGGGACATCGTCGCGGTGATCAGATCGACCGCGCAGAGCCTGCTCGACTACGTGCCCTACGGCCCGAGCACCGAGGGCTACGGCGGCACGTTCGCGACGCAGGCGAACTTCAAGATCATGCGTGAGGCGCTCGACGAGTGGTCGCGAGCGCACGGCCGCTACGTACGCCTGTCGAGCTTCTGCTCGGGCCTGTGCATGCCCGAGATCGCGGCGATGGGTGCGATCGAGGGCTTCGACAACATGGTCAACGACGCGCTCTACGGGATCCTCTACCGTGACATCAACCCGATCCGAGGCCTGATCGACCAACGCGTCTCGCGGATGGTGAACGGCTACTTCGGCGTCGTCATCAATACGGGCGAGGACAACTACCTGCGCACCGCCGACGCGATCGAGGCGGCGCCGAGCGTGACGGCCTCGCAGTTCATCAACCGCCAGCTCGCCCTGGACTCAGGCGTGCCGGACGAGCAAATAGCGCTCGGCGACGCCTTCGAGATCGACCCGCCGGTGCTCAATGGCCTGCTGCTGGAGTGGGCGCAGGCGCAGCTGACAAGGGAGCTGTTCCCGGACTGCCCGGTCAAGTACATGCCGCCGACGCGGCACATGGACGGCAACCTGTACCGCACGCACGCGACCGACTCGTTGTTCAACCTCGTCACGATCGCCACCGGACAGGGGATCCAGACGATCGGCGTGCCGACCGAGGGGATCTTCACGCCGCACGTGCACGACCGTGTGATCGGCCTCGAAAACGTCAATTATGTGTTCGATACCGCACGCGACCTGGGCGATGAGATCGAATTCAAGCCGGGGGGCATCATCCAGATGCGCGCGCGCGAGGTCCTGCAGGGAGCGCACGAGCTGCTGGAGCGCATCGCCGGGGTCGGATTGTTCGCGGCGCTCGGCGAGGGCGTGTTCGGCGATGTTCCTCGCCAGGTATCAGAGGGCCGGGGAATCGAGGGGATCGTCGCAACCGAGGAGGGCTACTTCAATCCGGCGAGCGAGCTGATGCGGGCAGCGCCGAGCCGTGTCTGAAATGCAACCCAAGCAATCAGGAGCCCCCGGCCGGGAGGTCGACCTCGAGCGCGTGAAGCCGTATGCCGACCATCAAAACGACGGGATCGTGCAGTTCAGCTTCACGCTACCCGTGCCATACGGCCTCGCCGCGCGCAAGGCCGCGCAGGAGCTGGCGCGGAAGATGGGCTTCGAGCACCCGGAGGTCGTCCACTACCAGGGCCTGACCGAGGGGTACACGTACTTCGTGATGTTCGGCGAGTGCACCGAGACGGTCGACTATGCAACCTTGAGCGACGAGGGCTTCGAGATCGAGTACATGAGCGAGGACGAGATCGAAGCGTTCGCGAGCGAGCGGATCGGACGCCCGATCGTGATCGTCGGCGCGGCCACCGGGACCGACACGCACAGCGTCGGGATCGACGCGATGCTCAACCTGAAGGGCTTCCACGGGCACCACGGCCTGGAGGGGTACAGGGCATTCGAGACGCACAACCTCGGCAGCCAGGTGTCGAACAGCGTGCTCGTCGCGCGCGCGATCGAGCTGGATGCCGACGCGATCCTCGTCTCGCAGACCGTCACCCAGCAGAACCTGCACATCAACAACCTGACGGAGCTCGTCGAGATCGTTGAAGCGGAGGGGCAGCGCCGGCGGATGATCCTCACCTGCGGCGGTCCACGCGTATCAAACGAGCTCGCGAAGGAGCTCGGCTACGACGCGGGCTTCTCGAAGGGCACCTACCCGTACCACGTGGCGAGCTTCATCGTGCGCGAGCTGGCCGCGCGCACGGCGGCGGCGTAGTGCCACCGCGATCGATCGCTCCGACGCTGTTGGGGCTGATTGCCCCGACGCAGAGGCTGGCATTGGTCGGGCTCGCGAAGAACACCGGCAAGACGGAGACTCTGGCGGCAATCCTGAGGGAACTGGCGGAGCGGGACACGCCAGTCGGCGTGACCTCGATCGGGAGGGACGGTGAGGCGCACGACGTGATCGACGCGCGAATCGAGAAGCCACGGATCGTCCTCGAGCGCGGGAGCCTCGTGGCGAGCACCGACGCGCTCGTGCGGGCAAGCGGACTGACGCACGAGCGGTTGGCGCGGACGGGCATGAGGACCCCGCTCGGGGAGGTCGTGATCGCGAGGCTCGCAGAGCGGGGCGCCGTCGAAGTCGCCGGCCCGAGCGCCGCCGAGGAACTGCGCGAGGTGAGCGACGCAATGATCGGATTTGGCGCAGAGATTGTGTTGATCGACGGCTCGATCGACCGGCGTGCAGCGTCGTCGCCGGCGGTCGTGGACGGACTGGTGATGGCCACCGGCGCGGTTCTGAGCGAGGAGATCGAGGCGGTCGTCGCGGCCACAAAGGACGCTGTCGATCTGGTTAGGCTACCCGCGGTCGATGGAGCACCCGCGAGCGCGTCAACCGACGGGAGCGAAGAGATCATGCTGGGGCGCAGCCTGGTGCTGGGCGCCGAGCCGGCGGAGATCGCCGCGCTGCTGCGAGAGCATCCAAGCGCGAGCACGTTCAACGTCGAGGGCGCGCTGAGCGAGCGCTTCCTCGAAGGTCTGCTGACCGCCCGGAGCGAGCGAGCCGGACGTGAGCTGAGAATCGTCGTGGGCGATCCGACGAAGGTTTTTCTGACGCGCCGGGGCCCTGACTGGTACCGGCGTCAGGGCCTTGCAATTGAGGTTTTGCGGATGATTCGGTTGCAGGCGATCACAGTCAACCCGGTGGCCCCGCAATCGCATCGCTTCGAGTCAAAGCGACTGCGTGAGTTGATCGAAGCGGCTATCGCGGACGTGCCCGTGATCGATGTGCTCGATCCGGATTACTTGGCGTTGGCGAAGTAGTCGGCGTTGATCTGCGTGAACTTCTGCCACTCGTCCGGAAGCTGGTCCTCCGCGAAGCACGCGTCGACCGGGCAAGCCTCGACGCAGGCGTCGCAGTCGATGCACTCCTCGGGGTCGATGTAGAGCATCTCGGCAGCGTCATAGCCGGGCTCGTCGGGCGTCGGGTGGATGCAGTCCACGGGGCATACCTCGACACAGGAGTTGTCCTTGGTGCCAATGCACGGCTCGGCGATTACGTAGGCCATTCGCTTCTTTCT
>Ga0182024_10001899_pt1 | contig 52724 bp, 59 predicted proteins | sample P32metaG_FD_120480 | JGI IMG/M metagenome (GOLD analysis project Ga0182024, IMG submission 120480) | Permafrost microbial communities from Stordalen Mire, Sweden - P3-2 metaG (Illumina Assembly) | ecosystem: Environmental > Terrestrial > Soil > Wetlands > Permafrost | place: Sweden: Stordalen... | reverse complement strand
CTTCACGGTGTCGACCTCGCCATGCGCGCGGCCTGGGAGCAAGGCGTTATTCTCGCGGGCTGTTCGGCCGGCAGTCTGTGTTGGCACATTGGCGGCACCACTGACTCATTCGGACCGATCTTGCAACCGGTCACTAACGCCCTGGCATTCCTGCCCTACGCCAACGGCGTGCACTACGACGTCGAGGAGCAGCGGCGCCCCTTGACGCACCAACTCATGAGGGAGAAAGTCCTGCCACCGCTGGCCTATGCGACCGACAACTTCGTCGGCATCTGGTACGAAGGCACCCAGCCCACATCGGTAGTCGCCGACATGGCGATCGATCCAGATGCCGGTCCCGCCGCCTACCGCGTGGAGTTGATCGATGGTGAGATCGTCGAAACCCGCGTCGGGGTGGGGCGGAACTTCAGCTAGTGGATGTCAGTGCCGGTCCGGGCAGTGACCGGCGAATCTCGGCGCTTCGTTCATTAAGTGCGGTTGAGCGTTCCAGCGCTTCACTAGACCCGCACGTGGTGAGCCAGTTGGCGAGCAGCAGGTAACCATCCTGGGTGAGAACCGATTCCGGATGGAACTGCACACCCTCGAGCGGCGCGTCGCGATGTCGCATGCCCATGATGAGATCGCCGCTGCGCGCCGTCACGTCAAAGACATCGGGCAGCGAATCGGGCGAAACCACAAGCGAGTGGTACCGACCCGCGACGAGCGGCGACGGTACGTCGGCAAAGATGCCCGAGCCATCGTGCTCGACCAAGCTGGAGCGACCGTGGACCAGCTCCGGTGCCGGAACGATCTTGGCCCCGAAAGCTTCACCGAGCGCTTGGTGTCCGAGGCAGACGCCGAGCATCGGCAGCGACGACTCGAAGCAGTGCATGACGATCTCGATGCAATTGCCGGCCGTACGGGGGTAACCGGGTCCCGGCGAAATCAGCACCCCGCTCAGATCCATGGCTGCCACATCATCGGCACTGACCTCGTCGTTGCGCGCGACCGTTACGGTTGCGCCGAGTTCACCGAGGTACTGCACGAGGTTGTAGACAAAGGAGTCGTAGTTGTCGACCACCAGTATGTGAGGGCTCGTCGTCATCCCAGGATTCTATGATGATTCGTCCCATTAACTAACCTTTCTTGATGGCCGACATCGACCTGCAGGATTTTCTTCGCCTCACCCAGTCCGACTACAACGTGGTGCCACTGCACGAAACGTTGCAGCTCGACCGAGAGACGCCGGTGTCGCTCTATCAGCGATTCAATAAAGGGCGAGCAATATTTCTCTTAGAGAGCGCGGCCCTCGGAGACGAGACGGGTCGGTACTCATTCATCGGCCTCGATCGCACGTGGCGGGTGACCACCAATGGCGCGACGACGGTAGTCCAAGGTGTCGATCCCGGCGACGTTGGCGACCAAGGTCCGTTGGAAGTCCTCCGTGAGTTGCTCGGCCGTTATCGAACATTCGCGCCCGCTGATCTGCCGGATTTCTTTGGCGGGGCTGTGGGATTCGTCACCTACGACTACGTGCGCCGGCTCGAGCGACTGCCCCGGGTTGACGTCGACGGCATGTGGCCCGATGTCGACTTCTCCTTTCCCGGTGCCGTGCTGATCTGTGATCATTTGCGTCACTCGACCACCGTCGTGGTGAACGCCGTTATCGAGTCTGGCGACAATCCCAGCGACGTCTACGCCACGGCGTCGGCGCAATTGCGCGACATCATCGACGTGCTGATATCACCGCCGCCGCTGGCCGACGAAGTAACGGAGCGATTGGTCGCGACCGCGCCCACCGCCAAGACCTCGATTGACATTCGTTCCATTGCCGCGGGACTTTCAAATTTCTCCCAGGCCGACTACGAGCGAGTGGTGAGACGGGCCAAGGAGTACATCTACGCGGGCGACGTTTTTCAAGTCGTGCCCAGCCAGCAGTTTCGCCGGCCCACGTCGGTCGATCCGCTCACCCTGTACCGCGTGCTGCGCGCGCTTAACCCGTCGCCCTACATGTACCTGCTCGACACGGGCTCAACCCAAATAGTCGGCGCATCACCCGAGATGCTGGTGCGCGTGCACGGCGGGGTCGTGAGTACTCGCCCTATTGCGGGCACCCGACCGCGCGGGAATACGCCGGGCGAAGACGCGAAGTTGGAAGAGGAAATCCTGCACGACGAAAAAGAGATCGCCGAGCACGTGATGCTCGTGGACCTCGGTCGCAACGACGTGGGACGGGTGTCGGCGCCGGGAACCGTGCGCGTCGAACGGCTCGCGCACGTCGAGCGCTTCTCGCACCTCATGCACCTGGTATCCCAAGTGTCGGGCGAACTAGCGGACGGCCTCGACGCCTTTGACGCGTTTAATGCGCTCTTTCCCGCCGGCACACTAAGTGGCGCGCCCAAGGTGCGCGCGATGGAACTGATCGACGAATTTGAACCGGTGCACCGCGGTCCCTACGGCGGCGCAGTGGGTTATTTTTCGCTGACCGGTGACGCCGACTTTGCCATCACCATTCGCACCCTCTCACTGCGTGACGGCGTCGCGACCGTGCAGGCCGGAGGAGGCATCGTCGCCGACAGTCAACCCGACGTGGAGTTCAACGAATCAATCAATAAAGCTTCCGCTCCTCTGCTCGCGCTCGAAATTGTTGATCCCCACAGCGCCTGAATAACCAAATTGCGTGCGCCTTGTGCGTACGTGAATCGTCACTCTCTCTTAAAGGGACCTAGGACCCTAGTCGCGCCCATCGAGGTCGATAAAACTTGAATATACGATTAATTATCAAGGAACGGGTCGACATGAGCGAAGTACATCCCCGTAGCACTCGGGAGCAGCCCTGGCTTATTCAAGGGGGCATGGGCATCGCCATTTCCGGGTGGCCGCTGGCGCGCGCAGTGGCGCGTGTCGGTCAGTTAGGCGTCGTCTCGGGCACGGCGATTGACAATGTTTTTGTTCGTCGCTTGCAAGATGACGGTATTGACGAGGATCTGCAACAAGTCCTCGATGGTTTCCCTCTACCCTCGGTGGTGGAACACGTGGTGGAACGATTCGCCCGAACGAAGCGTTTACCCACCGAGCCCTACCGCACCCTGACCATGCAGACGCATCGCAACGTGCAACTTTCTCAAGACGTGCTGGTACTGGCATCGTTTGTCGAGGTGGCGCTCGCCAAACTCGGGCACGACGGCACCATCGGCATCAACCTGCTCACAAAGGTGCAGATCCCCACGGTGGCCAGTCTCTACGGCGCGATGCTGGCCAACGTTGACTACGTCCTCATGGGTGCCGGCGTACCCACGCACATTCCCGGTCTGCTCGAACAACTGGCGAACGGACTACCGGTAGACCTCCCTCTCACCACCTTGGGCGCGGGCGTCGCCACGACACCACCCATACTCAGTTTCGATCCCTCGCGTTATCAGTCGAAGGTTTTGCTTCGCCGTCCAAAGTTCATTGCGATCGTCTCGTCGCACGTGTTGGCGACGGCACTTGCCAAGCGCAGCAACGGTCCGGTCGACGGGTTCGTCGTCGAGCGGCCCGTTGCCGGCGGGCACAATGCGCCCCCTCGAGGCTCGATCACGCTCGACGAGACCGGCAGTCCCGAATATGGGGCCCGCGACGACGTCAACTTCGAAGTGATGCGTGAACTGAACGTCCCGTTCTGGATTGGTGGCGGCGTCACGTCGCCGGACCGAGTTCGTGAAGCGCGAGCACTGGGCGCCGCGGGCGTGCAGGTGGGCACACTCTTTGCCTACTGCCGCGAGTCAGGTATGGAGAGCGGGCTACGGAAAAAGATCATCGCGGGCGCACAGCGCAGTGCGGTGACGGTACGTACGTCCATGGTCGCCTCGTCCACCGGCTATCCGTTTAAAGTCGCCTCGGTCGCCGGAACGATTTCCGATGAATCGCTCTACGAGCAACGCGAGCGCAAGTGCGACCTAGGGTATTTGCGCGAGGCTTACGTGCGCGAGAACGGAAGCCTGGGATATCGTTGCGCGGCCGAGCCGGTCGACGCCTACGTGCGCAAGGGCGGACTCGTCGAAGATACGGTCGGGTCCACCTGTCTGTGCAACGGACTCATGGCCACCTGCGGTCTCGCCCAAGTTCGCGACGATGGTCGTGCGGAATTACCGCTCGTAACGAGCGGGGATTTTGTCAACGAGATCCGAATGGTGGCCAACGGTCACGCCGGCTACGGCGCACTCGACGTCATTAACTACCTCGCCCCGGGGCTCGATGACGACCTATCTCTCACGCGCGAAACCGTGAGTGCCAGCAAGACGTCCTAGTCTCCAATACGATTGCGGCAATTCAGCGACGTCACCACGGGAGGAAGTTTGAGCGATCGAATAGTCGTCATCACGGGAGCGAGTGATGGCATCGGCGCCGCGGCGGCCCGGATTCTCAAGAAACGCGGTGATCAGGTCGTCATCGTGGGCCGATCTAAAGAAAAGACGCAGCGCGTCGCCAAGGAGCTCGGCGCCCCTTTTTATCTCGCGGACTTTTCCAATTTTGATGACGTGAGGAAACTTGCGCAACATCTTCAATCTGACCTACCGCGCATTGATGTGCTGGCCAATAATGCCGGTGGGGTGATGGGCGGACGACTGCTCACCATCGACGGGTATGAACTCACCCTTCAGGTGAACCATCTGGCTCCCTTTCTGCTGACCACCCTGCTCCTGGATGCACTCATTGCCTCTAAGGCCACGGTTATCGCGACGTCCAGTCTGGCCAATCGACGTGCGGGCAAACTCGATCCCGACGATCTCACCCTCGCCCACGGCTACAACGCCCAGGATGCGTACTGCAAGGCAAAATTAATGAACATTCTCTTCTCCCAAGAACTGAACCGGCGCTATCACGCCCTAGGCCTCGCCGTGGCGTCCTATCAACCGGGCGTGGTGCGGACAAATTTCTCCAGTGAGTTCGGTGGCAGTTTCGCGGTCTTCTACACGTCGTTCTTGAAGTACGTGCTGCGCTCGCCCGACAAGGGCGCCGAAACGTTGGTGTGGCTGGCAACGACCACACCCGACCACGACTGGCAGCCCGGCGAGTACTTCAAGGACAAGAAGATCTGTCGGGCCAATCGCCAAGCCCACGATCCAGTGTTAGCCGCACAACTCTGGGACGCGTCGCTCGCGGCAGTCGCGATCAAATAACTTCGACCGTCACCGTCGCCAAAAACCATCGCGCGCCCACCATGTAGGGTTTCAATCAATGGCGCGAATAGACAACTGGAGTGTTTTTTTCGCCAACTAAATCATCGCGGAGTCGAAAATCACGTCACTTCGACCCTGCGAACTCTACGAGAGGAAGAACGCATGAACGAAACGACCATGTGGGGTCTCATTCACAACGAGCGCGCGCGCCTTTGTGACACCCTCGCTTCATTCGCGCCTGAACAGTGGGAGCACTTCACCTTGTGCAAGGGCTGGAACGTGCACCTCGTCGTCGGCCACGTACTGGCCGGAGCGGAACAGACCACGGGCGGTTTCCTGTCGGGACTGGCCGCCAGCGGATTCCGTTTTAACGTGATGACGCAAAACGACGTGACGCGAAATGGGAAACTATCGCCCGGCGAACTCGTCACGAGACTTCGCGCCACCGTCACCACGACGAACCACCCGCCCGCTCCGATCTCGGCGATGCTGGGTGAAGTCGTCGCGCACGCCGAGGACATCTGTCAACCGCTGGGCGTCAACAGCGGCGTGTCCGACGAGGCACTGATTGCGACCCTCCAGGCTTTCGCCAACACCGGGTTCCCGCTGGGATCAAAGAAGCGGGTGGCCGGACTGACCATCAGTCCCATCGACCTGGCGTGGTCGCACGGCTCCGGACCCAAGGTCGAGGGCCCGGGAAAGGCACTCGTGCTCGCGATGGTCGGAAGAACTGCGGCGCTGCAGGAACTTTCAGGTGACGGCGTCCCAGAACTGACGCGGCGACTCGGCTAATCATCCGAGCTGCACTCGCGCGATAACGCAGTACTAATCAGCCCGCAACGTCGCTAACGAAAATCACGGCCCAGTGCCGGCGGTGTTACAGGCCCGCGGGTCATAGGGCTCCAAGGCCTGACTGGTCGGATTGGGAGCACTGAAGTCGGTGTTGGTGCTCACTCCGGGCGGATCGTAGATCGTCGTCGTTGTGGTACTCGTCGACGTCGGCGTCGCGGACGTTGTCGTGGTCGTTGACTTCTTCGTTGACGTGGTCGTCGTGGATGACGATTTGAGCGTGGTCGTGGTGGTGGTGGGCACAACAGTGGCCATCACCGACAGGTCGGTTCCTGTTTCCACCGTGACTGACGCACCTTTGGTGACCATTGCGGGGTCATAACCCAGAATCGCGGGTCCCTGTAATTGGTCGAGCACCGCTTGGGCGTCCGCGAGGGCCGGACTGTTCCAGGCGCCGTTGGGCGGTGGCGGCGGACCTCCGTACCAGACGACGGTTTCGCTGACCGAGCCGACCGGCACGTCGGCGCCGGTCGAGAGTATGTGAAAGCCCTTTGCTCCGAGCTGGGTCGAGATGAGGGCCGTCTGGCTGGCGACACCGGTACCGTCCTGGACCGAAATCGTCAGGCTCGACGGGGCCGGAAGGGGTTTGCCGGTGAAGATGTTGTCGCTGCTCGCGACACCGAAAATCTGATTGATGGTGTTCACGCCGGTAGGTTCAATCGGAAACTCGACGTCGCCGTAGAGGTAGCCCTGGTAGGGATAACTGCCCACTTGCACCTCGAGCGTGGGAAAGGTGAGTTGGGGAACGCTGGCGATATTGGTGTGAGCGAACGTCTTGGCGAGACTGACCATCTCACCTTCGCTGAAACCCGTGTCCACGGTGAGATCGGGTAGTACGGCCGTCGCGAGGCTCTGGTCGACCAGCGGGTTGCCGAGTCCTCTCGCCGCCACCTTGGCCGCGAGCACCCGCAGGAATTCGTGCGTACGACGGATTCGCGCGAGGTCCGATAGCCCCTCTTGGGGCCAGCTTCGTGGATCGTGATTGGTCGGCACGGGCTGAATCTGTAGGTGGCGGGCCCGCACAACTTGCAGGGCCCGAACGCCATTGAGCAAGTAGCAACCCGGTCGCTCGATGTTAAGGCCAGAGTCCGCGTCGAAGATCGGCACGGGAAAGTACATGCGCACGCCGCCGAGCGCGTTGACCACGTTGGCAAACGTATCGAAGTTGAGTTCTACGTAGTGGTTGATCGGAATGCCAAAGTCCTCTTCAATGGCCGCGACCAACTGACCTGGCCCCTCGTAGAGGGCGGCGTCAATCTTGTTTGCGCCGAGTATCCGAGCATTAGGGATAAAGAGGTCTCGCGAAATCGAGAGCAACGAGACCGCACCAGTGGCCGGATCTAGATGCACGATCATGTCGATATCGCTGTTCACGCCCGTGACGCCCTGCGAACACAGCCCGTAGGCCACGCTCTGGACCTTCAGTCCGCACCGCGTGGTCGAACCAACGAGCAGGATGTTCTCGTTTGCCCCGGGCTTGGGCGGCGGCTGAATATGGTGCACGGTGGTCTTTTTCACCAGCGAACCGAGATAGTAGTAGTCAGCGATCAGGCCGGCGACCACCAGCACTACTACGAGCGTCACCGCAATAATGCTGCGACGAATCCAGATAAATCGGCGCGTATGTGGCTTTCGGTGGTTCCCGCTTTTGGCGCGGCGACGCTCAGCCCGAGTGGACGATGGTTCACCCTGGTCAGGCGGGGCACTGGGCTCAGTGTGCTCGAGACCCTCACTGCCATCGTTTTGGGCCATCGCCAAATCCTATCGGCACCGATTTGGCGAGTTAATACTTCGACGCGCTATGCGTCGTACGCTCACCGGTCCATTTCCCAGAGCGCGCTGGACCCGCTATGCCCTTCGGCCACCACCTCACGCTGCACTTCACCGAGAAAATTAAAACCGAGTTTTCGTGGCACGGCGGCGCTGGCCTCATTGGCCGCGTCCATGCTGATGCGAATTCTCGTGACGTGAGGAACGTACTTGAAGCCCGCGTCGACCAGTGCCCGAGTGGCCGTCGTCGCGAAACCCCGTTTCGTGCGGTCCGAACGTACCCAGTAACCAATTTCCAAGACGTCGGCTTCGGTACCTGAGGCCCTTCTGAGTCCAGCGCTACCGACGAGTTCGCCCGACGCACGCTCAAAGAGTGAGTAACCCCACCGTTGGTCCGCCTCGAACTCGCCCTCGTCTTCACCTAAGAACGTGAGCATTGCCTCACGGGTGGGCATGGTCTGACACCAAACCATCCACCGATGCAACTCCGCATAGCTCAGCGTTACCGCATCAATGATGTCGTCAACGAAGCCGGTCCGTGACCTGCGAAGCTCAATGGCCCCGGAGGTCAGTTCATCTGGCAGTAAGGCCACGACGTCAGTCTCGCACCGGGCGCGCGGTGATCTAGCTGGTCCAGCTGTCTGACGTCGGACTCGAGGTCGGCGTTGCGGCGCCACCGGTCGCGGCGATGCCGGTCAACGACGGCATCGAAAAGTACGTGTTCTCGCACGCTGCGGGCGTGCTCGGCGTCATCGACGCGTCGTCGGTCAACGTCACGGTGATGGTTGCATTCGCCCCAATAATCAGTGCACTGGTAAGCGTGTGCGCGCTTCCCGACGTTCCGGTTGCGAAGTTCCATAGGACGTCACTCGTCGACGTCGAACATCCGGTTTGGGCGGTCGCGAGACTCGACGTGGTGAAACCGCCCGCGTAGGTGACATTCGTGGGCAGGTTCACGCCCGTAAGGCTCACGGGAAAAGAGTTGGGATTAGTGATGATGGCAACGACATCACCAACCCCGCCCGGAAAGAGCTGGTTCGCCGCCGGCGATGCCACCGCGGCGATACCGATGTTGCTGACCGACGCCGCTTCGCCCTCACCCGACGATCCCGCGCTCAGTCCGACAACCCAGTTCGTAACGCCATACGCCGCGCCGCCGACGAGGGCCATGCCCATGACGCCGGACAAAATTTTGAATACCAATGACGTGCGACTGATTAGCGCAATACTACGCCGCCAGAGAGCGTACCTCGTCCGCCGGGGCCGTACCCGAGATCTTTTGGGAGACGGTGTCGGCCCTCACGGCTCGGCGCCGACGAGTTTTTGACGTACTCTCCCGCTTTCTAACGTCACTGCGTCCAGCATCTCTGGACCATTACTGATCTCGATGTCCCTAACCGCATTGCCTGGATCGGCTGACCAGAGGTGAGTCAACTCGTTGAAGAATCAATTGTTCGTACATTTCGGCGCGGTCGTCGCGAGGACCACGTAACCTGGCGTCACCGAACCGTTGAGCGCTCCACCTACGAGCGAGCTGGTCCATGCGCTGCCAATCACAGCCTCAACTTCGTAGTACTCGGTGACCGCCGTGGTGTAGGTGATCGTGGCCGAGTTGCCAGAAAACACCGGCGCCGGACTCGCAACCGCGTACGTGCCATTGGCGCTCGACGCCTGTTCAATCACGTAGGACGTGGCGTTACTCACGGAATTCCAGGAGAGGTCCACGACTTCGCTCGTCGACGACGCGCACATGAAGTTGCCCGACGCCGCTCCCTGCAGTGCGCTCGGTGCACCTGGAGCCCCGGCGGCTCTCGCTTCTCCGGGTGACGCCGGTGACGTGAGTGTCCAGTTCGTACCCGTCCCCGGAGGGCCCGCGGAAACAATGGTTTCGCTGCCCGACGCCGGTGACGTCGCGGTGCCGTCATTTGAAGTATGTACGGAATAGGTTGACGCGGCGTCGGTCCCCGCCGGACCGTTGACCACCGCGATCGTAATTGTCCCCGCCGTGGACGCCGCTAGGGCACACGTGTGTCCCGCGATGTTCGTCAAATTAATTACGATGACGTTGGATTTCGTAGGGTCCGAACCGGTTGGCGTACAGGAAGTGGAAAATGCTGCGGGAGATGTGAGCACAATTGTGGGCGTGGTCGAACTGGTAGTGAAACCAGTGGGGAACGTCGCCACAATGTAGCCGCCGCTCGCCAAGGCGCCGGAACCGGTCGTGGTCAAATTGACGGTCCACACCGACGCCGCGTACGCGACCAACGACGTGGGTGCAACCGTAGTGAAGGAGACCGCGGTCACGTTGGTCGCGGCGGTAAGTGTCGGGGCCGTTCCCGTCGGGCTCACCAACGTGGCGTCCTTTGACGTCGACAGAAACAACGTCGTCAAAACGTCAGTGGTCCCGTTGGCGACGCCAATGGTGAACTTGGCCGCAGTGGAGTTGGCGAGCAGGCAGGTATTGGCCCCATTGTTCGCGAGCGTGATCACGACCGCGCCATTTTCACTGGGATCCGAGGCCGTGGCCGTGCAGTTCGTGGGAAACGTACCCGGCGAGGTGAGGGCTACGGTCGGCGTCGTCGAGATTGTCGTGAATCCCGACGGGAATGTCAGTTGTATGGTCGACCCCGCGCTCAGCGAACCAGTCGACGATGTCGTAAAACTCCACGTCCAGGTTGACGCGGCGGCCTTGACCAACGATGTCGGCGCGGTGCTCGTCACCGACACCGCGGTCACCGAAGTCGTCGTGATGGTGGCACCGACTGCGGGCGCGACCGCCGTGGTGTCCGAGGACGTCGCCACCGAGAAGTTCGTTCCCCCGTAGGCGCCCGCCGATCCATTGATCATCGCGATCGTAAGGGTGGCCGCCGTACTACTGGGGAGCGCGTTGGGCGTCGGACAGGTTTGTCCGCTGGCGTTCGACAGGGAGATGACAACGACATTTGACTTAGAGGCGTCGGAACCCGTGGCAATACAGTTAGTGGCGAATTTGCCGCTGCCAGTGGGCGTCTGCAGCACGATGGTGGGCGAAGTGCTCGCCGTAGTGAACCCCGCAGGAAAGGTCACCGTAATCGTGCTGCTGGACGCGAGTTGCCCCGACGCCGACGTCGTAAAACCCACGGTCCAGGTGGACGCGGTATTGGCCACGAGCGACGTCGGTGCCGTGCTGTTGAACGTTACCGTCGACAGGGATGAGGCGCCGGCGCTCACTTCGTTCGAGAGCGTCATGAAGGTAAGGGCCACCACGGCGACGGCCATCGCACCGTAGAGCTTGTTACGCACGAGCGATCACGAAACCTTTAACTGGTCCACGAATCGGTGGCCGGGGACGCGGTAGCCGTCGCCGCGCCGCCCGTGGCGACGATTCCGGTCAGTGACGGCATGGAAAAATAGGCGGCCTCGCACGCCGCGGGCGCTGCCGCGGTCATGGACGCGTCATTGGTCATGGTGACCGTCAGGCTGGCACTGGCGGCGACCGTGAGCGGAGTGGTCAAGGTGTGAACGCTGCCGTTCGTTCCCGTGGCAAAATTCCAGATGACGTCGCTCGTTAACAATGCGCACCCCGCAATGGCGCCTGTGAGTGATGCCGCTGTATACCCAGTCGCGAACGTCAAGTTGGTGGGCAGATCGACACCAGTGATCGTTACCGGAAATACGTTGGGATTGGTAATGGTGAGCACCACGTCGCCACTAGCACCCGGGTACAGAAGGTTGGTTGCCGATGGTGACGACACTGCAGCGACCGTCACGTTGCTGACCGTGGCTCCCTGGCCCTCGGCCGTGGAGCCCGCATTGAGTCCCACGATCCAGTTGGTGACGCCGTAGGCGCCGCCGCCAACGAGCGCCATCCCCAGAATTCCAGAACCTACTCTCATAGCCACCAAACGCCGAGACGATCGTCGACGGTGTGCGGGCCGTCGGGAGTTCTTCGTCACTTTCACCCGTGATGTTGTTACAACGTAAAACGGTCCTCGCGCCATATACGACAAAAGTTCTGGCTGCGTTGTTAGCCGCAAGGACGCGTGTACGAAAGAGTGACGTAGTTGACCCGGCAACTCTAGTTCTCCGCACTCATGACACTGGGTCACTCCAATCTTCGGGCGCGAACTGGCAGCGACGGCAGGCAGCGCAATCACGGAGGCGAGCGGCGAGAATGTACGATGCGGCTCCACAGTCCGCAGGAGCGCGATATCGATCCTGCGGAGACTCTCAATTTCCAGTCCCTCACGCGCACTCGATCCCGCGTTCAGCATTGGCGGGGCCAGAACTATCTTCTCCAACGCGTTCAATTTCATCGGAGAAGATGCGGATGAAAGGTCGAGAATGAACGCGCCCTGCGACGGTGCGACCTTCATCTCTCGACCGTTGCCGTTGCCCCCCATCCGCGCGCCCTCCCCTGTTGATGTACTCAGATGCCGATCGGCGAATCGTTGAAAGAACGAGCTACGATGCGAAGCAGCGGCACTTGATACCGAGCCTCATTGTGAGCTGCCCTTTTATTCGAAGCGTCAACATAAATATTGACTAGCAAAAATTTAGTTTCATCGGACTACATGAATGTGGATTGTTCGTTTACAATTTCGCGTTCAAAAACCAAACGACCGTACGGACGCGGAAAATAGTGGTCATCATCGACCGATTGATTTCAATGAATATCGATGGCCCATCACATCAAAATTGGCGATTCTTTAAGTGACGTTCGCAACTTTTTCGATATGCAGTTAGTGATTGAATACAGCGCAGCGCGCCATAGTTCTCTCTATATTGAGTCCTCTGTCTAGTAGCGTCATCTGTTCGGGATTGCGTACCACTGTTAGTTATTCACAATTTAGTTTTTCCAGCCCGGGAAAAAGTGGATGGATACACGAAAATTACTCGCAATTGTGGCATTTTCTGTCGCGTTTCCAGAACTCAAGAAAATCCAACGCCTATATATATGTGGATGTGTGTGTTCGAGTGCGATTTTCGACATATCGCGTAAAGGTCCATCCAGGCACTCACTGATTTGGGATCTTCACGCTTTGATCGCCCGCGTTCAACGTTCAATGGACTGTTCGCGTCTCGTCGATCAATCCATATCTCCGACGCGCACGCGCGCGGGAATTTTTTGTGCACGACACGCGGCTATTGCGTTCTCTTCTGAACTTACGCGTTGCCGCATTCTTGCAATCTCGACAAAACCCAACTGTCGCCACCTACTAAGTAAGTGGCGACAGTTGGTTTATCCCTGGGGAGGATCTATTCAATGAAGCGGTACAGCTTTGGGGTCAGATTTCTGTTTGAGATAATTCCTTAACTTGTCCACGAGTCAACGACGGGACTCGTGGTGGCGGTTGCGGTTCCACCCGATGCGGCCACTCCCGTGAGCGACGGCATTGAGAAAAACGTTCCTTCACATGCGGCCGGCGTACCAGCGGCCATCGAGGCATCATTGCTGAACGTCACCACGAGGGAACCTCCCGCGGCCACCGTGAGTGGAGTCGTCAGCGTGTGGGCACTTCCCGACAATCCGGTTGCGAAGTTCCACAACACATCACTAGTCGAAGAGGTGCAGCCCGTTTGCGCGGTGGCGAGGGCCGACGACGTAAAGCCGCCCGCGTACGTCGTGTTGGTGGGCAGATTGACGCCAGTAATCGTCACCGGAAATGTGTTGGGATTGGTGATCGTTGCGACCACGTCACCGTTTCCCCCCGGGAACAATTGGTTGGACGCTGCGGGAGAGGCGACGGCGGTGATGGTCAGATTACTGACCGTGCCGGATTGGGCCTCGCCAGAGGAGCCGGCTCCCAGTCCGACCACCCAGTTGGTAACACCATAAGCCAGGCTGCCAACTAGGGCCATACCCACGATTCCCGAGACGACCTTGAAAAGAATGGAACTTCGCCTGGATCGACGTGGTAATCGCTTATTGGTCCCCGTGGATGAATTCCCGCGAGACGGCTCGGCGCCGGCCGAGGGGGTCGAAGGAAGGTTGGAACCTGCCGGGTGGTTCGCCATTGCAGTTCGGATTGAACGAGTGCGTGACATTGGTGCCTGCTTTCTTCTTCCTGGATCAATCGCTGGGCACACAACGACAGTCGCTTTGCAGTGAAGAACTCCTGCGACTTGCTGGAGCTACTGCTAGAAGAATGCCCTTGCATGTTTTGAATTCTCGTTATTTTTGCTAACCGCAAACAATTGGCAATCTACGAAGTCACAACTTCGCCACAACTATTGTTTTAAAGTCGAATCATCAGTAAAAACAAGGGTCACACGAAAAGAATTCCGTCGTATTGTGCTCGCTGCTTGCGTGTGCGGAACGATTAAACGTTCAATATTGACGCGCAGAGATTCATTTTTGCGCTTCCTAATCGGCGCGATGGACTCAACTCAGGTTCCGTAGTTGGCGGTTGACCGTCGCCAATGAAAAAAGCAGCTCCATCCGGTTCGATGGGGATATCTACTTTCGATACCACCAATGAACCGGATGGAGCTGATACTGCGGTGTTGCTTTTTAGGGGGACTCTCTACTACTTACCAATGGTGATTGACGTGGCGTCCAGCGAGGTCAAATCTGCATCAACGGTGCCTTGAGCCGTGATGAAGGAACCAACCGTCACGTTCGCCAGGGTCGCGGGAACGCCGCCCATGGTGAAGGTCGTTGAAGCAGTCACATTGATGGTGCGCGCAAATCCTTTGCCACCACGAATGGTGATGGTGTTGCCCGACACGCCCGTCACGGGACCCGACAACTGAGCCAGCAGGATGTCGACGCTCAATGCGGTCGTGGGGGCTAGCGAGTTGACGTCGACGTTCGCGCTGTCACCTGCCACTAGGGCGGCCGCAGTCAACACGGTCGAACCCTGGGTGAAGGTCGTGGTGCTGGTGATCGTGAAGGTCGTGGTCGTTCCGTTCGAACGGTTGAGCGTGAACGAAGTAAGTGAAGCGGCGGTCACCAGGCCATGAATGCTCTCCGTGTGACCGGCGCTGGACTTGATTGTGACCGCAGACGCGTCCAGGGTTGTCTGGTTCGTGTCGATGGTGCCCACCGCGTAGATGTCCGAACCAACCGTGACGTCAGCCAAGGTCGCGGGCGCGCCACCCATGGTGTAGGTCGTTGAATCGCTCACCTGGATGGTGCGGGCGAATCCTTGGGGACCAGTGATGGTGATCAGGTTGCCGGTAACGGAGCTCACTTTTCCAGCGAGCGACGCTTGGACAATGTTGATCCTCAACGCGGTCGTGGGATTAGCGGAGTTGACTTCCACCTCCGCGGTGTCGCCCACGGCCAACGACGGCACGGTCATTGACGCCGCGCCCTCGGTGATGATGGTCGACGGAGTGATAGTGAACGTCGTGATCTTGCCGTCATTGCGGGTAAGCGTCAGCGTCGTGGTGGTGAGTGCACTGACCACACCGCGATAAGTCACCGAGTGACCAACTTCGCGGATGGCAATTTTGGTGGCGTCCAGTGTCGTGAGGTCAGCGTCGATGAGTCCAACGGCAACGATCTCAGATCCCACCGTGACGTTCGCCAGGGTCGCGGGAGCGCCACCCATGGTGTAGCTCGTCGTGGCGCTGACAGTGATGGCCCGACTGAAGCCCTTGTTCGTGGTGATGGTGATCGCGTCACCCGCAACGGCAGTGACCCGGCCGGTCAGGGCAGCGAGTTCAATGCCGATGGCCAGCGCGGTGGTGGGAGCCGAAGAGTTCACGCGAACGTTCACTCGGTCGCCAACCACGAGGTCAGCCGCGGTCAACACCGTCGAGCCCTGGTGGTACGTGGTGGTCGGGGTGATCGTGAACATCTCGGTGACACCGTTCAAACGGTCAAGGGTGACCGACGTGCTCGAGAGCGCGGTGACGTAGCCGTGGTACAAGATGGCGTGACTGGTCGAGCCGATCTTGATGCTGAGCGCGTCCAGCGAGGTCAGATTGACGTCAATCGTGCCTTCCGCAAAGACGGGCGCGCCCACCGTAACGTCAGCCAGTGTGGCCGGGGCGCCGTTCTGGGTGTACGTCGTGGCGTCGCTCACGATGATGGTGCGCGCAAAACCCTGCGGCCCAGTAATCGTGATCAGGTTGCCAACGACCGACGTCACCTTGCCCGTGAGTTCCGCCAACTCAATGTTGATCTTGAGCGCCGTGGTCGGTGCCCTGCGGGCCAGACGGATGTTTATTCGGTCGCCCACGACTAATGAGGCGGCCGTGGTTGCGGCGTGGCCCTCAGTGAAGGTGGTGGTAGGGGTGATTGTGTACGTCGTGGTCTGGCCGTCCCAGCGGTTCACCGTCACCGACGTCGCGGTCACGGCGGTTACTAAACCACCCTCACCGATACGTGGGAATAGAAACTGTGAATTCCTAGAGCTGGAGACGTCATGGTGGTTGAAGTGCGCTCCCGGCCGACCGGCCGCAGACGCGAGTCCGGCGGCACTGACAATCAACGCCATCGAAATGGCGGCTGAACCAACTGCTCGTGCGGCCCACTTCATCTTGTTCGAATACATGGTGATCCTCCCGTTACTTTCGTTCAAGATGTTCTCGAACAGGTCCAAGTATTGCGATTGAGGTTGTGAAAATAATGTGAAAGAACAGTGGAACAACTCATTAATCCTGTGAAAAGGGAGAGACTTTTGATGAGTCGCATCACCCGCGTGCGTGCGCTCACGAGTGTGGTTGTCACACGACATAAACCAGTAACGTCACCGTCGTGAGCCAATTTGATTCGTCAGTCTTGAGTGAACTACTCGACGAAGAACTGGGCAGCGACCCCACCACCTCGCGCCAGCTCACCAATCATTTGCCGATGGCGCTGGTCGCCAAATCGCATCTCGGTGCGAACGACCAAGAGCTTCGACGGTTCGCGAAGATGTACGCGCGGCGCAATGTCCCACTCGCTCCGGTGCAACATGAGCTCGACCACACGTCGTGGACTACGGCCATAGGTCAGCGAGGCGCATCACGCGATCTGCGTGACTACTTTATGCGTTGCGTCAACGACGTGGGCATTGACCAGACGATGACGTCACATCTGCCCGCGCTACTGCCCGGCATCAGCGGTGCGGCCTTCCACGGTGCCATCCGATTGGCCTACGCCCTCGAGGTTGAGTCCCCGGCTCGGGTGGCAGCGGGACTCGGCTACCTCGCCGAAGTGGCAGCACCGCTGGGTCCGTTGGTTGACACCGGCATAAAGTCCACGGAGCCGCTCGACTTGATCGCAGAACTATCCGAGACGTTTAGATGGTCCGACGGCGCCGAAGACGGAAATATTGGTGAGCGTATGCACGCGGTAGCCCAGCACGTCGAGTTCCAATCTCTCACACTCTCACTTGATATAAATGACGACACGCAAAAGAAATTGGCCAACGCCGCGCTGCAGATCTACGCCTCCACCGATGACTTCACGGCGCTACACGGCGTCACCGGATTTGCTGCTATCTCTGCATTGCGTGCCTGGTGCGACGCGCCGGAGCTAATCGACCGGTACGCCTTTCAGTCGTTAGCGGCCGCCTACCAAACCATTGGGTGTCCCTCCCTGTGGTCCCAGGACCAACTGGATGAACTGGTGGCGCACAGTGTCGCAGCGCACGACGCCGTTGCGCTGGTGGGAGCAAACAGCAACGACGAGCACGTGTCGAAGCTGATTTACACGGCGTTGCACTATTGGGACGACACCCACGAGCCGCTGTATTTCGCCGTCGCCACGCGCCGAGCGGGGTTACTTGCGTCGGCGCCGAACAAATAACCGCCATAATTCACTAGAAGCAAAGAGGAATCTGCGGCACTGAGACGTAGAATCCTGGACGACAGTGTGCGGGCAATGCAACAACGGCTCGCCTTCGCGAGCCGTTGTTGGTACTACTCCTGAGCGTGGGGTGGAATCGCTCAGAATGTTGGTGCTTTGGGTTCAGTTGACCGAGGACGTCCTCGACATGACCGAAACCAATTCCTTACTTGGATCAAACGACTTGTTAGTGGGGCTGACGATTCCGCGAGTGACGACCTTGGGTGCGGGTCCGGGTCCGGACTCGTTCTTCTGGTCGCTATCGTCCATCTTCGCCGTGCGACGCTGGCGATATCCCGAGATAAGTCCGTCAACACCAATCCAGCTGGACGTCCTCCACATCGCGAGGATCACGATCGCGAAGAGTGCGTAGAAGGCACAGACACTCGCCGTTCCTGACATCACGTAGGTGAAGAGCAACAACAGGCTGCCCAGGCAGGCCAGTGGGGTGAGGAATCCGAGCGCCAAGGCAGCTCCAATGGCAAACTCCGCCAGGGCCACCGTGATGGCGATCCAGCCAGCGTTGGGAACAACGAAACTGTGCAGGAACGTGGCCCACCAGCTGTACGCCGCGGCACCGTGACCGGCGAACCCGGCCACGCCGGCGCCTCCATTGTGCAGGAACGCTGGGTTTTCGGCGCCCCATATCTTGGCAATACCCGCTTGCAACCACATCACTCCGAGCCAAATACGCATGGCGTTCCAGACGAGCGCCGCACTCTTGGAGCGCTGGAGCCTGTACAGGCTTCGCGGCGTACGAACATTTGAGGGATTGCCGATCAACTTTTCAAGGTATTCCATGAGACTGCCTACTTTCTTTTCTTGTGTACTTACATCTTGTAGTCATCTTGTACAGAAAGAAACAAGATCAGTAGGGTACAAAGTCGCATTGTGATGCCCACGTACGCGTCGAGTGATGAATAATTCTCACTGATGCGTGAGAGTTGAAAACCTTCGAATTGTCGAACCACGTCTCACACGATGTGAATATGCGAAAGCGCCGAGCACGGCGCGGAGATCAATTGGGAATGAATGAATCCCGTTCGTTCATCTCCCACGGGAAGAGAGATGATCGTTGCGTGGACCACGCCTCCAGCAGGTGTCGTTGGAATTGCGCTTCGAGCAGCAAGACTGATGCCGCCCCGAATAGCAGGTCACCCCCTAAGTGCGGCTCCGCACCGAGGAACCCCGTCACCAATCGATCCCGCGCAATACGTGCGTGTCGAGCGTCGACGTTGGCGTGTACGTCGAAGTAGCGACGGCCCTCGAGACCCACGCCGAAGCGGGTGAGCGCTTGGCTGTAGCGAAGGGTGGTTTCCACCATTGTCATTTCGGAGATGGCCAGATGGCCAACCAACGCGGCGCGCCAACGTCGCTGCATGGCGAACATCGAGGTCAGATTTACCATCGCCAGCGTCACCCCCGGTAGGTTCTCAACGTATGACCCGTACGTCGCGTCGAGACCGAGCGCCGTCATGGTGTCGGCAAAGAGGGTGGAGTGCATGTGCGCGGCATTGCCGTAGCCGTAGTCGTCGTATTGGATATCCACCATCGCGGCTTTCGCTTCTCCGGTCAACCGGGGGATGCCGAATGACAAGGGGTCGGCTTCGCGCAGGTGATACGCCGAGCGATGAACACACAGTTCTCGGAACTGCTCCAAGGTGCCGCGGTCATTGAGGTGGTCTGATAGCGACAGGACCGCGCTTTCGAACATCAACTCTTCAAGGGCCACGCTGATGCTCGCCGTGGCCCTGGGAGTGACCCAACCGACTTCATCGCGCAGGCGGTCTTCAAAAACGTGCTCCATCTTCCTTCTAAAGCTCAGTAAATCTGGGTCCCACTCCCAATCAGAATCAGTCAAGTTTCGAAAGTGCACCTCGTAACAGAGATACAGGGCAAGTCCAAAGTCATCGCTTTTCAGCGCGTCCACTTCGGACACCGAAGGGTGAACTCCCAACGAACCCGGCTGCTGGTGCAGCGCCGTAACAACGAATTCGCTCAACGGGCCTCTGGGCCAGGGCAGTTCGGCCCAATCGAACACTCCGGCCCGGGCGGGGGCCACTGATGCGCTCACCGTTTGCGACCCTGCGGGGCGCGAGTGGCTGTTACTTGAGCCATCGGCGAGCGACTCTTGGCCAGGCCCGCCCGTCTCAACGTGACCCATCACTTTCGTCACGATCGCGCGACTTCGCGTCGACTTCGCTGCGCGAAAGCCCCGGATGAATATTCGGACGTCCGCCGATGCCACCCAGGTCGGCTTTTTTCTGTCCTGCCGCGACCGCGAACAACATCAACCGACGGTCATCCCTTGCTTGGCGTCGGAGCTTTTGCTTCATAATCCCTGAATATTCCACTCTCTACTGATCAAACATCGCGCAGGCACGATGCTCGCTTCATCCGTTGGCCACAATGAGACTTCCTCGATGCCCATCTCACACTCACCGTCGACAGGGGCCGAAAGGGGGGGTTATGCAGTCCCTATCGACGGTGAGTATGAGATGGACACGGGAGAGCTAGCTACTCCTTGAAGGCATCCTTAACTTTCTCGCCGGCTTGCGAAAGGTTGCCCATCATCTGATCCTCCTTTCCTTTGGCTTCCAATTTGTCATTGCCTACGGCTTTGCCGGTCGCCGCTTTGGCCTTTCCTTTAAGTATTCGAGTCAAGTTCATCAACTTGTTTTTCTTTGACACTTGAAGCCTTCTTTCTTCGATTGTGCGAAAACAAATACGCCTTTTTGGAATTCGAATACTTCGTTATGCCACTATCTGTTCGGAGCCAATACCTTGGATTCCTACGATTTGCGCCGCCGTTATCGCGCCACCAGAAAAATGATTACGACGATGACGATCAAGAGAAGTGCGCCACCTCCGATGTACATAGTTAAAACGCCTTTTGAGGTCGAACGGTCGTTGAGATTTGGGACGTCATTCGCTGGTGGCTATTTGGAATCTTCATGGACCGAACTCGTATTGCCGGCGGTGTCTGTGACTTGACGATTCATGGTGTGCTGTGTTGCGCCAACGGGATTGCGCGAGACGGCGAAGATGATCGCGGACACGACAAAACCAATAGCTCCGACGATCATGAGAATGAGACCCACTGTCGACATACGAAAACCGGTGCCTTGATAGGTAACGGCCCAATACATGATTGCGCCAGCTGTCGCTGCGATGGCGCTCAGCACCATTCCTGGAAGACCCACGTCACACCTCTTCTGCTTAACCCTGACTAAATGTCAGGTGAGAAGGATGCGGGGTCTTGACGTCCTGAATCGAATAGTAACACCTGAATCAACACTTGATACTGCATGCCCTGATATCCCTCAGTTTGAACTGCTAATTGGTTGTCCAACGGTTGATTTCGACGAGTCCGCTTCCCGGTTTGCTCCGTAATCGCTGATGGCGGGGCCTGCTCAAATGACACGACTCACGCCGGCTTTAGAACTCACGCCGGCAATGGGGGCCCGTCGCTTCGCCGCGCTCGCGCTTGCACCTCGAGCGAAGCTCAGTCAAGCCACCTCACGATGGCGGTGACGAAACAGAGACCGCTGCGGGCTCTTGGGCAAGTCGCCCGATGGCGGCGTCGACTTCGGCGCCCATCAGGATTGCCAGGCCCGTCAAATAGAGCCAGAAAATCAGTATGGCCACTCCCGCAAACGCGCCGTAGGTCTTGCCGTAGGAGCCGAAACTCGTCGTATACAGAGAAAACCCCAAGGACACCAGCGCCCACAACACAGTGGCCAATATGGCCCCCGGGCTGGTCGCGCGCCATTTGGAACGTTGACGATTGGGTGCCAGAAAATACAACAGTGAGAACAAGAAGTTCATCAGTGCCAGCGCGATGACCCAGCGCAGTGCGGTCCAGACCGCGCCAAAGGCCGCGCCGCCCACCGGCGACGAGTCCTTGATGAGATTGCCAATCTGCGGACCAAAGATGACCAACGCCGACGCCGCGCCGCCCAGCAGCGCCGCGCCCACGAGCAGGGGTATCGCCAACGCTCGTTTGGCCAAGAAGGACCTGTCGGCGGGCAGGCCGTACGCCATGTCGAGTCCTTCTTCCACGATGACCATTCCCGAGGTCGCGCTCCACAACCCCACGACGCTCGCGATTATCGTCGCGGACAGATCAGCACCTGGGTGCTTCGTGGCGTGCGTCAGCGCCACCGTGAAGACTTGGGCCGCTCCCGAGGGCAAGGACTTGCTCACGCCGTGAATGAGGTTGACCACGACATTGCTCGGGATGGTCACGAGAGCGGCAATTCCCAGGAGAGCGATGATGATCGGAAAGATTGCGAGAAACCAGCGAAAGGCGAACGCACCTGCCGCAATGTTGACCCGGTCGACTTTCAGGTTGGCGAACGTGGAGCGCGCTATCGCTTGAAGCCGTCCAATGATTACCTTGTCGACTTCGGTCCAGTTGACGTCGTGATCTTCGCTCAACGGCGCGCTCACCGAAACGACGCGTCACTCTCGCGGCGCAATGCTCGCCACTGGCAGTCACACTTTCCAGCTCCCACTCTCATTCGGCGACTTCCTCTCGGCGAGATCTACGTTTCATCTTCACCCGTGCAAAACGTTAGCGGCGTTTTGAAGGGACCCTCAGGAAAACCGTCACGAGTGATGACGCGGTGAATTTCGCCCCCGCTTGCGCGCGGGAGGCAATTCCCGAAGGGTCATAATCGGACGCTCCGGTGACCAAACCCGGGCCTCTGGCGCGCAGATGCTGGCGCCACATTGGTCCCGTACCCGAATTCTTGTCAGACTTGGCGTCGAGTGTTGTCTTCTTCGACGCATCCATCGGGGTCGTTACATTGTGTGTCTTTGCGTAATGGCTGAATGAACTTCAGCATTGAAGAGCACACGTGGATCACCGATGCATTTGACTCGAAATCTGACGCAGGGCTAATGGCCCTCCGTTTGGACCGCGTCAGTCTGCGAGGGCCTCCCTCGCTTTCTCACCGGTTTCCTTGACGTGGTCCATGATTTCGTCGCCTTTGTCCTCGACTGCGTGTGTGCTGCTATTGACCGCTTTTGCAGCCACTTCCCTGGCTTTTGTCTTCGCACCGTCAAGAGATCTCTTCGCTTTTCTCTCTGCCTGATTGGCAGTCGTCGAGACCTCACTTACGGCCTTGCGCTTTGCCTTTTCTGCCGTTTTCTTAGCTCGGCGTTTGGCGTCGTCAGTCGTCTTTTTGGCTTCGCGGTTGGCCTTTTCGAGCACTTCCTTCGCACGGGCCTCGGCCTCGCGCTTGGCCTTTTTGATGAAGTCCTTCGCGCGGCCTTCCGCTTTTTCCAATTTCTTTTTCGCTCTACCGTTCTTCGACATCGTTCTCTCTCTTCCTAGTGGCGAGCGGGGCCAAGTGCCCCAATTCCATTCTTGAATTTTAGCGAGACACGCTTGACCGTTTTTCTTCCCGCACGAAACGTGAACCCCTTGACGGTATCGTCCACTCAAATCCTTGTCAATCGAGCCCGTCCCTCGACGCCGTCAACGTCAAAGGCGCGCAAGTCATTCGGGCGATGAACTTTGTGCGTCGACACACATCTTTGACCGTTCCGCTGACTCTTCATACGACCAAATTGTCACGATGAAATTTCATTCACAATGTCAACGACATGCCCGTAATTTTTTTCTTAGTCGTTAAGTCTCGAATGGTCCCACGACTTGAGTCCGTGAGTGCCACGCACTAAGGTGAAATTAGTAAGCAGCGAAGGTCGTTGATTAGGGGGCGGTTACTGATTCTGGAGGCGCCGTGCTTATTTTTGGCCTTGTACTTATGATCATTGGGTTTGTAGTCGGTATCCCCGTTCTATGGACCATCGGGGTGTTGCTGTTGTTGATTGGTTTGGTTCTCTGGGTTCTGGGTTCCGTTGGCCACGCCGTCGGGGGACGTCGGCACTACTACTAGTCCGAGGTCGTACACGCGACAGTGACTGTTGACGTCAATAGCTTGTGATGGTGGTGCGGCTAGTGGTCTCACCGCGCGCACTCCCTATCGACGGTTGACGGGGGTACAACTCCCAAGGCACCAGCGAGGAACGATTCTCGGTCCACGAGTCGAGAAGATGATCACCAAAGCGCTGTTCCAGCATCATGACGGCGCTCGCTCCGAACAGCAAATCCGCTCCGAGTTGTGGACCGGCGCCAATGAGGCCTGCGACAATCTGGCTTCGAGCGAGCGGCGGTCGCCGCGCGTCAACGACAATGTCCACTTGGCTGAATCTGCGCCCTACGCGTTCGAGTCCGAAACGAAATAGCGCGTGGCTATAGCGTTCCATAGATTCCATGGACGTCATTTCGGAGACCGCGAGTTGCCCCACCAGCGCCGCACGCCACAGAGGATGCAGGGCGAACATGGACGCCAAATTGGCGGTCGCCAACGTGACGCCGGGCAGGATTTCCACGTAGGAGCCATGCGAGGAGTCAAGTCCCAGGGCCGTCATGACCGCACTCAAGAAGTCCGCGCGAACTCTTCGGGCGTCACTAGAGCCCCATTCATCGAATGGGATCATCGCCATAGCCGCCTCGTCTTCGTCGGCTCGTCGGGGCCTAGCTCTGGTCTCGGACTCAATGGATCGCTGCTGATGGGCGGAACGGTGCACGCAAAATTCTCGAAACTGATCAATGGTGCCCGAAGCGCTGAGATACATCGCCAGTGACGACGACGCGCAGTCGGCCACGAGTTCCTCGAGGGCGCTCATCATTTCTCCCGGAAGTCTCGCGGTGGCGTATCCAATCTCGTCACGCAACCGCGCGACAAAGATTCGCTCCAGCTCCGTGCGAAAGTTGAGCAATCCCGGATCCCACTCCCACTCGGCGTTGGCGAGACCGCGATAGTTCATCTCATAACAGAGATAGAGCGCTAACTGAAAGTCATCGTCACTCATCGCGTCAACATTCGTGAGGGGCGGAGTAGCCCCCAGCGTTCCCGGTTGACGCTGCAGCGCGGACACCACCGAAGCGCTGAGGGGGCCTCTCGGCCACGGCAGCAGCGGCCAGTCAGCAGTGACTCGGTCATAATCGTCAGCCGGCGCGTACGGAGCTTCAAAGACTTTCCCGTAACTCGGGATTGGCGCGAGACGGGTGAATGGCCGACGCGTTACATAGTCGTTCGACATCATCCCACTCCCGAACTATCCAGCCACCCTTGATCGGAAAGCGTTCGCGACGGGCGAATGCCGTTGGTGGGAACACGAGAATTGGACTGCGTAGCGGACACCGCGAAGGCGTTCAACGAACTTGACGCCAATGGCTCGCCTCGGTACTGATCGGCCTTCATCTGATCAGTTCGAGCCATCAATTTAAGGTGGCGATCGTCGTTCGATCGACGTCGACGAAAGTGCTTCATGATGTCTTCCTTCTCCCGTCACTCGTGTGCCCGTCAGGTTTCATGTTGCCGTCGCTTCGAGTAGCGCATCTCGCGTAGTGATATCGCTCGCGGTGCGCTGAGGGCGTTTGGCCCCATCATGGTTTTTTCGTATTCATCTCGAGCAGTTCCCTCACGCACGCTTCGAACTGTCGAAGTAACTCAAGCGACGTTGGTCGGGACGCCGATGCGCTGAGGCCATGAACTTGGTTTTCGCCGTCGACAGGGATCAAGGGGGGGTAATTGATCCCTGTCGACGAACGGTCTTTTGCGTCCAACGTGCGGACGCTCGATCTACTCCTTGAATGCATCCTTGACCTTCTCACCAGCTTGCTTCAGGTTGCCCTTCATCTGGTCGGCCTCTCCTTCCACTTGAAGCTGGCCATTGCCAGTGATCTTTCCCGCGTTCTTTTTGACTTTGCCCTTCGCTACTTGGGCACTGTTCTTTACTTTGTCTTTGTTGGCCATGGTGCGCCCTTTCTTGTTGTCGCGATGCAGGTCGTAGTGATATTGGCTCTTGAAGTACTCGAGACCGCTATTCGATCTCGCGCACATTTAATGGTCGTTACCAGGTACTTTGGAATATCGCGCCGTCCAAATCCCGTTTCAGGGTGGCGATACCAACGCATCGCGCGTGTGGAGGTTGAGTGGTCGACAGGTCCTTGATGCATACCCAGTAACCACGCCGTGCGTGACTCAGTTCCAGCGCTGTGCATCGACGAACGAAGTACTCGTCCGACGTCGCGCGCAACATCGCGTGGTGGCGTTAAGTGTTCGCCCTGAGCCGTCGCATAATAGGAAGGATTGATCCTCCACGACGCGGCGCACGCGCTGTTGAACCTACGCGTGCGCCGCATTCCTGGGTCGGAAAGAAGTATTTTTAACTCTCTGTGGAGAGAGCGATATAGCGGCGTTCGACCGAAGTTGGGATTGTCACTGGGTACCACCGGGAAGCGACCCACTTCGCACCTTCTCCTAGCAAGCCTGACCGACTGTCAGGTGAGCAAGGAAGCGGGGTCTCGACGTCCTGAATGGGATGGTAACACTTTGCGCCACGAGGTCGCGGATTAACGCCACAATTCTTGGACTACTTTACGGTCCTTTGTGAGACACTTCACATTGACCTTGAGTCATGTTCTGCTTGATGAGAGGGCATCTAGCCTGATGGTTGTGCTCTCAATAAGTCGCTGAAATCACCTGCTCAAAGTAATACTGTGTTTGCGGAAAATACGTCGCCCGACGTCCCGTCGCGTTGTTAATGCTTCTTGGCCGGCGCCGGCATGTCGAGATCGTCGCTCGCGAGCGAACCTTCGACGACCATCGACGCGATCGTTGTGAGACCAAGATTGTGGTTTCGAGAGTGAACGCGAAGTCGATTGAAGGCTTCATCCATGCCCGTACCGGTTGCCTGCGCAACTTTGCCCTTGGCCTGTTCAATAATGATGCGACTATCGAGGGCATTGGTCAATTGGACGTTGAGAGTCTTGGCATCTAGTGAGGTTCGATGCTGGAGGATGGCGATCGTGGCAACGTCGGCGAGACCCTGGGCCAACACCACGTCTTCTTCGTCCAAAAGGCCCGTTTCCTTACGGAAGAAGTTAAGGGCGCCGATTGTCCGACCCCGAAGACGCATGGGCAGACAGTGAACGGAGTGAAATCCGAGCGCAACCGCCCGTGGCGTGAAGTTGGGCCACCGTTGATCCGAATTGGCCAATTCGTGGTTGATGATGGCCTTGCCGTCCTTGTAGCAGTCAACGCATGGTCCCTCGTCAGCCTGTATTTGGAGGAGCTCCAATACTCGCATTGACTCGGAGGAGCACGCGATGAACTGCAGGTCGCCTCCGGGCGACGCCAACATGACTCCCGCCGCGTCGACGTCAATCGCCTCCACACAGCGCAGACTGAGTACGGTGAGCACGTCAATCACGTCGAAGTCGTCGACAAGATTGTCGGCCAGTTCAACGAGTGTTGCAATCAAAAGCGACTCTCTCGCCATCTCTCTACCTGTCTTCCGGTCTGGTACCGGCACGCTGTGACGACGTGTTCTTAGTGCCGGCCGACGCGATATATAATACCGCGCTCATTCGAGTCCAGACGCGCTTTGGTCGCGCCAGGCATCGGAAATTGGATCGAAATGATACTGGCGAGTTACCACCCGAATTGCCAATTCCGAAAGCGCAGTATTTGACGCAAAAGCGTGAGCCCGCAGTGCCACGAGGGCGTCGCCGACGGTCATCGAACCCTGGACCGCCACCATGCCCGCTGCCTGGTGGACGGAGAAGTCGAACGTGGCCTCGCGCTCGAGTTCGGCGGCGAGAGTGTCCTGAGGTGCCCCCGCCTGCATGGACAAAATCGCTCGCCCGATCACTGACGCCATCAGGTACGCGTCGGACAACTGTGACCCATACAGTGGTCCCGGTCGGTCACGGTAGAGGCTGAGTGCCCCCAGCCGGATTGCGCCAATTCGTATCGGAAAGCCAAATACGGCGTGGGCTCCCGCAATCGTTGCCGACGGCGCGTAGGCAGCCCATCGCCGGTCGTTGGTGGCGATGAGGTCTACTTCGTCGATGGCGAATTCCGACATGCAGGCGTCGACGCAGGGGCCTTCTCCCACTGTGAACTCGAGGTCCATCAGAGTGCGAGCGGTGGAGTTGCTCGTGCACAGGCTCGTGTACTGACGTCCAGACGACACGAGCGCGATGCCCGCCCCGCTCAGATCGGTGAACTCCGCCGCAACGGAACATAGAGAGCCCACCTGAGAGTGTGTGCGCCCTCGTTGCGACAGCAACGTGAGGATGGCCATGAGCCGGTCAGACGCCACGGTCCACACTCATTACTTGGGGCACTTCCGGCAGGGCGACCGCGTGACCCCGTCTCATCGCAGTTAGCGCCTCACGCTCGTACATTCCAAAAGTCCTGCACAATGCTCCCTGGTCGTAAACCATTTCGGCCAACGCAACCCAGGCTCGATTGCCGTTGCGGCTCCCGCGACAAGTCTCCATGCGGCATACTCTCTGGGCGCGGGCCACGAAGGATGCGGATGGTCCTCCGAGAACGGCCATCGCATCTCCCGCGGCACTTCTACTGCCCACCTCGTCCCGTCTCAAACTTGTACTGTCTCTGGTGTCGAGCCAACATCGGACTCTAGCGCGGGCTCAACTTCGAACTCTGGCGCGGGCTCAACGGTTGGTACCACCGCAACTTCATGCTCGTCGAGACGCACGAGTTTGGGCTCAACGTGACGCTGACGATATCCAGATATAAGACCGTCCACGCCAATCCAACTTGATGTCCTCCACATCGTGAGAATCACGATGGCGAACAGTGCGTAGAACGCGCAAACGCTCGCGGTGCCGGACATCACGTAGGTGAACAGCAACAACAAACTGCCGACGCACGCGAGAGGAGTCAGGAATCCGAGTACCAGTGCGACGCCGATCGCGAACTCCGAAACGGCCACCAATACACCAATCCAACCGGCATTTGGCACCACGAAGCTATGGAGAAAAGTCCCCCACCAGCTGTATGCGGCAGTCGCGTGTGAGGCAAAACCAGCGACGCCGGCGCCGCCATTATGCATGAACGCGGAATTTTCAGCGCCCCAAATCTTGGCGATGCCCGCTTGGAGCCACATGACGCCCAACCAAATTCGCATGGCGTTCCAGACGAGCGCGGCCAGTTTTGAGCGTTGGAACCAGTAAAGACTTCTCGGCGTCTTGACCATGGAGGGATCTCCGATGAGACCGATGACGTTATCCATAGAACCGCCCGCTTTCAAACTTCCCTGACTAGTTGTCAGTTGAGTATGGAAGCGGTGGTCTAGACGTCCTACTTCGAACTGTACCACTCGCGTGAACGAATTCTCGAACAGATCGTAGGAATGCGACACCAACCATGTCGACCCGCGAGGTCGTGCCTACACAATCGACACCATCACGCAACTGACTGGGGATCGACCCCGATACCGCCGCGAACGCCACTCTCGTAACACGCCAGCGCCACGCGTAAGACCTCGATGGCTTCGTTGCCCGACCACCAGAGTGGCCCGTCGCCGATTCGCAACCAGCGCAGCCAGTGACGGCCGGAATCACGAAAGCTGCTCGCCCAGTCGTCGTCGAGCGCATGCTGGGAGCGCATCTCGCCGTCAAGGTACATTTCGAAGCTCGGTTGCTGCACGCCGCGCCCCGTACATCGGTTTACGCGGGCAAAACCCTTCCGACCGGTCACTTCCCAACGCTCATCGTTGGTGTAGTAGTCAGAACGCAAATACATGTCCACCGCCAGCGTGATGTCCCAGACGCCGCGTATCCCGTTGGCGTGCTCCCATAGGACCGTCGTCGGCGCGTCAATCTCAATTCCCTCGATTATCTGTGTGGAACCAATCCAGGCTCGGACCTCCTTGATGGGACCAAAGAGCCAGATGGCCGTCGAGAGTTTGTGCCATCCGTCGTCAAAAAGCAGGATTCCCCGACCCCGTTGCGCTTGGTCGAACTGCCAGCGATACGTGTCGCCGGGCACGTCCCACCCGCCCTTACCGCTCGCCACCATCTTCAAGTGATATCCACTGATTGGTCCCAACTCGCCACTGTCAACCACTTCCTTCAGTTTGCGCAAGGGTTCGTAGAACAAGTAGTTCTCCATGACGCGCAACTGGCATCCATTACTGGTTGCGGCCTCAACCATTCGCCGAGCGCTCGCCAGATCGTTCGTCATTGGCTTTTGTAAGTTGACGTGCCATCCCTGTTCGAGACATTGCGTGGCGCCCTCTTCGTGCAACACAATTGGCAACAACACCTCAACGGCGTCAACGTGCGTCTCGCTGGAAATAAGTTCGTCTATCGACGAAAAGGCCTGCGCCGTTGGCCACTCAACCTGGCGCTGCAGGCGACGCTGTTCACTCGGGTCCACAATCGCCACCACCTCAACGTCACTATTTGCCTGGTAGCCCAGCTTGTTGAGATCGTAGATTCGTCCGAGACCGATGATTGCGGCGCATACGGGTCGGTCAAGTGGCGTGAAGTTGTCGTCGTAACTCGTTGCCATGCCAAATGGTAATTCTCAACGCTCCGCCGAGGGCGCCGCACGCGAGCGGCGCCACTTCGCGTACCGACCCCGGCCCGCTAGCAGATCATTGCCCGGGTTCTCCTCGTGCACGTTGGCCACCAGCGACGACGTCGACAGGCCAATGGCCCCGAGCACCATCACTGCGAGCGACACGACCTCGAGCGACACGTAGAGCGGACCTCCGCGCAGTGACTCGCCGAAGAGGACGTGACCCACCGCAATCGCCACAAATGGATTGACCAAGATGAGTGACGACTGTGATGCGGCGAAGGGGCCAACCTGAAAGGCACTCTGCATTATCAAGAACGAGCCCAAACCAATCACGGCAATCGCGTACAACTGCCAGGAACTGAAGAGCGCCCCCCAACCGGTTACCAGAAGGTTGGTCATTGATTTAGTGATCGCGGAGAGCAGCGCAAATCCAATGGACGCTCCCGCACCGAGCAACAGGGCTCGCCACCAGGCAGGACCCCGTCGCGCCAACAGCACGCAGATGGAGACCGAAAGCACTATCACGAGGCCAACACCAAGCCACAGTGGATTGCTCGGTGCCTTGGCCCCATTGCGGGGTGAGGACACAAAAAGGAAAAAACCGAGGCCCAGCGCGGTCGCCAACGCCGCCGCGATATCGCGGGCGCGCAACGACATGGAGTACCAGAGCCACAGGATGAACACCAGCATGACCAACTCGCTCACCAAGATCGGCTGGACCACGTTGAGATCCCCGAGGTGCAGTGCCACTGCCTGGGCCACGTAACCGAGCGCCATGATCACGAATCCGAGTAGCCATACGGGGCGACGGACCATGTGACGAATCAGTCCGACAGAGGGGCCGCGGCCGTCCGGAGCATCCTCCACCCCCAGTCGCTGGCAGATGCTGGCAATGGCGTTGGCGAACGCGGCCACGAGAGCCATGCAAATAACCATCGACTGAGCCTACGGTCCACCCACTCGACAATGCTCCAAAACCGGCACTAGTGGGCGGACGTGAGCGCGAGTTGCCGTCCGCCACGCGTCTCGCCCCTCGAATTGCGTGTCGCCCCCGTTAGATTGGCTACGTAACAGAGGAGAACCGTGACCTTTAACCTTTCCCAACTCTTAGAAGAGCGGCGTGGCGAGAATTTTCAGTTGCACGCGCAGTACCTCAACCCCCAGTTGGCCAAGGTCGTCAAGACGCTCGGTTTCGACCGTTTCTACGAGCGCGGCGAGGGCTGTTACCTCTACGACGACGAAGGCAAGCGCTATTTGGACCTGTTGAGCGGCTTTGGCGTATTCGCCCTCGGTCGCAGCCACCCGATTTTAAAGGACGCCCTGCGCCAGGCCATCGACGCCGATCTGCCCAACATGGTCCAGATGGACTGCGCGCTGCTGCCCGGGCTGCTCGCCGAACAGTTGGTCACGCGCAGTCACGCCGGTATTGAACGCGTCGTCTTTTCTAATTCCGGCGCGGAGGCCGTAGAGACGGCCGTCAAGTTTGCGCGCGCGAGCACCGGACGTAGCCGTATTTGCTATCACGCCCACGCCTTCCACGGTCTCACCTCCGGCGCGCTGGCCCTCAACGGTTCGCCCGAATTCAAGCGCGGCTTCGGCCCGCTCCTGCCCGGGGCCACCGAGATTCCTTTTGGCGATCTACCCACCTTGCGCCGGGAGCTTCGCCGGGGCGACGTCGCGGCCTTCATTGTTGAGCCAATTCAGGGCAAGGGCGTCTATGAACTTGACACCGAGCGCTGGTTGCAGATGCAAGCGGTCGTCCACGACGCCGGCGCGTTGCTGATCTGCGACGAGGTGCAGACGGGCATTGGTCGCACCGGCAAGTTCTACGCCTTCGAGCACTACAACATGACGCCGGACATCATTACGGTGTCCAAGGCGCTCTCCGGGGGCTACGTACCGGTGGGCGCGATGCTGGCCAGTGACAAGATTGTGCGCAGCGTCTACAGCTCCATGGACCGGGCGATGGTGCACTCCACCACCTTTAAGGGCAACCAATTGGCCATGGTGGCGGGACTGGCGACGCTCTCGGTCTTCGACGACGAACACATCGTCGAGCACTCCGCCGCCATGGGCGAACTCTGGCGCGCCAAGCTCGAGGCGCTGGCCGATCGTCACGAATTTCTGCACGAGGTAAGAGGGCGGGGCCAGATGATCGGCGTCGCCTTCGGAGCGCCCACGTCGCGCGGCGCCCGGTTGCGCTGGAAGGCGGTCGAGGCCACCCGCACCGCCATGTTCTCCCAGACGTTAGTCGTGCCGCTCTTCCACCGCTACGGCATCTTGACCCAAGTCGCGGCCGACAACGTCAACGTTATTAAGTTGTTGCCGCCGCTGATTGCCGGCGAGACGGAGATCGATCTCTTTGTCGACGCCCTCGACGAACTGCTCACCAGTGCCGAGAGCTCCAGCGGGTGGTTGATGGAATTTGGCAAGACCATGGCCAAAGGCACGTTCAAGCGAACCCGATCGCCCTCAAGCTCGTCCAGCGTTTCGCAGTGATGGTCAAACTCAGGCGAGGCGACCGGGTCGTTGTCACCGGCGCCTCGGGCTTCATTGGGTCCGCGGTCACGCGCGCCCTCTTGGGCCGTGGCGTTCAGGTCCTGGCGCTCCTCGAGCCCGGGGCCAACACGTCTAATCTCGCGGGACTCGACGTCGAACGGCGCAACTCCGACATCACCAACCCGTCAGACCTCGACGGCGTCTTCGACGGCGCGAGGTTCTGCTTCCACCTGGCCGCAAAATTCGGCTTCTGGCCCGCAGACCCGACGAGTTTCTACGCCGTCAACGTGCAGGGCAGTCGCAACGTGGTGAATGCCGCCGCGAGCGCGGGCGTCAAAAGGATTGTCTACACGTCGACCGTCGCCACCCTGGGTCTATGGAAGACCAAGTCGGGGACACCGTCAAACGAAGACGACGTCGCAGACTTGTCGCACCTCTTCGGGAACTACAAGCAGACAAAATACGTCGCGGAGCACGAAGTCCTGCGCCTCGCGGCCCAAGGGGCCCCCGTGGTGCTCGTGCTGCCAACGATGCCGCACGGGCCCTTTGACTATCGCCCGACCCCTTCGGGCAAGGTGGTCCTGGACTACCTCAACGGACGGATGCCCGGCTTCGTCGACACGGCCATGAACGTGACGCACGTGGATGACCTCGCCACGGGTCACCTGCTCGCCCTCGAAAGAGGAGTCCAGGGTCGCAGCTACATTTGCGGCGGCGACAATATCTCGATGGCCACGCTGCTGGAGATTCTTTCGAGCGTGACCGGCCTACCCAGCGCGCAACGCCAGTTCCCCGCCGTGTTCCCGATGATCGCTGGTTACCTGTCGCAGTTCATCGAAGGTCACGTCTTGGGCCGCGAGCCGAGGGTTCCCTTGGAGGCGGCGCAGATGGCCGCCTCCACCATGACCTTTGACGACTCTCGAGCCCGAAGCGAACTCGGGTACACCTCCCGTCCGGCGGCGTCGGCGCTCTACGACTCGGCTCGTTGGTTCGCCGCGAATCACTACGTCAACGCAGAGCGCTCGAGGATGATTTCCTGGGCCGCGCCCGAGGGATCCGTCGTTAAGTAGCTATCGGTCGTTCCGGACTACTGCGTGTCGTCCAGGCAGGCAATGTCGCCTGGTTGCGCATCGCCGGTGTGCTCCTTCACGATTTGGGTAGTGTCACCAGGACATTCAGTCTGCGTGGCACCTATTGAAACAATCTTCGCGTTATGCGTTTGCGCACAACTCACCACACCGGTGACGTCGCTGGCGTTCATCGTCACGCACGCGCCAACCTGGTAATTGAAACCTTGTCGTTCGAACGCGCGCGGCAGGTAGTGCACGCCGTATACCAAGAGCGCCGCGACGAAGATTGGGGTGAGCCACACTCCGGACCGTTGGACCAACGGCTTACCAACGGGTGCGGGCGTTACTCTCTCGACCGTTACCGGCACCGTGGGCGCCGTGGGCTCGGCCATTTCTCGAAGTCTCTTGAACTCGCGGTAATTGGAAACGACCGTCCCCACGTTCACCGGCGCGCAAAATATTCCCCACCAACCCGAGAGCAGCGTCGCGTTCTGCGTGTCACGAAACAGGGCCATTGCGCAGTCCCGGCAGTAGAGGCCGTGGTAGCGAATTCGCCGGCGACGAAAGACCATCCCGATTTCACGTTTCAGCGTGATCTCGATCGCCGGCGAGTAGGCGCAAAACATGCACTCCGTCGCTGCCGGCGCGCGCGCGAATTTACTTTGGCTCTTAACAAACTCCGGCGTTTCCCCTGAGTCTTTTGAAAGCGTGAGCCAACCGTTGTAGGCACTGCGAGTTGTGGGGTCGGACAGGGTCTTAAACGCAACATCAACTTCGGCCATTTTGGCTCTCTTGTCAACGCCGGCATTCGCTTCGGTGTGCCAATCGGGATGAAGTTCGAGGGCCAGCGCGCGATAACGCGATTCAATCTCTTTATTAGTCGCGTCGGACTTAACCCCCAATATCTCGTAGTAGTTGGGAGGCGGCACGGATACTGTCTAGCCCGAGGACCCTAGTGCCGCAACTGGCAGTAACCCGTTTTCTAGTTGCCTCGAAACAGAAGATCGAGCTTCCGTGCGCTGCCGGACTTGATGCAGTTTGCGGACGCGCAGCGCGGTACGAACGCCCGTCAACGTGTAGCGAACGAACGATGGCTAGGCGCCAACACTGCCGTCGACCATTTCTCGAATGATGTCGGCGTGACCGTTATGACGCGCGTATTCCTCGATCATGTGGTTATAGATCCAGCGCAGGGTGACTCGTTTTTCACCTCGAGTACCACCGTCATCCAACGCGAAGTTCTGGGCGGCCTCTCGACTGAGCTCACACTCGCGATACCACGTCGACAGGTCATCTTCCCAATTCGCGTCATCGAGCGGGGCGATTTCGCTATCTTCAATGGCCTCGTCAAACCAGATATAGCGGGCGTCCGCGTCGCTCAAGAGCGCGCGACGAAACCAACTCCGTTCAACCTCGGCCATATGACGCACCAAACCATGCAGTGACAGTATCGACGTGGGCACCGGACGACGCTTGCGCTCGGCATCGCTGAGGCCCTCACATTTGAGAATCAGTGTGACACGATGAAATTCCAACCACCCTTCGAGCATGTCTCGCTCTTCGAGTTCGAAGTCGGGTTCGCTCCGGCGAGGGTCCGTCAATTCGTCGACCATGTGCCACCTCCTACCTATTTTTCAAACTTCGACCGCAACCTACCAGTGCCTGCAGACATTGTCTCCTCGTCATGCCGTGGCCCAAAAGCCGAAGAAGTAGCCTCGTCAGATGAAACTGGCCGGGAAGTTGGTTGCGTCAGGGAGCGAGGCGAAGACCTTCGACTATGGCACTGACCGCGTCACGACGACATCGCCGACGAGAACTCCAGCGCCCTCGTGAGTTACGAGCTCGTCTTTTGGCGGCAAGGCGCCATGATGTCCCAGTCGTCCAAAACCACGTACGAAGCGCTGAAAAACCGCCAAACCGTCGAAGGACTCTCGGAGCTGCCCATTGATGAAGTGCTAAGTGAGATAACGGCGTCGTATCCCGATTCACAACGCGAGTCAGCCGGACCAGAAGAATGGATCAACTGGACGAGCACGGACGAAGAAGATACATTTCGTGTGACGTGGTCATCGCAGCACTTTCGGGTCGAGTGCCACCATTTGCCGCTTAATCAAGTGAATCGTCTCGTGAAGATCGGTGAACAATTTAGTTGCCCACTGTACGATCCCCAGACTGGAGAGCGGTTCCGATTCTCGCGCTCATAGTTTCGTTTGTCTGAAAGGTCGCCGTGAGATTTGCTGTGGTCATCGGACCCCGGCGAACCGCATGGTGTCACTGTTCCATTAAGTTCTGCTCATTGAGGATCACAGTGTCCAACGAAAAAGAAGGAGGATCACAATGCCCGTTGAAGGAGAGTACGAGCCGAGCCCGTCGGGGTGGGTTCGTGACCAAGTCGAAGAGTACGAGAGTTCCGGTGGTGTGCAAGCCAATACCTTGCGAGACACCGGCCTGCCAATCATTATCTTCACTACCCGAGGCAACCGCAGCGGCAAGGTTCGAAAGACGCCGGTGATGCGCGTCGAACACGATGGTGAGTACGCACTCGTGGCGTCAAAGGGTGGCGCGCCGGAGAACCCAGTGTGGTACTACAACCTGCTGGCTCATCCTGACGACGTGATGCTCCAGGACGGTCCCGAACCCTACGATGTAGTCGTCCGCCAGTTGAGTGGTGACGAGCGAGAAGTGTGGTGGGACCGCGCCGTCGCCGCATTCCCTCCCTACGCCCAGTACAAGGAAAAGACCGAACGAGAAATTCCGGTATTCGTCGCCAGTCGAAAATAGTGAGCGGTGACTCCGTAAAAGAAATCGTTTTGACCTCGCGAAACGCCCGAATGTCCTTGCTTCATTGTGTGGGACACTGGAACTATGGGAACTTCCGGAGACAAACCAAGAAAACCTAGACGTCGCATGGCCCGAGTGAAGTATGCGGAAGCCAACAATATCCAGCTCGCGGGGCTAGCCGAAACGAGTCAAACTCCCTCAGGCACTCGCCTGGGCCACTCGAAAGCCCACGGTCGGAGCCAAAACGTTGGCGCCGTTGGCAGATTCTTCCTGTGGTGTCTTGGGCGTCGACCCAACAAGGAACTGCTCGATCAAGAAGAGGAACAACAGCAACACGAAGACTCGTAAAACGTCGGCTCCCGATGATGGTTTACGTTGCACTTTTGTAGAACACGAACTCCGGATCTCCTTCGTCGATCCCATCAAGTTGCCCACTGAATGTCCAGTTGTGCTTGTGTAGTAGCGCAATCATGGCTGCGTTTGACTCATTCGTTGACGTAAAGGTGTCGCGAGTCGACGATTGCGAGAGCGCTTCGAACAGTAGGCAGCCGGCGATGCCGGACCGACGCTCTTGTGAGGCGACCACCAGTAGCTCAATGAAATCGCGCCCAAAGAATCCTCGAGACCTCAAAATCAAATACCCCAACGGCTGGCTGTCACGCTCGAAGAGCAGGCATTCACTCGATCGGACCCTTGCGCTCAGCAGTTCCGAGCGTTCGTGACCGACCGGATTGAGTTGGTCCAATTGCAATACCGCGTCAAGATCTTGCGGGGTCGCTCGGCGCACTGTGCCCGTAGGTGCGGTCATGCTCCCAGTTTGCCTCGCGGCGACGCAAGGAGGTTATTGCCGCAGCCTGCGCCGTGCAGGTGCACGCCTGTCGAAAATGACGGCGCCTCACATCCAGTGCAGCCGTCATCCAAAAGGTGTAGTTTGCCTCGGTACGCAGTGCAAGAGACAACAGCCTTGTCAGCGCGTCGCTACTAGAGGAAGAGGACCCGTGCCCCAGTTTATGGATTTCCACGAAGATCTGAAGTTGCCGGACGAGGCAATTCAACAGATAACTCAAGAGACCAAGGACAAGAAGGCTGACCAGTTCGGCGTTCGTCAAATTGAGTTATTCCACAATCCCGACGGGCAGGTCTACTGCTTGCTCGAGGCGCCCGACGCCGAGGCGGTTCGCAGCCACCACGCCGCATTAGGTGTTCCGTGCGGCGAGGTTCATCAGGTTTCCGGCCTGCTCTAGAGAACTTTCGGGCACGTGCGGGCCGTCACAGACCTGCGAGTCCCAAGCATTGCCCAGCGCCCGAAACCTCTCCCCTACTCCGATCCCATTGGCTCATGAGGAGACGAAGTTTCCTGGTGCACGGTGCTCGCCATCATTCCGACGTTGACGCTTTCAGGGTGATCCTCGTGCGCGCCATAGATCCTCAGTCCAGCTAGGTAACTGAGGCCGCCCAGGCTCACCACAACGTCCGCCTGCCAATACTCCTGCTTGAGCGCGATCGCAACGGAAACGCAGACCAGGGCGGCGACGTACATGACCACCATCGACAGGCTCCTGGCCTTCATCGCCACGAGCCGCTGACGCTCATCCGAACGATGTCCATAAATTGCCGCGATGTCATTATCGCTGCGGGTCAGGCCAAAGATGAGGAAAAACACCATCAATAAGATCGCGATCTCGACGCCAATGGCCGTTCCCCATCCGCGGCCCACGGCGACGCCGCCGCCCACGAAGGTGCCGAGCACCACACCCGCCACTAGTGCACGAATTCGCGCAACTTTCGTATTCTTCATGATCATTCCTCCTCTTCCGGGTCGAACATCTTGTCGACCGACACGTCAAAGAACCGGGCAATGCGAAACGCGAGCGGCAGCGACGGCGAATAGCGGCCGCTCTCAATAGCGATGACGGTCTGGCGCGACACGCCCAGACCCGCGGCAACGTCGGCCTGGGAAAGGCCCCGCTGGCTGCGCTGCTCTCTGACTTGGTTCTTCACGAGGTAAAGGTTACTTTACATTTGGCGAGATGTCAAGTCACCTTTACATTGGAATCTCGTGAATGATTTAGGTTCGCGATCGGGCAAAGGGGTTTCACGGTCACGAACTCAACTCCCGATTCGAATTTGAAGGCTTCGCCTTCGCGAAAGCGAAATCAACGTTGTGGCCGGGGATCGTTTCTGCGCGACGGCGGATTAAGGAAGCGTGGCACCGGTCGTTCAAAAAAGAACAGAAACACTTCAAACATAAGTGTGAGCGCACATAAAGCGGCGAACGCGAAACACAGACCGCCGACGACGTAGCAAAAGTCCGCGAAAAAACTCGTCTTGGACTGCAGGCCATAACTGAGAGGGAAGGCAATCGCCAAACTGAGGACACACAGCGCCACGGGCATCGCCCCGACGACAAACCACTTTGGTCGTCGATCCTCACGAACCCCCGACGTATTCTCGTCTTGCGGTTTTTCCCGCCATATTCGAATAGCGGAGTTCAGAGTCGCACCACCCACGAATACCAAGATGACCTCTGACACCACGGGCCCAATGTCGGACGTAACACTCAAGGCAGACTCACTTCATGACGCGGCACACGAACATGTTAAATCGTCAGCTCGCGTCGTTGGCGCCAACCAATAAATTATTCAAATAGAATCCATGATTCGCGAAAGTTAGGACACCTTGCTGTGGTGCGCGCCAATCAATATCACGGCAATAACAAACGGCACGTCACCCTTGTTTGACCATCGGTGCCGAGTACCGTTCTGCACGTACGTATCGCCAGGACGAAGGGTCACCTTCTCATTGTTGTCAAGTTCGAGGATTGCTTCACCGGAAATTACGATGCCAAAATCGATGGTAGCGGTGGTGTGCATTCCCGGATGCTCAGTTTCCAAGTGTTCAGCGAGACCCGGCAATTTCGAACGGAATTCTTCTTGGGCCGCCACGACGTCAATGCCCGGCGGTGGGCCCGCATCCCGATTCGGCGGAATCGTAAAAAACGCAAATCGGAATCCGTCAACGGGCGGAAAATAGAGTTCGACTGGAGGCTTGGATCCATCATCGGGAAACGATGTTTTGGTGTCCGCCCCCCACAGCAAGTGGAACTCAGCTCCCGGTGTCAATGTCGGTGCCACCGGTGCCACTAGATCGTCACTGACGAACACTGCTTGACCATCTGCATCGTGGCCAGTTACCACTCGACGGACGTCCATACGTTCTCCTCTTCATTTGCTCGCGGCTGCACGACTTGCTTCGTGCGCCAACAACAATTTGCAACGTAGTCCGAGTCGGTACGCCGAGGCGAATGACCAGGCAACAAAATGATACAAACGACAGCCTGATCTAGTCCCAGATTGCGATTCCGTCCTTCGCGTCAAAAAATTCCAAGCGATTGGGATCAATCGAGAAGGTGAAATTGTCGCCGATACGCGCCACGTGGCGCGGTTCTATGCGCGCCACGCAATCAACGGACGTTTCAATGCCATCGTCAGCATCATCATCAGAAGCCGATTTTGTCGCCGATTCCGGCTGGATAATGTGCGCGTCGGTGCTGAAGTGCACGAGGAGTTCGGATCCCAATGCCTCAACGACTTCCACCTCGCCGGTAAAAGGCTCACCGGGACGTGCGTCGCTCGCGGCGTGCAGGTCCTCGGGTCGAATACCCACCACAATGGACCGATCAGCGCAGCGCTTGAGGCCCGGATGACTGGCCACGACATCGCTGCCCAGCGCGATTTTCTGACTACCCAGATTGACGCTCGACAAATCTGCGTTGATCGACGCCTCGAAGAGATTCATCGCTGGCGAGCCAATAAACCCGGCCACAAAAAGATTCTTCGGTCGGTCGTAGAGGACTTGAGGGGCGTCGCACTGCTGGAGCACACCCGAGCGCAGTACCGCAACTCGATGACCCAACGTCATAGCTTCGGTTTGGTCGTGGGTGACGTAGAGTGCGGCGACACCAATTCGCTTCTGCACCCGGGCGATTTCAGCGCGCATTTGCACTCGCAATTTGGCGTCAAGGTTCGAGAGCGGTTCGTCCATTAGAAAGACACTTGGTTCGCGGACAATGGCGCGACCCATGGCGACGCGCTGTCGTTGGCCGCCCGAGAGTTGGCTGGGTTTGCGGTCAAGCCAGTCCGAGATGCCCAGTATGTTGGCCGCATCCTTTACCCGCTTGGCGATTTCGGACTTTGGCATCTTCTTCATGCGCAGCGCGAAGCCGATATTTTGGGCCACATTCATCTGCGGGTATAGCGCATAACTTTGAAACACCATCGCGATGTCGCGGTCGCGCGACGAAACGTCGTTGACGACCTGGTCACCAATGCTGACCGTGCCCGCTGAGATGGATTCCAGGCCCGCGATCATCCGCAGCACGGAGGTCTTGCCGCACCCAGAAGGTCCAACGACCACCATGAGCTCGCCGTCGTCAACGTGCAGGTCCAGATCTTGCACCGCTTGGAACCCGTTGGAATACACCTTGGAAACGCCGTCCAGGCTGATTGATGACATGTTCTTCTCCTCAGCCCGCCAGTGACGGACCGTAATTAGTGATCTCAATTGGTGATTTCTTCACGTCTCATCTCGATTTGTGAGGCGCAGCACTGACCATCCCTCGACCAGTGGCACCTCTATTTCAAGCGCGCGACCCTGACGATGCGGCACAACCCGTGAAACGAGGGCAACAAAATGTTCATCCGTCGCTCCGAGCACCGCGGCGGCGGCGCGCCAGTTTTCGGGTCGGTCAACCAGAAGTCGCACCGTGGCCTGAGTAAGAGATCCGCCGGCGCTCGGTTCGGACCACTTTCCGTTGGTGCTGCCCGTGAGGTCAATGAGACCCACGCTGACGCCCTCTGGCGCGTGCACGACCCGAGCGAAGAGACACCCGCCAACCGGCTCGGGTCGAACCGGGGCGCTGGCTTCAACAGCGACCGATCCATTTTCGTCGTTGATCTCGTACCAACTGGTGTCTTCACCGTCAATGAAGAGGTCACGACAACGCAGTGCGAAATGGCGCCACCTCAGTACGGTGGCCGCCTCGTCGTCACTCAGTCGCGCATGTTTCGGGTAGTAGGGATCGCACAGCGCTGCCTGTCGGTCACCGAAAATGAGCGCGCTCGCCCCCAGGCTGGTGGCGATGGCTTCGGTCAGCACGTCCGTACGCAACGCCGCGTCGCGAGCGTCGCCCTCAACAGGCCCGGTGGGGCTGTCCATCCCCCACACGGGCGGATAGCAGGCGATCGAACCGCGCATCTGGTCGCTATCTTGGTTTCCTCGACGCAAGTGCCCGGTCCGACCGGCACTGCGATCAAGCAGTCCCTCCAGATGACGCCAGTTCACGTTGGGCGGCCACACTTCGCAGTAACGAAAACGCGGTTCGCGCGCCAGCAGTGCGTTGGCGGGCACGCCATTCACTTGGTTAAAGCTCATCAGCGCTGTGGGCCACGCGTCGCGCACGAACGTGAGAAATGATTCGTACGCCGTGCGAAGGTCGATTGAGTTGCCGTCGGCGTCAAATGCCAACCGTGGGTACCCGTAGGTATCAATATGAAAACCGTCAAAGCCAATCGCGTCCGCCGCCGCGCCGTACGAGTGCACAAAATGGTGTTGCCACGCTCGATTGCCGGGATTGGCCAGCACGATCTGATCGAGGAAACGGATGGCCTCGCCGTTGTCTTCGTACATGAGCACTTCGGGATGATCGCGCGCGAACTCATTTCCCACGGCGTAAATCGGCACGTAGGCGTGAGTGACGCAACCTTGCGCGTGCAGTCCATTCGCCAACGCGCGCAGCGCGTCGAAGGAGACCGGTCGATGGGAGGGGTCTTGCCACCCCGATTCCGGCCCCAACGGTTCGGTGTAGCTCGCCATCCAGTCATAGACCTGGACCACCGTCGAGCGCAGGGCTCGATGCCACGCCAGCACGGTAGGTACGTCGTCGTCGCCAAACGACGTCGCGAAACCGTGCACTGGTCGCTCACCCGCATGCGTCCCCACCGTCGTGAGCGCCTCGACGAGCAGGCAGTCTGCCTCATCGAATGCCTGAACGGCGTAGGTGCCGGAAGGCAATCCCGAAAACACGAAGTGATCACCTGCGACGGCTTCAATGTGGGTTCCGTTCGCGTGCACAGCCACGAGTTGCGTCGTTCGCGACGGTGCGTCACTGACAACAATCTCCTCATTGCTCCGGTAGAACGCGCGTACGGAACCGAGCGCGCCCGCACCGCTCGTCGCGGATGCCGTGTCCCCGTTACTGCTCATTGTTCTGGCCTTTCGTACCGCTCGATCGTGTCGTCAGCGCCCCCGCACCGTCAACTCGCGCGCGCGACATATCTCTTGGTTTAGAAAACTCCGGACTATCGAATGGCACCGAGTGATACTCCGGAACGGAACCAACGCAGTGAGACCAAGAAGACCACGATGACGGGCACGGTCGCAATGACCGACGCGGCAAAGAAAGGCCCCCAGGCAACCGTATGGACGCCAATGAAATCGGCGAGTCCTACGGGAAGCGTGTAGTTCGAAGATGAATTAATCATCGTCAGCGCCACGGGAAACTCGTCCCAGGACGCACTGAAGATGAACATCGACACCACGGCAATTGCGGGTAGGGCCAAGGGCACGATGAGGCTGACTAACACCCTCAGTGTTCCCGCACCGTCGAGACGGAACGACTCTTCATACTCTCGAGGTATCGCTTCGAAAAAACCACGAAGCAGAAAAATCGTGAACGGTAAATTCGAAGCGACGTACAGCAACACCAAACCAAAGAGCGAGTTCAACAGGTGCAGTCGGTCCATGAGGAGAAACTGAGGGATCAAGAGCAGCAAGTTGGGGACGGCCAGGCTGGCAAGAAATATGTAGAAGATGATCTGCTTGAACGGAAACTGATACCGAGCGAAGGCGAAGGCGGCCAAGGAGGCAAAGACCACAGTGATTACGACGGTCGCAATCGCCACGTAAAGGCTATTGAAGAAATAGTGACTAAAGCTGTTCTCTGTCCAGGCCTGTACGTAGTTCTGTACCGTGGGGTGACTCGGAATGAGTACGGTCGCGCCGAGTAATCCTCCGTTGGGCTGAAACGAGAGTGACAACATATACAACAGAGGTCCAAGCGAGGTGAGCGCCAGGATTATGGCGATGACGAGCCGTGACTTGGTGCGGCGCCGACTACCAAAGAGTCCGGGGCCGTCAATGGGCTTGGGAGGATTTAGCTTCTTTGAAGTCGCCACGTCCGGGCTCATGGTTAACGTGGACGACTCAGGCATCGTGTTGTCTCAAAATGCGAATCTCGGCCGCACTGAATCCGAAGAGAACCACCGCGAGCAACGACGCCAATGCGGCAGCGTAACCAAAGGCGAAGTTTGCGAACGCCTGCTGGTACATATATGTCATCAGGGACTGCGTCGAATTGTAGGGACCGCCCTTTGTTATTTCATAAATTTGGGTGAACACCTGCGCGGCCCCAATAACCAAGAGCACGGTAACGAAGGTCACGGCCCCGCGTATGGACGGCAAGACGACATTGCGCCACACCCGTGGTTCGGTCGCGCCGTCAATGCGGGCTGACTCAACGAGTTGGCGAGGAATGCCGTCCAGCGCGGCGAGGAAGATGATGAACGACCAACCCACCCCCTTCCAAATACTCAGCAGCCAGATGACGCCGTTCGCGGTCCAGGTCTGCGCGGTCCAATCGATGCTGACAGTGTGGCCCACGAATATGCCAGCCAGACCGTTCATGATGCCGCCCTGGGAGGCGAATATGTAGGAGAACACCCAACTGACGACAACCCACGACGTCACCACTGGGATATAGATTGCCGCTCGCCAGAACATTGATCCGGGCATGTGATCGGTTAGGACGGCGGCGGCGAAAAGGCCAATTGCCATTTGGATCGGGACCGTTATAACAATGAAGAGAAAAGAGTTCCAGGCGGCCGTCCGAATTACCGGATCGTGAAAAATTGCCGTGTAGTTCGACCAGCCCACAAAGGGATCAGACACGCCGGGAAAGATGTGCCAATTGAAGAAACTGATGTCAAATTGGCGGTAAATCGGATAGACGGTGAAGACCGCATAGATGACAAGAGCGGGCACGAGCAAGAGATACGGCGTTGCGAAACGGCGCACGCGATGCGACCGAACTGAGCGCCGCGAAGCAGCACCTGGCGACGATGTCACCAGGTGCTGTTCACGGCTCTCTACTTTGCTCACAATTCCTATTTAAACGTTGAATTCGCCTCGGTTGCTGCGGTTTGCAGTCCAGCGGCAACAGTGACCTTGCCGGCGAGCATTTGCGCTAACTCGTTCGAGAAGTCCGTGTCCAATACTCCATAATTCTGGAACACTGGGCGCGCGCGAGCGGTCAGCAGTGCCTTTGCGAACACCTGAAGTGCGGGGTTCTCAATGGCTTCGTTTGCGGAGTCAGTCTTGTAGGCCGTCATGTCACCCGCGCCAGCCATGGCCAGCTGAGCGAACGGAGACTGGAGAAACTTGACGAACTTAATAGTTGCCGCTTCGTTCTTCCCGCCCTTGGCGATGACCAAGTCCTCTCCACCCACAACCGAAATCGATCCGCCGGGGCCCGGAGGAATTGGCTCCGTGCCGTAACCAGTGAAGTTCGCCTGCTTGTACGTGTTGGTGGCCCAAGGGCCGTCCATGTACATGGCGTACTTGCCAGTCGGGAATCCAGTCTCACCACTGATGGCACCTGAACCTCCAACAAAGTCACTGCCAATGACGCCGGTCGTCTCTAAGGTCACCAACTGCTGTACGGCGGCGACCATGGCGGAACTGTCCATGTAGCCACTCGTTGTCGTCAGACCCTTGTTCGTGAAGTTGGCACCATCAGTCCATACGAATGGTCCAACGTTCCAGATGTCGGTGCTGTCTACGCCTAGTCCAAACTGGCCCTTTGCGGGAATCGTCAACGTCTGTGCGTCAGTCATCATCTGGGCGTAGGTCGTCGGAGGTGTCAAGTCCGCCGCCGCAAAATCTGCCTTATTGTAGAACAACACCTGGGTGTTCGTGTCGTCGGGAATGCCGTAGTACCCACCCTTGTACAAGTTGGTCGACAATGGACCCGGGTCAGCAGCCTTCTTCATTGCCGGGAACCACGGCTGCTTGGACGTTTCCACCAGCGTGCCTTCTGAGGCCAACTGAGGTACCCACGCAATATCTGAACGCATCAAGTCCGGTGGGTCCCCTGCGGCGGATGAAGCAATGAACTTCTGCAACATGCCCGCGTACGGAAGGGTGTCGTCCTTAATCTTGATCCCGGGATTGGCTGACTCGAATGCAGGTATGACTACACCATTCATGACTGGCGTTTCGGTCACGTCGTTATAGGCGTTCCAAAACGTTACCCACTGCACTTTCTTGGAGGCCGCCGAAGCGGAGCCGGAAAGGCCCACAATGGTGCCGCTCGCAACGAGTGCCACGCACGCGACCGAAAGTCTCGCAGCCGTCCCAGTCCTTCCCCTTATTAATCGGTTGAACCGCATTCTAATTCTCCTCTATTTTTTTAGTGGACCGAATGGCCCGTGTATTTTTTGACTCAGATTTTCTGTGGACCGAGCGGTCCTCCCCGTCTTTCCTCTCCCCCAACCGATAAATGAAAACCGCTGCGTGTGGTGACTCGCCACGATGAACGTGATTGAATAATGTGAATCCCTGAGTAATTCATCACGCGCCCCCCTCGCGAACCGTCAAGAGTGATGAATCCGCGATTGGAAAAAAGACGCCGCCGTCATCGGTGCCGTCGAAGCTATCGATGGCCACGCTGAGCACGACATACATTGCGTGGGACCACGTGAGATCCTGCGCGGGCGGGCCCCAACGCGCGACCCATTCGTGATAGTGCTTCGGGTCGCGTTGTTCGCCACCGAACTGCTCGCCCAATCGTCCGACATCATCAAAATGATTAGCGATCCAGTTCCGGCAACGTTGGGCGCCATCGAGGTCGCCCATCGTCAGGTAGTGCCAGCCCAGCGATGCGGTCAGCACCGGCCACGCACCACTACCGAAGTAGATGTCGGTCGGATAACGTCGAATGCCTCCGTTGAGCGTCAAGCGCTCCTCAATCGCGCTGACGGTGAGGGCGAACACGGCGTCATTCGGTTCTACAACCCTGAAGGGCGTCGACAGCCACAAGGTGCTGGCGTCGACGTCATCATTCTCGCTGGACTTCACGTAGATGCCAAGCCCAGTCCCGCTCTCAAGCGCACGCGCTTTGACCCGCTGCGCGCACTCAAATAACTCGCTGTCATTGAGTAGGCGGGCAGCAGTAGTAAGTCCGCCGTAGGCACACGCCAGGGTTGACGTGTGCAACGCAGTACCGCTCTCTTCCCACACGTCATAACAGGGACTTAAAGCGAACGTGGCGAGATAGCGGCCTACGCGAATCACCGAACCCAACAACTCTTCGGGCACTGAGGTAGAACCCGTGCTCAGTAGATGCTGACCCAGTGACCACAGCCAGGTGCCGTAGCCGTCGATCTGAAAGTTTGGCCAGTCATCAATGACGGTTGAACCATCCAGGGCAAACCTTGCGGGCGGCATGTGAGATGCATCGAGAATTTCGCCACGTTGGTGACGGTCAATGACACTGTCAATGATTCCGCTGATACCGTCAACAGCGTTGTTCACCCACTGGTGAAAACGTCGTGACGCGTCGTGTTCACCTGCCTGGTCCAGCGCGTAAGCGCAGAACGAACCGTCGCGCAACCAGCTGTAGTGATACTGCGCGAAGTCCGATGAGGCGATGATTGCGCCACTGAGACTTTGATGACGAAGGATGGACGCAACGCTCCTAATCACCGTTGGGTCGTCAATACGGTTTTTCAACTGTTCCCCAATTCTGGAATTCGATCGATTGATACGTGACTGACCTCACGATGCCGGCCGATGCCAAATGGCCTGGCTCTTGTCATCGGCGCCGGGAAGGCTGAACGATTCGCGCAGTACCAGTGTCGCGGCGCCCACGGCCCACGCTTCGTCCCCCCAGCGCTGCACTTTGATCTCTACTTGTCGGCCCAGATCGGCAAACGTCTGCTCCCGGACGGCGGTGACAATCGGGTCGAGGAAGTGAGCACCGAGGTCCGTTCCTTCGCCGCAAATGATGAGCATCTCTGGATTGAGCAACGTGATCATGTTGGCCACCGCTAATCCCAATTTGCGCCCGGCACTCTCGATGACTTCAATGGTCGCGCCATCGCCAGCCGATACCAATGCCAGAAGCTCGTCACGCGATATGTCGTGACCGTGACGCTCACCGACGCGGCGACGTAACGCGTCCTCTCCGACCATGGCCTCCAAACAACCAAAGCGGCCGCACTCACACTTTGAACCGCCCGGCTCAACAATCATGTGTCCGAATTCACCCGTCGCCCCGTTGGCGCCCCGGTAGAGCGAGCGGTCAATGACGATGCCCAGACCAATGCCTCGACCCACCGTCAACGTGACGAAATCTCGTGCGTCATGAGCGTCGCCGGCCCACTTCTCCGCCACGGCCAACGTGTTGACGTCATTGTCGACCCACACCGGCATTCCCAAATGACGACGAAGGGGTTCGGCAATTTCGACGTCGCGCCATTGGAGCAAGTGAGAGAAGTTACAGACTCCACGACTCGTTTCGATGATGCCCGAAAGACCAATGCCGACGCCCAGGACCTTGGACCTCGTCACCTTCGCACTGCGCAGTATTCGTCGAACTTCTAGTTCAATCGCGTGAATTGCGGCCGCCGGATCCCCCACTAGCGGCACGTGGAGTTCTTCGGTCGCGACGATTTGCGCCGCGAGGTCGCAAACCACGGTCGTGAGTCCGTCACCGCGAAGTTTTATGCCCACCACGTATCCGGCCTTCGGATCGACACTCAGGAGCACCGGCGGACGACCACCGCTCGAGGGCGCCATCGACACCTCGATCAGGATCCCGCGTTCTAACAACTTGTCCACGATCGTCGACACGGTGGGGGCACTCAAGAGGCTTTGGCGAGCCAGGTCCGCTCGCGATATGGTCCCCGACCGGCGAACGAGTTCAATCAGCAAGCTCACATTGAGGTCTCTGAGCAATGATCGGGAGGCCCGCTGCGAGTCAGGTCTCGCCGCGGGCCCCCTGTGACCATTCGCATCAGGAGCCTCTATCGAGGAACGCTCCGGTTGGGACAGGGCGTTGGGAATTCTGCGAGTCATGCCCCTCCTTCTGCGATTTTTGCGTATCCACACTTACTTAATTAAGTGAAGATACTAAGTAGAACTCGATTGAATGTCAAGTCAGGCCCGGGCTTTTCTGGATTGAATATGTAGAAAGCGAAATACCTGATAACGCTCGAGTTTTCGGGTCAATCCACGCTCCGATCGAGCCGTGTCACTAAATAAACTTTTCACGACTGGGTGAGTTCGTCCGAACGTCGATGGACACAACTGCCAAGCATCTGCGGCGATTACTGCGCTAACCTGGAGTTTCATACCGATTACGCGCTGAAAGTAATTCCGTCTAAAATGTAGTATTGTCGTTATTAGATGATGTTTCTTCTTATATTGGAGAAAAATGCAAGTTAACCGCATACACAATACGACAGATGAATGGGAAAAAGTTGTTGGCGAGCAGATCCGCGCCGCTCGCATCGCGAACGACCTGGATCAGGCCGCACTGTCGGAACTCGCCAACGTTTCGATAGGTGCGCTGTCGAACCTTGAACGCGGCCGTGGCTCTTCACTCAACACCGTCGTCGCCGTGGTGCGGGCGCTCGGTCGAACCGACTGGCTCGAATCATTGGCGCCCAAGGTAACGATCTCTCCCCTGCAGATGCTGCGCAGCAAGCAGAAGTCTCCGGCGGCACGATCGCGCGTGCGTAAAAGCGTGCCGCCCTCAAAAATTCCACACTGATGGCGTACCTGCCCGTGGATGTCGTCGAAGTCCGGTGCTGGGGATCGCGCGTCGGCGCCATTGCCCTCGACGAACGTTCAGGCTTCTACGTCTTTGAATACGAGCCGACATGGCTCGGTTCCGGCGTCGAACTCTCCCCCACCACCATGCCGACTACGAGTCCCACACGCACGTTCATCTTTCCTACGCTGCCCACGCTCACCTTCCACCGACTTCCCTCCATGGTCGCCGATTCGTTGCCCGACGATTTCGGCAACGCGCTCACCACCTCGTACTTGGCTAATGAGGGCGTGGCCCCTCACCAGATCACGGCGCTCGACCGACTGGCCTACCTGGGCACACGCGGCATCGGGGCGCTCGAATTCCACCCACTTCGCGGTCCGCGTACCCGAAAGACCACCGCCATTGAACTGTCCGAACTCGTCCAGGCGGCACGCGGCGCGTTACGCGGCGACATCAACCACGAAACGGGCATTACCGAGGCAATTTCACACCTCATTGCCGTTGGCACGTCGGCCGGCGGCGCGAGGGCCAAAGCGGTGGTGTCACTCAATCCCGTCACCGGTGAATTGCGGTCGGGTCAGGTGCCGGCCGATCCCGGTTTCGAGCAATGGCTACTCAAGCTGGACGGCGTCGGCGCCGACCACGACCTCGGTTCGGGCGCATTCTTCGGTCGCATTGAGTACGGCTACCACCTCATGGCCCGCGACGCCGGTATCGAGATGATGGAATGCCGACTGCTCGAAGAAGCAGGACGGGCCCACTTCATGACTCGCAGGTTCGACCGGTTAGGTGACGGCGAAAAGGTGCACGTGCAGACCCTCTGCGCGCTGGTCAACCTAGATTTTCGCCAGATTGGCACCCACGACTACGGTCAGCTGTTCCTCACCGCCGAGCAATTAGGGCTCGGTCCGCAGAGCCGCGCCGAGATTTTTCGTCGAATGGTCTTTAACGTCGCTGCAGCCAACTGTGACGACCACACGAAGAATTTTTCCTTTGTGTTGCCCCGAGGTGGCGAGTGGCGTCTCTCGCCCGCCTACGACGTGACCCACGCCCACGCACCCGGGAGTCGTTGGACTCGCCAACACCTCATGGCGGTCAACGGTCAGACCGGCCAGATTTCTCGAGCCGACGTGCGAGAGGTTGGCGACCGCTTTGGCGTGCCGGGCGTGATCGACCTGCTCGACCAAGTACTGACGGCCGTTGACCGGTGGCCACAGTATGCCGATGCTGCAGGAGTCCCGGAAACCACATCGGGCAAGATAAACCTGGACATTCAATCGTGCTCGGCGCCGCTGCGCTGACGATCGCCCTCTATCAATAGTTGACATGAGCGGTGAGACACTCTCGATACGCTGGGACCACTCTGTGAAATTGAAACTGGATCTGCACGACATTTACAACAAGGGCGGCGACATCGATCGCGCATTGCGCGCCATCATCGACGAAGCTATTGAAAAGAAAGTCAAGTTGGTCGAGATCATTCCCGGCAAAGGCAGCGGTCAACTAAAAAAACGGGTACTGCGCTTCCTCGATCAGAAAGAAATCAAGGAACTCTACGACCGGGTCGAAAAGGACTCGCACAATTTTGGCCGGGTCTTCGTGCACTTCCGCTTTAAATAGGTGGCCGTGCCGCCAACAGGCTTTTTGGTCTCAATTAACGACAAAAAGCGTCACGAGTAGCGTGGTTGTGGTGGGTAGTCCGATCAGCAACATCATGGCGTGGTCGAGAACCCACCAAGGTCGGAAACTGATCAGATTCACCTCCGTGTCCGTTGTCTCGACGGCCGTCTCGGCCCTGGTGATCTCCCTGGTCTACGGCTTCAAGATCATCAAGGGGGAGGTCGACGCCACGTTGTTTGGCAATCTCGTCGCGGCAGTTCCCTCCTACCAGCTCAATCGCCAGTGGACCTGGGGCAAGTCCGGTCGCAGTCACCTGCGCAAGGAGGTACTGCCCTTCGCGTGCATGACCGCTCTGGGAATTGGCTTTTCGTTACTCGGCGCGTCGTACGCCCGCCATTTGGTGCACACGCATCACTGGGTCCACCTGGTGAACACGGGACTCGTCGTGGGCGCCAACCTGGTGAGTTTCGCGATCTTTTGGGTGCTCAAGCTGGTGGTGTTCAATCGAATTTTTCGTGTCGATGAGGCGGCGGAAATTGAGACCCAATTGACCGAGGAAGAGACTCCTCCCGCCCGTCCCTCGGCGCCAAACAATTAACTCGGCAGCGCCTCGCCCTAACTCAGGCGGCGGAATCGCCGCAACGCGAGCGGCACGCACACCGAAATAATGAGCGCGCACCAACCGACCATGGCGAGCACCGGGTGCGTCAATTGCCACGAGCCCGTAGCGTTCGTTCCTTGAGTGACGTGACGTACGCCGGCGACGAATGCCGAGAGCGGATCCCAGTCGCCAATGGTCCGCGGGACTGCCTTCATACGCTGGATCTGCTCGAAGGTGCCCGCGAGGAACGAGAGCGGCAGGACAATGGCGAAGCCAATTCCCTGCATGGCGTCCGAGCTGCGAACCAGCATGCCCATCAGCACGCCGAACCACGTGAAGGCAAACATTCCGAGCAAGACGAGGACAATTATCTCCAGGAAACCGGCCGGACTTAAGTGGGGACGCCATCCGAGCGCCAGCCCCATGCCGGAGACGATCGCGAGACCCAACAGTTGCTCGATGATTTGACCAACCACCTGGGCCGAGATGACCGAGAGCCGGGTCACCGGCAATGAGCGAAAGCGGTCGACGACGCCCGTGGAGAAGTCCGTCGCCGTCGCGACCCCGGCACCAATCACCCCGAAGGCCAAGCTTTGACCGATGAGTCCAGGTAGCAAGTAGTTCTGATACGTCATGCCCGGGATCTTGATCGACGAGCCGAAGACGTAGAGAAACAAGAGCGTGAAAATGATCGGTTGAATCGTGACGTCGCTCAAGCGTTCCGGGACCCGCGGGATGGTGCGCAGCCCTCGACCAATGAGCAACAGGGTCTCGCGGAAGTACCGCTGTACCGGGAGGGGTCGGTCGGGCAAGGTTTCGACCGTCAGGTGGGGTGTATCCGTAATAACGGCGCTCATGAGGCAACCTCCTCGGGTTGAAGTTCGGGTGACACGGAGTCTGAGGGCTGTCCGGTGAGGGCCATGAAGGCATCATCGAGCGTTGGCCGACGCAGGGCAATCTCGTCGATGCTCACCCCGGTCTGTGCGACGGCACTGGTGACGGCCGCCAGATCGCTGAGGTCGTGGGGCGCAGGGATCGAGACCATACGACGCTCGTGCGAGACCGTGAGCTCGAACGCCGAGGACAACGCGCCGACCAGTCGGCCCAAGCCCAGGGAGTCGAGCGCGACCACGTCCACGCGCTGGTCGCCAATGCGCGACTTCAGTTCGCTGGGCGTGCCCGCCGCAGTCGCACGACCGTGATCAATTAGGACAATGTGATTGGCTAACGCGTCCGCCTCTTCCAGATACTGCGTGGTGAGAAAGACCGTGACGCCCTCGGACACCAGTTCTCTGATGACCGACCACACCACTTGG